>Ga0193696_1000257_pt1 | contig 20389 bp, 15 predicted proteins | sample L3m1metaG_FD_145074 | JGI IMG/M metagenome (GOLD analysis project Ga0193696, IMG submission 145074) | Soil microbial communities from a riparian zone of the East river system, Colorado, United States - L3m1 | ecosystem: Environmental > Terrestrial > Soil > Riparian zone | place: USA: East River... | reverse complement strand
GACGAGGTGCGCCATCGCGTTGTCAGTCAGCTCGGGGCCTCCAAGACCGAGGCTGGTCAGCCGCGGGAGACGGGCGATCGCCGCAAAGCCGCGGTCGGTGATGCGGCGACAGAACCTCGCGGCGAGGTTCTCCAGCGTGGCGCAGGCAGCGAGCGCGACGAAGCCGTCGTCGCCTGACGCCATGTCCTGCGCATGCAGCCACCGCAGGCGCGGGATGGCGGCAATCTCCCGCAGCACCGCGTCGTTCACCAGCGGACCGTAGAAGTTCAGCTCTTCGAGCGCCATCATGCCGCGCAGGTGCGCGGCGCCGCGCGCGGTGTAATGTGGACTGCCGAACGCCGACATGTGGAGATCCAGTGCACGGACGCCGGTCAGCCGTCCGATCGACGCCAGCGCGCCGTCGGTGAGCGCCTTCGAGCTGCTGACGGAGAGAAACGAATCGAGCGCGCCCGGCGTCGCCAGCGCGGGGAAGTCACGCAATGAGGCGGCACCGGCGTCGGTCAGCCGTCGACCGAGCACGACGCGAGCCAGCGCGGATCGGCCCGCCAGGGCCGCGACCGACTGGTCGCCCGTATTCGTCCACTGCAGATTGACCTGTTCCAGCGCCTGATGGCTTCGCAGATGGCCGACCCCGGCATCCGTGATTCGTCCGCAGCTCGCGAGAGACACCGCCGCCAGCCACGGCATCCGCTCGAGGAACGCGAGGTCGTCGTCGGTCAGATCGTCACGGTTCGAGAGATCGAGGCGAACGAGCGTCGGCACTTCGGCCAGCGCGGCCAGCGCATCAGCGGGAATCGACGGATCCGCCTTCACGCCGCTCACTCCCCGCTCCGCGAGGCGGCGGACATCGTCGCGCGACAGCGATCCGCTCAGCGTGACGACATCTGGAATGGGATCGTCGTAGTCCATGCCGTGGTGGGGTCGCCGAACGGCCGGGTCGTGGCGCTGGCGACAGGCTAACACTTTTCTGGTATCCTTCAAGGCTCATGGCCCCGACCTCCACCACCAGCCGCGTCGCCGCAGCCGGGGTGTCGGTCGCGTTCCTGCTGATTAACCTCCTCCTTATTAGCGTCGGACTTCGAGTGCCGACCGTCAGCGGGTGATGTAGCCAGACAGAAGCAAGACCGATAGACAAAGGGCCATCACCCGCAACGGTGATGGCCCTTTTTTTTCGCCTTCGCGCGAACGCGCGCCGGCGGACGAAGCAGGAGCAAGACGATGAACGCGGACCCCGACCAGCAGAGCCCCAGTCCTTCGCGCCCGATGTTCCGGTTGCTGACGCCCAGGGACGATCGGAAGCCGGTCGTGATGGAACCGAAGCCGGCGCCAGACGACGACCGCCCGGCCGAAGAGCCGGGATACGGCCACGGCGTGTGACGCGGTCCTGCGCATGCCTGACGCGTTGAACGCCGGCACCAGAATCCACTGGGAAGAACACGGGCACGGCGATCCGGTTCTTCTGATCATGGGGCTTGGTGCAACGCTGGAGTTGTGGCACCGCGTCACGCCGATGCTGTCGGGCCAGTACCGGACGATCCTGTTCGACAACCGCGGCGCCGGACGCAGCGACGCGCCGCCGGGTCCTTACTCAATCCCTCAGATGGCCGACGATGCGGTCGCGGTGCTGGACGCCGCCGGCGCGCCGACGGCGCGCGTGTTTGGCGCGTCGATGGGCGGCATGATCGCGCAGGAGCTCGCTCTGAGTCATCCCGAGCGGGTGCGGTCGCTGATCCTCGGCTGCACTGCGGCTGGCGGCAAAGCGGTGGTGCCGGCCGATCGCGAGGTCGTCGCCGCGCTCACCGCCAGGACGGCGCTCCCGCCAGACCAGGCGGCTCGAGTGATGGTGCCGTTCACCTACGACGCGTCCACGCCGGGCGCGCGCGTAGAGGAAGACTGCGTGATCCGCGAACGGACCGCGATCAGCGCCGATGCCTTTGGCGCGCAGTATCAGGCCATCCGATCCTGGCCCGGCAGCATCGATCGCCTCGGTGCGCTCGCGATGCCGGTGCTGGTCATTCACGGAGAGACCGATCGGCTGGTCCCGCCCGAAAACGGACACATCCTCGCGCGCGCCATCCCACATTCGAAACTCGTAATGATTCCGAACGCCAGCCACATCTTCTTTACGGATCAACCCGAAGCGTCAAAGGACGCGATTCTGTCGTTTCTTGCATCGTAGCGCGGGCCTTTTCCACCTCCGCTCGCGGGACGTTCAGGCGAGCTTCGGTGGACCCGCCGAAGCGCGAAGAGCGCGAAGGCGGGTAGGCCGACGTCGCGGCTGCGCTACGTATAATCGCGAGATGCGCTACATCGCTCTCGCCGCGCTTCTCGCGCTGGTCCCGGCTGCGCCTGCTTCCGCGCAAATCGACGCGCGGATGTTTCGCTATCCAGCGATCTCCGCCGACAAAATCGCGTTCGTCTATGCCGGCGACATCTGGCTCGTCCCCAAAGCCGGCGGCACCGCCTCGCGTCTCAGCTCGCCGGCGGGCGAAGAGCTCTTCCCGCGCTTCTCGCCGGACGGGACCAAGCTGGCATTCACCGCTGATTACGACGGCAACGCAGACGTGTACGTGATGTCCGTCGCGGGTGGTCCGCCGACGCGCCTCACGTATCACCCGATGGCCGATCGCGTCATCGGCTGGCACCCTGACGGCAAGCGCATCCTGTTCGCCTCCGGCCGCGAGAGCGGACGGCAGCGCTACAACCAGTTCTATCTGGTCGGAGTGGACGGCGGACTGCCGGAGAAACTGCCGGTGCCGTATGGCGAGTTCGGGACGTTTTCCCCAGACGGCTCGCGTTTCGTCTACATGCCGATGTCGCAGGACTTCCGCAACTGGAAGCGCTATCGCGGGGGGTGGGCACCCGACCTGTGGCTCTTCGATCTCAACACGCTGGCCGCGCGGAACATCACCAGCAACCCGGCCAACGATGCGCAGCCGATGTGGCGCGGCGATACCGTCTATTTCCTGTCCGATCGTGGCACGAGTCAGCGGAACAACATCTGGGCGGAGGATCTGCGGACCGGCGCGGTCAGGGAGATCACGAAGTTCCTCGACTTCGACATCACGTTCCCGTCGATCGGTCCCGACGCGATCGTCTTTCTCGCCGGCGGCCGCCTCTACACGTTGAATCTGGCGACGGAGAAAACGTCCGAAGTGCAGGTCCGCGTCGTCACCGACGCGACGACGCTGCGTCCGCGAACGGCGAAGGCCGACAAGCTGGCGACGTCGCCGTCGGTGTCGCCGAGCGGCAAGCGCGTCGCCTTCGAGGCGCGCGGCGACGTCGTCACCGTGCCGGCGGAGCGCGGCGCCGTGGTCGACGTCACCCGCAGCTCCGGCGTGGCCGATCGCTATCCGCGGTGGTCGCCCGACGGACGGATGCTCGCCTACTGGAGCGACCGGAGCGGCGAATACGAGCTGACGTTGACCGCTGCCGAAAGCGCCGGCACGGAGCGCAAGGTGACGTCGCTCGGCCCCGGCTTCCGCTATCCGCCGCAGTGGTCGCCCGACAGCCGGCGGCTGGCGTTCATCGATCAGGCGATGCGGATTCGCATCTACGACGATGGCACGGGCAAGGTCACCGATGTGGACAAGAGCCCGGACTGGCTGGCGCACGGCCAGCTGGAGACGTTCCGTTTCCAGTGGTCGCCCGACTCGCGGTGGATCGCGTACGCACGTCCCGCCTCGACCAGCAACAACGCGATCTTCCTGTTCGACACGAAAGCCGGCACCCGGCATCAGGTCACGAGCGGATACCTGAACGATACGCAGCCGGCGTTCGATCCCGAAGGCAAGTATCTCTACTACGCATCCGATCGCGCCTTCGATCCGATCTACGGGACGTTCGACAACTCGTGGACCTATGCGAACCCGACGCAGATTGTCGCCGTCCCGCTGCGCCGCGACGTCAAGTCGCCGCTGGCGGCGCGCAACGACGCGGAGACGTCGGCGCTCGACACCGACAAGCGCGACGAGAAGAAGACCGACGACAAGGCTGCCGACAAACCGGCGGAGAAGCCCGCCGCGCCGGCCAACGTCGACATCGATCTCGATCGCTTCGAGGCGCGCGCCGTGGTGCTGCCGCCGAAATCGGGCAGCTACACGGATCTGCAGGCCGTCAAGGGCAAGGTGCTCTACCGCCGCGCGCCGCGCGCCGGCTCCGGCGAGGAGAAGAGCCCCATCCTGTTCTTCGATCTCGAGGAACGCGAGGAGAAGACGATTCTCGACGACGCCGAGACCTTCGAGGCGACGTCCGACGGCAAGAAGCTATTGGCGACGAACAAGAAGAAGTACGCGGTCGTCGACGTCAAGGAAAAGCAGAAGTTCGACAAGCTGATGGAGCTGGCCGACATCGAGGTGCCGGTGGAGCCACGCGCCGAATGGCGCCAGATCTTCCTCGATACGTTCCGGTTCGAGCGCGACTTCTTCTACGACCCGAACATGCATGGCGTGAACTGGAACGCGATGAAGGAGCGCTACCTGACGCTGCTGGACGACGCGGTGTCGCGCTGGGACGTCAACTGGATCATCGGCGAGTTCCTTGGCGAGCTGAACGCCTCGCACACGTATCACGGCGGCGGCGACGAGGAGCAGGGACCGAAGCGCTCCGTCGGGATGCTCGGTGTCGACTGGGAGCTGGTCAACGGCGCGTACCGCATCAAGCACATCGTCCACGGCGGGCCGTGGGACACGGGCGCGCGGTCGCCGCTCGACGAACCGGGCGTGAACGTCAAGGAGGGCCACTACGTGCTCGCCGTCAACGGCGTGCCCCTCAACCCGAAGCTGGATCCGTGGGCCAGCTTCCAGGCGCTGGGCCAGAAGACGGTCGTGCTCACGGTCAACTCCACGCCGTCAACGACCGGGGCGCATCAGGCGGTCGTCAAATGCCTTGACGACGAGATCGATCTGCGGTTCCGTTCGTGGGTCGAAGAGCGCCGGCAGATCGTGGACAAGGCGACCGACGGCAAAGCTGGCTATATCTACGTCCAGAGCACCGGCACCGACGCGCAGAACGACCTGATGCGGCAGTTCATGGCGCAGTGGAAGAAAGACGGCCTGATCATCGACGAGCGCTGGAACAACGGCGGTCAGATTCCGGATCGCTTCATCGAGCTGCTGCACCGGCCGATCGTCGCCTACTGGGCGGTGCGCGACGCGCCGGCGCAGCAGTGGCCGCCGATCGCGCACCGGGGTGCCCAGGTGATGCTGATCAACGGCTGGAGCGGTTCGGGAGGCGACGCGTTTCCGTACTACTTCCGGCAGGCCGGCCTCGGTCCGTTGATCGGCAGCCGCACGTGGGGCGGTCTCATCGGCATCAGCGGCGCGCCGGAACTGGCCGATGGCGGCAGCGTGACGGTGCCGACGTTCCGGATGTACGACCCGAAGGGGCAGTGGTTCGCGGAGGGACACGGCGTCGATCCGGACATTCCCGTGGAAGACGATCCGTCGCAGCTGGCGAAGGGCACCGACCCGCAGCTGCAGCGGGCGATCCAGGAAGTGACGACGCGGATGAAGGCGCTGCCGCCGAAGCCGGCGCAGCCGGCGTACGAGAAGCGCACCCCGGGAAGCGGACAGTGAAGGGCGTCATCGCGATCTTCGTGCTCGTTCTCACGGCGCTCGCCACCGGTCAGGAGCCGACCTTCAAGGGCGCCATCCGGACCGTCGCAGTCTATGCGACAGTCACAAGCGCCGAAGGCCGGCTCGTCCCGGACCTCGGACGCGACCTGTTCTCGGTTTTCGACAACGGCAAGCGGCAGGAGCTGACCCTCTTCGCGAACGACGTCCAGCCGATCACGGTCGTGTTGCTCCTCGATCGCAGCGGCAGCATGCGGAGGAACTTCGGGCTGGTCCAGAAAGCGGCCGAGGAGTTCGTCAATGCCATGCTGCCCGCCGACAAGGCGCGCATCGGCAGTTTCTCGAATCGCATCCAGGTCGACCCGCGCGACTTCACGTCGAATCACGAAGAGCTCCTGGCCATTCTCCGCACTGAGCTGCAGGAAGCGGGTCCGACGCCGCTGTGGAACGCGGTGAACGTCGGCATCACGGCGCTTCTGCACCAGCAGGGCCGGCGCGTGATCCTCGTCTTCACGGATGGCATGGACAGCCCGATGAATTTCAGCGGTGCCAACAACTCGCTCAAGGACGTGATGAAGCGCGCCGAAGAAGAAGACGTCATGGTGTATGCGATCGGGCTGGCCGGCAGCGGTCCCTCTGGCGGACGGTTCGGTGGCCGCGGTCCCGGCGGCTACGGCGGACGGGGCGGCGGCAGGCGCGGCGGGTATGGCGGCGGCGGGTACGGGGGCGGATACGGTCGACGGACTACCGTCGACAAGCCAGACGAGGGTCTCCCGAAGATCGCGGCGGTCACCGGCGGCGGGTACTTCGAGCTCACCTCGACGAGCGATCTCGCGTCCACGTTTCAGCGGGTCGCGGACGAGCTGCACCATCAGTACGCGCTGGGTTTCACGCCGGCGGCGCTCGACGGAAAGATGCACAAGCTCGAGGTCCGCGTCGCGTCAGGGGGAGCTACGGTGCGCGCCAGGAAGAGTTTTCTGGCCCGGCCGCCCTCGACGTAGCGCGTGCCGGGCAGCGAGCGAGAATAAGACGCAACCGCGGAGTTCCAGCCTTCGCCCGGGTGAGGAGCGACAGGGCTTCGGCTAGGCAAGCGCTGAGCACGCAGAGAGAATCTTGGCTCTGCGCGCTTTGCGTTCTCTGCGGTTATGTCTGTTGTTCAGTGTCAGAGATGAGCGGTCCCGCGGGCAGCTCGACGCCGAACAGCTCGCGCGCGACGTCCCGTACACGCTCGCGCGCAATCGGTTCTTCGATCGTCCGGCCGTTCGTGCAGCGGGTCAAGGTGTCGCCGCGCAGGATGACGCGGCCGTCGCGCGCCGATCGCTGGATCGTGAGTGTCCGCCGGAACACCGAGTCGGGATGTGTTGACGTGAAGTGGTTCGCCACTTCGACGTCTCCGGCGGTCTGCGGATCTTCGCTGAATTCGTAGAGGTCGGTCATCGACGTCGTGGTGTCGTGCAGGTACTGCTGAGTCTGCGCCGGATCGCGCATCGAAAGGATCCACAGCCCACCCTCGCGACGTAACGCGTAGGTAATCCCGGCCTGCTCGGCCACGGTCCCGCCGCGCAGCGGAATCGGCTCCAGCAGCCCGATCCCGCCGAACCCGACGTCCGCCAGCCAGACTTCGCTGTCTGCCGGGACCTTCAGCACCATGTGCGTACGGGCCCACCGCTCCGGCGGTCCCCGCCGCACACGGCCGAGCAGGGTGACCGGGTCGAATCCGAGGTCGCGCAGCACGCTGGCAAACAGCGTGTTGTGTTCGAAGCAATAGCCGCCGCGTCCCTCGTCGATGAACTTCCGCTCGATCGCGTCGAGCGCGACGCTGATGGTGCCGCCGGTCTGGATCGCGACGTTGTCGAACAGAAACGCCTCGCGATGCGCGATGTGCAGGCGGCGGAGCGTGTCGGCGGTTGGTGGCAGGCCCGGCGCGACGCCGACGCGGCGGAGATAATCGTGCAAACGCATGACGCCTACTTATAATGCTCGGCAGCCAACCGTTCCGTAAAGAGAGACGCGCGAATCTGGTGATTGGGTGATTTGGTGATTGGGTGATCGCCTGGTGATTGCGTGATTGGGTGGTTGGGTGATTGATTGGGTGGTTGGGTGATTGATTGGGTGATTTGGGCGCTCGAATCGCGCATAAGGAGAGAATGATGATGCACAACCGGTTCGCGATCGGCCTGGCGACGATAGTGTTCGTCACGGGATTCTTCGCCGGCAACGTCTTCCAGTCGTGGAGCGTCGCGCGCGCGCAGAGCCAGCGCGTGTACGAGCTGCGCACCTATACCCCGGCTGAAGGAAAGCTGCAGGATCTGCACAAGCGCTTCCGCGATCACACGTTGCGTATTTTCAAGAAGCACGGCATTGAGAACGTGATTTACCTGGCGCCGCAGGACGCGCCGCTCAAGGACAGCACCTTGATCTACCTCATTTCGCACCCGAACCGCGACCAGGCGAAAAAGAACTGGGCCGAATTCGGCGCCGATCCCGAATGGCAGAAGGTTGCCGCGGAATCGGGGATCGGCCGCATCAAGATCGACTCGGTGTACGCTGACCCCACGGACTATTCGCCGATGAAGTGATGCGGATCGGTACGAAGTGGAGCGCGAAGGCTTGAGCCGAGCCTATCCGTACGAAACGGAGCGCGAAGGCTCCAGCCGAGCGTGGGAGGCATAGTATGAGGCGCGCCGTTCTGTTCATCGCGTTGGCGGCTCTTCTCGTGGTCTCGACGCGCGCCCAGCAGCCGCCCGGCAACACGCCGCGCTTCACCGGCAAGACCGAGGCGATGGAGAGCAAGGATCTCTCCGTCGCGCGACGACGCTTCGAGCCGGGTGCGCGGACGGCGTGGCACAGCCACGACCGCGGCCAGCTGCTGATGGTCGAGGAAGGGCGTATGCGCGCGCAGAAGCGCGGCGAGCCGATCAGGGACTATGGCGTTGGTGAGAGCGATTACGCCGCCGCAGACGTCGTGCATTGGCATGGTGCCGCGCCCGGACAGTCGCTGGTGCAGATCAACGTCGGGTTCGGCGGCGCATCGAAGTGGTTCGAGGATGTCTCGGACGCGGACTATCAGGGAAAGAAGTAGATACATGGGCGGGACGGGCTGGATGGGCGGGATGGGCATGATGGGAAGAATCGGAAACGCGCTTGTGTTCGCCGCGCTCGCGGGCGCGGCGCTCGCGGCGCAGGCGCCGAAAGAGCCCGACTGGAAGGCCGTCGAGGAAGAGACAATCCGCCAGTTCCAGGCGGTGCTGCGCATCGATACCCGCAACCCGCCCGGCAACGAGCACCTCGCGGCCGAGTATCTCAAGCAGGTGTTCGACAAGGAAGGGATCCCGGCGAAGATTTTCGCGCTCGATCCGAACCGCTCGAACGTGGTCGCGCGTCTGAAGGGGAACGGCCGGAAGCGGCCGCTCCTCATCATGGGCCACAGCGACGTCGTGACCGTGGACGAATCGAAGTGGAAGTTCCCGCCGTTCAGCGCGACACGCGACGGCGGCTGGGTGTACGCGCGCGGCACGGTGGACGACAAGGACAACCTGACGGCCGGGCTGATGACGATGCTCCTGCTGAAGCGATCGAACATTCCGCTCGATCGCGACGTCGTCTTCCTTTCCGAGGCCGGCGAGGAAGGCAACTCGAACTTCGGCATCCAGTACATGGTCAAGGAGCACTTCCCCGAGATCGAAGCGGAGTACTGTCTCGCCGAAGGCGGCGGCGCGATGCGGATCGGCGGCGTCGCGAAGTACACGACGGTCGAGACACTCGAGAAAATCCCCCGCGGCATCGAGCTGGTGGCGAAGGGAATCTCGGGCCACGGATCGATCCCGCTGAAGTCGAACGCCATCGTGCATCTGGCGACAGCAGTCGGCAAGGTCGGCCAGTGGCGGCCGGACATTCGCTTCAACGAAACCACCGGCACCTACTTTCGAGGCCTGGCGTCGATCGCGCCGCCTGAGACGGCGAAGTACTACCGCGACGTCCTGTCGACGGATCCGAAGGTTCGCGCGGCAGCGGACCAGTGGCTGTTCGAGAACGAACCGCTGCACTCCTCGATGCTGCGGACGTCGGTCTCGCCCAACATCATTCAGGGCGGCTACCGCTCGAATGTGATTCCGTCCGAAGCGAAGGCGACCCTCGATGTGCGCGCGCTTCCCGACGAGGATCCGGCCGCGTTCCTGGAGCAGGTCAAGAAAATCGTGGACGATCCGGCCATCGACGTCCACTTCGCCGCGCAGAACACCAGACCGGCCTCGGCCGTCGACATCCGCCTCGACTCGGAGCCATACAAAGTCCTCGAGGCCGCGGCCAAGCGGATCTACAACACCATCACGTTGCCGACGATGAGCACGGGCGCGACCGATATGGCGCAGCTCCGTGCGAAAGGCGTGCAGTGCTTCGGTATCGGCGCCGCCATCGACATGGAAGATGGGCCGAAAGGCTACGGCATGCACAGCGATCAGGAGCGGCTGCTCGAAAGCGAGCTGCACCGCTTCGTCCGATACAACTACGAGGTCGTGCTCGAACTGGCACGGGCCCGGTAGTCCTCGCCCCGTGACCGCCGTTCCCGCCGCCAGCAACGCTCCGCGTCAGTCGGCGCTGCGCACGGCGCTCGCCGGCCTGATCGGCAACGTCCTCGAGTGGTTTGATTTCGCCGTCTACGGCTATTTCGCCAGCGACATCGGCACGCAGTTCTTTCCGCAGTCGAGCGCGACCGCCCAGCAGCTGCTGGCCTTCGCGGTGTTCGCGCTCGGATTCGCCGCCCGCCCGGTTGGCAGCGTGGTGCTCGGCCTGGTCGGCGATCGTCTCGGCCGGCGCGCGCTGCTGACGGTGTCGATCGCCCTGATGGGCGGGGCGACGCTCCTTCTCGGCCTGCTGCCGACCTACAATCAGATCGGCGTCGCCGCGCCGCTGCTGCTCGTCCTGATGCGGCTGATTCAAGGCTTCTCGCTCGGCGGCGAGTTCACGGGCTCGATGGTCTACACGACCGAGCTCGCGTCGCCGATGATGCGCGGCCTCATCAGCAGCTCCACGGCCGCGGGCACCACCATCGGCTTCATCCTCGGGTCGGCGGCTGCCTGGCTCGTCAACGTCATGCTGACAACCGAGCAGGTGGCCACGTGGGGCTGGCGGATTCCGTTCGTCGGCAGCGTCGTCTTCTGCATCGCCGGCTGGTACCTGCGCCGTGGCATTCACGAGACCGAAGAGGGATTGAAGGCCGCGGCCGTCCGCGCACCGCTCGTCCCATCGCTCCTCGCCGACTGGCTGCCGATTCTGCGCACGTTCGGCATCGTCGCGATGACGAATGCCGCCTATTACCTGACGTTCACCTACGCCGTCGAGCGACGAAAGAGCCTGACCGGTGAAGGAGGCGAAGCGTTCCTGCTGGCGAATACGCTGAGCCTGCTGGTGGTACTCGTGTCGAAACCGTTCGGCGGCTGGCTGTCGGACCGGGTCGGCCGCCGGCGGCTGATGATGGCGCTGACGGTCGTGATGATCGGCCTGATCTACGTGGCGCTGCGGATGATGCTCTTCGGCACGCCGCAGGAGTTCACGATGGGTCAAATCCTGCTGGCGGTGCCGATCGGCATGGCGCTGGGCCTCCAGGGCGCGATGGTCGTCGAGATCTTCCCGCTCCGCACCAGGGTCACCTCGATGAGCTTCGCCTACAGCATCACGCTGGCGCTGGCCGGTGGAACCGCGCCGCTGGTCTCGACGTGGTTAATCCAGGCGCTCGGCCACCCGCTCGCGCCGGCGTTCTACATCATGGTGTACGGTGCGATCGGCCTCGCCATCATGTGGCCGATGACGGAGACCAACACCCGCGCGCTCGATCAGTGAGACGCACAACCGTGCGCATGATCGCCACGAAATCACGAAAGCACGAAAGCCATTTGATCTTTTTCGTGTTTTCGTGTTTTCGTGGCTAGCGAGATCAGAGCCGATGCCGGTGTTGCAGTACCGCCCCCGTCACGAGTTCGTCGCCGGGACGGATCGAACCACTCACCAGCTCGGTCCATCCTTCGTCGGCAACGCCCGCTCGGACGGCGATCGCGGTGAATTGCCTGCCGTCGTATTCCCATACCGCGCGAACCGCGCTGTCGGCGCCGCCGGCCGGGGACGATGGCGGCGGCTCGACCTCACCGATCGCCGCCAGGAGGTCCGGCCCCGGGCGAAACGCCAGCGCGCCGTTCGGGATCCTGATGGCATGCTCGCGTCGCGCCACGGGTAGCACGACATCGGCGGTCATGCCGGGTCGCAGCCGCTGGTCGAGGTTCGCCACGTCCACGATCGTCGTGTAGCTGACGACCGTAGCCACGGTGCTCGTCGCCGGTGATTGCGTGGTGCTGCCGCCGACGGCCGTCGCGGTGGCCGTTTGCTGCGCGACCGGCTGGACGCGCACCTGAGAGATCGTGCCGTGAAATGTCTCGCCGGGATAGGCATCGACGTCGAACGTTACCGGCTCGCCCGGCGTGAGCCCGCCGACGTCTGACTCGTCGACATCCACCTGCACCTGCAGCCGCTCGAGATTGCCGGCGATGCGAAAGAGCGTCGGCGACTGCACGGTCGCGGCGAGTGTCTGCCCCACGTCGACCGCCCGCTCGATGACGATGCCGTCCACCGGCGACCGGATAATCGTGTGCGAGGCGTTGACCGCCGCCTGATCGACGGCGGCTTTCGCCTGATCCACGGCCGCCATCGCCTGGACGACGGTCGCCTGGCCGGCGGCCAGGTCGGCCTTCGCTTCCTCGGCGGCGACGCGCGCGGCGTCGAGATCGGCCCGGGCGATGAGCTGCCTGTCCCACAGCGCTTCGGCCCGCGTCAGCTTCATCTGGGCGTCCTCCACCGCCGTTTTGAATCCCGAGACATCGGCATCCGCGCGCTTCAGCGCCGCGTCGGCTTCCTGCCGCTCCGCGACCGCTTCCCTCAGCTGGGCGTCGTACGCCGACGCATCCAGCGTGGCCACGATCTGACCGGCGTGTACCACCGAGTTGTAATCGGCGTCCAGCGACGCAACGATGCCCGACACCTGCGCGCCCACTTCCACCGTTGTCACGGCCTGCACGGTGCCGGTCGCCAGAATCCGGCGGGTGATTTGCCCGTCAGTGACCGGAGCGGTCGACACCTGCACTTCCGTTGTCGTGCGAAACATCCAGGCGACCGCGCCGCCGAGCACCGCGATGATCAGCACCAGCCAGAACCAGATAGAGCGCCACATTCGAACCTCCATCACGCCACGAAAGCACGAAAGCACGAAAACTCAACGAGTCTTCTTCGTGGTTTCGTGTTTTCGTGACAAGCGAATCGGTGCCCGTCGACGCGCTCAGAAGCGATAACCAAATCCGAATGTCATGCCCTGTGCGTTCAGCGGCGTGTCGGCTTCGACGCGCGAAAAGCGATAGCCCACGTCGACGGCCCAGTGGTGCGCCACCGGGATGTCCACGCCGCCGCCAAGCGTATACATGAATGCGTTCGTGGCCGGCGGCGTGGTGAAGTATCCCGCCGTGACGAGCTCGCTGGTCACATCGGTCCCGGCGATCGGTGTGGTTCCATCGGGCAGGATGCCGCTCGAGTAGGTGAATTGCGCCGTTGGCGACAGTCGCGCGACACCCAATCCAGCCGACACGTACGGCGAGATGCGGGCGCGCGTGGGCATTTCATAACGCACGCCGCCGACGGAATACAGCGCCGGCACGCGTGCGGTGCCGATGACGTTGAGCCCGATCGACCCGGCCACCGTCGCCATCGTGCTATCGACGGCTGGCAGGGCGTCCGACGGCTGCAGATTGTGGAACTGGCCGAGGTTGCCGAAGACCAACAGGTGGGGCGCAACCCGTACGCCTGCGTCGAACAGCACGTTGCCTGATGTTGCATCCGTGCTGGTGGCGAATCCGCCGACGGCCGTGATGTACCCGTGCTCGTCCTGTGCCAGGGACGGCGCCGCACACAGCAACGATAGTGTGGCCGCGATGTAGAACGCTCGCATCGTGTCTCCTCCTGCAGTCGTGACGATTGATGACGTCGTGACTGCGACTGATGCGATTGGTGGCCGCAACCGCGATGCCACGAGCCTGCCCGCCGAAGCGCAACGCGCGTAGGAGTGATCTTCGACGGAGGCGTCACGCGAGCGGCCGACGCACTGTTGTCGAATGAGGGCATCGTGTCCTCGTTCGAGCACGTGAGTGGATCTCAGAGAAATGTAAGGACAGGATCACGCGTGACACACGCAGATAAAATGCCCGCAAAAACGACTATGATTCGGTCCGGTTGGAAGGAGGCACGATGACGGCTGCGCGCCTGACGACGATTGGCATCACGCTCGCCTCGGTAACGGTCTTTGCCCAAACGCCGAAGCAGCCGGACTGGAAGGCGCTCGAGGACGAGACGATGCGCCACTACCAGGCGGTGCTGCGTCTCGACACGCGAAATCCTCCCGGCAACGAGCACATCGTCGCCGAGTACGTGAAGCAGGTGCTCGACAAGGAAGGCATTCCCTCGCAGATCGTCGGCTCCGACATGAAGCGGCCCAACCTGATCGCGAGGCTGAAAGGCAACGGCAAGAAGCGGCCGCTGCTGATCATGGGGCACAGCGACGTCGTCACCATCGACGAAGCGAAGTGGAAGTTTCCGGCCTTCAGCGCGACGCGCGAGGGCGGCTACGTGTACGGCCGTGGCACGGTTGACGACAAGGACAACCTGACGGCGTCGCTGATGACCATCCTGCTGCTCAAACGTCTGAATGTGGCGCTGGATCGCGACGTCATCTTCGTCTCGGAATCGGGTGAAGAAGGCAGCTCGGGCATCGGCATCGGCTATCTCGTGCGCGACCACTTTCCGGCGATCGACGCCGAATACTGCCTGGCCGAGGGCGGCGGCGTGACCCGGATCGGCGGACAGGTGAAGTTCGCCACCGTGCAGACGCTGGAGAAGATTCCGCGCGGCATCGAGCTGGTTGCGCACGGTATTTCCGGTCATGGCTCGGTGCCGCTCAAGTCGAACGCGATCGTTCATCTGGCCGGCGCCGTCGCGAAGATCGGCGACTGGCGCCCCGACATCCGGTTCAACGAGACGACCGGCACCTATTTCCGGAAGCTGGCCGCGATCTCGCCGCCCGAGGTGGCGAAGTACTATCGCGACGTGCTCTCGACCGATCCGAAGACGCAGAAGGCGGCCGACGACTGGCTGTTCGAGAACGAGCCGCGCCATTCCTCGATGCTTCGAACATCGGTGTCACCGAACATCTTTCAAGGTGGATATCGCTCGAACGTCATTCCGTCGGAGGCCAAGGCGACGCTCGACGTGCGCGCGCTGCCCGACGAGGATCCGGCGAAGTTTCTCGCGCAGGTGAAGCAGGTGATCAACGATCCGGCGGTCGATGTGCGCTTCACCGGGCAGAACGAACGGCAGGCCGGTCCGGATGCGCGGCTCGACTCGGAGGCCTACAAGGCGCTCGAAGCGGCGGGCACCAGGATTTACAACGTCCAGACGCTGCCGACGATGAGCACCGGGGCCACCGACATGGCGCAGCTGCGCGTGAAGGGCGTGCAGTGCTTCGGGATCGGTCCGGCGACCGACTTCGAGGATCCGCCGAAAGGGTTCGGCGCGCACAGCGATCAGGAGCGGCTGCTCGAGAGCGAGCTGCACCGCTTCGTGCGTTACACCTGGGAAGTTGTTTTCGATCTCGCACACGCGAGGTGACACATGGCCACAAATACCGATCAGACGGATCGGCAGCCGATGCAGCCCCGGCTTCAAGAGCTGTTCGCCTATCTCAAGGTCAGACGCAACGCCCTGCGCGAGGCCGTGGACGCCGTGCCCGAAGCGCAGCGCAGTCAACCGCCGGAGCCCGGTCGCTGGTCGGTGGCCGACGTGCTCGAGCACCTCGCGCTCGTCGAAGGCCGGTTCACGACGACCCTTGGGAACCGGCTCGCCGAGGCCCGGGCCCAGGGTCTGGCCGAGGAGCGCGAAACGAGCCCGATCGTCGGCACGTTCGATCAGGCTGCCGTGCTCGATCGCTCGACCAGGCGTGAAGCGCCCGAGGTGGTTCGGCCGCAGGGCCTCGACTGGAAGAGCGCGTGGTCGCGCCTCGAGGACACGCGGCGTTCGTTCCTCGACGTGTTCCTGTCGGCCGACGGTCTCGCATTGGCCGACGTCGCGTACGTCCATCCGCGCCTGGGGTCGTTGAACCTCTATCAGTGGGGCGTCTGGATGGGCGCGCATGAAGGACGGCATGTCGAGCAGGTGCGGGAAATCGCCGCAACTCTCAACTCTGAAGTCTGAAGTTTGAAGTCTGAACACGGAGCGCGAAGGCTTCCTTGTCCGCCGAAGCCGCGTCGCGGCGAAGGCGGAAGCCGGACTACGTGGCAAGGTGATGCGATGAAGATCTTCGGCGGCGGATTGTGCGCGGTCGTTCTGGCTGCGGCCATGGGCAGCCGCACTCTCGGGGCGGCCGCTTCGTGCGACAGCCTCGCATCGATGGCCCTTCCGCAGACGACCATCACGCTCGCCAGCGTCGTCGAAGCTGGCGCGTTCACACCGCCGGGCTCCGCAGGCGCCAATCCGTCGGGGCCGGCCGGACAACTCTTTCGGGGGTTGCCGGCGTTCTGCCGCGTGGCCGCGACGATGCGGCCATCGAGCGACTCCGACATCAAGGTCGAAGTCTGGTTGCCGGCGGCGGGATGGAATGGCAAGTTCCAGGCGGTCGGCAACGGGGGATGGGCGGGCACGATCACCTATGCCGCCATGGCGTCCGCACTACAGCGCGGCTACGCGACCGCGTCGACCGATACCGGTCACGCCGGCACGGTGGGTGACGCCAGCTTCGCGTTGAACCATCCCGAAAAGGTCGTCGACTTCGCGTATCGGGCCGTTCATGAGATGACGGTCCAGGCCAAAGCGATCGTCGAGCAGCACTACGGCAGCGGCCCGCGGCTGTCGTACTGGAATGGCTGCTCGACCGGCGGCCGGCAGGGCCTGAAGGAAGCGCAGAAGTATCCGGCCGACTACGACGGCATCATCGCCGGCGCGCCGGCAAACTTCACGACCCATCTAGGCGCGCACAGCTTGTGGGTGGCGCAGGCGACGCTCAAGGACCCGGCAAGTTTCATCCCGCGAGAAAAATTCGCGATGATCCACCAGGCTGTGCTGGACGCCTGTGATGCGCTCGACGGCGTGAAGGACGGTGTGCTCGAAGATCCGCGACGATGCCATTTCGACCCGAAGACCATTCAATGCACGGCGGGCGACTCGTCGGGCTGTCTGACGCCGCCGCAGGTCGAGGCCGTGCGACGCATCTACGCGCCGGCGAAGAACCCGAGAACGGGCGCCGAGATCTTTCCCGGACTGGAGCCCGGCAGCGAAACCGGCTGGGTGGCGATGGCCGGTGGACCGCGTCCGCTCAGCATCTCGAACGATCACTTCCGGTTCCTGGTGTTCAAGAATCCCGATTGGGACTTCAAGACGCTCGACTTCGACAAGGACGTCGCGCTCGCCGACCGGCTGGACGACGGCCTGATGAATGCGACCGATCCGAATCTGAGCGCGTTCTTCAAGCGCGGCGGGCGGCTGCTCATGTATCACGGCTGGAACGATCAGCTCATCGCGCCGCGCAACAGCATCAACTACTACCAGAGCGTCGTGAAGGCGCAGGGCGGCGCGGAGAAAGCGGCCGACTCGATCCGCTTGTTCATGGTGCCGGGGATGGCGCACTGCGGCGGCGGCGACGGCACAAGCGTGTTCGACAGCCTCGCCGTGCTCGAACAGTGGGTGGAACAGAAGAAGACGCCGGCGCAGATTCCAGCGTCGCACCTCACCAATGGCGTCAGGGATCGGACGCGCCCGCTCTGTGCGTATCCGTCGATCGCGGCGTACACGGGCTCCGGCGATACCAACGACGCCGCGAACTTCAGGTGCGGAAAGCCGTAGGCGTTACTCGCTCCGCAACGCCGTTAACGGGGAAGTCAGACTCGCTCGAACCGCTGGGACGAAGGACGCGACCAGCGCCGACGTCCCGAGCGCCAGGATCGATGCCAGCGTTACCAGCGGATTGTCTGCATTCGCGCCGTACAGCTGATCGCCCAGGAATCGCCCGGCAGCCAGCGACAACGGCAACCCAATCACCAGTCCAAGAACGATCAGCGCGAATGCGCCGCGCATCGCCAATGTGACAATGTGGGTGCGATCCGCGCCCAATGCCATACGGACGCCAATCTCGCGGGTGCGGCATCCGGCATTGTAGGCGGTCACGCCATAGAGTCCAATCGAAGCCAGGACCAGCGACAGCACTCCGAAGAACGACGTGAGACGAGCGATCAGCCGCTGCTGACTGAGCTGACTGGCTACTTGCTCCCTCAACGTGCGCATCGAAATGATCGGCAGATCGGGATCCACGGCAGCGAGGGCCTGGCGTACCCGCGCGAAGGACAGGCTCGCTCCGGGCCGGGTGAGAATGACAATGTCACGCAGGAAGAGCGAGCCCAGATTGCCTTGCGTATATTCGGCTTGCGCTTCGGGTAAGAAGAAGAAGGGTCGAATCGGCTGGTGAAGATTGTCGGGTAGATAGCGCGCATCCCTGGCGATGCCCACAACTTCGAATTGACCGCTGGCTCCGGCCGCGCGGCCGAAGTGCTTACCAATGGCCTCTTCGTTGCCGAAAAACCTCCGCGCGAACGCCTCGTTGATGACGGCGACCTTTCGCGAGCTCGCCGTGTCCTGCACGGAGATGCCGCGTCCTTTGACGATCGGAATGCCGACGACGTCAAAGTACCCGGCCGTCACACGGTTCCAGGATGCGATGTTGTCCTCTCGTGGGCCCGGGGCCGCATGCCCATCCACCCAGACGCCGGCACCCCAGCCACCGCCGGCCTGCGGTGAGTAGAGGCAGAGAGCCACGGACGACACGTCCGGAATGCCGGCTATCGAATCGTGGATGCGGCGGTAGAGCGTCGAGAGTTGCTCTGTCCGATAACCGACCAGCCGCGGATTGATGGTGGCTACGATGCGGCGATCCTGATCGAATCCGAAATCCTGATTCTCCAATCGCTGCAACGCTGTCGTGAGCAGGCCCGATGCCGACAGCAAGACCAGCGAGAGCGCGGCCTGAAAGACCACGAGTGTTTTCCGTGGCAGCGAGCCGGCACGAGTGGTTGAGCGGCTGGCTCCGCGAAGTGCGTCGATCGGATCCACCCGTGTCGCCATCCACGCCGGACCGATGCCGAAGGCAACGCCTGTCAGCAGCGATGTGACAAACGCAAACAGCAGCACCGGCATGGAAGGCGATGCGTCGATTGGCATGCCGGCGAACCCGGGCAAGGAGGGGAATGCGAAATGCAGAATCACGCGCGTGCCTGCAAACGCGATCGCTAGACCCGCTGCGCCGCCACATAACGAGAGCAGTATGCTCTCCGTGAGCGCCTGCCTCACGATCCGAGATGCACGTGCCCCCAGCGCCATGCTCAACGCCGTGTGCCGCCGCCGTTCCATGCCGCGGACCAGCATGAGATTGGCCACGTTGGCGCAAACGATCAGTAGTACACACCCGGAACACATCATCAGGATCTGGAGCCAGTGCTTGTATCGTTCGCGCAGACCCGTGATGCCGGCGCCCCCCGGGCTCAGGTACAAGGTCTGGTCTGGGAATCTCGCCTGATCGTTGGCGCTCATCTCGTTCCAGTGCGAACGCAACCACTGCTTGAGCTCGACCCGCATCGCGGACTCGATCGATTCGGGTGTCGAACCTGGCTGGAGACGGCCAATCAGGGCCAACCAGTGGGTGTCGTACTTGTCGAGATCGGCATCAACCTGCACCAAAGGTTCGGTGGTCAGCGGTAGAAAGAAGTCAGGCGGGGTGGGGCGCAGAGCGTCGCCAAAGAAGCCAGGCGGAGTGATGCCCACCACCGTAAACGCCTTGTCATTCAGGTTGAAGACACTGCCGATCACGGACGGATCCGATCCATACCGTTGCTGCCACAAGCGATAGCTCATCACCGCGGCTGGCGGCGCATCGGGATCGTCGTCCCGAGCGGTAAGCGTGCGGCCAGCGTAGGCGTGTATGCCGAACATCGCGAAGTAATTGCCGGAGACGAACTCGCCTGGATAGCTTTCGGCTGGTTCCGAGCTGCCCGAGCGGCGGACACCAAACAGCCGCTCGGATGCCGGGAAGGCCGCCAATTCGGAGAAACCCGTGGTGTTGTCTCTGAAATATTTGTACAAATCGTACGAGACAAGAGAAAACCCGCCGACCTGACTGTAGCCGCCCAAGTAGCAGCAACGGGTTTCTTTGCCCAGGCGGTACAATTCGCCGGGATTCGCGACCGGGAGCGACTTCAGCAACACGGCGTGCACTAGGGTGAAAATCGATGTGGTCGCGCCAATGCCCAGGGCGAGCGTGAGGATCGTGGCCAGGGTGAACGCGGGGACCATTCGCAGGTGTCGCAGCGCCTGACGCGAATCCGCGAACAGCGTTTCCAGAACCGGCAGTCCTCGTTCGTCCCGATAGCTGTCCTTCATGGCTTCCACCGCTCCGAATTTCAGGACAGCCTGACGCCGCGCTTCGGTTCCCGATAGACCGCCTCGAATGTATTCAGCGGTCTGAAGGGCCAGATGCTCTTCGATCTCGGCCCGCAAACGCTCTTCGTCGTGGCGTGTTGTCGCCCAGGACGTCAGCCGCCTGAGGAATCGCCTCAACGCTCTCATTTCAGATCTTCCGCTCTGACTCGAAAGAATCGTCCGATGATCGCTGCCGTCTGTTCCCAATCCCTGGCCTCGGCTTGCAATCGTCTGCGTCCGCTGCGTGTCAGTTGATAAAAGCGCGCCCTGCG
>Ga0193696_1000256_pt1 | contig 20405 bp, 16 predicted proteins | sample L3m1metaG_FD_145074 | JGI IMG/M metagenome (GOLD analysis project Ga0193696, IMG submission 145074) | Soil microbial communities from a riparian zone of the East river system, Colorado, United States - L3m1 | ecosystem: Environmental > Terrestrial > Soil > Riparian zone | place: USA: East River... | reverse complement strand
CGGGAGCACTGGGCCGCCGAGCAGGCCCTCTCCAAAGCAAGAGGGCCCGCGCAGGCGGCCGCTGAGATGAGGAACACTGATCGTTCACACGTGTCCACGAACTCGGATCAAGATCACTGAATTCCAATTCCTACTTCCTAATTCCTAATTCTTAATTCCTAATTCCTAATTGTGGAACGTCCCCCTACGCCCAGCGGTCGTAGTCCGCCGACGCCCACCGATCCCGCTCGGGCTTCTTGAACACGAAAACCCCAATCAGCCCCATCACGAACCCCGCGACGTGTGCGGCGAAGGCGACGCCGCCGCTGCCGTGTGTGGTCGCGGTCATCGCAATCGTCCCGGCGCTGAAAATCTGCATCAGGAACCAGAAACCGAGCAGGACGACCGCCGGCAGCTCGACGATCTGGAGCCAGATGAAGGGGATGAGCGTCAGCACGCGCGACTGGGGATACAGGACGAAGTAGGCGCCCATCACCCCGGCGATCGCGCCGCTGGCGCCGATCGTCGGCAGCATCGAGTTCGGGTCCATCGCCACCTGGCCGAGCGAGGCAGCCATGCCGCAGAGGAGGTAGAAGATGATGAACCGGCCGTGGCCGACGCGGTCCTCGACGTTGTCGCCGAAAATCCACAGGTACCACATGTTGCCGATCACGTGCGACCAGCTGCCGTGCAGAAACATCGACGTGATCAGCGTCGGCCAGGACAGGTAGGCCGGCACCACGCCGTACACGGTCAGGAAGTCGTTCAACTGCTCGTGCGGCAGCGTCAGCTCGAACAGCCACGCCACCGCGTTGAGCACGATGATCGTGACGGTGATGTAGGGAGTCGTCCGGGACGGGATGACGTCCCGAAGCGGGATCATTTCAGCATTCTATGTTCAGGCGGACCTCCCGTGAAGTCCGGCTAAAGCCGGACACTACGTCCTACACCGAACACCAAACCGCTTCAAGAGGCTGTAACAAGACTCCGAGCCGCGCGGGCCTGGTGCAGGTCCGCGCGGCGGCCCAAGGTTACTGACGGTTGTACCTGATACCAGCCTCCTGCGCTTTTTCGATCGCGATCACCATCGCGGGCACGATCGTCACGCCGGGCAGCAGGTTGGCGCGCAGCTCTTTCTCGATGTCCTGTGCCTTCCCTTTGCCCCTGGCTTCGAGCTCCAGGCACCAGATGCCGAGCGCGTTCGCGCACAAGATGAACTTGGTGCCCATCTTCTGCAGGTTCTCGATGCCCAGCGCAGGCATCGCGTCAGCCAGCGCCGGGATCATCGGCGAGTCGATGGATTGCATCAGCAGGTGCAGATCCTTGGTCGTCGGCCGGTTGAACACGTTCCGCGTGTATGGCTTCCCCTCTGCGTCCTTGAGTCCGGTGTAGACGCCGAGGTTGTACTTGGCCCACATGGCATCGTTGAATGCCAGCGGAATGCTCGCCTGGTTGCCCGCGCTGTAGAAGGTGCCAACGGCGCCGACGTCACCGGGCGCCGTCTTGTAGACCGTCGAGTAGGTGTTCAGGTAATTCAGGATGTGCAGCAGGCCATAACCGTTCTTGTGCTGCGGAAAATCGAACAGACACCGATGACTGCCCTTCACCTCCTTGATCCAATCATCTGGCCCTGATTCCCAGGCAGCGGCGAGCGTCCCGGACATCGAGAGGCCCGCCGCAGCGGCTGATCCCAATACCCCACCGAGAAAACGTCGACGACGGATCGTTGATTCTGCACTCATAGAAAAGCTCCTTTTGCTTTCGCGTTCATGGGCGCCAGTGTGCAGGAGCCGGCGCCGGCTGACCATGCTTGCGCGGTTGAAGTTCTTGCCCGTTCGTCCGGCGGGGCTAGAATGCTTTGCACAGGCGCCGCGAAACTTTGCCGGAAGTCCGGAGGAAGATGGACGCGTTCTCGGAAGTGCTGAGCGGCGTTCGGCTGAAGGGCGCGATGTTCTTCAGCGCGGAGTTCTCCGCCCCGTGGCGGCTCTCGACGCCGCACTGCCGCCTGCTGGCGCCCACGCTGGCGCCCGGTGCGCCGCACCTGCTGATCTATCATTTCGTCGTGGAAGGATCGGCGCGGGCCGGTCTCGAAGGCGGGCCTGATGTCGAGCTGTCGGCCGGCGATATCGTGGTCTTTCCGCACGGGGATCCGCACCGGTTGAGCGCTGGGTCCGGAGCCACCGACATCGAGAGCGCCGCGGTCCTCCGGAAGATCGCGATGCGGGATCTCTCGCCGATGCAGGCGGGCGGCGGCGGCGCCACGACGCGGTTCGTCTGCGGGTATTTGACGTGTGACCCGCTCCTCTGCGGCCCGATTCTCGAGAGCCTGCCGCCGATGCTGACGGTGAACGTCCGGACCGATCGCGCGGGACACTGGCTCGAGCAGTCGATCCTGCATCTAGCGGAGGAGGCCGCCTCGGACCGCGCGGGCAGCGAGGCGATGCTCGCCAAGCTGTCGGAGGCGCTGTTCGTTGACACGCTGCGGCGATACGTCACCGGTCTTCCTCATCCGACGACTGGTTGGCTCGCAGGCGCGCGCGATCCGGTCGTGGGCAGGAGCCTCGCGCTGCTGCACAAGCGCCCAAGTCACCCGTGGACGATCGCCGAGCTCGCGGAGGAAGTTGGTCTCTCGCGTTCCGCGTTGGTGGACCGCTTCACGCGATATCTCTCGGAGCCGCCGATGGCGTACTTGACTGGATGGCGGCTGCGGCTGGCCGCCGAGGCGCTGACGTCGACGCCGAAGGGTGTGGCGGATATCGCGGCCGATGTCGGCTACGATTCCGAAGCGGCATTCAATCGCGCGTTCAAACGCGTATTCGGCGTGCCGCCGGCGCGCTACCGGCGCAACAGCAGGGATCCGGGGATCTCGACAGGATCTTAGAGGGGCCTTCGCCCATCGGTCGTTACGCGCGGCTCAAGGGGTACTGAGGCCTGGATCCGCGTCCCGCGTAAGGGCTCCGATTCGACGACGAGGCGCCCTCCCAACGGGCGCAGCCGCTCGCGCATGCTGACCAACCCAAGGCCCGGCACCTTCCTCGCAGAGTCGAGATCGAATCCTCGGCCGGCGTCCGAAATCGAGAGTTCGATTCCCGCGTCATGACCCGACAATTCCACCGTGGTGTCCGTCACACCGCTGTGTGTCACGACGTTTCGTAAGGCCTCTTGTACGATGCGAACGAGGCAGACCTTCACGGCCTTGTCCAGATTCTTCGGAACGTCACGGTGAACAAATTGAACATTCGTGCCCTGCTGTGTGCGAAATTGCCGGCACAGTCCGGCCACAATGTCGACGAGCCCCAGAAGGTCCAGCGTTTCTGGATGCAGTCGGTGCGACAGCTGGTGAAGGCTGGACGCACACTGCGAGGTCACGTCCGCGATCGTGTCGAGTTGTCGTCGATCATCCGACGACAGGCCGTCCGCGCTCTGGCGGAGCCGGTCGACGCTGATTTGAAGAACCGCCAGCTGTTGAGACACATCGTCGTGCAACTCTCTGGCGATTCGGGCGCGCTCTTCGTCCTGCGCGCCGATCAGGCGGCCCGTCAGCTCCTGAACCTGCTCTTCCGCCGACTTGCGCTCGGTGATGTCCATGAACGCGCCAATCGCTCCGCGAAGTTTGCCGTCCTCGCCGATCAGCGGAGCCGCGCTGGACATCGTGTGCCGTTCAGTACCGTCGTCCGACACGTACGTCAACACTTCGCCGGATACCGGGACTCCCACGGCTGCCGCTCGTTGCAGCCAGGATTTCTTGGTGGGGAAGGCGGCTCCCGGGCTTTGAGGCGACCAGGCGCTTGTGCGATTGGTGCGAACGCTCGTGAAGTCGGTGTCGGTCGCTATGAGGACCGTGATCGGAACGGCGTCAAGCAGGGCTTCAAGTTCCTGCGTCCTGCGCTCTCGCTCGGCGGCGACAATCGCCAGTGACAGCGAAGATACGGCGAGCAGCACCAGGAAACACTGTATCGACAGCAGAGCGTGATCCGGGGAGTGGCCCGCGAGCACGCCCGTGGCATTGACGGTGCCGAACACGGCGATCACGGAAACCAGGGCATTCGCGTTCGCCGCGGCTGGTGGACCGAGTCGCACGGCGGCCCAGATGAGAAATGGAACCGGCATGTACAGCAGCGCCGGCGAGGAATCGCCGTGAGATGCGACGAATGTGTAGTACAACGCGGCGTTCAGCCCGACCAACAACAGCGCGGATTCCGTGGGACGAGAGGTCACTCGTCCAGAAGCTCTCGTACACCAGTAGAGCAGCGTTGGCGTGACGATCACCTGCGTGAGCGCATCGCCCATGAACCATTGATAACCTGCCCTCCACAGCGGATCGCCGAGGGTGTGGCGTGCGGGAGCCGCTGCGGTTGCCGAGAGCAGAGGAACACCCGCGGCGGCGACGGCCAGGAAGATCAGGAACTCGCGAAACGTGTTGAGGCGCACGGTGCGGCCCAGGACGCGCTGCAGCAGCCATGCCGCCAGCAGTGCTTTCACGGAGTCGTTGACGATGCTCGTGAGCCAAAACCACAGGGGGGTTCCCTGCGGCACGCCGGCCAGCAGACGAATCGGCCAAGCGACCAGGAAGACGGTCCACCACAGTCGTCTTGGAATCAGAAGGAGCGCGCAGAGAAGAACGGAGTCCGGAAGCCAGAACGGCGAAGGGACGCGGAGGGAGCCATACAGGTGCTCGCCGGCGCGGACGGCGAAGAAGTAGGTGGCGCCAAAGGCGGCGCAGTGCAGAAGATCGATACGCGAGAGGCCGCCAAGCCGGCTGGCCTTCTCAAACATCAGGTTCGGAGGATACGCCGCGCTTGTAACGTCTGCAACCTGAATGACGTCGAGACACGCGAGCGAGCAACGATTCGCCGTATTCTGGACGCCCGTCCGACACTCTGCGTCGAGGAGGCGCCTCGTGATGAGACTGGTGATGAGATGGTTGTTCGCAGCGCTCAGCGTAGGGCTGGCCACCGGCCAGGAGATAGCCGCGCAGTCGACGCGAGACTCGGTTCAAGGCGTGTGGCGGGTGGTGGAAGCCGTGATCACAGGCCCTGGGGCCCGCACGATCGCATTCGGCGAGCGACCCAACCTGACCATCATCACCGCCAGGCACTACAGCCGGGTCGAAGTCCAGGCCGATGGGCCGCGGCCGGTTCTGCCGGACGTGGCACGAGCGACCGCCGACGAGTTACGGGCCGTGTGGGGACCATTCGTCAGCGAAGCTGGCACCTACGAGGTGACACCCGGCGGCGTCATCACGATGCGGCCGATCGCTGCGAAGAACCCCGCGGTGATGGGTCCAGGGGTGTTCATCACCTATTCGTACAAACTGGACGGTGACACCCTGTCGTTGACCCAACAGCGAAACCAGAATGGCCCGTTCGCGAATCCCTTCACCCTGAAGTTGGTCCGCGTCGAGTGACGCACGTTCGCGGTGCATAATGTGCCGTGATGAATCGAGTTGCCGTGGCGGCGCTGACCGCGTTCGCGGTCTCGGCCGTCGCCTCCGCCTCTCGCGATGTCGACGGACAGCAGCCGGCGCCGCCGGCCGGCAGCGACTGGCGGTCGTATGCCGGCGACCTGCGGAATCAGCACTATTCGCCGCTCGCGCAGATTACCGGCTCGAACTTCAACGCGCTCGAAGTGGCGTGGCGCTTCAAGACCGACAGCCTTGGGCCCCGTCCCGAATTCAAGCTCGAAGGCACGCCGCTGATGGTCAACGGCGTGCTGTATACGACCGCTGGCACGCGCCGCGCGGTCGTCGCGCTCGACGCGGTCACCGGCGAGCTGCGATGGGTCCACGCGGAGTACGAAGGCGCGCGCGCGGCGGCGTCCCCCCGGCAGCTGTCGGGCCGCGGCGTCGCCTATTGGACTGACGGCCGCGACGAACGGATTCTCTACATCACGACCGGCTACCGCCTGGTCGCGCTCGACGCGCGCACCGGCTCGCGCATCGCCGCCTTTGGCGCCGATGGCATCGTCGATCTGAAAGCCGGCGTGGTCTTCGGCAAAGGGCAGCAGATCGATCTCGTCACCGGCGAGATTGGCGTGCACTCGACACCCGCCATTACCAAAGACGGCGTCGTCATGGTCGGGTCGTCGTTCCTCGAAGGCGGCACGCCGAAGACCCACAACAACACCAAAGGGCTGGTCCGCGGCTTCGACGTGCGCACCGGCAAGCGGTTGTGGACGTTCAACACGATTCCGCGTCCCGGCGAATTCGGCAACGACACGTGGCTGAACGAATCGTGGGCGGTCACCGGTAACACCGGTGTCTGGAATCAGATTGCCGCCGACGAAGAGCTCGGCCTCGCGTACTTGCCGGTCGAAACGCCGAGCTCGGATTTCTACGGCGGCCTCCGGCCCGGCAACAACCTCTTCGCCGAAAGCATCGTCGCCATCGACTATCGGACCGGCCAGCGCAAGTGGCACTTTCAGCTCGTCCACCATCCGATCTGGAACATGGACATCGCCGCGGCGCCGATGCTCGTGGACCTGACGGTCGGCGGCCGTCCCGTCAAAGCTGTCGCCGCGATGGGCAAGCAGGCGATGCTCTATCTGTTCAACCGCGTGACGGGGGAGCCGATTTTCCCGATCGAGGAGCGGCCCGTACCCCAGTCCGACGTGCCTGGCGAGAAAACGTCGCCGACGCAGCCGTTTCCGACCAGGCCGCCGCCGTACGACCACCAGGGTGTCACGCTCGAGAACCTCATCGACTTCACGCCCGAACTCCGCGCCGAGGCGCTGAAGATTGCCGCGCGCTACAAGACCGGGCCGATCTTCACACCGCCGCCCGTGAGCCGCGCGGAAGGCCCCATCGCGGGCTTCCGATCGTCGGGCGGGACCAATTGGCCGGGCGGCTCCTTCGATCCCGAGACGCACATCGCCTACGTCCCGTCGTTTACGGCGATGCCGATCCTCGGATTGCTGCCGCCACCCAGCAAGGAATTCTCCGATGTGCCGTACGTGTCCGGCAACGCGCTTACCGGCGTGCGGTATATCTCGGGACCGGGCGAGAACATGGGGGCCGACGCGCCGGCTCGACCCGCAGGCGGCGCGGCGGCGGCGACGACGAACGACGGCGCGGTGAACGCGAACGCGTCACCGCAGGGACTGCCGCTGCTGAAGCCGCCATACGGGCGCATCACTGCCATCGATCTCGACAACGGCGTGTTCGTCTGGCAGGTGGCGCATGGCGAGACGCCCGATAGCGTGCGGAATCACCCGGCGCTCAAAGGGCTGACGATTCCGCGCACGGGTCAGTCGGGCGCCGTCGGCGCGCTCGTCACGAAGACGCTGGTGATCGCGGGCGATCCGCTGGCGACCACGGTGCCGAATCGCGGACGGGGCGCGATGCTGCGCGCGTACGAAAAGAAGACCGGCGCCGAAGTCGGCACCATCTTCATGCCTGCTCCGCAGTCCGGCACGCCGATGACCTATTCGTTGAACGGCAAGCAGTACATCGTCGTCGCGGTGAGCGGCGGCAATTACTCGGGCGAATACCTCGCGTTCGCCCTGGGGAGGTAGGCATGCGAACGATTGTGCTCGGAGTGATTGGAGCGGCGTGCGCGATCGGCTCGCTCGTGGCGCAAGGCGATCCGCAGCCGACGTGCAAGATGTGTCCGGGAACGTACATCCCGAAGGCGGAAGTCGATGCCTACGTCAGCAAGGCGATCGCCGAGAAGCTGACCGACCAGCAGGTCCGCGACATCGAGATCGGCAAGGCCCATGTCGGGATCGGCGTCGTCCACCGAGGGAAGCTGACCGCGCCGGCGCCGGAATCCGTGGCGGAGCACGATCAGGTCAGCGAGGTCTATCACATCATGGAGGGCACGGCGACGCTGATGCTCGGTCCCGACATCACCGGCATGAAACGGCGTCCGGCGACGCTCGAGACAGTGCGCCTGTTCAACGGCCCCGGCAACAACGGGACGTCGATTCGCAACGGCGTGTCCTACGACCTCAAGCCGGGCGACGTTGTCGTGATTCCTGCCGGCACGGGACACTGGTTCACGAAGATCGACGATCACATCACCTATCTGATGGTGCGGATCGACCCGGACAAGGTGACGCCGCTGCGCGACGAGGCGGCGTCGAAGGCGTATCTCGCGGCGCCCAGGAGGTAGGGATTAGCAATTAGGGATTAGGGATTAGGAACGACGATGCGATGCGTGACCGTGTTCGCGCTCTTGGTTGCCGCGCTGACGGCTCAGGAGCCGAAGTGGAAGAGCACGACGCCGATCAACGATCGGCCGAATCCCTATCGCCGCGACGCGAACTGGGCGCAGCTGCCGATCGGTTTGAAATGGGGCGCGGTCATCGGCGCCGAGCAGGGTCCGAACGGCGATATCTACGTCGTCCATCGCTGCTTCGAGAACTCGTGCGCGGGGCGCCCGGAACCGCCGATTCTTCGCTTCACGCGGTCCGGCACGGTCATGAAGACCTGGGGCAGCGGCACCTTCATCTTCCCCCACGGGTTCCACGTCGACGGCCAGGGGAACGTGTGGGTGACCGACGCGCAGGGCAAGGACGGCAAGGGCCAGCAGGTCTTCAAGTACAGCGCGGACGGCGCGCTGTTGATGACGATCGGCACGGCTGGTGTGGCGGGCGACCCCGTTCAGAAGCGTCTGACGCAGCCGACCGATGTCGTGACCGCGCCGAACGGCGATGTGTTCATCACGGAGGGACACGACATCGGCGGCGCGATCAACCGCGTCAGCAAGTGGTCGAAAGACGGGACGTTCATCAAGGCCTGGGGCCGAACCGGTGCGGCCCGCGGTGAGTTCAACGTGCCGCACACGATTGCGCTTGATTCGCGCGGACGGCTCTTTGTCGGCGACCGCCACAACAACCGCATTCAGGTCTTCGATCAGAACGGCACGTTCCTCGACGAGTGGACGCAGTTCGGACGCCCGAGCGGCATCGCCATCACGAACGACGACACTATCTACGTCGCCGACTCCGAATCGTGGGGGCCTGATGAACCCGGATGGAAGAAGGGCATCCGGATCGGGAGCGCGAAGGATGGCTCGGTGAAGTACTTCATCGAGGACGTCGAGTCGACGACCGAGGAGCACAGCGGCGCGGAAGGCGTCGGCGTCGATCGCGACGGGAACGTTTACGGCGCGGTCGTGAGACGGATGATGCTCGAGCGTCACTCACTGCAACGGAAGTAGGGGCTGGGGGCTCGGGGCTAGCTGTCAGAAGCAGAGTCGGGGCTGGGGGCTAGCTGAAGGCTGATAGCCGATAGCTTTCCCTATTTCACCGGAACCCGCTGTTTCAATTCTTCGAACCAGTTGAGGACGACGTTGATCTGCGGCGGAGTGGCCGGTGTCGACGGGTCTCGTCCGGCAGTCACGATCCCGAGCATCCGGCCGTCCGGCCCGACGTCGTGGTTTCGGGGGCTCGTTTGCGCATTGCCAATATTGAACGCTCGTGGAGCTGGCACCGGCGCGCTGACACTGAAGCTCGGTTGCGTCGTCACGTTGACCACGACGAACCGGCCAGGCCCTGGAATGTAAAACAGCTGCTTCCCGTCGCGTGACCAGAGCGCGTGATGGCCGACATCGCCGCGCGAGATCTGATACTTGGCGCCGGTGGCCGGAAACGGCTGGACATACACGGCATCGGTGCCCGATTCGTCGCTACCGTAGGCGACCCAGCGACCGTCGGGTGAAAAGACAGCGTTCATCGGCCTCGTCGAGTGGGCGCCGTTGAACGGCTCTGTCTTCCCTAACGGCTCTGTCTTCCCCTCCGGCAGCGAGAGCACCCAGAGGGACACCTCATCCCCTTTGGCCCTTGAAAACAGCAGCCGCTTTCCATCCGACGCCCACGACTCCGGTATGTGCGTCACCCCGCGTTCGGCCTTCGTCAACCTCTCGGCGATGCCGGTACCGTCCTCGCGCTGCCAGAAGATCGCGGGATCGCCTTCGCGATCGGATTGAAACGCGATGCGCTGGCCGTCGGGCGACCACTCAGGGTGGGTGTTCTTCCCGCCGAAGGTCAGCCGCCGCATCTGGGTCGCGCCAGACAGATCGACAATCCAGATGTTCGGGCCACTGTTGTCGATGTTGCCGACGGCCACGCGCCGTCCATCGGGCGAAATGCGCGGCGTCTCGTACTGTGCCGGCGGCATTTTGAGATACGTGCGACCGCCGTCCTTCTCGGTCCATGCAAGATCGGGGTTGGTGGCGTCGCTGGTCGCCGGTCCAGGCACGTACGCCAGCGACCCGGTGTCCGAAAACCCAAACAGCGCCGCGCCGGCGACGCTCGCGCGGCGGACGCCCTCAACGACCGGAACGGGACCGCCGGTCACCTCGAGACGTCGAAGGTTGAACGGGACCGCGAACAGCACGCCGCCGCGCGCATAGACGAGATGGCCCGTCGGAACGTAACGCGGGTCGGTGCCGCCGTCGACGAGGGTCCGGCGCTGACCGGTCTTCAACGACTGCACGACGATCTGCGCGCGATTCCATGCGTTCACGCCGAGCTGGCCCACGGCGAACATCAGCGCATCGCCGTCCAACAGCTGAGGGCTTTGCATCAATTGGCCTCCCGCGATAAGGTTTTCGGCCGTGCCGCCGTATTCGGCCACGCGCAGGATGCCTTTCGACGTCGAGAACAGAATGGCGCCGTTAGACCAACTGGCGCCAAAGGGTGCATCCGACGGGCAGAGCGTGATGGGTGCCCCGCCGCTGACTTGGACCTTCTTGAGCGTTCCGCTCGAGGAACCGCCGCCGATGCCAGAGAAAAACCCAACCCAACGACCGTCTGGCGAAAAGACGGGATTGGATACAGATTCGTCGTTGTTCCCTCGGACGAGCTGAGTCGTCTGGTCGTCCGCGAGTCGGTGCAGAAAAAGTCCTCCATTCGCCGCGAACGCGATCGCCGAGCCGTCCGGCGAGATGGCGATCGCTTGGCGAGTGGATGTGTCGAACGCCGCGGCGACGCCGGGCAGTGCGGTGTGAAACCGCACGATCGGCACTCGCGCCGTGGCCGGCCTGAAGGTCCACACCGCGCCGGCGCCGAGCGTCGCGGCCACGACGGCGGCGAGGGCTGCGGGTGCCGCGCGCTTCCACCGCGGACGCGGCTGTGCTACGAACGCCGGTTGAGAGTCCTGCGCCCCGCGAACCGATGAAGGGAGCACGCCCGACTGGCCTTCCTCGATCTCGATCCGCGCCAGGCCGATGTGCGGAAGCCGGCGCTGCGGATCCTTCTGGAGGCACCGGCGCAGCAGCGTGCGGAGATGTGGCGGGGTGTCCGCGGGAAGCGCACTCCAGTCGACATCATCCTTGAGCACCGCCGCGAGCGTGATCGAGATGTCGTCGCCTTCGAACGCCCGCCGGCCGGCGAGCATCTCGAACACGATGACGCCGAACGCCCAGATGTCGGCGCGTCGATCGACGGGTCGCCCCCGTGCCTGCTCGGGCGCCATGTAGGCCGCCGTGCCGAGGATGAGGCCGGCCTGCGTCGCGTGCATCGACAGCGTCGGCGACATCGTGGCGTTCGCACGCGATCCGGCCGCCGAATCCAGCGCCTTCGCGAGCCCGAAATCGAGCACCTTGACGGTGCCGTCGTCGCGTACTTTGACGTTCGCCGGTTTGAGGTCGCGATGGACGATGCCCTGGTCGTGCGCGACCTCGAGCGCTTCGGCAATCTGGCGAGCGATCGGCAGCGCTTCGTCGAGGGAGATCGGCCCGGACGCGAGGCGATCGGCGAGCGTGGAGCCGCCGACAAGCTCCATGACGAGCGCCACCGTGGGACCCGCATCTTCCACGCCGTAGATCGCCGCGATGTGCGGATGGTTCAGCGACGCGAGCAGCTGCGCTTCCCGCTCAAAGCGCGCCAGGCGGTCCGGGTCGCCGGCGACTTCCGCCAGCAGCACTTTGATCGCCACGTCGCGATTCAGCTTCGTGTCGCGGGCGCGGTAGACCTCGCCCATACCGCCTGCCCCGAGCAGCGCCTGAATCTCATACCCGCCGAGCCGCGTTCCAATACTCAGAGACATGGCATGGTCGAGGGGCCCGCGCCGAGCAGCGACACAATCTCGTACGCGCCGATTCGTGCGCCGGGATGAAGGGACATCAATCGCCCGTGGCGCGATTATACGGGCTTCAGTGAGAGGCTCGGGGACTGAGGGACTAGGGGGACTGACGACGCGTGACCGACGCCTGACGACGAATGACTGACGCCTGATGACTGGTGACTGACGACTGCTATACGCCGTGTCCGTATCCGACAGTCTCGACGTGATGCGGGTGGGACGCAGCCGACGCGGCGTCGGGCGTCCGCACGCGCTCGATGATGCGGCGGAGGTCGTTGTCGGCGATCGCCTTGCGGTGTTCGCCGAGCGTGATCACCGCGCGGTAGACCGCGTCGATCTCCGTGCCGGCCAGCGTGAAGCCGAGCGCCTCGCAGCGCGACTGCACGGCGTGGCGTCCTGAATGGCGTCCGAGCACGAGGCGTGAGCTGATCGACTGGCCGACGTCCTCCGGGCGCATGATCTCGTAGGTCCGCGCGTCCTTGAGCACGCCGTCCTGGTGGATGCCGGCTTCGTGGGCGAACGCGTTGCGACCGACGATCGCCTTGTTGGCCTGGACCGGCTCGCTCGTCAGCGACGACAGGAGCTGGCTCGAGGCGAACAGTGCCTCCGATTTGATCCCCGTGTCGTACGGCAGGCGGTCCTGGCGGACGCGCAGCGCCATCACGAGCTCTTCGAGCGACGCGTTGCCGGCACGTTCGCCGATGCCGTTGATCGAGCATTCCACCTGACGGACGCCGCCCTGGATGGCGGCGAGGCTGTTCGCGACCGCCAGGCCGAGATCGTTATGGCAGTGCGCGCTGAACACGGCGCGATCGGCGTTCGGCACGCGGCCGATGATCGCCGCGAAGAAGTCGCGCGTCTCATCGGGCGTCGCGTAGCCGACGGTGTCGGGCAGGTTCACCGTGGTGCAGCCAGCGGCAATGACGGCCTCGATCACCCGGCACAGGAAATCGCGATCGCTGCGCGTGGCGTCTTCAGCGGAAAACTCGACATCGTCCGTGAAGCGGCGGGCCAGCTTGACGGCGTCGACCGCGGACTGCAGGCACTCTTCACGCGAGATGCGGAGCTTGGCCGTGAGGTGGAGATCCGATGTCGCCAGGAATGTGTGAATCCGCGAGCGCTGAGCCGGCGTGAGCGACCGGGCAGCTTCCTCGATGTCCTGACGGCGGGTCCGCGCCAGCGCGGCGATGACCGGCCGCCGCACGTCGACCGCAATCTGCCGCACCGCCTCCGAATCAGCCGGCGAGGCGATGGGGAAGCCGGCCTCGATGATGTCCACGCCCAGGGCGTCGAGCGAGTGCGCCATCGCCAGCTTCGAGGCCACGTCCATCGAGAAACCGGGGGCCTGTTCGCCGTCGCGCAGGGTGGTATCGAAGACGGTGACACGGGGGGGCGTGCTCATGGCTTCTGTTGTAGCGGCCGGGTGCCTAGAAGTCAAAGTGATAATAATTAATGAAGAATAACGGGTTGTTATACACTGCCCGGGACGTTTCCCCCCGCGCATGGACCTGAGCGCCCTCAAGATCTTCCTGGCGGTCGCGCACGAGCGCAGTTTTTCCCGTGCGGCGGCCAAGGTGCACCGGACGCAGCCGGCGGTCAGCCAGGCCGTGCGGCGACTCGAGATCGAACTCGGAGAGCAGCTGTTCGACCGCTCGTCGAAGAACGGCACGCTGACCGAGGCGGGCCGGATGCTCCAGAACTACGGGCAGCGGCTGGTGCGGCTCGCCGAGGAGACCGAGTCGGCGGTGCGCGACCTCCGCGATTTGCGCCGCGGCCGTGTCCTCATCGGCGCCAACGAGGCGGCCGTGCACACGCTGCTGCCGCTGATCGTGCGCTTCCGCCAGCGCTTCGCCGACATCGCCATCGACGTCCGCCGCGTCCCGGCGCGCCAGATCGCCGTTGAAGTCCAGCAGGGCAGTCTCGACTTTGGCGCGCTGACGTTCCATCCGGCGGAGGAGGGCCTGCTCGAAGTACCCGTCGGCAGCGACGAACTGGTGCTGCTGCTGCCGCCGTCGCACGCCCTGGCGAGCCGGCGGCAGGTGGCGATGGACGACATCGCGCAGGAACCGGTGGTAGCGCACAACGATCCGTCGCCGGCGCGCGAGCGCGTGCTGCGCCTCTTCGAGGAGCATCACATTCCGTTGAAGATGGTGATCTCGCTGCCCAGCCTCGACGGCATCAAGCGGGCGGTCGAACTGAAGCTCGGCGTCGCGCTCCTGCCGCGCCGCTGCGCCATCACCGAGATTGCGAGCGGACGGCTGGTCGCCATCCCGATCGCCGGCGTGTCGCGAAAGCGGCAGGTGATGCTGGTCTGCAGGAAAGCTCACCGATCCCACGCTGCAGACGCGTTTCTGTTGGTGGCGCAGGAAAAGAGACCGACTGACGGCGAGCCGGTGAAACGCGGCCCTGAAAAGGCCGCGCTACGTACGTAGAGCGGGCCTTTCAGGCCCGCTGAACTCGCTAGAAGCCCCGAATGTAAGGCAGCCGCGCCGCGACGGCCTTCACTTCCTCGAATCGGTCCAGCAGCATCGCGGTCGGATTCCACTGACCGGAGACAAACGCGTCGCGCAGCGCGCTCGGTACTGACGCGTCGAAGCGCAGCGATCCCGCTGTAATGGCGCCCGATGCGACATCGGCGGTGATGTGCACCTCCGGCGTGCGCTCGACCAGCGTCTGCAGCCGGGCCACCGCGTCGTGTGCCGCGACGAAGCAGGGCAGACCGATCACGGCGGCATTGCCCTGAAAGATCTCCGAGAACGATTCGCCGATCACGGCGCCAAAACCGGCGCGCGCGATGCCCTGCGGCGCGTGCTCCCGTGACGATCCGCAGCCGAAGTTCGCGTTGACGATCAGGATCGACGCGCCCGCATACCGCGGGTCGTTGAACGCGTGTGCCCGATCCGCCGCGCGATCGTCTTCGAAGAGGTGACGCTCGAGCCCTTCGAACGACACGGACACCAGGAACCGCGCCGGCATGATGCGATCGGTGTCGATGTCGTTCCCGCGCAGCGGCAGCCCGCGGCCGCTGACGCTCAGGATCGCCTGAGAGTTGAGACTTGAGAGTTGAGACGTGTTCATGCCGGCACCGCCTCGAGCACGGTGCGGACGTCGACCACCTCGCCGGCAATCGCCGCGGCGGCGACCATCGCCGGACTCATCAGCAGCGTCCGGCCGGTGGGGCTGCCCTGGCGCCCCTTGAAGTTGCGGTTCGACGACGAGGCGCAGACCTGGCGTCCCTCGAGGCGGTCGGGATTCATCCCGAGACACATCGAGCAGCCGGCGCCGCGCCATTCGAAGCCGGCCTGCCTGAACACCTGGTCGAGCCCCCGCGCCTCGGCGGCCCGGCTGATCGCCTGCGACCCCGGCACCACGAGCGCCGTGACGTGCTTGGCGACGCGGTGTCCGCGCACGAGGCGCGCGGCTTCCTCGAGGTCCGACAGCCGGCCGTTCGTACAGGAGCCGATGAAGGCCACATCGATTTTCGTGCCGGTCACGCGCCGCCCCGGTGTGAAGCCCATGAAGGCAAACGCCTCGTCCGCCGGGTCGCCGGCGATCGGTTCGCTGACGCCGACCGACTGGCCGGGGTTGATGCCCCACGTGACCGTCGGCTCGATGCTGGCGGCGTCGAAGGTGACGCGATCGTCGTAGCGCGCCTCGGGGTCCGACGCCATCTGACGCCACCACTGGACGGCGCGCTCGAAGGCGTCGCCGGCCGGCGCGAACGGCCGCCCGCGCAGGTAGGCGAACGTCGTCTCGTCGGGATTGACATATCCGACGCGAGCCCCGCCCTCGATCGACATGTTGCAGACGGTGAGCCGCTCGTCAATCGTCATCGCGTCGAGCGTCGTGCCGCCATATTCGTACGCGAAGCCGACGCCGCCCTGCACGCCCAGCCGGCGGATGATCGTCAGGATGACGTCCTTCGCGTAGACGCCCGGATTCAGCCGGCCGTTGACCTCGATTCGCCGCACCTTCAACGGATCGAGCGCCAGGCACTGCGACGCCAGCACATCGCGCACCTGCGATGTGCCGATGCCAAACGCGATGGCTCCCAAGGCGCCATGCGTGGAGGTGTGGCTGTCGCCGCACGCGATCGTCATGCCGGGCTGCGTCAGGCCGAGCTCCGGCCCGATCACGTGCACGATTCCCTGGTTGTCGGCGTCCAGCATCCACAGCGGAATGCCCGCGTCGCGGCAGTTGCGCTCGAGCGACGCGGTCATCTCCTCGGCCATCAGATCGAGGAACGGACGTTTCTGCGGTGTCGTCGGCACGATGTGATCGAGCGTCGCGAACGTGCGCTCGGGAAATGCGACGCGCCATCCATGCTGACGCAGCATGTCGAACGCCTGAGGTGTCGTGACTTCGTGAATAAGGTGTAAGCCGACGAACAGCTGTGTCTGTCCGCTCGCGAGTGTGCGGACCGCGTGCGCGTTCCAGACTTTATGAAAAAGTGTGTCTGCCATGGCATTCCGCGCCGGGCCGTCGGCGTCCACCAGCTAGAATACAACGATGTCGAGCTCGCGCGCCCGGCTGGCGATCGCGACGTGCCTGGCCGCCTCCAGCCTCGTGCTCGACCTCCGCGGTCAAACCGCCGTCAGCCCGCGCCAGATCCTCGACGTCGGACTCTCCGGCGTCGATGCCGGCGTGATCGGCGATGAATCTCATACCCCCGGATCCGCGGAGACGCGGAAGCGCGCGCGGCTCGGCCGTGCCCTCAGCGCGGACCGCGTCAATAGCGCGGGCATCCGCTACGCCTCCGGCCGAGTCATCGTCAAGTTCCGGGACCAGACGGAGATGGCGCGCCGTCTCGACGCGGTCCGATCGGCCTCGAAGAACGGTGCCATCGCCCCACGCGCTGTGCATGCTGACTTCGATATCGTGACCGTCGATCCCGCTGAAGATCCCGCGGCCGTCGCGCAGAGGCTCGACGACGATCCCGGCGTCGAATACGCCCAGGTCGTGCATCGGATGCACGCGCTGTTCGTCCCTAACGATCCGCTGTACGGGACGCTCCAGTGGAACCTGCCGATGATCAATATGGAGAAGGCCTGGGACATCCAGCCTCAGGCGGGATCGTCGATCATCGTCGCCGTCCTCGATACCGGCGTCGCCTACAAGAACGCGACGCTGGACGTCACGCTCAAGAGCTTCACGGACGATGACGGCGTCCGCTATCCCGCGCTCGGACGGCAGCTGATCAACTATTCGGCGGCGCCACAGCTCGTCGCGTCCGGTCAGTCGTCACGGATCGTCGCCCCGCACGACTTCATCTGGAACGATGGACGCGACGCGCTCGATTTCAGCGGCCACGGCACGCATGTCAGCGGCACGATCGGCCAGCTGACGAACGACGGCGTCGGGACCGCGGGTGTGGCATTCAACGTCCGGCTGATGCCGGTCAAAGTGCTCGCCAGCGAGTGGGACGTCATCTTTGGCGGGTCACCCGACGAGGGCGGCAGCGACGACCAGATCGCGCGCGGGATTCGCTATGCGGCCGACAACGGCGCGAAGATCCTCAACATGAGCCTCGGCAGCTCCGGTCCGCCCAACTGCGCGGCCGTGCCGAACAACCCGGACTGCTCGCCGGTCATCGAGGCCGCGCTGCGGTATGCGGTAGGCAAGGGCTGCTTCGTGGTCGTGGCCGGCGGAAACGAGTTCGAGGACACGGTGCCCTTCTACGGGAAGAATCCCACGAGCGTCATCGCGGAGATCGCGTCGCGCATCAAGGGCGTCGTGTCGGTGGCGGCCGTCGATCCGGCCAAGGGCCACGCCTACTACTCGAGCACCGGCAGCTACATCGAGCTGGCGGCGCCGGGCGGATCGGAGCGCGGCTTCTCGAACTCCGGATTCGTCCGGCAGCAGACGTTCGACTTCGATCGGACCGACACGTTTCTGCTGCCGCCCTCCCGGTACATTCCGCCGCGATTCGATATCTTTGGCTACATCGGCTACATCGGCACGTCGATGGCCACGCCGCACGTCGCCGGCGTGGCGGCGATGATCATGCAGCAGGGCGTGACCGATCCCGCCGCAATCGAGGACCTGCTGGAGCGGACCGCCGTCGATCTGGGCCCGCCTGGCCGCGACGACTTGTTTGGGTTCGGACTGGTCGATGCGCGCGCGGCGCTGAGAGGGCTGGGGCTCGCGAAGTGAAGGCCGCGACGGCCGCGATCCTCCTGGCACTCGGGTTTGCGTCTCCCGCGGCGGCTCAGACGCCGACCCGGCCGCCAGCACGTCCGGCGCCGCGCCGGGTGTTACCGCCGCTGCCAGCCGAGCCGCCGATTTCGTTCCGGCCGTACGTGATGGGCGCGGAAAATGCGTTCGCGGCGGTTGAAACATTCAAGGCGGTCTTCGGGAAGTCGTACGCGCCGTTTTTCGGTGGCGGCCTCCAGGTGACCTTTCACGGCAAGTACTACGTCGAGGTCGGCGCGTCGCGGTTCCAGCAGACTGGCCAGCGCGCGTTTCGCGCCAACGGAGAGAACTTCGGTCTCGGCATACCGCTCACCGCTAGCATCAAACCGCTCGAGATCACAGCCGGTTACAGATTCAGACCGCGGAGCATGCCGAGCGTTCGACCCTACCTGGGCGCGGGCCTCACGTCGTACGCCTACGAGGAGAAGTCGAATTTCGACGAACCGGGCGAGGGCCTGACAACCCGGGGTACGGGCCTCGTTGGCGTGGGTGGCGTCGAGTTCCGCGTCCACAAGTATGTGGGCATCAGCGCCGACGCGGCGGTCGCGCACGTCACCGGGGTCCTCGGTCAGGCGGGCATTTCGAAAGATATCGGCGAATCGAATCTGGGCGGTATTTCGGCGCGGATCAGGCTCATCATCGGCCGGTGATATCATCATTCAAGTGACTGGTAGGTCGGGAGATCGCCGGGCGTTCGTCAGCGTAGCGTTCTACGCCCTCTTTCTCTTCACGACACAGTTCGAGCACCACGATCTTCTCTGTCATCTCCGCACCCCTCAGCATTGCTCAGCCTGCACGTCGAGCGTCGTCGGCGCCGGCGTGGATGTCCCAACGGCACCCGGTGCAACGGATCTCCACGATGCGGGTAGCGCCTTCGGTTTCGAGCTCCCGAATGGCGGCGTCCTGCTCCCAGTGCGGAGCACGGGTCGCTCACCTCCCGACCGCCTCCCGTCGCACGTGAACCAAACTCCAAACGTATAGCGCAGCCGTTTCGGCCGCGAACGTTGGGCCGAGAGGCCCACTTGCGACGCCAATCATTTTCATGGAGGAGCCATGCGGATTGTTTGTGCATGGGTGGCGGCGGCAGGTCTTCTTGTAGGCAGCGCGTCTTCTGTGTCAGCGCAGGAAGCGGGCGCCTTGCGTCAGGAGATCGATCAGCTTCGCCGCGATTTTGAGACGTTGAAGCAGCAGTACGGCGATCGGCTAACCGCGTTGGAGTCGAAGCTGGCCGTGGCGGAAGGCGCCACGCCGCCGGCCGCGGCGCAGCCGCCTGCAATCCCGCCGGCTGCGGCGCAGCCAACCCCGCCGCCCGCAACCCCGCCGGCCGCCCAGGTGCCCGCGGGCGCAGCCGGCGCGGGCGGGCCGACCGGCGCCTTGCCGGTCTACGGCTCAACGGTCGGCGGCGCCAAGGTCTTCAATCCGGACATTGCGGTCATCGGTGATTTCCTTGGGGCCGCGGGCCACAATTCCGTCAATCCCCAGCCGGCGTTCGAGATGCACGAGTCGGAAGCGTCGTTTCAAGCCGTCGTCGATCCTTACGCCCGCGCCGATTTCTTCCTGTCGTTCGGCGAGAACGGTGTCGAGCTCGAAGAAGGGTACGCCACGCTGACGGCGCTGCCGGGCGGTCTCCTGACCAAGGTCGGAAAGATGCGCGCCGCGTTCGGCAAGGTCAACACGATGCACAACCACGTGCTGCCGTGGACCGATCGGCCGCTTGTCAACCTGAACCTCGTCGGCGGTGAAGACGGCATCGACGACGCGGGCATCTCGGTGGCACGGCTGATTCCGAATCCCTGGCTGTTCCTCGAAGCCACCGGTCAGGTCTATCGAGGCGATTCGGACGAGCTGTTCCATTCGAGCGAGCCCAGCGATCTGAGCTACGTCGGTCACCTGCGCGCGTACCAGGACATCACCGAAAACAGCAACATCGACTTCGGGTTCTCGGCGGCGCGAGGCCACAACTTCGCCGGCATTGTTGACGGCCTGGACCGCGGCCGCTTCACCACGACGCTGTACGGCATCGATGCGACGTTCAAATGGAAGCCGTTGTCGCGATCGATCTATCACTCGTTCACCGGGCGCACCGAGTGGGTCTGGAGCCGGCGCGAACAGTTCGACGGGACACAGGCGACGTGGGGCGCGTATCTCTCGGGCGACTACCAGGTGGCACGGCGCTGGTTTGTCGGCGGGCGCCTGGACCGTTCCG
>Ga0193696_1000254_pt1 | contig 20497 bp, 18 predicted proteins | sample L3m1metaG_FD_145074 | JGI IMG/M metagenome (GOLD analysis project Ga0193696, IMG submission 145074) | Soil microbial communities from a riparian zone of the East river system, Colorado, United States - L3m1 | ecosystem: Environmental > Terrestrial > Soil > Riparian zone | place: USA: East River... | reverse complement strand
AGGGTGCCGGGCGTCAGCGACAACATCGAGGTCGTGTCGGTGATCGATCGGTTTCTCGAACATTCACGCATCTATTGCTTCTTCAACGGCGGCGACGAGGACGTCTACCTCGCCAGCGCCGACTGGATGTCCCGCAATCTGGACAAGCGGGCCGAGCTGATGTTCCCGATCGAGCAGCCCGAACACAAAGCCAAGGTCCTCGACGCGCTTCGCGCGATGTTCCGTGACACCGAGAAGAGTCGATGGCTGCAGGCAGACGGGACCTACCGCCGGCACACGCCGCACCGGGACGAACCGCGCTGCCGCGTTCAGGAGACGCTGCACGAGCAGGCGCGTCGAACCGCGGCGATGGCGCGCGAGCGGACCGGCGTGACGTTCAGACCTGAACGAGGCGAGCCGCAGCCGTGACGTCGGGCCTCATGTCACCGATCCCACGAAGCCGGGAGCACCGCGCGAAAGGCGGATGACAGGCGCACCGGCTGGCCGTTTGTTAGAATGTGAGTTTCCGCACATGCGCAAATCAGCGGCGCGCGACGCCGTCTTCCGGAGACGCGTCCGTGCGTTCTCGAGAGACCTGGACCGGATTCACGACGGCGACGCTGTCGTGCTGCACCGCGCACGAGTGGCTTCACGGCGGCTGCGTGAGGTGCTGCCTGTGGTGGGGCTGGAGAGGGACGAGGCTCGTGACCTCGCCCGCCGGCTGAAGAAAGTTGCGCGACGGCTGGGTCACGTGCGCAAACTGGACGTCCTGGCGCAGCTGATCGGGGAATTCCACGGGAGAGCGCAGTACCCGCCGATCGCGCTTCGCGAGGTCGGTGAGGCCGTCGCCGCCGCGAGGGCGTCCGCTCGCGAACGGCTCGCGACCAAGCTGCCGACTGCAAAACTGAAGCGGCTGACGAGGCTGATGGAACGCGCCGCGAAAAGAGTGGGATCGTCGAGTCAGCATCGGCCGCGTCATGGCGTACGCGGTCCCAAGCAGACATGGTTGTGGGCGCTCGATGCGCGGTCGGTCTACCGCGCCACGGCCCTCCAATCGACTATTCAGATGACCAGTCTTCTCTACGTACCGGAACAGCTTCACGAGGTTCGAATCGCGGTGAAGAAGCTTCGATACGCGGAGGAACTGCGTGCGGAGGCACTGCATCGTCCGTCGCGAGACGTCGCGGTGTTGCGCGTCGCCCAGAATCTGCTCGGTCGCCTTCACGATCTCGAGGTCTTGAACACGCGCGTGCGCGACGTGCAGTCGCAACTCTCGGCCTCGCACCAGATGGCCTGGCACCAGCTGGGACTGCTTGCGCGCACGCTCGAGGGCGATTGTCGGCGGCTGCACGGCCGCTACATGCGTGGCCGCACGAAGCTGGTCGCGATCGCGCTCCGGATTGCCGGCCGGGTGCCTCAGGGCGCTGGTGTCAACGCGCGCGCGGTCAGTTGAAAACCTCACCGATCGACGAATTGAGAACCGCCTCCCCAGGACGCCCTTCCAGAATCTGCAGTCGTCTCAATCGCGCGGCCTTTCAATCTCCTCAGGCGGTCGATCGCGGGTGTACTGCGTGCGTCCACTCCCTTTTCTGGGCGTGTCGCCGATCGGGCAGGAGTTCCCACAGATACAGCCGGAGCCGATTGCGTGTCGCTTGAGGGTGCAGCTCGATCCGCGCATCTGAATAGTGCGTGTCTGCGGGACCTGCGTCGCCGGATGCACCGACACGTGGACCACGCAGCCGCAGTGGAGATTCAGCGTGTACGACATGCGACAGAATCTAGCGGACGGCTGCGACGTGTGTAAGACGGCTATCCAACGACGGCGTAAGATCCTCGGATCCTGCGCAGACGGCCCCACCTGAGCCGCGAATAGTTTCCCGTTGTTTACGCAACTGCTGTTCGACGGTCGCAACTTGGCGTTAGCGTTTGCGGCTCATGACGCACACCAATTGTTCCGCCGCATTGGGCATCGCCGCGATGCTCGTCACGTCCAGCGCCTACGGTCAGACGCCCGCATCGCCACCACCTGATGCACCCGTCACATTTCAGACGACAGTCCAGGTTACCGCCACGCGCTTCGGCGAACCCGTCGTCGAAGTGCCCGGTTCCATCAGCGTCGTCACGGGCAACGAGCTGCGGGCTCGCGGCGCGAACGATCTGCGCACCGCGCTGGCGCTGGTTGGCGGCGTCAGCGTCGCGCCCGGCGGCGACGCCGGTCCGGCCGGCGCCGTGCCGGGGCTGATCGGCGTCCGCGAGGTCGACGATCTGCTGCTGCTCATCGATGGCATTCCCGCCGGAGGCGCGTTCATTCCGCAGATCGAAGCGATCAGCCTGAACAACGTCGAGCGGATCGAGGTGCTGCGCGGCGCGGCGCCGGTGTACTTCGGCACGACCGCGTTCGCCGGTACGATCAACGTCATCCACTACGCCGCGGGAGACGCCGAGCGCGTCACGAGCTTCCGCCTCGGCAGCTACCAGTCGGGGGGCGCCGGCGGCGCGGCGGTGCTGTCCTCGGGCCGCGTGCGCCAGTCGATCAGTGCCGAGATCAGCACCGATCATCTAACCGGCGAGCGGGCGGACTTTCAGCGGGCCCAGGGCATCTGGCGGCTCGCGACACAACTGGGCCGCGGCAGGCTGCGCGCCGACTTCGACGTGATGGCGCTGCGGCAGCGACCCAACAGCCCCGCGCCGGTCGACGAAGCGACCGGGCAGTTCAGCAGGCTGCTGCCGGTGGACTTCAACCAGAATCCGGCCAACGCCAAGCTCGACACCGATCGCTACAAGTTCGTCGTCGACTACGACGTGCCGCTGTCGTTCGCGCGCTGGGGCAACGTCGTCGCGTATACGCAAGCGCACACCGACAGCGTGCGCGGCTTCATCGACGCGGCCGATACACCCCAGCCGTGGACGCCGCGCACCAACGCGGATCTCGAGTCGTTCCAGCAGGGGCTGAACCTGAAAGAACTGTTCTTCGACAGCCATCTGACGACGAAGGTGGCGCGCCGCGTGGACGTCACCGCCGGCGTCAATCTGCTCGTCGGGCATGCCGATGCTGACAGCGTGCGAATCGGGCAGCGGCTGCTGCTCGACGGCGTCAGCCAGACGCCGAGCACGGAGACTGCGACGCCGCGCGGCACCGTCGACTTCGAGGATCGCCGCCGCTTCGTTGGCGCCTACGTGCAGAGCCACTATCCGATCGCGGCCGGCACCAGCCTGCTCGCGGGGCTTCGCTGGAACGCCACCCACGAAACGCGCGACGAGCGCCGCGTCAACAGCCGCGGCGTCGTCACGCTGACGCCGGCCGCCCAGGACGTCGATCGCCTGACCGGATCGGTGGGGGCGACCCAGCGCGTCTGGAAAGGGACGGCCGGGCCGATCACCCAGGTCACCGTGCATGGCAGCGTGGGCTACACGTTCCAGCCGGCGCAGATCGATTTCGGTCCGGATCCCGAGGCCAAACCCGAAGGCGGCGGGCTCCTGACGCCGGAAACCCAGCGCAGCGTGATCTTCGGGTTGAAGGCGGACGCGCCGAACGGCAAGGTCGGGTTCGATGTCGACGGCTTCTTCGTCGACTTCTACAACCAGCCGGTGCAGGCGACGTCCGGCGGCATCGCCGTGCTCCGCTCGGTCGGCCATCAACGCTTCAAGGGAATCGATCTCGAAGGCATGGTGCGTCCGTCGAAAGGCGTCACGCTCAAGGCCAGCGTGGGCTTTAACGACGCGCGGTATCGCGACTACGTCACGGAGATCGCCGGCAGGCCGACGCAACTGGCGGGCCACTATCAGGTGCTGACACCGAGCGTGCGTGCCGGCGGAGGCCTGCTCGTCGCACCCGAGCGGGGCTGGCGGGGATCGCTGACGGCGAACTGGATCGGCCGCCACTGGTTGAACAGCCTGAACACCTTCGAGGCTCCGCCGTACGCCGTCGTCGATGCCTCGATCGGTTATCGCTTCAAGCTGTTCACGATGGCGGTGCTGGGCACCAACCTCGGCGATCGGCGCGACGCCGCGCAGCTCAGCGAGCTCGGCGAAGGGCAGTACTATCGATTGCCCAGCCGTCGCGTCGACGCCACGCTGACGTGGCACTACAAGTAAACAATGCCGGCCCGAGCTCGAAAACGGACACAACTACGCAGCAAGCGCGAGCTCTTTGTCTTCGAGTGCGAGCGCCAGCACTTGATCGACGGATCCCACCAGGTGGAACCGCATGTGATCCCGCACGTCGGAAGGGACGTCATCCAAATCGGGTCCGTTTCGCTCGGGGACAATCACTTCGGTCAACCCCGCGGCATGCGCCGCCAGCACTTTCTGCTTGAGGCCGCCGATGGGGAGGACGTGGCCCTGCAACGTCACTTCACCGGTCATGCCGATCGTGCTCCTCACGGGACGGCGGGTCAGCAGCGACGCAATGGCCGTCACCATGGTGATGCCCGCGCTCGGTCCATCCTTCGGGATCGCGCCCGCAGGGACGTGGACGTGCACCTCCCGTCCCTCGAGCGCGCCTTCGTCGATGCCCAGCTCCGTCGCGTGGCTCTTGACGTAGGTCAGGGCGATCCGCGCGGATTCCTTCATTACGTCGCCGAGTTGTCCGGTCAGAACGAGGCCTTTGCCGGGCATGGACGCGGCCTCGACAAACAACACGTCGCCCCCCACGCCGGTCACGGCCAGGCCCGTCGCCACGCCGGGCACGGCGGTCCGAACGGCGGCTTCCTTGAAGAACTTGGGCCGCCCGAGCGCGTCGACGATCGCGGCGCGATCGATTGCGACAGGCGTCGTCTGGCCGGCGGACGCAATCTTCGTCGCCGTCTTCCGAAGCACTCGACCCAGCTCGCGTTCGAGCTGTCGGACGCCAGCCTCGCGCGTATACTCGGTGACGACGAGACGCAGCCCGGCGTCGGTGATGGCGACTTCCTCGTCACGCAGGCCATTCCGCTCGACCTGGCGCGGCCAGAGGTGGCCGCGGGCAATCGCCATCTTCTCGTCGGTCGTGTAGCCGTCGAACCGAATCACCTCCATGCGATCGAACAGCGCGGCTGGGATGGTGTCGGCGACGTTGGCGGTCGCGACAAACAGCACCTGCGACAGATCCAGTTCGACGTCCAGGTAATGATCCCGGAACGCGTGGTTCTGCGCCGGATCGAGCACCTCGAGCAGCGCCGCCGACGGATCGCCGCGCCAGTCGGCGCCAATCTTGTCGACCTCGTCGAGCATGATCACCGGATTCATCGTGCCGGCGTCACGCAGGGCGCGGACGAGTCGCCCAGGCAGCGCGCCGATGTAGGTGCGGCGATGGCCGCGTATTTCTGCTTCGTCGCGCACGCCGCCGAGTGACATCCGCACAAACTGGCGCCCGGTTGCTCGTGCGATCGACTCGCCGATCGATGTCTTGCCAGTGCCCGGCGGTCCAATCAACGTGAGGATGACGCCAGAACGGCGGTTGTCCTTCATACCGCGCTCGGTTCGGAGCTTTCGAACCGCCAAGTACTCGGTGATCCGTCGTTTCACATCGTCCAGGCCTTCGTGGTCGGCGTCCAACACTTCGCGCGCGTGTGCCGGGTCGAGCCGCTCTTCCGAGCGTTTCGCCCAAGGGACTGCCAGGAGCCAGTCGATATAGGTGCGGATCATCGCCGACTCGGCGTTCGAGTCTCCCATCCGCTCGAAACGGTCCACCTCGCGTTCGGCGTGCTGTCGAACCGGTTCGGGCATCCCCGCGCTCGAGATCTTCTGGCGGTATTCGTCGGCAATCGAGCCGTCGTGTTCGCCCAGTTCCTTGCGGATGGCGTCCATCTGTCGGCGCAGGAAGTATTCCCGCTGCTGCTTCTGTGCACCGTCTTCGACGTCGTCGCGGATGCGCTTTCGCACCTGCTGTTCCGCGAGACGCTCTCGCTGGAACTCGACCGCCAGCTTGAGACGCTCGACGACGTCGAACGTTTCCAGGAGCTGGAGCTTCTGATCGAAGTTCAGGTCCGGCGAATAGCCCGCCGTGTCGGCCAGTGCGCCGGCGTCGGTGATGGATCGCACGAACGCACGGATCCGTCCATCGTCGCCACGAAGCTCGAGAATCTCGTCGACAACCGCGCGGTACTCGCGTTCCAGCTCGCGAGTGAGGCTCGTCGCCGGCGTGGCGTCGGGACGGGCCTCGTAGTCGACCCGCAGGACGCCGTCCTGATCTGTCGATGCCCCGCCGAGTGTGGCCCGATGGACGCCCATCAACGAGACGGCCAGCCCACGGCCGGAGACCCGCAGACGCTCCGACACATCCGCCACGACTCCCACGCTGGCGTAATTGTTGTCGCGCCGTGGTACCAAAAGCACCCGTTCATCAGGGCCGACGTCAACCGGCAGCGTCACCGGCATGCCGGGAAACACCACCGAGTCATCCAGAGGAACGATTCTGAGTCTATTCATAGTTCGACCATTCTGTCGGCGCGATTACGCGCCGACTGCCGCGTGCGTTGAAACACTCCGCACCACGAGATTGCCGACACCCCCGAACACGCCAAGCGCGACAACCGCCCAGATCAGGTTTGGCGTCCAGAAACCACCGAGTCCGAAGAACGCGTCGAGCGAATACGCGCCGTAGCCGATAAAGGCGAGGGCGACGGCGGCGGCGCTGTACAACAATGGCAATTCGATACCGTTGCTCGTCGCAAACACGCCGTTCTTCCAGTGAAGGCTGCTCGCCACGATCATCACCGCCAGCATCAGCGCAGGACCGACCGGACCGAGGAACCCCAGCGCTACGAGGAGGCCGCCCGCGACTTCGCCGAGTCCAGCAGCAACGGCCAGGACGCGGCCCGGTCGGAACCCGATCGACTCGAAGAACTGGCCAGTCCCTGAAATGCCATACCCGCCAAACCACCCGAAGAGCTTTTGCGCCCCGTGCGCCGACATCGTGATCCCGAAGACAAGGCGCGCAACCAGTAACCCGATGTGCATGTCCGTACTCCTTGGCAGTAACTATACAAAATATAGTTCATATATGTCAAGTAGTCACTTGCAAATGTCGAGTCGTGAGCGCTATCCTGAAGTCGTGGCACGGGATAAAGCCTCTCATCCACCCGAGCTGTGCTCGCGGTTTCACCAGGCCAGCGAGCTGATCGGCCGCCGCTGGACGGGCGCGATCATCTACGTGCTCATGAGAACGCGTTGTCGATTTGCGACATTGCGCGACGCGATTCCGGATATCACGGACCGCATGCTGAGCGAACGCCTCCAGGAGCTCGAGGGACAGGGCATCGTCGAACGAACCGTCATTCCGGACACGCCGGTGCGCGTCGAGTACGCGCTCAGCGCCAAGGGCCGCGCGCTGGCGTCGACGATAGACGCCATCTCCGCATGGGCGGAGCGGTGGGTGACCCTCCCGACCGCCAGCTCACAGGCCAGACGCCGCAAGTAGGCACAGATCGGGTGAACCTGGGGCGGGAACAGCGTGTCAAATCTGCGGCCGACTGATCGGCCATCCGCCGGCGATCCGCACGTCGGACAACGCGTGGTGCAGCATGGCGCGCCGCTGGCTCATGCGCGCGTCGCCTGTATCCTGCTTCATGGCCGAGGCAGCTCCCCGGAAGACATGCTGAGGCTCGCTGATGAGTGGCGTGGATGTCGCATACCTGGCGCCCGCGGCCTCGAACCACACGTGGTATCCGCAGTCCTTCCTGGCTCCTATCGACCAGAATGAACCGGCGCTGAGTTCCGCACTGCGTGTGCTCGGGGGCCTCGTCGAATCTCTTGCGGTGCAGGGAATCGGACCCGATCGTGTACTGATCGTGGGGTTCTCGCAGGGCGCATGCCTCGGCCTTGAGTACGTCGCCCGCCACGCGAAGAGGTACGGAGGCGTCGTCGGGCTCAGCGGCGGGTTGATCGGCCCACCGGGGCTGGTTCGCAACGACGTGGGGTCTCTGAACGGAACGCCCGTCTTGCTGGGATGCAGCGACGTCGATCCGCACATCCCACTCGAGCGCGTTCACGAATCGGCTGAGACATTCCGTCGCATGGCAGGCGCCGTCGACGAACGCATTTACCGGGGGATGGGACACACAGTCAACGACGACGAACTGCAGGCCGTCGGAACGCTGCTCCGAGGGTCCGGGAGTATGACGGCCGAATGATTACGAGAGATGTCGATGACTGATTCCGCTGGTTCGGAGGCTCCCGATTCCACCCTGGGAGAAAACTTTGCGAACGATCCAACCTAACCGACCGCCACCGGGCCGATTGACAAGCTGGAGCCTGCCGTAACCGTTCTGCTTACCACCGCGTGGCTCGCGAGCCCCTTCTCCTGGCGGCCGGTATCGTGCTCGTGCCTGCCGAAATTGCATAGTCCAAACCCACTACGCCACCTATCTTTCCTTCTCGACATGGTGATCGGCGCCTAGAACTCATCTCATAAATGCGGCGCAGCACCGAGGGCGGCGAGGCGCCCGGCTGGCAAGGCGCGACGACCGAGAATATCGGCAATATGCGAGGAAGGAGCAACGCCGCCAGGCGGGATGCATCGTCGGCCGAATGCCGGCGCATTTATGAGATGAGTTCTAGGTCGCCTCCGGACGATGGTGACAAGGGCGGGGCTGATCGTAGCCGGCGGTGAGCGTAGTTGGAGGGAAGAGGAGAAGACATGACGACTGCTACGGCCGTGAGTCAGAAAACGCAAGACACGATCACCATGAACGACGGGACCCGGATCTACTACAAGGATTGGGGCGCGGGACCGCCAGTCGTCTTCAGTCACGGCTGGCCGCTGAGCGCCGACGCGTGGGAAGACCAGATGGTCTTCCTCGGCTCCCACGGCTATCGCTGTATCGCCCACGACCGCCGCGGCCACGGGCGATCAGGTCAGCCGTGGAACGGCAACGACATGGACACGTATGCCAACGACCTCGCCACGCTCGTACAGGCATTGGATTTGAAGAACGCCGTCCACATCGGGCACTCGACCGGCGGCGGCGAGGTCGCGCGCTACATCGGCCGCCACGGCACGAAGCGTGTCGCCAAAGCGGTGTTGATTGGGGCTGTGCCGCCGTTGATGCTGAAGACGGCGGCGAACCCTGGTGGAACGCCTCTCGAAACCTTTGACGCCATGCGCGCCGGCGTGCTGGCCGATCGCGCGCAGTTCTTCAGGGATTTGTCGATCCCGTTCTATGGCGCCAACCGGCCGGGGGCAAAGGTTTCGCAGGGCGTCCGCGATGTGTTCTTTCTACAAAGCATGCAGGCGGGCTTCAAAGCCGAGGTCGACTGCATCAAGGCGTTCTCCGAAACGGACTTCACGGAGGATCTCAAGCGGATCGATGTGCCGACGCTCATCCTGCACGGAGACGACGATCAGATCGTCCCGATTGGCGCATCGGCGCTCCTGTCGGCGAAGCTCGTCAAGAGCTCCACGCTCAAGGTGTACCCGGGCTTTCCTCACGGAATGTGCACGGTCGACAAGGACCAGATCAATTCAGACCTCCTCGCCTTCCTCAAGGCGTGACGTGTCGGCGGCCGTTGAGAAGACGATTCGATTCGCTTCTCGCGCGGGAGCAGGACAGGGATACGCTTCGATAAGGTCACGAAACGCAGCACACGAAAATCCAAAACAGAGGAGGAGATAATTCATGTCGCACCATTACTCCGGTCCGGAGTATGGGTTTCCACATGGGGACGCCCGCCTCGACCTGACAGACCTTTATGCCTTCCCCAAGCCTGGGGATGCTGGCAAGTCGATCCTGATTATGAACGTGCATCCATCAGAGGGTGTGAATCCGCCCGGGCCCACGACAGACGAGCCCTTTGCGACCGACGCGATCTATGAACTCAAGATTGACACGGACGGCGATTTGGTCGCCGATATCGCATACCGTGTGCGCTTCTCGTCCGGAGAGGGCGGGGCGCAGACTGCGACTTTACGCCGTGTTGAAGGCATGGAGGCCGCCGGAGCGGGCGACGGTGGGCAGACCATCCTCGAAGGAGCACCGGTCTCGACGGGGCGGGATGCACAGCTGACGGAGGCCGGGGACTACCGCTTCTTCGCCGGCTGGCGCAGCGATTCCTTTTTCTTCGACACGATGGGAGCTCTGAACAATTTCCAGTTCACCGGTAACGATTTCTTCACCGAAAAGGACGTCTGCAGCATCGTGTTGGAAGTACCCAACTCTGCCCTGGTCACTAGAAAGATGGGACTGTGGCATCGCACTGTAGACGGCAAGAGCGGGAAATGGGTCCCGGCGGACCGCGGCGCGCTCCCGTCTCAATCCGTATTCCTTACCGGTGAGGAGAAGGGTGCTTACATTACAGCGGAACCGAAGGACGATGCCCGTTTCGTCGCTGTCTTCTCGCACTCCTTGGAGCACACGGGTGGGTATACGCCGGAGGAAGCGACACGGGTGGCAAGGACTCTGCTGCCGGACATTCTCTTTTATGATCCCACGCGGCCGGCGGCCTATCCGGGGAATGGCCGGAAACTCTCCGACGACGTTATGGATGGCTTCATTTCCATCCTCACCAATGGAAAGGTGACACGAGATAACGTAGGGCCCCACAATGACCTGCTCGCGTCGTTCCCCTACCTCGGCCCGCCACACAAGGCCCGATCTCCGCAACGGGTGGCCGCCTAATTTGCCGCAAGGAGAGTCACATGAAAACGATTGATGCAGATGCCATCATGGCGCGTGCGACGCCAGTCGCTCACCAGGAGGCACACGAGATTCAGCCGTTCGGTCATCTGGTCCGAATGCCGATCGCGCTGTCGGAAGTCGCCTGCCGGGAATCGGTCGAGAACCTGAACCAGCTGCTGGCCGATGAAATCACCTTGCGGGATCTCTACAAGAAGCACCACTGGCAGGTGGCCGGCGCCACCTTCATGCAGCTGCACCTCCTGTTCGACAAGCACGCCGGCGAACAGACCGGGCTCGTCGATGCGCTTGCGGAGCGCATTCAGACCTTGGGTGGCGTCTGTCTCGCCATGGCGCCCGATGTCGCCGAGACCACCTTGATTCCACGTCCGCCGAAGGGCCGCGAAGGGGCGCCGATCCAGATTGCGCGCCTCCTGCATGCGCACGAGATCGTGATCAAGGAAGCCCGTGCGATGGCCCGGCGTGCGGCGGAGAACGGGGATGACGGAACGAACGATCTGCTGGTGAGTGATGTGATTCGCCAGAACGAACAGCAGGCGTGGTTCCTCGCCGAGCATGTCATCGACGTCCCGCTCGTGCGAGCGTGACGCGGCCTCCTCTGGCTGGACAGTCACCGCAGGTTCTAGTCCGATCGCGGACTATGCGAACAGGTTCTCAATTTTCACCGGCAGTGTCCGCACATAGACTCCGGTTGCATGATGCACTGCCGAAGTAATCGCCGCGGCGACGCCAGCGAGCCCGATCTCACCTATTCCTCGTGCGCCGAGTTCGTTGATCTCCTTGTCGGGGTAGTCCAGGAAGGTCACGTCGATCGCCGGTGCGTCGGCGTTCACGGTCAGCATGTAGTCGGCAAGATTGCTGTTCATCGGTGCGCCGTTCTGCGGATCGTACGTGGCTTCTTCGAATAGCGCCATGCCGACCCCCATGACCACGGCGCCCTGGATCTGATTGCGGCCGGCAAGCGGGTTCAGTATTCGGCCGGCATCCATGACCGTCACCACGCGGCTCACGCGCAAGCGGGCGATCTCCGGCTGCCATGTCACCTCGACAAAATGGCAGCCAAACGAGTGCTTCGAGAACTTGGGCTTGGGAGCAAAAAACGTCTGGTCACCCTTGCCAGCGCCTGATACCAGTCGGACGTTGGCGCGGCGAAGCACGTCTCCGAACGGCACGCCCTTCGCCGCACCTTCAGATTTCGCGAAGACGCGGCCGCCCTGCAGCGCAAGATCCTCGAGCTTGTGCCCTAAGAATGGCGAGCCTGGGGTGGTCGCCGCAATGATCAGCAGCGATGCTATCGCCTGGTCGGCGGCTCCAAATACCGCAGGAACCAACGACTCGGTGACCATCGAAGCGCCGGAGATCGGGCCGTCGGGGAGTGAACTATCGCCGAGTTCGACCTCGACCATGTCGAGCGCAACGCCGATCCTGTCGGCCCCAAGCTGCGCCAGGATTGTGTATGTGCCTGTGCCGATGTCTTGCGTCGCCGAGGCAACACGCACCGTCCCATCGTCGCGCAGTTGCAGGCTGACTTCAGCGGCGAACCGATCTGCGGGCCAGGCGGCGCCGGCCATGCCCCAGCCCAGCGTCAGGCCGTCACGTGTCATCGAGCCGATCGCCGGACTGCGCGTCGACCAGCCAAACTTCTCTGCGCCGAGATTCAGACACTCGACGTAATGGCGTGAGGAAAAAGCGAGACCATTCGACTCGTCGATTTTCGGCTCATTCAATATGCGGAATCGAACCGGATCGATCTTCAGCCGGTCCGCCATCTCGTTCATCGCTGATTCAGTAGCGTACAGTCCGGGGACCGCGCCGGGACCGCGCATGTCGGCGGTCGCGCCGACATGACGCCTTGCACGTCCAAATCTCACGCGGAGGTTAGGAACGCTGTAATGGAACGGGGTGGCCTCGCCGCAGTCCTCGTGGTAATGGTCGAGCATCGACAGGTGATAGACGTAGTCGTGCATGAGAGACACGAGCTTGCCATGGCGAGTCGCGCCTAGGCGCACACGCTGCTGCGTGCGCGCGCGATGCCCGACCGACTGAAACATCATTTTGCGGCTGACAACCAGCTTCACCGGCTTGCCCAATTGCCGCGCTGCCGCGACTGCGAGCGGGACGTGGGTCCAGGGATACAGCTTCCCGCCGAACCCCGAGCCCAGAAACTTCGAGATGACCCGCACGTTCTCTTTCGACAAGCCGAACATTTGCGCCAGCACGCTGCGCGCGTTCACGACCCCTTGCGTCGAGTCATACAACGTCAGCATCTCTCCGTTCCAGGTCGCGATAGTGGCGTGCAGCTCAAGTGGATTGTGGGTTTCGGCAGGCGTGACGTAAATTTCGTCGAGGTTGACCGGCGCCTTCGCGAAGGCGCCTTCGGGGTCTCCGCGTCCGCTTTGCACCCTTGGCAACTGGCCGTAGGTTGTGAACACGACGTCTGGATCGTCGTCCTCTTCCAGATGATCCCCTACGTTCGGTTTTTCCCTGGCGTAGGTCGCACCCACCGCGTCTGCAGCTGCTTTGGCGGTTTCGAATGTGTCCGCCACAGCCAGCGCGATGTACTGCCCGTAGTAGCGGATGATGTCATCCTCGAACGGCGGCCGCCGCTCTTCGCAGATTCGATCGAAGCCCGGGGCCGGACTGGAGCGAAAGATCTTTCCGATGTTCCCGTGATGAAAGACGGCGCGTAGCCCTGGCATCTTCTCAGCAGCTGCCGTATCAAGCGTGAGCAATGTGCCGTTCGCGATTGTCGCTTCAACTGGGACGGCATAGAGCAGTCCCGGGAACCGGAAATCGGCGGTGTACTGCGCCACACCGGTGACTTTGCGGGGGCCATCCACGCGAACGGTGTCACGGCCGATTGGGGACGTGGCCGCCACTTGTTCTGTTGTCGCCATCTTCGCTCCTGTCCGAAGAATCAGCCGGCCGCTGCCAGTGTCAACGCGTGTGTCAGGCAGCGCTTGGCCAATTCGATCTTGAAACCGCTCTCACTCTGGGGCTTCGCGGTTCGCAGCGCTGCCTCAGCAGCCTGGCGAAAGCTGGCTTCGTTTGCGGGTTTGCCGGTGAGCGCATCCTCGGCTTCCGGCGACCGCCACGGTTTTGCGCCGACGCCGCCGAGGGCGATGCGAACACGCGTGATGTCGCCGCTCGAGATTGTGAGCACCACCGCCGCCGATGCCAGCGCGAATTCATAGGACGCGCGATCGCGCAGTTTGAGGTACACCTGCCTGCTTTCGGAAATCGGCGGCGGGAGCGTGACGTCAATGATGAGATCGCCGGGCTGTAGCACGGTCTCGTGGTGCGGCGTGCTGCCGGGCAGAAGGTGAAACTCGCCAAAGGGAATTGCGCGCGTTCCTGTCGTGCCCTGAACGTGTATCGTCGCCTCCAGCGCCGCCATCGCCACGCACATATCGGAGGGATTCGTCGCGATGCAATGTTCGCTTGTACCCAGGATGGCGAGCGTACGATTGTGGCCGGTGATCGCTGGACATCCAGTGCCCGGCTCGCGCTTGTTGCAGGGCATCGCGGTATCACGGAAGTAGACGCATCGCGTGCGCTGCAGCAAGTTGCCGCCGACAGTAGCCATATTGCGGATTTGCGGTGAAGCACCGTTCAGAATCGCCTGCGACAGCACCGGATAGTCTTTTTGCACCCGCGGGTTGTTCGCCAAGTCCGAGTTCCGAACCATCGCTCCGATCGTGAGGCCGCCTTCTGGCCGGTTTTCGATGTGACCGAGCGGTAGACGATTGATGTCGAGCAGACGCGTGGGAGTCTCGACGTTCAGCTTCATGAGGTCTATCAGCGTCGTGCCTCCGCCCACAAAGCGCCTGTCCGCGCCCTGCTGCGCCGTTTTCGATTGCGCCGCGGCGGCGATCGCGGCGGCGGAATCCCGCGGTCGGATGAATTCGAAGATGTGCATCGACGATCTCTCCTCACGCTACGCGTGTTTCCGAACCTGTTGAATGGCGGCGACAATATTGGCGTAGGCACCGCAGCGGCAGATGTTGCCGCTCATCAGTTCCGCCACTGCTGCATCGTCTGGAGCACACGGCTCCTTGAGCAGCGCCACCGCCGACATGATCTGCCCTGATGTGCAGTAGCCGCATTGATAAGCATCGCAGGCGAGAAATGCCGCCTGCATCGGATGCATGGCTTCAGGTGTTCCCAAGCCCTCAACGGTCGTGATCTCTTCTCCATCGTGCATCAATGCAAGCGTCAGGCAGGAAAGTGTGCGCTTGCCATTCACATGCACGGTGCAAGCGCCGCACTGCCCATGGTCACACCCCTTCTTGGTCCCGGTGAGCCCGACCGTTTCGCGGACGCAATCCAGCAGCGTTGTGCGTGGATCGATCCGCATCGAATAATCCTTGCCGTTAATGCGCAGTGTGACGGGCACTGAACCCTCGCTGGCAGAGTGCTCGTGACGTACAGCTTCTTGCGTCGGTGCGGCTGTGCTCGATGCATACGCCGGTGCGCACGCGGCAATAACACCACCAGCCATCGTGCTCCCGGCGTTCAGGAGAAACTCTCGGCGATTTGGATCTGTCACGCCGGATGAGGAATCGTCATTGTCTTGGATAGGCGCCACCGTGAATCCCTCCTCTCAACTCCGCGGATCGTCTTTCGGGTTCACATAGTCGATGCCCAGCGGACCGATGGCATTCACCTGCGTGATGTATTCGCCGGACTTGGCCCAGTGGAAGTGCGAGGTATGGCCGGGCAGAACGATCACCGTTCCCGGGGGGTACGCCTCCAACTTTTCAGCATTGAACTGATCGCCGAGGCCAATGTAAAAGACGCCGGAAATCACGGTGTATATCCGATCCTCGGGGTGTATGTGTGGCATCAACTTAACGGCGCGAGGCACCTTTACCCTGATGACGTAAGGGCCTTCGTGCGACGGGTGACCCACAACAACTGCGAGGCGCACCGAAGGCGGGAACGCCGCGAATGGCTGCCAGTCGATATCCTCCGTAGTGATCGCCTTGAAAACAGCTTGCCCTGGCTGATGCGGTCCCACTCTTCTTCGATCCAGTGGTTCCGTGCTGATTGTGGTTTGATCGCGTGTCATCGACAGTTCTCCGCTTGACAGGCGGCGCACATCGCGTATGCCGTTGGCGGACCGAGCACGCCGCATGCCAGCGAATCGTGCGGAACGTCTACGTCGCACGATTGCCGGTCGCGAGATGTCGTGAGCGATCACGAGGTGTTGTGATCAAGACGACTTGACGGATCGGTCCTGGAGGCCTACGTTTTTACGGAATACAGGAGGCGGTGAACCAGCGCGTCCTCAGGATCAACAACGATGAACACGCGTCTGCTGATGACGATGCACGTCAAGGTCGGGGCAGTGCTGAACATCGGCGCCGTGCCCTGTGGCACACGCCGGACGGCCCCGCTGGGCGGTGGGACGTTCGAGGGTCCGCGTCTTCGCGGCACCATCTTGCCAGGCGGCAGCGCGGACTGGCAGCTCCTTCGTTCGGATGGCGTGCTCGAAATGGACCTCCGCTTCACCCTCCGGACCGATGATGGCGCGCTGATCTCGATGCGTTCCTTTGGCCTGCGTCACGGGCCCCCAGAGGTCATCGCGGCGATCGGACGCGGCGAACCGGTCGACCCCTCGACCTACTATTTCCGCACCATGCCGCGTTTCGAGACAGCGCACCCCGCCTATGTGTTCCTGAATCGCCTTATCGCCGTGGCGAGCGGCGATCGTCGCCCGGAAGGCCCGATCTACACGATTCACGAGGTCCTCTGACATGAGCGTGCCCATCCACTCTCGTCCGCTGATGGTCCTGCGTCTCGCGACGTCAGCCACTCAGGACATCGGCTCAACGCCGCAGGGCACGCTCACGATCTTTCCGGTCATCGGCGGCTCGTTCGAAGGCGAGCGCCTTCGCGGCAAGGTGCTCCCCGGCGGCGGCGATTGGGTCACGGCCCGCGGCGATGGAACTGTCACGCTCGACCTGCGGGTGACGCTCGAGACCGACGACGAAGGCCTGATTCACATGACGTTCACCGGCGTGCGCGACGACGCGAACCACTACTTCCGCACGGTGTCCCGCTTCGAGACCGCCGTGCCGAAGTACGCGTTCCTGAATCGTCTCGTTGCCGTCGGTATCGGAGAGATCCGCCCCGAAGGACCGGTTCATCTCATCGAGGAGATTCTTTGAAAAGCTGTGTGCAGTAGAGGCAGCGCGGCCAATGCCTTCGGCGCGTCAATGGACACTGGTCGCAACGATCGTCGGGTCGAGCCTGACGTTCGTCGACGCGACGGTCGTGAACGTGGCTCTGCCCGCGCTCCAGGCGGACCTGCACGCCTCGATCACCGACGTCCAATGGGTGATCGAGGCGTATGCCTTGTTCCTCGGCGGATTGATTCTCGTCGGCGGCTCGATGGGCGATCAATTCGGTCGGAAGCGGATATTTCTCGCCGGCGTCGTCGTGTTCACCCTCGCGTCGATCGCATGCGGTGTCGCGGGATCCACGCGCGCGCTCATCGTGGCACGTGCGGCACAAGGTGTCGGCGCCGGCTTCCTCGTGCCGGGGAGCCTCGCCATCATCAGCGCCACGTTCGACGATGCCGATCGCGGCCGGGCGATCGGCACGTGGTCTGGTTTCAGCGCAATCACATCGGCCATCGGTCCGGTCGCTGGCGGCTGGTTGATCGAGCACGTCGGCTGGCGCTCGGTGTTTTTTCTGAATGTGCCGCTGGCCGCGATCGTCATCACGCTGTCGGCGCGGTTCATGACCGAAAGCCGCGACACCTCGCGAAGCTCCCGGATCGACTGGGCGGGGGCCGGCCTGGCGGTGGCCGGTCTGGGCGGTGTCGTCTTCGCTCTCCTCCAGTGGCCGCTGCCCGGCGCCAGCCGCCCGCTCGTGTACGCGACGATGGGCTGCGGCGTCGCGTCGCTCGCTGCTCTCGTCGTCGTCGAGCGTCGGGTGCCCGGACCGATGCTGCCCCTCGGCTTGTTCCAGTCACGGACGTTCACGCTCGCCAATCTCCTGACCCTGTTCTTGTATGGCTCCCTCACGACGACTTTCTGGCTGGTCCCCCTGAATCTCATTCAGGTGCAGCATTACTCGGCCGCCGCGGCGGGCGCCGCCTTGCTGCCGTTCCCGGTACTGATGTTTCTGTTGTCACGGTGGTCCGGAGGGCTGGTTGCCCGCGTTGGCAGTCGCCTGCCGTTGACCATCGGACCGATCGTCGCGGCCATCGGGCTGGCGCTCTATGCGCGGGCGGGAATCGGCGGCTCCTACTGGACCACGTTCTTCCCGGCCGTCGTGGTGCTCGGATTGGGCATGGCGATCGTCGTGGCGCCGCTCACCACGACGGCGATGACCGCGGTCGAGGCGGAGCACGCCGGGGTGGCATCTGGAGTAAACAACGCGGTCGCGCGCGTCGCCGGGCTGATTGCGATCGCGGTGCTCGGCATCATGTTGGTCCGGAGCTTCGCTGCGCGCTCGAGTGCGGCGCTCGACCGACTCCAACTGCCCGCGTCAGCACGGACCGCTATCGATCGTGAGCTGCCGAAGCTGGCCGGGGCCGACATCGATGCGGCCATTGATGTACCGCAGCGAGTCGCGGCGAGGCGGGCGATCGACGAATCGTTTGTTGGCGCGTTCAGCGTGGTCATGATCGCGGCCGCAGTCGTGGCGCTCGCCGCCGCTGTCTCGGGCGCGCTGATTCGGCCAGTTCCGCCCTCAGAAGAAGCGACCGCGGCCGGGAATCGCTCAAGGCGATCACGATCCTTTTCGAGCGCTACTTCGGCTTCTTCGCGGCGTCCTCGGCTTCCTTGAACCGCGCGCCCCTCAGCATGTTCGTCATCGCGTAGTTGCCTTCGTGACAGGCGTACTCGTACAGACGCTCCTGGGTCGCCTTCCACGGATACTCGCCGGTCCACGCACGATCCCACGTCGCTGGATCCTCGATGGTGAAGCGATACAGGAGCGTGTTGGCGTCGACGCGCCTGATGCGTTCGACGACGTGCAGCTGATCGCTCGACCCGTTGAACTGCGTTTTGCTCGTGAAATTCGTGGTGTCGACGACGAGCGTGTCGCCTTCCCACCAGCCGATCGAATCGCCCATCCAGCGGCGGATGGTCGGCGGCACGTGCTTGCCGCCGATGCGGACGACGCGCGCGTCGTGCACCATCTCGTTCAGGATCAGCACCGTGTCGCGTGTCTGCACGATCTGCTTGAAGTTGTTGTAGAAGTAGTTGGGCAGCGCGGGCGGACCCGCCGTGGAATTGAAGCCGAGCAGGCATCGCTCCGCCAGCGGGCGCGACTCCGGTCCGTCGAACGCACCGGGCGGTCCGGAAGCAGTGGCCCCCTCGCCGGCGCTGGGATCCACGGCCGCCGCGCGCAGCCGGGCGATGCGCTGCCGCGCTTCGGGTTTCATCGGCGGCATCTTGCCGTCCGGCGGATCGATCAGGATGGAGCTGCGCTTCTGGCCGTCGACGGTGATGATCTGCCGGCCCTGCTCGATCCAGAACCGGTTGTACCCGCCGGTCCCGCCGCCGGCGAATTGCTCGACCGCTTCGAGCCACGTCTTCGTCGCGACGCGCTCGCCGCCGGCCGGAGGCGCTCCACGATCGCCGCTGAGTGGCGCGGCGTCCTTGGCCTCGCGCTGCTGGTCGTAAGCCTCGGCCGTCGCCGCCTCCTCATCGGTGAGCACCGGGCGGCCGCGGGCTTCCGCCGGCCGCTCGAGCGGCGTCACGGTCGCGACGTCATACAGTCCCTGGAAATCGGGATGGCCGTCGGGGGTCCGTGGCGGGGTGGCGGCTGCGCGAGCGGGCGCGGCCTTCGCGCGTGTTTGGGCAGGCGCTTTGGCCGCCTGCGCGCCGAGCGACCGGGCGGCGCATAGCGCCGTGACCGCAACCATGCCGGATACCAAGACCGTGTGCGAACGATTCCTCATGAGCAATCGTGGGCACAGCTCGTGTCCTTGTCAAGCCACCCACGCTACAATCGGCGAACTTGATTGTCCGAAGCCCGAGTCCCGCCATCGAGGTTCCTGACGTCACCGTTGGTGCGTTCGTGCTCCGGCAGGCCGAACGCCTCGCGGACAAGCCAGCGATCATCGATGGGCCGACAGGTCGCACGCTCTCCTACGGTCAGTTCGCGGACATGGTGCGCCGGGTTGCCACCGCGCTGGATCGCCGCGGCTTTCGCAAGGGAGACGTGTTCGCGGTTTACAGTCACAACGTTCCGGAATATGCCGTAGTCTTCAACGCGGTCGCGCTCGTCGGCGGCGTCGTCACGACGGCGAATCCGTTGTGTACCGCAGCCGAATTGACCAAGCAGCTGAAAGACAGCCGGCCGCGGCTGATGGTCACGGCGCCGCCGTATCTCGACAAAGCGAAGGAAGCTGCTGCGGCCGCCGGCGTCGAGACGCTCTACATGTTCGGCGGCGAAGGCGCTCAAAGAGAAGACGGCGTGCGGCCGTTTGACGAACTGCTCGACGCGCCCCCGAACCCGCCATCGGTCTCGATCACACCGTCCGAAGACGTCGTCGTGCTCCCGTACTCGAGCGGGACGACGGGACTGCCGAAAGGCGTGATGTTGACACACCGCAATGTGGTGGCGAACCTCTGCCAGATCAACGGTGCCGAGGCGTTCGACGGATTCCAGGAGCGCGATCGGATCCTGGCGGTGCTCCCGCTGTTCCACATCTATGGCATGGTGGTCGTCCTGAAGCTCGGGCTCGCGAACGGCGCCACCATCGTCACGATGCCACGTTTCGATTTCGAGGAGTTTCTCGCGACGATACAGAAGTACCGCATCACGAATCTGCCGATCGTGCCGCCGCTGGTTCTGGCCCTCCTGAAGAGTCCGCTGGTCAGCGGCTACGACCTGTCGAGCGTGCGCATGATATTTTCCGGCGCCGCGCCGCTCGGCGAGGC
>Ga0193696_1000253_pt1 | contig 20616 bp, 20 predicted proteins | sample L3m1metaG_FD_145074 | JGI IMG/M metagenome (GOLD analysis project Ga0193696, IMG submission 145074) | Soil microbial communities from a riparian zone of the East river system, Colorado, United States - L3m1 | ecosystem: Environmental > Terrestrial > Soil > Riparian zone | place: USA: East River... | reverse complement strand
GCGGCCGCTCGCGTCGGTGATGGTCACGGACAGCATCAGCGGGATGCGGCTGCCGCGGTCGTGGAAGAGCTTCTCGATGGCGAAGATCGCCGCCTTCATGTTGAGCGTGTCGAACGTCGTCTCGGGAAGGAGGATGTCGACGCCGCCGTCGACGAGGCCGCGCGCCTGTTCGTAATACGCGTCGACGAGCTCGTCGAAGCTCACCGCGCGGAACGCTGGGTTGTTGACGTCGGGGGAGAGCGATGCCGTGCGGTTCGTCGGACCCATCGCGCCGGCGACGAAGCGCGGGCGGTCGGGTGTCGCGTACGCGTCGGCGGCGCGGCGCGCGAGCTTCGCGCATTCGACGTTGATCTCGTAGACGTACGGCTCGAGGCCGTAGTCGGCGAAGGAGATCACCTGTGCGTTGAACGTGTTCGTCTCGATGATGTCGGCGCCCGCCTCGAGGTAGGCGCGATGGATCTCTTCGAGTACTTCCGGTTTCGTCAGCGCGAGGACGTCGCTCGCGCCCTTGAGGTCGCGCGGATGATCGGCGAAGCGCGTGCCGCGGTATGCGGACTCGTCGAGCTCGTAGCGCTGGACCATCGTCCCCATCGCTCCATCGAGGATGAGGATGCGTTTGCCAAGGGCATCGAGCAGTGCGGCGGCGCGATCGTTCGTGTAATGCATCGGATCTCCGTTTCCGCCGGAAAGAAAAAGCCCCGCACATGCGGGGCTTCGGATCGACTGTCGACTTTCGTTCCGGCTCTTTAGCTTTTTTTAACCTGGTTGCAAGCAGCCCCAAATCACTCCAGGTGAATTCGAAGTTTACACTATCATCCCCGAATGCCCACCGCGTCGCTCCCCACCACGCACACCGACCCCATCAACGCGCAGATCCTGGCCATTTCCGAGGACCGCATTCAGGGCTTCGTGCGCGATCCGTTCGGCACGATCGCGGAGAATTCGGGAGTCGATATCGACACGGTGATGGAGCGCATTCAGGCGATGCTACGCGCCGGGACGATCCGTCGCGTGCGGCAGACGCTGATGGCGACGAACCTCGCGGAAGGGGCACTGGTTGCGTGGCAGTACCCCGACGACGCGGACATCAATCAGGCCTTCGATTTCATGTTCCAGCAGGACCCGTTTTCCGGACATGTCGTCGTGCGCTCCGCCGATCCGGCGACGCCCGGCTCGAGATACCGCCTCTGGACTACTGTGAAAGTGCCGCAGGGCTACTCGATCCAGAAACATTGCGAGCTGCTCGCGCGCATGACCGGCGCCGAACATTTCCGCGTGATGCCGGCGCATCGCATCTTCGCCCTCGGCGTCGGACACGTCCGCCGCAAGGGGATGGAACCTGGCAGCAAGTCGGAAGAGCTGGCGGAAGTGAAGGACACGACCAAGGCGGAGTTGAACGATCTCGAATGGCGCGTGCTGACCGCGTTGAAGCGCGAGCTGACGCCGGACGAAGTGCGCCGCGATCTCTGGGAGCGCCGCGCGGAAGAAGCGGGGATTCCGCTGGAGACGTTTTACGAGGTCGCCGAATCACTGAACCAGCGCAAGGTGATCGGACGTTTCTCGACGTTCCTCGAGCATGTGAAGCCGCTGGAAGGCGGCGAGCGTGTCACGCGATTCAACGCGCTCTTCCATTGGGCCGTGCCGCCGGGACGCGAGCTCGAAGCAGGCCGGGAAGTCGGACGCTTCCACATCCTCACGCACTGCTACTGGCGCGAAGGGGGCGAGGAGTTCCGCAACGTGAACATCATGGCGGTGGCGCACGGCACGGAGAAGGAGATGGTGCTCGCGCACAAGCGTGCGATCGACGAGCACCTCGCGAGCATCGGCATTCCGGTGGTCTACACGAACGTCTTCTGGGGTGGCCGCAGCGAGATCAAGCCGAGCGAGATCAGCCCGTTCGATTACCAGGCGTGGTGTCAGAAGCAGGGGATCGATCCCGCTACGATGCGGAGCTGAACACGACGCCGGGATTTTCCTTCTCGGCGTACTCGAGCTCCCACGACGACGAGAAGAGCACGACCGGTTTCCCCTCGTTGTCGACCGCGAGCCGCGATTTCGACGGCAGCGACATCTTCGCCACTGCATCGATGCCGCGATCGACCCAGCGCGCGATCTTGTACGGCAGCACGTTGATCGTCGTCTCGACGTCGTACTCCGTCTCCAGCCGCGAGCGAAGGACGTCGAACTGCAGCTCGCCGACGACCGCCAGGATCGGCTCCGACTTCAGCCCTTCGTGCAGCGTCAGCACCTGCATGACGCCTTCTTCCTCGAGCTGTTCCAGTCCCTTTTGGAATTGCTTCTGACGCGTCACCTGCTTCGCGCGCAGCATGCCGAAGTGCTCGGGGGCGAAGCGCGGAATGCGCTCGAACTCCACCGGCGCGCCGGATGAAACCGCGTCGCCGATGCGAAAGAGGCCGGGGTTGACGAAGCCGATGACGTCGCCGGGATAGGCCTTCTCGATCGTCTCGCGCTCGCGGGCGAAGAGCCGATGCGGCCGCGTCATGCGGACTTCGCGGCCGAGGCGCGTGTGATGGACCAGCATGTCCTTCTCGAACACGCCCGAGGTCACGCGCATGAACGCCAGGCGATCGCGGTGACGCTTGTCCATGTTCGCCTGGATCTTGAAGACGAAGCCGGTGAAGGTGGTGTTGGTCGGAGCGATCCCGCCGCGCGCGACGGGTGGTGGTGCGAGATCGAGAATCGAGCGGAGGAACGGCTCGACGCCGAAGTTGTTGATCGCGCTGCCGAAGAAGACCGGGATCAAACGTCCACGCGCGAATTCTTCGTGACTGAAGTTCGCGCCGGCGCCTTCGAGCAGTTCCGCGGCTTCGCGCAGGTCGTTCGTGGCAGACGGTCCGAGCATCTCCTCGAGCATCGGATCGGCGAGACCGGTCACGGTCACCGGCGCGACGTGCGCGCCATGCGACGTCCGCTCGAAACGCAGCACCTCGCGCGTGCGGAGGTCGAACACGCCCTGGAAATTCGGACCGTTGCCGATCGGCCAGTTCATCGGCACGGAGGAGACGTTCAGCTCTTTCTCGATCTCCGCGACGAGCTCGAACGGATCACGTCCCGGATGATCGAGCTTGTTGATGAAGCAGATGATCGGGATGTGCCGCATGCGGCAGACCTCGAAGAGCTTCCGCGTCTGCGGCTCGATGCCTTTCGCGCTGTCGAGCACCATGACCGCGCTGTCGGTCGCCGCGAGCGTCCGGTACGTGTCCTCGGAGAAGTCCTCGTGGCCCGGCGTATCGAGCAGGTTGAGGCAGTAGCCCTCGTACTCGAACTGCAGGACGGTCGAGGTGATCGAGATGCCACGGCTCTGTTCGATCGCCATCCAGTCCGACGTCGTGTGCCGCTGAGCGCGACGTGAGCGGACCGCGCCCGCGACTTCGATCGCGCCGCCGTACAGCAGCAGCTTCTCGGTGAGGGTCGTCTTTCCCGCGTCGGGGTGCGAAATGATCGCAAACGTCCGCCGGCGGGCGACTTCCGTCCCGAGCTCGGTCGCCTCCAACATTGAATGTCCAGTAAGTGCAGTCATGCGAGCTGGTTACAACAGGGCGAGAGGCCGAACATTCCGGGGTCACGGCGTAGGCCGGAGTCCCGCTTTTTCGTTTCTGCGCCGGAAGAGATGCATCTCCGAGCGGTACTGCTTCGTGTTGGGCGAGAGCCGCAGCGCCTCGCGGAAGTGATTGCGCGCCGCCTGCAGGTCTCCGCTCGCTTCGCAGACCGCGGCGATGTCGAAGTGCAGCGCCGCCGATTCCGGGTGCTGACGCAGCGCGGTCTCGAGGATCGCGCGCGCATCGCGAAGACGTTCGGAATGGATCATCGCCAGCGCCGCCTCGAACTGCGGGGCGCTGTCATCGAGCTCGATCGACTCGCGCACGCGCCGCGGCGTGACTGATTCCGCCGCGCTGAGCGCCGCGTATCGCGCCGCCTGCTCCAGCGCCACGCCCCGCTCCTCGGGTGTCAGTTCCGAGACCCGCGGCGACGTTCCCTCGCCGCGCACCGGAAACGAGATGACCCGCTTCGCGTTCGCGTCGAGAACGTCGATGCGCGCGCTGCAGACCGCATCGGTCCAGATGTGATGGCGCTTCACGCGATCGCCCGCCGTATCGCGCTCGCTCCCTTCACCTTCGTGATCGGTCATCGTGCAGGTGAACGCGTTGATGCCGAGGTAGACGTCGGCGGGATGTTCGCGCCGGATGCGGCGGAGGACGAGCTCGTCGGTCGAGGCGCCGACGACCTGCTGTCCATGCTGGACCGCGTTCTCGACCTTCAGGGTTTCGGCGCGATTTGCGTGATCGGTGAAGACATCGAGGAAGGTGTCGACCTTGTCGCTGTCGGCGATGGCGTAGAGGATCGTCACCCGTTCGCCCGCCAGCTCGTGGAGAGGCGCGACGTTGCGAATGAAGTTGAGTCGTGGAGCGGCTGCGGCGAGGATCGGTAGCAGCAGCGCAACGACGACGGCGGTGCCTCTGCGGAGCATGGGGAGCGTCATCAAGTTTACTACGTTGCCCGTCCGCGGCCCGTCGTACGCGTCGGATAGAATGCCGCGCGCATGAGACTCAACGTCACGAGTGAGATTGGCAGGCTCAAGAGCGTGCTGGTCCACCTGCCGGGGCGCGAGATCGACATGATGGTGCCGCCCATGATGGCGCAGCTCCTCTTCGACGACATCCTCTACGGGCAGGTTGCACGCGAAGAGCATCGACGGTTTCAGCAGCTCCTCCGCTTCGTAGCCACCGATGTTCTCGACATCCAGGACCTTCTCGAGGAGACGCTCGAGGACGACGAGGTCAAAGACCAGATCGTCCGCGATCTCGCCAAACGCAACGGCTTCACACGCCGGCTGACCAGCTGGTTGCTCGAGCAGCCGGCGGGCGCGCTCGCGGAAGTGCTGATCGGCGGCATCGCCAAGGATCAGGAATCGGGTGAGTTGCCGAAGTTCGAGCTCTTCCCTGTCCCGAACTACTTCTTCATGCGCGATCCGCAGATCGTCCTCGGCGACGGCGTGATCGTCTGCTCGATGGCCACGCAGGCGCGGCGCCGCGAATCGCTGCTGTCGAGGTACGTCTTCCAGAATCACAAAGCGTTCCGCGGCCGCGATCTCTTCTGGGTCGACTTCCTGGAGTCGGCGCCGGAGAAGGTGAAGGCGAAGAGTCTGCCGACGATCGAAGGCGGCGACGTGCTCGTCCCGCGCCGCGATCTGCTGCTGATCGGCGTCTCGGAGCGAACGAACAAAGCGAGCGTGCAGCAGATCGCGCGTGCGCTGAAGAAATCGAATTCGACGGTGCGGACGATCATCGTCGTCGAACTGCCGAAGAGCCGCTCGTTCATGCATCTCGACACGGTCTTCACGCTGACGAGTCGGCACGAGTGCCTGATCTATCCGCCGGTGATCCTGCCGCGCGGAAGCCAGGCGGCGAAGGTGTCGCGCATCGATCTGACCAAGCGCAGCATCAGCTTCTCGCCGCAGAAGTCGCTCCTCGGTGCGCTGAAGAAAGAAGGCATGGACCTCGAGCCGATGTACTGCGGCGGCAAGGCGGTCCTCGATCAGCAGCGCGAGCAGTGGACCGACGGCGCGAACGCGTTCGCGATCGCTCCCGGCATCGTGCTGCTGTACGAGCGCAACGTGCGGACGGCCGAAGAGATGAACCGCAACGGCTACAACATCGTGTACGAGGACGATCTCCTCCTCGGCCGCACGGAGCTCGAGACGTGGACCGACAAGAAGTACGCACTGCAGATCCAGGGCAATGAGCTTTCACGCGCGCGCGGCGGTCCGCGGTGCATGACCATGCCGCTCGAGCGCGAGGACGTGTGACCGAGCGATCGAAACGAAAGCTGGCCATCGTTGCATTCGGCGGCAACGCCATGCTCCGCCCCGAGGATCGCGGCACGCAGGAAGAACAGATCGCGCGAGCGAAGCAGGCCGCGCGCTGGCTCGCCGAGATCGTGCGGCACGGCTATCACCTCATCGTCGTGCACGGCAACGGCCCGCAGGTCGGCAACATCCTCATTCAGGCGGAAGAAGCGTCGACGAAGATTCCGCCGCAGTCGCTCGACGTCGCAGTGTCCCAGACCGAAGGTTCGATGGGCTTCATGCTGCAGCAGGCGATCCGCAATCGCCTTGAATCGATCGGACTGGCGGGCGACGTGGTGACGGTGCTGACCGAGGTGGAGGTCGACGCGAACGATCCCGCGTTCAAACGTCCGACGAAGCCGATCGGTCCGTTCTTCACGCGCTATCGCGCCGAGGCGCTGGAGCGCGACCTCGGATGGACGATGCGCGAGGACGCTGGACGTGGCTGGCGGCACGTCGTGCCGTCGCCGAAGCCGCTGCACATCCTCAATATCCGCACGGTCGAAAAGATCCTCGATGTGGCGAAGGTGATCATCGCCGCGGGCGGCGGCGGCATCCCGGTCGTACGCGGACGCGACGGACAGTGGCGAGGCATCGAGGCGGTGATCGACAAGGACTTTGCCTCCGCGCTGCTCGCCGCGGAGCTCGACGCCGACGTCTACATCGTGCTCACCGGCGTGGCGAAAGTGGCACTCGACTACGGCAAGCCGTCGCAGCAGCTCATCGACCGGATGACCGTGGCCGAAGCGGAGACGTATCTCGCCGACGGCCAGTTCCCGGCCGGATCGATGGGGCCGAAAATCGAGGCCGCCATCCAGTTCGTCCGCCGCAGCGGCAAGCAGGTGCTCATCACAGATGTGGAGCACCTGCGCGATGCGTTGGAAGGGCAGGACGGAACGGTTATTGCGGCGAAGTGATTAGCCGCCGCTATTCGTTCGCCACGCGTACCGGCACGCGGCCTTCCTCGTCGTTCCATCGAGATGCCACGCACCGAGGCTACCTCGGTGTTACTTCTTTTGGCAATCGGGACAAACCGCTCTCAGGCGGTCATACGTCCAGATCCCGTACGTGTGCCCGTCCGCCCAGTTGAGCTGCAGGGCGTAGTTGCCGATCGGTTCTACGGACTGTAGACGGAACGAGTCGGGGCGGTAGGTTTGGGGGGCGCCGCCGTACATGCGGCCGAAGAGGTCGGGCTCGCCGCTGCAGGCGGCGCAGGGGCAGGCGCGGCGGAGCTGCTCGAGCGGATAGTATGATTCGTGGCCGTCGTCCCAGACGACGACCAGCAGATCACCGAGTACCTGGTAAGACGCGGGGCGCATGCCGACTTACAAACTGACCATCGAATACGAGGGGACTCGCTACTCCGGTTGGCAGGCGCAGGGTAACACGCAGAAAACGATCCAGGGCCATCTGCTCCGCGCCGCGCGCGACGTCCTCGGCGACGTCGACATCGGCGGCGCGGGCCGCACCGACGCGGGTGTTCACGCCGCCGGTCAGGTCGCGCATCTCCGCGCGCACAAGCCGGTCGACATCCGCAAGATCAACGACCTGCTGCCGCACGACATCCACATCATCCGCGCCGAGCGGGCGAGCGATCGCTTTCACGCGCGCCACGACGCGGTCTCGCGCATCTACCTCTACCAGATCTCCACGCGCCGCTCCGCATTCGGAAAGCCGTTCATCTGGTGGATCAAGGACTCGCTCGACGTCGCGGCGATGAGCAAAGCGGCGGCGTCGATCGTGGGCCGTCACGACTTCAGCGCGTTCGCCGACAAGCGATTGAAGGAAGACGAGTCGCGCGTCGTCGTCGTGGAGCGCTGCGACCTCGAGCGCGCCGGCGACCTGATTCTGTTTCGCATCGAAGCCTCGCACTATCTCTGGAAGATGGTGCGCAAGATCGTTTCGTACCTGGCCGAGGTCGGACGCGGCACCGCGCCGGCCGATCTGATTTCCAGGCGTGAGCCGTGGCAGCCGACCGCACCGCCGTCGGGTCTGTTCCTCGAGGCGATCACGTACGGTGAGAAGTTCGAACGGCCGCTGCAACCGATCGTGCCGGTATTCACGCGATGACGACCGAGGCGGAGCTCATCGAGCGACTGCGCCGTCATTTTCCGAAGGCCGGTGATGACGCGGCGGTCGTCGGCGACGACGTGATCACCACCGACATGCTGGTCGAGGACATCGACTTCACGATGTCGATTCCGCTGCGGTTCATCGCGCGGAAGAGTCTCGCTGTGAATCTTTCCGATCTCGCGGCGATGGGAGCGACGCCGTCGCATGCGGTCGTTGCACTCGCGATCCCGACGCATGTCGATGCAGGACAACTCGTCGATGCGATGGCGGATGCGGCGAAACATCACGCGATCGAGATCGTCGGCGGCGATCTTTCGCGCGCGGAGAAGCTCGTGATCTCGGTGACGGCGATCGGCCGCGCGACACGACCGCTCCTGCGCAGCGGTGCGCGACCCGGCGATCGCGTTTACGTCAGTCGTCCTCTCGGCGCGCCTGCGGCCGGACTCGCGCTCATTCAACGTTACTGCTCGATCGAGCCGCCGGCGACGCTCGGTTATCTCAATCGCGAGCTGGCGAACGCGGTGATCCGGCGGCAGATCGATCCGGAGCCGGAGGTGGTGCTCGGCATCGCGCTCGCGCAGGTCGCGGAGATCACCTCGTGCATCGACATCAGCGATGGACTCTCCACCGATCTCGCGCATCTCTGCGACGCGTCGGGCTGCGGCGCAGAGCTCGAGAAGGCGCGCATTCCGGTCTTTCCGGAGCTCCATCTGGCGGGCGTCGACGTCGGGAACGCGGTGCTGAACGGCGGAGAGGAGTACGCGCTGCTCTTCACGTCATCGTTGCGCGAGTCGGAGCTGAGCTCGCGATTGAAGCGGCCGGTGTACGCGATCGGGAGAATGTCGCGCGACAAAGGTGTGCGACTCGACGGCGTGCCGCTCGAGCCGCGCGGCTGGGATCACTTCACCGCCGGCCGGTGACGGTCGAGGCGACGGCGCAGACGAACGCGCCGACGCCGAGGGACGTGCGGATCGCGTGCGCGCGGCTCCAGTTGCGCGTGAGGGAGTGCGAGCGATCGCTCGGATAGTCGGCCGGCGGCTGCGCCTCGAGCTCCTTGTTGATCGGCACAGTCAACATGATCGTGGCGCCGACCACACCCGCGAGGGCGACCGCCGCCGCTGCATCGAGAATGCGGCGCATCGGATTCACGCCTCGTGACGCGACGGCGAGCGTGACCGCGGTGCCGAGGGCGAGCGGGCCGATGGCGTTGAAATAGTCGATCTCCCGCAGGGCGTCGATCGCGCGGCGTCCCTGATCGTGCGGCAGCTCTTCCTTCCAGCCCGGAACGAGCGCAGCCTCGCCGAAGCCGAGAGATCCGGCGAGCAGACCGGACGTGGTCAGATTGACGAAGCGGAGGACCGATTCGAGATTTCGATTCATGCGAGTGGATTACTTCCGGGCGTCTTCCAGCTGCTTGATTCTGCCCACGATGTCGCGGTAGTTGGAGTTCATGCCGTACACCTCCATGAACGCCTTCTGCCCATTGTCCGTGTCGCCGACTTCGACGTACGCCGATCCGAGGTCGTAGAGCAGTCCGATGTGCTCCTCCTCGGTGATCTCCGGCATCTCCAGCCCCTTGCGATACCACTTGATGGCCAGCTGCGGCATCCCCTTTTCGAGGAAGCAGAGGCCGAGCATCGACGCGCATTCGACGGCGCGCTTCGGATCCTTCGACGCGAGCTGGAACTCGCCGATCGCCTCGTCGATGAGCCCCATCTCCTTGTAGGCGATGCCGAGGTTGTAATGCGTGTCGTAGTCCTCGGAGTCGAGCTGCTGTTCGACGCCCTTCTTGAACTCCTTGAAGATCTCTTCGAGCGATTGCTCTTCCTCGCCGAGCGGAATCTCCTCGGCGTCTTCTTCCAGCTCCGACTCCAGTTCCGCCGCGAGGTCGAAGAAGTCTTCCTCGTCGGCGAAGAGGTTCTCCTCGGCGGGTGCGGGAGCGGCTGCCACCATGGGGGGCGGAGCGACCGCGGCGGGCGGTGGCGGCGGGGGAGGAGGCGGAGCGGCGGCAGGCAGATCGAAGTCGTCGTCGTCCGGAATCGCGGAGAGAAGCTCGCTCTCGATTTCGTCGCGGCTCAGGATCGGCGGTGCCGAGGCGCGGGCGGGCGACGGAGGGATAAGTGGCGCCGGTGCGGGCGCGGACGCTGGTGCGGCGGCAGATGCAGCTCTCTCGAGATGCTTCGCCCGCATCTCCAGCTCGATGTTGCCGGGATAGCGGACCTGCAGCGCGCTGAGCTTCTGGCGCGCTTCGTCGAACAGCTCCTGCTCGATGTAGAAGTCGATCTCGCCGATCTCTTCCATCGCCGGGGCGGGAGCTTCTGATTCGACGCCGAAGAACGGCTCTTCGGCGGCTTCTTCCGCCGGCTCGCCGAGATCGAACGCCGGCAGCGGCTCGTCGATCGTTTCGATCTCCGGTTCCGGCTCCTGGATCTCGAGGCTGAACGTGTCTTCGATCGACGTGGCCGCCATCGGCTCCATTGCCGGTTCCGGCTCTTCGATGTCGAGCGTCAGCTCGGCTTCGCCCGTGTCGAGTCCCGCATCGAGATCGAAGGTGACCTCCTCGGCGCCGAGGTCGGCGGCCGAGATCGATTCGAGCGGCACGGGTGGCGGTGGCGGTGCAGCGACCGGTTTCGGTGCCGCGGGCGCGCCTCCGATCGTTAGTCCGCGCGAGCTGAACTCGTTGCGGACAACGTCGATCGCCGCGTCGTCGCCGCGCTCATCGAGCAACGAGATGTATTGCGTCGCCGCGGCGCGCGCTCCGGTCGCATCGCCCTCGTCGAGCAGAATGCGAAAAAGCTTCTCGTGTGCGGCGAGATGCTTCGGCGCGCGGTCGATCACCGCGCGGAGATGCTCGGCTGCTTTCTCGGCCAGTCCGTACTTGGCGAACACTTCGGCTTCGGTGAGGTGCTCGGTGATGAAGTCGAGATCGTCGCCCGACTCCTCGGCGAGCTCGGCGGCTGCGAGATCGATGGCCGAGTCGAGCCGGGGCTGAGGAGCAGCGACGGGCGGCGGTGCGGGGGCGCGGCGCGGAGGAGGCGCGGGCTCGGGCTCGAGGGTTAGATCGAGCTCCATCGGCTCCGAGGCGTCGAGGTCGAGTGAAAGCGACGGCTCTTCGAGCTCGAACGACGGCGGCGGCTCCTCGATCTCCATCGCCGGCATCTCGAATTTCAGCGGAGGTGCAGCGGCGGGTGAGGGTGGCGGCGTCGGTCGCGCTGGGATCGTGTCGACGCCGCCCATCTGCGAGCGGACGAACTGCAACTTGTTGCGATGCTGCGAGTTCTGGGGCTCGCGCTGGATCAGCTTCTCCAGCGTCTTGGCGGCCTCGTCGTACTGCCCTTTCGCGATGTGAGCCTCGGCAAGGCTGTTCATCGACGCAAGGACGTTCGTCTCTTCGTTGAGCCGCGTGTAAAGCGCGACCAGGCGCTCGAGCGTCGGCGTGTGTCCGGAGTCGACGCGCAGCACGCGGCTGAGGATGTCGACCGCGGAGCCGCGCTCGCCGCGCGACAACGCGCGCTCGACCAGCGGCGCGAGCATCTCCAGCGCCTTGTCGGCATTCCCCTGCTTGAGCGCGAGATCGCCGAGGCCTTCGCGGATCGCGGGGTCGTCGGGCGCGGAGGCGAGGCCTTTCTCGAGATAGGAGCGCGCGGCGCCTGCATCGCCCTTCGTCAGGAGGATGCGTCCCATCAGCGCGAGCAGCTTCGGGTTGCCGCTGTTCGAATCGAGCGCCGACTGCACGAGCTGCGCGGCGTTGTCGTACTCCTTCGCCTCCAGCAGCGCGGTGACCAGCGAGTCGACGAGCTCGACGTTCGAGGCGTCGATCTTCAGCGCCTTGCGGAAGACCTGGACCGCTTCGTCGAGCATGCCGCGCTTGAGCAGCATCCTGCCCACGCGGTCGTACTCTTTCAGCGCCTCGGCAGTCTTGTTGTTCTGCGAGTAGAGGTCGGCAAGCTTGACGTGAACATTGATCGAGTTCGGGTCGAGCTCGGAGATCTTTTTGTAGATGCCGAGGGCGTTCGCCGGGTCGCCATGCTTGAGGTAGTAGTCGGCGAGGACCTGGTACTGGCTCTTCGCCTCCATCGCCAGCCCCTGCTTGGCGTAGAGGTCGGCTAGCTTCGCGTACACCTCGAGCTTCGAGGGGTCGAGCTTGTTGATTTTCTTGTAGATGGCGATGGCTTTGAGGAAGAAGCCATCCTTGGCGTAGTGCTCGGCGATCTTGATGAAGACTTTGACCGCTTCGTCGTTGCGGTTGATGCGCACCCAGAGATCGCCAATACGGTTCAGCGTATTGACGTCATTCGGGTTGTCGTCAAGCAGGCGCTCGTACTCCTTGATCGCGGGCTCGATTTTGCCCTTCGCGACCAACTTCTCAGCGCTTGTGATGACCTTATCTCGCTGGACCGCCATGTTCCTCGCCGAACAGCATCATCGGCTCGTCGACCCCGTCGAAGGATTTCCGATGAATAGGGCACGGCCCGTACACCTTCAGAGCCGCACAATGACCTTCCGTCGCATACCCCCGATTGTGCTTGAAATCATAGACGGGGTACCGATCATGATACGACTCCATCAGCAGATCGCGGTAGACCTTCGCGACGATCGACGCCGCGGCGATGGAAATGCTCCTCCGATCGCCTCCGATCAGCGGCACCTGCGGCATCTCGAGTTGCTCGAGCAGCACGGCGTCGAGGAGGAGGACATCGGGGCGGACGGGAAGGTTTTCCACCGCTTCGAACATCGCCGCCTTGCTGGCGCGGAGGATGTTGATCCGATCGATCGTCTGCGGCTCCATCACGCCGATGGCGACGGCGCGGGCGCGCGCGATGATCAGGCGGCAGAGGGAAACACGGTGCTCGTGATCGAGCAGCTTGGAATCGTTGACGCCGAAAAGGGTGGGCTCGTGGTCGAGGATGACGCAGGCGGCGACGACCGGTCCGGCGAGACAGCCGCGGCCGACCTCATCCGTGCCGGCAATGGACCTGAAACCAGAATCGCGGAGCCGGCGCTCGATTACCGACATCTCGGCAACGCGCGCCAGCTCCGCGAACATTGAGTTCTGGAGCTTTTCGCCCGGGGTGAGCTTAGGCTTTGCGCTTCTCTTCGATGCGCGCGGCTTTTCCGCGGAGATCCCGGAGGTAGTAGAGCTTTGCGCGGCGGACCCGGCCATGACGTTCAACCTCGATGCGTTCGATGCTGGGGGAGTTGAGCGGGAACATGCGCTCCACGCCGATTCCGCCGGAGACCTTGCGCACGGTGAACATCTGGCGGGAGCCACCACCCTTGCGGGAGATGACCACGCCCTGGAAGATCTGGATGCGCTCTTTCTCGCCTTCCTTGACCTTCACGTGGACCTTGACCGTGTCACCGGGGGAGAAGTTCGGAATGTCGGTGCGCGTTTCACGCGACTCGACGATTTTCATGATTTCAGCCATGGCTTTACCTTCTAACTGTTTGTTCGCGAGCCGCTTAGGATCGCCGATTTCGTACGGTTTGGCAACTGCGGATGCCTAGAACCTCGATCACCGCGACCGCATTCCGCGCAGTATCTCCGCTGCTTCGCGGTCGAGCTCGGCGCTTTCGAGCAGATCGGGCCGCCGCTCCAGCGTGGCCCGAAGTGCCTGCTCCTTCCGCCACTTCCGGATCTTCTCGTGATGCCCCGAGAGCAGCACGTCCGGCACGCGCATCCCCCGCAGCTCCTCGGGGCGCGTGTAGTGCGGGTAGTCGAGCAGTCCGTTGAAGAACGAGTCCTCCTCGACCGAGCCGGTGTTGCCGACGACGCCTTCGATCATCCGGCCGACGGCATCGGCCATCACCATCGCCGGCAGCTCGCCGCCCGAGACGACGAAGTCGCCGATCGAGATCTCGTCGGGATGCAACGCCTCGATCACGCGGTGATCGAATCCTTCGTAACGGCCGCAGAGGATCACGATCCAATCGGTCGCCGCGAGCTCCTTCGCGACGTTCTGGTCGAAGCGGCGCCCCTGCGGAGAGGTGAGGATGACGCGCCCTCCGCCGATTGCCTCGACGCAGCGGAACACCGGCTCGCCGAGCATGACCATCCCCGGCCCGCCGCCGTAGGCCTCGTCGTCGGTCGAGCGATGCTTGTCAGTGGCGAAGTCGCGGAGGTCCCAGACGCGGACGTCGAGCAATCCCTGCTTGATGCCGCGCGCGATCACACCCTCGGCGATCAGCGGATCGAACATCCGCGGGAAGATCGTGACGAAATCAATCCTCATCGATCCCCTCGGGCAGATTCACCGTCATCGTCTTCGATTGAAGGTCGATCTTCGTGCAGATCTCGCTGGCGAACGGGACATCGAACTTACGGTCGCCGCGCTGCACCTGCAGCAGGATGCCGCCGCCCCCCTCGTAAACCTCGATCACGCGACCCTGTTCGCGCCCCTCCGCGTCGATGAGCGTCAGTCCGACGAGATCGTGCAGAAAATACTCGTTCTCCTCGAGTTTGCGCGCTTCGCTCTCCGGAATCTCGATCGTCCAGTTGCGCAGCGGATCGACGTCTTCGGGCGCGTCGATGCCGGCGAACTTCACCAGCGCGCGATCACCATGGACGCGCACGCTCTCGATGCGCGCCTCGCGCGTCGACGTTTCATCGGAGGAAACGAGCGTCACGGAGGTGAGGTCGTCGAAGCGGTCGGGGGAGTTGGTCCACGGCTCGACGCTCGCTTCGCCGCGGACTCCGTGCGGCTTGCGGATGACGCCGACCGCGATCCGGCCTGACATCAGTCGAGAATATCGAGGATGTAGCGGCGGCGGGTCTTTTGTCCCGCCGCGGCCAGCATCGCGCGGATGGCGCGAGCAGTGCGCCCCTGACGCCCGATCACTTTGCCGAGATCGTCGGGGGCGACTTCCAGCTCGAGCACAGTCGTTCCCTCGCGGTCGTACGAATGAATCCGGACGGCGTCCGGATCGTCGACCAGTGACTTCGCGAGGAAATCAACCAGTTCGCGCACGGCTATTTGAGCTTCTTGAGGAGGGACTTGACGGTCGGCGAGAGCTGAGCGCCCTTGCTGACCCAGTAATCGACGCGCTCGCGGTCGATCTTGACGTCGGCGGGGTTCTTCTTCGGGTCGTAGTGACCGATCTGCTCTACCACTGTCGCGCTCGGCGTCTTCAGCGAGTCGGAGACGACGACGCGATAGAACGGGGCATGGGTCGCGCCGCCACGGCGCAGGCGAATCTTGAGCATTGAGTGAAACTCCTTCGTTTAAGGGCGCGAAATACTACCGGAACGGGCCGTCGAACAGCAAGACTAGCCGAGCAATTCCGGTGGCAGGCCCTTCATCATCTTCCCGAACTTCCTCGCGCCGAAGCCTTTAGAGAACGTCCGCATCATCTTCTTCATCTGCAGGTACTGCTTCAGCAGGCGGTTGATCTCCTGCACGCTCGTCCCCGAACCTTTGGCGATCCGTTTCTTCCGCTTGCCGTCGATGAGCTGCGGGAACGCCCGCTCTTTCTTCGTCATCGAGTCGAGGATGGCCTGCATCCGGACGACCGACTTCTCGTCGATGTCCTCTTCCGTCACCTTCCCGCCGACGCCCGGCAGCATGTTGACGAGCTGCGAGAGCGGCCCCATTTTGCGGACCTGTGCGAGCTGCGAGCGGAGATCCTCGAGCGTGAACTTGTCCTTCGCGACTCTTTGCGCGAGACGCGCCGCTTCCTTCTGATCGACTTCCTGCTCGACCTTCTCGATGAGCGTGAGCACGTCGCCCATGCCGAGGATCCGCGAGGCCATGCGCTCGGGGTAGAAGACATCGAGGTCGGAGTACTTCTCGCCGACGCCGACCAGCTTGATCGGACGGTTGACCACCGACTTGATCGAAAGCGCCGCACCGCCGCGCGCATCACCGTCGAGTTTCGTCAGGACGATGCCGGTGACCTGCAGGCGATCGTCGAACTCCTTCGCCGACTTCACCGCGTCCTGGCCGGTCATCGAGTCGGCGACGAATAGGATCTCGCTCGGCCGCGTCCTGTTCTTGATCGCGTCGAGCTCCTTCATCAGCTCGTCGTCGATGTGCAGGCGGCCGGCGGTGTCGAGGATGACGGTGTCGTAAAGCATCGCCTTCGCGTCATTGACGGCGCGCTCTGCGATCGACAGCGGATTGCGGTCCTCGCCCAGCTCGAAGAACGGCACCTTGACGTTGTTCGCCACGATGCGCAGCTGATCGATGGCGGCGGGACGGTAGACGTCGCACGGCACGAGCAGCGGACGGCGTCCGCGGCTCTTCAGGTGCAGCGCGAGCTTGCCGGAGGTCGTCGTCTTACCGGAGCCCTGCAGGCCGACCATCATGATCACGGCGGGACTGCCGACCAGCGCGAGGCCGACCTCGTTGCCGCCGAGGAGAGTCTGCAGCTCGTCGCGGACGATCTTGGTGACCTGCTGGGCGGGAGAGAACGCGGTGAGGACTTCCTGCCCGACCGCCTTTTCGCGGACGCGGGTGGTGAACTCCTTGACCACTTTGAAGTGGACGTCCGCCTCGAGCAATGCGACGCGGATCTCCTTGAGCGCGTTGTCGATGTGCCACTCGTTGAGGCTCGCTTCGCCGCGCAGCGTCTTGAAGACGCGATCCATCTTGTCCTGAAGGTTGTCGAACATGGCGCCTGTGTAACGTAAAGCGGGTGTTCTGTCATCCCATGGTGCGCAGCCATCGCTCGAAACCCCGCAACGACCGGAACCGGAAGTAGTCGCGCTTCGTCGCGCCGCCGCCCCGGGCCCACTCCCCACCCACCGCCACCCGCACGTTGTTCTCACGGCAGTGCGCGAGGATGCGCGCAAACTCGGCCGAGCGGAACGCGTCGCCGCTGCGGGTGGTGAAGGCGAGAAGCGACGGATGCGCGCGGTCCACCGCCGCGAGTGACGACTCCCACGGCAGGTTCGCGCCGATCAGCTCCGTTCGCCAGCCGGACCATTCGAGGAAGAGCCGCAGCAGATGCAGCGGCAGGTCGTGCCATTCGTTCGGCGGACAGGTCAGCAGCGCGAGCGGACCTTCATCCGCCGGCGGCGGACGCATGCGGTCGATCGCCTCGGCCAGCATCTGTGACGCGCGATGCTCCTCGTCGATGCCGAGCTCGCCGCGCTCCCAGCGATCGCCGATCTCTCGCATCGCATCGCCGATCACGCGATCGAGAAACGTCGCGCGCCTGGGCAGGCCGTCGGGTGCCGGCGTGACGAGGCAGCGCACGGCATCGGCGTCGCCCCGCACGAGCGCTTCGAAGAGCGTGATGTCGGGCGGTTTCGGGACGTGGATGTCGGACTCGAGCGGCGGCAGCAGATCGGTCGGCAGTCGGCGTGCCGCGGCGAATCGATGGAGCGCCTTCAGCGTGTAGCGTCGATGTCCGCCCGGCGTCCGCACCGATTCGAGCTCCGCCTCATCGGTCCACCGCTTGACGCTCGACACGCCGACGCGGAACGCTCGCGCTGCCTCGGCACTGGTCCAGAGCCGTCCATCGCGCGGCCGGAGCGTTGACGCCATACAGAATTAGAGGGGTCGTGCCGGCGTTTTTACACCCATGGCGCGTCTCGCTCTCAAGCTCCCCGACAACGTGCCGGGCGATTTCTTCGTCGACTCCACCTGCATCGACTGCGACGCCTGCCGCATCTTTGCTCCCGCGGTGTTCCACGAAGCCGGCGATCAGTCGGCGGTCTGGCATCAACCGGAGACCGAGGAGGAGCTGCTCGCCGCGCAGAAGGCGCTCATCTCCTGTCCCACCGCATCGATCGGATCGGTGACGAAGCACGACATGACGAACGCGCTCGCGGCGCTTCCCGAACATGTCGACGGCGGCGTCTACCGCTGCGGCTACACGTCGGAGTCGAGCTTCGGCGCGGTCAGCTACTTCTACGACAACGTCCTCGTCGACTCGCCGCGCTTCACGGCGCCGCTGGTGAAGAACCTCGAGAAGATGGGCGGCGTCCGCAAATTGCTGCTCACGCATCAGGACGACGTCGCCGATCACGAGAAGTTCCACGAGCGGTTCGGATGCGAGCGCGTGCTGCATCGCGATGACGTCCGCCCGCGCACCGCGAGTGTCGAGGTCACTCCGGAGGGCAGCGATCCGATCGAGCTCGAGCCCGGCCTGCTGATGATCCCGACGCCGGGACACACCAAAGGCCACGCCGTCTTTCTCTGGAACGAGCGCTTCCTCTTCACCGGCGATCATCTGGCGTGGAGCCCCACCCGCGGTCACCTCTACGCGTTCAAGAGCGCCTGCTGGTATTCGTGGAGCGAGCAGGCGAAATCGATGGAACGTCTCCTCGATTACCGCTTCGAATGGGTGCTGCCTGGACATGGCCGCCCGATTCATTTCGAGGCCGGCCGCATGCACGCCGAATTGGAACGTTGTGTGAAGTGGATGAAGGGTTGATGCGACGGTATGTCAACCTGTTCAAGCAGACCTTCAGCGAGTTTGGATCGGACAAAGTCCCGCGCCTCGGCGCGGCACTCGCGTACTACACGATCTTCTCCATCGCTCCGCTGCTGCTGATCGCCATCGCCATCGCCGGCCTGGTGTTCGGACGCGAAGCGGCGGGCGGCCAGATCTACGCGCAACTGCGCGGCGTCCTCGGGCCGGAATCGGCGGAGATGATCCAGAAGATGGTCGAGGCGGCGGCGAAACCGAAAGCGGGGTCGATCGCCACCATCGTCGGCGTCATCACGCTGCTCCTCGGGGCATCTGGCGTCATCGGTCAATTGAAGGACGCGCTCAACACGATCTGGGATGTGAAGCCGCCCGCGACCGGATTCATGGGGCGGCTGAAGAACTATCTGATGAATGGCGCGATGGTGCTCGGCATCGGATTCCTGCTGCTCGTCTCGCTCGTCCTCGACTCCGCGATCGCGGCCTTCGGCAAGTTCGCCGGCGATCATCTGCCGGGCGGCGAAGGCGTCTGGCAGATCCTGCAGCTCGTCGTCTCGCTCGCCGTGATCACCGTTCTCTTCGCGGCGATCTTCCGCTTCCTGCCTGACCTGAAAATCGAATGGCACGACGTCTGGTTCGGCGCCGCGTTCACATCATTCCTCTTCGTCATCGGAAAATTCGCGCTCGGTCTCTACCTCGGCAAGAGCGCGGTCGGCTCGAGCTACGGCGCCGCGGGATCGCTAGTGGTCGTGCTGTTGTGGGTCTACTACGCCGCCCAGATCGTCCTCTTCGGCGCGGAGTTCACACAGGTCTACGCACGAGCCCACGGCAGTCAACGCGAGAAAGCGCCTACAACACTCCCTCTCCCGCCGCAGTGGGAGAGGGTGCCCCTGAGCGCAGCGAAGGGGCGGGTGAGGGTTCTCCCCGTCGCCGCCGGCGGAATCGCAGGCCTCCTCGTCGGCACATTCCTCGGCGGAATCGGTGCCGCGATGATGCTGGTGAAATCGGTCAGGAAAATGATCGGCTAGAATCCCGCTCGTTGTCTAAGGCCCGGCTCTTCAAAATCGGACTCGTGCTCATCGCGATCGCCGCGATCGGGATCGCTCTGCGCGAGCTTCCTGTAGCGCAGTGGCTGACGGCCTTCCGCGCCTGGGTCTCGGGCCTCGGATTCGCCGGTTACGTTCTCTACGCGCTCGTCTACGCCGCGTGCGTCGTCCTCTTCATCCCCGCCTCGATCCTCACCCTCGGCGCGGGCGCGACGTTCGGCGTGATCAAGGGGACGATCGTCGTCGTGATCGGCGCCACGCTCGGCGCGACCGGCGCATTCATCGTCGCGCGCACGATCGCCCGCAAGCGGGTCGAAGCGATGGCGGCGAAAGATCGCCGTTTCCGCGCGCTCGACAAGGCCATCTCCACCGAGGGGGCGAAGATCGTGCTGCTCGTGCGGCTTGCTGTGGTGTTTCCGTTCACCTACTCGAACTACGTATTCGGACTCACGGGTGTGCGCGTCCTGCCGTACGCACTGGCGACGTTCGTGGGGATCATTCCGGGCAGCATCGCCTTCGTCTACATCGGCGCCGCCGCCGCGGCCGCGACCGCGGGAACGGTGAAGATCGTCGTCTACGTCGTGGGCGCGATCCTCGCGCTGATCGCCAGCGCGTTCGTCGCTCGTATCGCGGTCAAAGCGATTCACCGCGCGGGAATCGAAGAGTAAGCTCGCGGGCGCATGTTCGCCCTTCTGCTCGCAGCCACCCTCACCGCACAGCAACCGATGTCCGTCGCCGTCGATGCGCGCGAAGCACGCCGCGGCGTCTTCCACAGCGTCGTGACGATGCCCGCGTCGCCCGGTCCGATGCGCTTCGTCTATCCGAAGTGGGTTCCGGGCGAGCACGCGCCGAGCGGACCGATCGCGCAGGTGATGGGACTTCGCGTCACCGCAGCGGGGCAGACCTTGCCGTGGCGCCGCGATCCGGTCGACATGTTCGCGTTCGACGTCGATGTCCCGAAAGGCGCGACGTCGATCGAGGTCGCGTTCGATTACATCTCGCCGCCGGTCGGCTACGCATCGGGCTACGGCGAGACGCCGAATCACACGCGCCATCTCCTGGCGATGCCGTGGAATCACGTCGTGGTCTATCCCTCCGGAACGCGCAGCGATGCGGTTCAGGTGAACGCCTCCGTCACGTTGCCCGACGGCTGGAAAAGCGCGACCGCGCTGCCGAACGGGCCGGTCTCGCTGACGACGCTCATCGATTCGCCGCTCATCGCAGGCGAGTATGCGAAGACCGTCGACGTCGCGGACG
>Ga0193696_1000251_pt1 | contig 20670 bp, 18 predicted proteins | sample L3m1metaG_FD_145074 | JGI IMG/M metagenome (GOLD analysis project Ga0193696, IMG submission 145074) | Soil microbial communities from a riparian zone of the East river system, Colorado, United States - L3m1 | ecosystem: Environmental > Terrestrial > Soil > Riparian zone | place: USA: East River... | reverse complement strand
CGCGTACCCCGTGGCGGCGTCGCTCATGAATTTCCCGACATCGGTCCCCGGATCGCGTCGCTTGTTCAGCGACGACGCGGTCCACATGCCGGTGGCCCGATCCTGGTTGGCGACGAGCCACGCCCGACCGCGCGCGACCACCGGGTCGGCCGACGAGCGTCCCGCCTGCTGCAGCACGTGGACGACGAGGCCGGTCGCGTAGCCGTCGCTCATCGTGTCGAACGGCGTCGCATCGTTGCGCTTCCAGTCGCCGGCGAGCGCCGCCGCGTTCCAGCCACCATCTCCCTGCTGCTTCGCGATCAGGTCGTCGGCGATCTGCCGGCTTTGTTCCGGTGTGAGCACCCCGGGGATTTTCGAAGAGGCCCACAGAATCATCGCGCGGTTGAGGAGGTCCGCCTTTTCGACGCCGCCGCGAAGGCTGGTGGCCAGCGCTTTCACGCGGTCCTGATTCGCCGGCAGTGCGGCGTAGCCGCCGGGCGCAGTGCCCAGCGCAATCGCGGCAAGTGAGTTCCCGAAGTATTGAGAGCCGGGCGCTTCCCACGGTTCGTTGTGGAAGTTCAGCCAGGCCCATCCCCCGGCCTGCTCGCCGGCCTTGAACTGCAGCGCCCACAGATTCTCGAACGCCTGCCTGGTTTCGTCGCTCAAGGTTCCGACGCTGGCGTCGCGCGCCGAGAGGACCGCCGCGTTCAAGACCGCTTCGGTACCGCGCGACTCGCTGGTTTTTGGCAGGCCGCGTGTCTGGTCGGGATAGAACGGCTCGACTTCCTTCCAGAGACGCACGCGTTTGGTCACCTGCTCGACCATCTTGCGCTCCGGCGCCGACGCCTCGCGCTCCGCCAGCGGCCCGCGCAGCGCCGGTCGTGCCAAGGCGTAGGGCAGCGCGGTATGGCACGACACGCAGGCAGTGTCGTGGTCGCGCGCCGCGTTCGGCCACGTCATCCACCAGCTTTGACGGCTGTCCATGTACCCGGCCGCCGCTTTCGGATCCCACGTTGCCGACGACGCCAGGTGCTGCGCCTGCGCGACCGCAAGGCCCGCCAGGAGACACGCCGCGAAGATGAACGTTCTCATCGTTTGAACTCCGCCAGCCGGACGACGATGGCGTCGGCCGTTCGGTTGATTGTATCCGCCGGCGTCTCGAAATTGTTGGCGAGGATGGAGAACGCCAGCGGCTCGCCATCCGCTGTCGTGACGAAGCCGGAAAGTCCGCGCACATTCGACATCGACCCGGTTTTGGCCCGGGCGTTGCCCTCGGCCGCCGTACCCTTCATGCGGTTCGACAGGCTGCCGTCGCGGCCCGCGATCGGCAGGCTCTCCTCGAACGGCCCCTTCAATGAAGCCTGTCGATCGACGTGCATGAGGATCGTGACGAGCGCCTCGGGTGTGACGTAGTCGTAGCGCGACAATCCGGATCCATCGCGCAGGATGAGACCGTCCGCGCCGACGCCCCAGGCTTGCAGTACCGCAAGCGCGCTCGATCGGCCGTCGGCCGTGGACCGTCCGGACGCGCCCGCCCCCAGTGTCTTGAGAAACGTCTCCGCGTACAGGTTCTGGCTGGCTTTCATCAGGCGGAGCGCCAATGTGGACAGCGGTGGCGACCGATGGCTGATGAACGGCGCGCCGTACGGAGGCGGCGGCGCGTCGCGAATATCGTCGATGTCGACCGCCGGGCCTCGTACGTCGATGCCGTGGGCGATCAGAGTGGTTCGCAGCGCGTTCACGAAAAACTGAGTGGGGTTGTCTACGGAAACATCGCGTGAAACCGGCGGCGCGCCGAGCGGCACGGCGCCGCTCAGGCGCAGGCGCGGGGTTCCCGGCAGCCGATGCGCCGAGATCGTTGCCGGCCGGTCGGCCGCGGATGTCGTCAGCGAGCTCTCCACCACCAGCCCGCCGCTCGGCGGCGAAACCGCGACGCCCGCCCAATCGCCGGCGGCCACGCCCGGTCCCACAGTGACGCGCACGGCATTCTCGTTGTACTGCAGCGCGCTAACGCCGGCTGCATAGTCGTCGGGGAGGTCGTCCCACGACCACCCGAATCCCAGGCCGTCATCGTCGAACGCGTTGTCGTCGCCAATGATGCGGCCGGCGATCACGCGCAGTCCGCGCGCCTTCAGCTGCTCGGCCCACGCCCCGAGGACGTCGGGCGTCTCGCCGATACTCGGATCGCCCGATCCGACGACGATCAGGTCTCCCTGCAGGACGCCCCCGTCGATGCGTGCGGCCGCAAACACGCTCGTCTCGTACGTGTAATTCCAGCCCAGGCGCTCCGCGGTGGCGGCCAGCGTCACGATTTTCATGTTCGACGCGGGCATCATCAGCCGTCTGGCGTTGACGGAATACAGCGTCTCGTCAGTTTTCAGCGACTTGACGAGCACGCCCCAGTAGCCGTGCGCAAGCGCGGGCGCCGCCAGCAGCGCGTCGATGTCACGGACAAGGGCTGGAAGGGCGGGAGGGGCCGGTTGGGCAGGCTTGCCCACCGAAGCGCGCGGCGCGGAGGTGGGAAGGGCAGCATGGCACGCGGCGAGCGAGGCCGCGCACCCGATCGCGAGAAGAAGCTGAGCGCTCGGACGTAGCGCGGCCCTTTTAGGGCCGCGAAACAGCATCACTTCGATAATTCGTCCAGCGACTTCAGCGTCTCGGTGAGATCGGCGGCATCCGTCTTGGCGGCGCCGGGCTCGCCCGGACGCAACACCAGGACGTCGGCACCGTCTTTCACGAACGTGACGCGCTCTTCCTTCTTGCCGTCGTCGAACTTCACGTGGATTTCGAGGGCCGGAGAGAGCGAGCCCTTGCCATCCACGAACGACGTCGCGCGCATGTTGGCGAGCTTGGCCAGCATGGCGTCGACCTTGTCGCGATCGGCGTCGGCCGCGTTCGGGCTGACGCGCCGCCACTTGTCCTGCGCGTTCTCGCCTTGTCCCTTCACGCGCTCGAAGACGACAACGTCCTTGCCGCGGGTCAACTCCACGCGGTTCGCGTTATAGGCCCGGAACTCGAAGAGGTCCTTGCGGCGGTAGTCGTCCGCGCCCTTCTTCAAGTCGTCCATCAACGCGCTTTCGACCGTGACGACCGCCGGCTTGGACGCGTCGCGCGCGTAGACCGTGGTGTCTGTCGCCTTTCCACCAATGATCAGCGTGGCGCGCGCGCTGCCGGCGTTGATATTGACCGTCGCTTCCGGCTTCTCGAGCCCGTACTTTTTCAGCTCCGCGGGCGTCGCCTGATCCGCCGCGATCGACTTCATCTGTACGGTCTGCACGCGGCCGATCAACCCTTCCACGGATCCGTAGTCGGCTCGCGTCTCGAGCGGCTTCCTGATCTTCCAGTCCGCGCCGTCCTTCGCCATCACGAGTGTCTTGCCGGCGGCGTCGACTTCCACGCCGTCGACCTTGTCGCGATCGAACTTCAGCACGACCTTGTCGCGCAGCGCGAACGTGTCCTTGTTGAACGTCGTCTCCTGGAATGCCGGAATCAGGAACACCCGCTTCTCGTCGTTCCGCTTCGCGAAGAGATCGGAGCCGGTCGGCGATTTCTCGCCGATGAGCAGCTTTCGGTAATCCTTGTCGCCAGCCACCTTGAAGTCGACTTCGATCCGCGGGTTCGACAGGCCGTAGTCGTTCAGGCTCGCCGGGTTCTCGTCGATGACGCGGACGATGTCGGTGGTCGCCAGAGCCGAGGTGATGCCGGACACTTCGGTTTCGTCCGCCTTGGCCGCCACCGGCGTCACGACCTGCCACGTCGCGTTGTCCTTCTTGACCGTGGTCGCCTCGCCGCTCGCCGAGCTGATGCGGATCTCCTCGATCTTGTCGGGTTGCACACCGGCGAAGACCTTGTCGGTCTTCTTCCCGGTGTCGCCGCCCTCCGGCGTCTTCCAGGTGACGAAGTAGATGTAGGCCCCGAGACCGGCCAGGACGACGATCAGCGCAATCGTGGATCGGAGACCTTTCATAGCAGCTACCGCCTCCGCCACCACGTGTAGACGCCCGTGCCGAAGATCGCTGCCGGGATGATCAGCAGCGACAGCCACATGATGTTCGCCTGCTGCGTCGCGGTGACCGTGATGCGCCGATCGTCGGCGTCCTTCGGACGAATCGAGATCAAGTTCTCCTGCTGCGACAGCCAGCCGACGATGTTCATGAAGAGATCGCGGTTCCCCTGGATGCCGAGTCCAGCCGTGGCGGCAAAGTCCGAATCGCCGATGACGACGACGCGCGTTTCCGGTTTCGGCGCGTCGGCCGGCTCGCCGGGCTTCGGCGCCGCGGTCGACGACGCGGACACCGCCGAGGCAATGGCGATCGGCCCCTTCTTGTCACCTTTGTCCTCGTCGAGTGCCACCTTGCCGCTCGTCAGCAGGCTCTTGATATCCGTTTCGGCCCAGCTTCTCGGACTCGACTCGACGAACGCCTGCGCGGTGTGACCGTTCACGCCGCCGGTGACCGGGTTTACCGATCGCGCCAGCGGAAACGCCGTCAGGAAGGTGAATCGCTGCGTGATCGGATGCGACGGATAGTTTGCCGCTACCGGGACAGACGCGTCCGTTCCGATCAGCCGGCCCATCCCGCTGACGTCGACGACGACGTCGTTGCCGACGTCGATGCCCCAGTCGTGCGCCAGCGCAATCAGATTCGTGAGCGGTGCGCTATCGGGTTTGTCCGGCGGGTCGATCTCCAGCAGCAGCTTTCCCGACTTCTCGAGATACTTCTTCAGTGCCTCGATTTCAGGCGGAAAGAAGTCGGTCCGCGGTCCGGCCACGATGACCAGCGCCGCGTCGTCGGGGACGGCGCCTTGCTGGGCGATGACCAGCTTGTCGACGGAGTAGTTCTCGCGGCCGAGCGCGGCGGCGATCGTCGCGTAGCCGTCACGATCCTGCGAGGTCGTGTCGCGTTCACCGTGGCCCTGCGTGAAGTAGATCTTCTTCTGCTGGCCGCTGACGACTTTGATGATGCCGTTGGTGATGTCCTGCTCGTTGTCCGAGGTCACCCGTTCGGTGCGGCCCTTGTAATTGAAGACGATCGTCCCGTACTGCTGAATCTGGTTCTGCCGCGCGACGGCCGGCTTCTTGTCTGGATCGATGTATTCCGCCGATACCTGCTTCGAGATGTACTCGTATTCCTTCAGCTTGTCCTGATAGCGCTCGAACTCGGGCTCCTGGGCGAAGACCATCACCTGGAGCGGCGCGTCGAGCTTTGCCACCACGTTCTTGCTCTGATCCGACAGGCTGAACTGCTTGTTCGCGGTGAGGTCCCAGCGCTTGTTCTGTCGCGAGCCGATGTAGTTGATGGCGATGAGAATCCCGAGCACGACGAGGACGCTCGTCGCGGCGAGCGTGCCGTAGCGGGCCTGGCGGCGTGAGAACACCTTCGCGATTTCACGCCACTGCCCCAGCGTGTACAACAGCACGCAGACGAGCCCCGCCCACGCCAGATAGTAGGCGTACTGCTCTTTGGCCGGCAGGCCGAAGCGGATCCCCACTGCGACGAACACCATCGCGGTGCCGATCCAGCCGACGATGCTGAGAATTCGGTTGACCATTAGCCGCGCCACCGTTCGCTATCGACCGACTTCGCGGTCAGGAACAATCCAAACGTGATGAAGCTGATGTAGTAAATCAGGTGCGTCGTGTCGAGGACGCCTTTGCCGAAGTCATCGAAGTGGCCGATGATCGACAGATACTGCGTCAGGCGATCGACCGTGGGGCCGGAAAAGCTCCCGATCCAGGTGATTACCCACAACATCAGGAACGTCGCGAAGGTCGCGACGAACGCGACGATTTGATTCTTGGTCAGGCTCGAGATGAACAGACCGACCGAAATGAAGCAGCCGCCGAGCAGGAACAGCCCGAGATAGACCGTGACGATCGGCTTCCACTCCGGCCGCCCGTAGATGAACAGCAGGCCGACGTGGATGAGCGTGACGCCAAGCATCACGCCATACAGCGCCATGGCGCCGAGAAACTTGCCCATGATGATCTGAAAATCGGTGAGCGGCGAGGTCAGCAGCAGCTCGATCGTGCCGGAGCGCCGCTCTTCCGAATAGGTCCGCATCGTCACCGCGGGCAGCAGGAACAGGACGAGGATCGGCAGGTTCTGCGCAATCAGCGGGCGCAGCAACTGCTGGTTCACGTTCATCGCCTGCGGGCCAGCCTGCCCGAACTGGCTCATCTGCATGCTCTGGCGCACGAAGAAGTTCAGGATCGCCACGAAGAAGTAGCCGTATAACAGCGACCAGAAGCCGAGAAGAATCCAGCCGACCGGCGAAGAGAAGTACGACTTGAGCTCTTTGGACGCAATCGCGAGGATGTTACGCATGGGGGGCCTCTTCCAGCACTGCGGTCTCCTCTTTGGCCGCGGCGGCCGTCTCGTCCGTCGTCAGCGACAGGAAAATTTCTTCGAGGCTGATGCGGATCGGGCGCAGCTCCAGAAGTCCAAGACCGCTGGAGACCACGGCACGCGCGAGATCGCGGCGCACGTCACGGCCGGTTTCGCTGTCGACTTCGAACCCGACCACCCCGTCCCGACGCTCCGACTCGGCGACGCGCGTCACGCCGGGGACCTGTCCCAGCACGCCGGCCGCGTCGGCGCCGGCAGCGTCGACCTGCACGTACAACGTTTCCGAGCCGCGCAGCCGCGCCGTCAGGTTGTCGGGTGTGTCGACGGCGACCACGCGTCCCTTGTTGATGATGACGACGCGCTGGCACGTCTGCGAGACCTCGGGCAGGATGTGCGTGCTCAGGATGATGGTGTGGTCGCCAGCGAGCTCCTTGATGAGCTCGCGGGTTTCGATGATCTGTTTGGGATCGAGACCGGCCGTCGGTTCATCCAGGATCAGGACGTCGGGATTGTGCAGAATGGCCTGCGCGAGGCCGACGCGCTGGCGATAGCCCTTCGAGAGCTTAGCGCATTGACGGTTCGCCATGTCGTCGATGCGTGTGCGCTGCATCACCTGTTTGATCCGGGACGCCCGCTCGTTCGAGGGGACGCCCTTGATCTTGGCGACGAACTCGAGGTACTCGCTGACGCTCATGTCGGGGTAGAGCGGCGGCGTCTCGGGCAGGTAGCCGGTGCGGCGCTTGGCCTCGATCGGCTGGTCGAAGACGTCGAACCCGGCGACAATCGCCTTGCCGTCCGTGGCAGGCATGTAGCCGGTCAGAATCCGCATCGTCGTCGTCTTGCCGGCGCCGTTCGGTCCGAGAAAGCCGAGAATCTCGCCGCGCTCGACCCGGAAACTGACGTCGTCGACGGCCGTGACACGGCCGTAGCGTTTCGTGAGGTGTTGAACCTCGATCACAAGGAACTCCTATTTCCGCGAGTAGCCAAACAAAAATCCTAGCCGAACCGCTGTTTTTTTGGTAGGGGACGGTCCCTGAGGTCTTTAGGTCATCCTTAGTCCCGGTCGTCACTTGGTCGGCGCATCGATGCTTTCCCTAGGGATATAGAATCTCGGTTGATTGGGCAATCCCGAACGTCGATCAAGTGACGACCGGGATTAGCGCGGAGGCTTCATGTCTGTAGACGTCGGATCGACCGCCCCGGACTTCACGCTGACGAACCAGGACCGCCAGCCGGTGACGTTGAGCGCCCAGCGCGGCAAGCCGGTGGTGCTGGCGTTTTTTCCAGCGGCTTTCAGCTCGGTCTGCGCCAAGGAACTGTGCACGTTCCGCGATTCGTTCGCGAAGCTGGGACAGGCCAACGCGCAGGTATACGGCATCAGCGTCGACACGTTCTTCACGCTGAAGGCGTTTCACGACCACGAGAAGCTGTCGTTTCCGCTGTTGAGCGACTTCAACAAGCAGGTCATTCGCGAGTACGGCGTCTTCAACGAAGACATGATCGGCCTGAAGGGGATCGCGAAGCGCGCCGTGTTCGTGATCGACAAGGACGGCGTGGTGCGGCACCGGGAGGTGCTGGAGGATGCCCGGAACGAGCCGGATTACGAGAAGGTGTTCGGGGCTCTCAAGAACCTGTAGGGGCTAGGGGCTAGCTGCAACGACCGCAGGGGCCAGGGGCTGGGGGCTAAATGTTGGGGACTGAGGACTGTCGCTAGCCCCGAGCCCCCAGCCCCTGTATAATCGACGTATGAGCACTTGCTCATATGTTCATAGGTTCCCTCGATGAGGCGGCAGCCGCTCAGCGACGCCTCGGCGGCCGCGCTGGCTGAAACCTTCCGGGCGCTTGGCGATCTGACGCGCGTGCGCATGCTGGACGCGCTGGCGCGCTCGGAGCTGTGCGTCCAGGATCTCGCCGCCCGCCTCCACCTCACCGAATCGGCGGTGTCCCACCAGCTGCGTCTGCTGCGGAACATGCGCCTGGTGCGCACGCGCCGCGACGGCCGCCTGGTCTTCTACGCGCTCGACGACCAGCACATCGTCGGCCTCTTCGAGCAGGGGCTCGAGCACGTGGAAGAGCGTGAGGGCAGGGACAGCCGTCCCTCGACGAGGCTCGGGACGGCCCCGAGCATGTCGAAGGGCCGTAGCTCGGAGCATGGCAGTGGAGCGAAGGCGGGCAGCGGCGCGAAGGCGGGCGGCCACCGCGAGGGACCGAGGTCGCGGTCGTGAACACGACGTGCACCGTCTGCGAGCTGCACGCGGAGTCGACCTTCAAGATCGAGGGGATGGACTGCCGCGAGGAAGTGGCGGTGCTCGAGCGCCGGTTCAAGAACCTCGTGGGACTCGAGCGGTTTTCGGCCGACCTGATGGGCCAGCGGCTCCACGTGCAGTACGACGCCGCGAAGCTCACGGCGTCCGCCATCGCCGACGCCGTCGCCGACACCGGGATGCGGGCGTGGCTCGAGCACGAAGAGCCGGTCGTCGTCAGCGATCGTCAGGTCCGAATCCGTCAGGGCCTGATGCTGGCATCCGGCGTCATGCTTGCCGCCGGCTTCGCGTTGGAACTGTTCGGGAGCCGCTTCGCTCCGCTGTCTGGCGCGGTCACGCTGCCCAGTCCGGTTGAAACCGGACACGACGCAGCGAACAGCCTGGCCGGGTGGGCCATCGCCGCTTTCGTCCTGTCGTTAGCGGCCGGCGTGTCCGTGACGGCGCGGAAGGCGTGGTCCGCCTTGCGCGTCGGGTCGCTCGACATCAACGTCCTGATGCTCGTCGCGGCTGCCGGCGCGGTCCTCCTCGGCCAGTGGTCCGAGGCCGCTACGGTCGTCTTTCTCTTCGCGCTGGCGCAGGCGCTCGAGGCGCGGACGCTGGATCGCGCCCGCAGCGCCATCCGCGCGTTGATGGACCTCACGCCCTCCGAGGCCCTGGTGCGGGAGGGCGCGGGCGAACGCCGTGTCGACGTCGAGCGCGTCGCGCCGGGCACGACGATCGTCGTTCGCCCCGGTGAAAAGATTCCGCTGGACGGGCAGGTGCTGGCGGGGGAGAGCGCGGTCAACCAGGCGCCTGTGACCGGCGAATCGCTGCCGGTCGAGAAGCAGCCCGGCGACGAGGTCTTCGCGGGAACGATCAACGGGCGCGGCGCGCTCGACGTGCGCGTGACCCGGTTGCGCCGCGATACGACGCTGGCGCGCATCATCCACCTCGTCGAGCGGGCGCAGGCGCAGCGCGCGCCCGCGCAGGCACTCGTCGAACGCTTTGCACGCGTCTACACGCCGGCAGTCATGGTCCTCGCCGCGGCCGTCGCGATCGTCCCGCCACTCGTGTTTCACCTCAGCTGGCACGAGAGCATCTATCGCGGTCTCGTGCTCCTCGTCGTGTCGTGTCCGTGCGCTCTCGTCATCTCGACGCCGGTGTCGATCGTCGCCGCGTTGGCGGGCGCCGCCCGCAAGGGCGTGCTGATCAAGGGCGGTGTGCATCTGGAGCGTACGAGCGGCGTGCAGTGCGTCGCATTCGACAAGACCGGCACGCTGACGCGCGGGGTGCTCGAGGTCGTGCGCGTGGTGCCGCTCAACGGGGAAAGCATCCGTTCGGTCGTGGCGCTGGCGTCGTCTGTCGAGCAGCGGTCGAATCATCCCATCGCGCACGCGATCGTCGGGCACGCGTCGGCCGCCGGCATCGCGGCCGCGCCCGCCGAAGGCGTGTCGTCGCTGGCCGGACGCGGCACCGAAGGCTCGGTCGGCGCCGCACGCGTCCTGCTCGGCAACCATCGCGTCTTCGAGGAGCGCGGGATTTGTTCGACGGCGATTCACCGGCAGCTCGACGAGCTGAGCGTCAGCGGCCACACCGCCGTGCTGGTTGCCCGCGACGGACAGCCGATTGGCATCATCGCCCTCGCCGATCGCCCACGCGAGTCCGCCAGGGACGCCGTGGAGCTGCTCCGTGGTCTGGGCGTGCCGGCGATCGTCATGCTCACGGGTGACAGCCGGCCGACCGCGACCGCGATTGCATCCGACCTCGGCATCGACGAGTTCCACGCGGAGCTGCTTCCCGAGGACAAGGTCGCGGCGGTCAAGGAGCTGCAGCGCCGCTACGGATCGGTGGCCATGGTCGGCGATGGCGTCAACGACGCCCCCGCGCTCGCGACCGCCGACGTCGGGATTGCCATGGGGGTTGCCGGGAGCGACGCCGCGCTCGAAACGGCTGATGTCGCGCTGATGGCCGACGAGCTGCTGAAGATTCCGTATGCCTTCCGTCTCAGCCGCGCCACGGTGCGGAACATCCGGATCAACCTCGCCATCTCCGTGGTGATGAAGGCCGCGTTCGTCGTCGCCGCGGTGGCCGGCGTCGCCACGCTCTGGATGGCCATCGTCGCCGACACGGGTGCGTCGGTCATCGTCATCGCGAACGCGTTGCGGCTGCTGCGGGCGGATTGAGCGCTCGAGCTCCTGAAAACGCTCTCAACGTAGCGCAGCCCTTTGGGGCTGCCGTGGCTGCCGCGGGCAGGCCTAAAGGCCTGCGCTACGAGTCATTCCGCGCTGGGTTCAGGCTGCGGCGCGGGCTTTGACAGCCACACCTTCGCCACCCTCATCCCATCGACAGCCTCGACGCGCATCCTGCGGCCGTCGACGTCGATCGTGTCGCCGACCCTGGCGCGGCGGCCGAGGCGGCCAAGCATGTATCCGCCGACGGTCGTATAGGTGCCCTCGTCGATGTTGAGTGCGAATTGCGCGTTGACATCGGTGACGAGCGCAAGGCCGTCGATGTCGGCCGAGCCGTCGGGCCGCACGACGATCCGCGCCTCCGCGCCGGACTCGCCGGGAATCTCGCCGACGATCCGTTCCATCAGCGATTCGAACGTCACGAGGCCCGCCGTCCCGCCATATTCGTCGATGACCAGCGCCTCGCGCGCCCGCCGCCGCCGCATCTCGGCGAGCAGATCGTCGGCACCCAGCGTTTCGGGTACCGTCAGCACCTCGCGTGCGAGCGCGCCGGCGTTGACGCCGCCGTCGCCTGCCGCGAGCGCGCGCAGCAGGTCGGTGACGTGCAGCATGCCGACGACGTTGTCGAGGTCGTCGCGGTAGACCGGCAGGCGCGTGTGTCGGCCGCCGCCGATTCTCGCGACCAGCTCGCCGAGCGTGGTCTCGGCGGCGACGGCGACGAGCTCGGTGCGAGGAATCATCACCTGACCCGCGGTCAGGTCCGCGAACCCGAACACGCGGTGGAGCATCTGTTCTTCCTGCTCCTCGAGCACGCCGGCTTCCTGGCTCGCGGTGACGAGCATCATGAGCTCTTCTTCGGAGTGCACCATTGCGTGACCGCCGCGGCTTTTGAGGCCCAGCATGTTCACCACCGCCCGGCCGGTGCGGTTCAGCACGATGATGAACGGCGAGAACACCCGCATGAAGATCTCGGTCGGCGGGACCACCAGCAGCGCGGTCGCCTCCGATTTCTCGAGCGCGATCGTCTTCGGGGCGAGCTCGCCGAGCACGATGTGCAGGGCGGTCACGATCGCGAACGCGATGGCGACAGCGATGGTGTGGGCGGTCGCTTCGGCGATCGTCACCGGCAACGCGGTGAACGCCGGCTGAATCATCGCTGCCAGCGTCGGTTCGCCGATCCACCCGAGGCCCAGGCTCGCCATCGTGATACCGAGTTGAGTCGCGGCGATGTATCCGTCGGGATCGGACACCGCGCGCCTCACCGCCCGCGCGGAGCGATGGCCCTCGGCAATCAGCTGATCGATTCGCGTTTTGCGGACGGTGACGATCGAGAACTCCGCCGCGACGAAAAATCCGTTGGCGAAAACCAGCGCCAGCAGCGCCGCCAGCCGCCACAATGTGGCCGCGAGCGAGTACTCCATGGTGAGATGCTACGCCTTCCGGTTGCTGAAGAAGTGCGCGTCGACGAACTGATCGATCATCGTCTGGTTGGCGGGATCGACCTTTTCGAACTGGACGCCCATGCCGACGCGGCGGTCGCTCCAGGCGACTCGTCCTTCGGCGTCGATGTCGCGCTTCGATCCCGGCATGCGGAACCGCACCTTGATTTTCGCGCCGCCCTCGAGCGGGCTGGTCGTGCGGATCGCGATGCCGCCGTGACTGAGGTTGAGCGTGAGCGCGGCGGCGATGGTGTTGCCGAAGCGGTACTGAATCGGAATCCCCAGCACGACGCGCGGGCTGCTGCGGCGGTTGAAATTGTCGGGGAACAGGTGCGGCGCCAGCGACGGCAGAATGTGCTGCACCGCGCTGTACTCGTTGACGTAACCGGCGACCCCGAGCGCCGCCAGCTCGCGCACTTCCTCCGCGCTCGCGATCGTGCCGCTGAAGATCAGAATCGGCAGCCGCCCGTCATCGAGCTTCCGGACCGATCGCACCAGGTCCACGCCGGGCGCGTGGGGCAGCCGCAGATCGAGCACGATGAGATCGATCTGCTCGAGGTCGGCGCGGACGCGCGCCAGCAGCTCAGCGGCGCTCTTCACCGCGATCGCCTTGTGACCGGCGTTCTCGACGGCCGTCCGGAAACGATCGCGAACGAACGCGGTGTCGTCCGCAATCACGACGGTCTTCGCGCTGACCGTGCTGCCCGTCATCCTGTAGCCTGCATTGCAGTTCTGAGCAGGTGTTCGCTATACTCGCGATCGTCCTGCCGAGCAGGATTCTAAGTGATCGGAGACCGTATGGCCACCTGCCCCGAATGCGACGCCGAGATCGAAGTCGACGAGTTCGATGTCGACAAGGGTGACCAGCTCAGTTGCCCCGACTGCGGCTCCAACCTCGAGGTAGTCGGCCTGACTCCCATCGAGCTCGACCTCGCGCCCGAGGATGAGGACGAGGACGACGACGACGACGAGCTGGAAGACGACGATCTCGAGGGCGACGACGAGGACGACGCCGACGAGGACGAAGACGACAAGGACGAGGGTGTGGACGAATGATCGACAAGGAGCGTGCGCTGTGCGACACGCTCTCGTCGCTGGGCTCCGTCGTCGTCGCCTATAGCGGCGGCGCTGACAGCGCCTACCTCGCGTTCATCGCCCACCGGACGCTCGGCGACCGCGCCGTCGCGATTACTGCCGACAGTCCCAGCTATCCGGAACGTCATCGTCAACTCGCCATTCAGATCGCCCGCGATTTCGGCCTGCGCCACGAGATTATCCAGACCAACGAGCTCGAGCGCCCGGAGTACCGGGCGAACCCGTCGAACCGCTGCTACTACTGCAAGCACGAGCTCTACACGCACCTGTCACGGATCGCCGCCGGTCGCGACGCCGTCATCGTCGACGGCAACAACGCCGACGACCGCGGCGATTATCGGCCCGGACGCCAGGCGGCGCGCGAGTTCGGCGTCCGCAGTCCGCTCGACGAAGTGGATTTGAGTAAGGATGAAATCCGGGAGTTGTCGCGCCAGGCGGGTCTGCCGACGTGGAACGAGCCGGCGTCGGCGTGCCTGTCGTCGCGGATCCCGTATCACACCGAAGTGACCGACGAGAAGCTGCGCACGATCGAGCGCGCCGAACAGGCGCTGCGCGCGCTCGGGTTCCGCGTGTTCCGCGTCCGGCATCACGACGATCTCGCGCGCATCGAAATTGCGCGCGCCGAGATGCCGCGCGCGCTCGACCCCGACGTGTCCGCGGCAATCGTGCGCGCGCTCAAAGAGGCGGGCTATCGCTACGTCAGCCTCGATCTCCAGGGCTACCGCACCGGCAGCCTCAACGAGGGACTGTTCCTGCGACCGGCCTGAGCACGGACGTGGACCGCAGCGATCCCGGTGCGCGGGGAGAAAATGTCTTCTCCGCGGGCTCCGCGGTCATCGTTCTTATCGCCGTCGCCTTTCTCGCGCTGCACCTGCCCTACTTCCCGACGTCGCTCGAAGATCTCGACTCGATCAACTTCGCCCTCGGCGTCCGTCAGTTCGATGTCGCGCACCACCAGCCACATCCCCCCGGCTATCCGGTCTATATCGCGCTGGCCAAGGCTGTGCACGCCGCGGTCCCCGACGAAACGCGCGCGCTCGCTCTCCTCAGCGTCGTCGCCGGCGCACTGGGTGCGGTGGCCATGGCGGCGTTGTTCGGCCGCTTGACGAGCGTCGGCCGGTCGACGTGGGTGCCGGTCGCGCTGGGGCTGACGTCGCCACTCTATTGGTTCACCGCCGCGCGGCCGCTGAGCGACATGCCGGGGCTTGCCGCGGCGCTGGCGGTTCAGGCGCTGACGCTCGGCGCCATCACGACGCGCGGATTGTGCGTGGCGGCTTTCTCCGCTGGGCTTGCGACGGGGATTCGCTCGCAGGTGGCGTGGCTCACGGTGCCGTTACTGCTCGCGAGGGGACTGGGGACTCGGGGGCTGGGGACTGCCAGTCCCCCAGTCCCCAGTCCCCAGTCCCCAGCAGCTAGCCCCGAGCCCCGAGCCCCGACGTCCGTTGCAGCCAGCCCCCAGCTCCTAGCCCCGACAGCGTCTTTTCTCGCGGGTGTTCTTGTATGGGCCTTCCCGCTCGTGATGCTGACGGGCGGCCCCGGCGGTTACTGGCATGCGCTCTTCGACCAGGGCGCCGAGGATCTGGGCAACATCCAGATGCTCTGGACGCGCCATGGTGTCCGCGATATCGCCGACGCTCTGTACTATGCGTTCGTCGCGCCATGGGCCGCATGGCCGTTCGCGGCAGTCGTTCTGGTGTGCGCCGGGCTCGGGATCATGTGGCTGTGGCGGCACGAACGGCGTGCCCTCGCGGTCCTGGCCGTCGCCTTCGGTCCTTACCTCGTCCTCGACGTGCTCTTCCAGGAGACGTTCACGAGCCGCTACGCGCTGCCCCTGGTCGTGCCACTGGCGTACTTCGCAGCCTGCGGGCTCCGTTGGGCGCCCGCCGAGGCCGTCTGGCTGCTCGCCCTGCCCATCGCGATGTACGGCGCGCACATCGGCGGCCGGTCGATCGCGGCATACGCGCAGCAGAAGGCGCCGGCGTTTCGACTGCTCGACGACATGAAACGCGCCGCAGAGGCGACAGGCGTCCGGCCAGTATTGGCGCCCGACCGGCGCGAAAGCTTCGATATGCGGCGGCCGATGCTCTGGATGGGAGGCGCCATGCCCCCGATCGCGCGCCAGCTGCCCGCGCCTCCGCAGCACGAATGGCTGGAAGCCGTCCGTTACTGGAACACGGGTGGCCGGGAGCCGGTGTGGTTTCTCGTCGATCCCAGACGCACCGCCATCGACCTCGTGCAGCACGCCTCGCCGTTCGAATACCAATGGCCTCTGCCGTACCCAGTCCTCATCAGTGGCGTCAGGCCGAACGACGTCAACTGGTACGCCGTGGACCGACCCGAGTGGTACGTCGGAGAAGGCTGGGCGTTGACGCCCGAAGTGGCTGGTGTGGCAGCCGCTGACCATCGCGGGCTTGGCAGTGCGCCGATCGAAGGATGGGTCCGCCGGAGCACGCCGGGCGGCATGCTGATGATCGGAGGACGCGTTCTCGATCCGTCGCGGCGCCCGAAGCTGGCCGTGACGTTCGACGACGGGTCCCCGGATCAGCGTTCGCTTGTCAGCGAGATCCTCCAACCTGGCGCCTTCCTTCGTTTTGCTCCGATTCCGGCCGCCACCGCCGTCGCTGATGCGCGAGAGTACGCCAAGGTCAGCGTGAGCGCGACCGAGGGCAATGCCGTAGCGATTGAGCAGTTCGATGCCTCGCCTGCCCGCATACTCTTCGGCTTCGGCGATGGATGGCACGAGCAGGAGCTGAATCCACGCACCGGAGCGCGATGGCGATGGCTCAGCGAGCGCGGCGAAATCCGCCTGGGTTCGCGACCGGCCGATCCCCTCAGGCTGCACATCGAGGGCGAATCGCCGCTGACGTACTTCTCCCGCGGATCGCGGTTGAAGATTCGATCGGGCGCTCAGGTGTACTTCGACACGGTGCTGTCGTCAGATTTCTCGGTGACGGTGCAGCTGCCGTCCGGGGTCGGCCCCATCGTGCTCGAGACGGATCAGGTCTACGTTCCTGCCGATCATCGGTCGCTCTGGCGGCGTCTGGCCGACCAGCGGCATCTGGGGCTGCGCATCTTCAAGGTCGACCTCCGTACCCGCTAGCAGCTAGGGTTTGCGCGCCAGACACAGCAGCGAGCTGCCGAACGGCTCGTCGAACCACCGGAGCCAGAGGCTCTCTGCCTTGAGGGCGGCGGTCAGCAGGGCGTTGAGCGGAGCGGGCGGTACCGCGATTTCCTGCTCTGTTTCGCCCTCCGCCTTCAGCCCGCGCCGGCGCTGGAGGGCCCGGCCCAGCAGCATCGGCAGGAACAACGTGGCGTTGGTGTACGTGATCCGCTCCACGACGAACCCGGCGGCCTCGAGGCGCCTTCGCAGATCGGCACGGCTGTAGCGGCGCCGTTCCCGGCTCAGCACCGAGTGGTCGCCCCGCAGGACCTCCATCGCCGCGACATTGACCAGGGCGTATCCGCCGGGCCGGAGCAGCCGATACATTTCAGAGATGGCCGCCCGTTCGTCCCCGTCCTCGAGGGAATAGAGGACGTCAAAGGACGAGACCAGGTCGAACGCCGCGCTCGGGAAGGGCGCCGCGGTGACCGTCGCGCGCGCCAGCCGCGTGCGTCCGGCCTCGCGACCGAGGCGCAGACCGACGGCCGACAGGTCGAAGCCGTAGGCGCGGCCGAATCGGGAGAGCAGATCGACGTTGGCGCCGGTGCCGCAACCACAATCGACGAGGCGTGCATCGCGCCGCTCGCCGATCGCACGCTGCAGAAGGGGGGTTACGAAGGCTCGCAGGCCGCGGAACCAGAAGTGACGCGCCTCGGCGCGCGCGGTGGCGCGCAGCAGATGCTCCACGCGCGGCATTGTATCGTTTGCGTCACATCGCCTCGATTTGTTGCGATTTATTGACACCACCAAATCAAGTTTGTAAGCTGCAACAAACTTTTCGACAAACGTCAGGAGTGCTATGACTCTTCGTCGACTTGCGTCCGTACTGGGGCTGAGCCTGGTCCTCGCAGTGGCGGCAGCCGGCTGCCACAAGAAAGTTCCTCCTCCGGCGCCCGCGGCACCACCGCCACCGCCGCCTGCTGCTCCGGTGACGCCGCCGCCACCGCCGCCGCCGCCGGCCCCGGCGCCAGCGCCGCCGCCGCGCCCGCTCACCGAGGAGCAGATCTTTGCGGGCAAGACAGTCGATCAGCTGAACGCCGAGCGGCCGCTCGACGACGTCCTCTTCGATCTCGACAAGTCCGAGATTCGCGATGACGCGAAACCCCGGCTGCAGAAGAACGCCGACTGGATGAAGAAGTGGACGAGCACGCAGGTCAGCGTGGAAGGGCACTGCGACTCGCGTGGCAGCGCCGAGTACAACCTCGCCCTCGGTTCGCGCCGGGCCAACGCCGTCAAGGAGTACTTGGCGAACCTCGGCGTGCCGGCCGGCCGGCTGACTGTCGTCAGCAAGGGCAAGGAACAGCCCGTCTGCAGCGAAAACGGCGAATCCTGCTGGCAGCAGAATCGCCGCGGACACTTTGTGATTACGGCGAAGTAGACACCCAGGGCAGGACAGGCAGGAAGGGCTGGAAGGGCTGGAAAAGAATTCCGGTCCTGCCCAGCCTGCCCATCCTGCCCATCCTGCCCATCCCGCCTATCCTGCCCCGCTCAGCATCCGCCGCAGGCCTTCCTCCGTCACCCGGTACTTGGCCGCTTTTTTCCCGTTGACCAGCAGCACCGGGATCTCGAGACCGTAGAGCGCCTCCAGCTCCGGGTCGGAGGAGATGTCGATGACCTCGATTGTGGGTACAGGTGTCGACGTTCGTGCGACGCGCTCGACGACCGCTTTCATGTCGTCGCAGAGGTGACAGCCGGGGCGCGAGTAGAGGGTGAGGGCGATCATCAGCGCGACGAAGCGCTTACGTGCTGATCCAGGCCTTGTCTTTCGCGCGCGTGTCGATCGATCCGACCAGATCGGATACGGCGCGGATGTCGTGGCGGCGCAGGTAGTCGCTGATGCCGTCGAGCAGGCGTGGCCACAGGCACGGATCGGCGAAATTCGCGGTGCCGACCTGCACGGCGCCGGCGCCGGCGATGATGAATTCGAGGGCGTCTCTCGCGTCGGCGATGCCGCCCATTCCGATGACGGGAATCTTCACCGCCTGACGGCATTCGTAGACCATCCGCACGGCTATCGGCCGGATCGCCGGGCCGCTCAACCCGCCGACGATGTTCGAAATCTTCGGCCGCCTCGTCTCGACGTCGATGACCATGGCGAGAAACGTGTTGACCAGCGATACCGCGTCGGCGCCGGCATCCTCGGCGGCGCGCGCGAACGACGCGACGTCCGTGACGTTCGGAGTCAGCTTGGGAATGACCGGCAGGGTAGTGACCTTCCTGACCGCGTTGACGACATCGTAGGTGCCGTTCAGGCTGCAGCCGAACTGAATGCCGCCTTCCTTGATGTTCGGGCACGAGATGTTCAGCTCGATGGCGGCGACGCCCTCGTGCTCCGACAGAATCCGTGACACTTCGACATACTCGTCAAGCGTCGTCCCGCAGACGTTGACGAGCACGGTCGCGCGCCGGGCACGAAGCTCGGGCAGCTTTTCCTCGACGAAGCGGCGGACGCCGATGCCCTGCAACCCAATCGCGTTCAGCATGCCGGCCGGCGTTTCGACAATGCGCGGCGCGGGATGCCCCTCGCGCTCGTTGAGAAACAGCCCCTTGACCACGATGCCGCCGAGCGACGACAGGTCCACGATGTCGGCGTACTCGACACCGTAGCCGAAGCAGCCGCTGGCGGCGATGACCGGGTTCTTCAGCGTCAGGGCGCCAATCCGGACCGAAAGATCCATCTCTGCTACTCCCACCGGATCTGTTCGGCGGCCAGTACCGGGCCGGCCAGGCAGGATCGCACGTGATGGAACTGACCGTCTTCGCCGCGCATGGCAACGACACAGCTGTAGCAGCCGCCGAGCCCGCACCCCATCACTCGCTCCACGGAGACCTGACAGGGCCGGCCGTATTTCATGGCGATGCGCGCGGTCGCGGCCAGCATTCCCTCCGGGCCGCAGGCGTACATCATCACGGACGCTGAAGCTGCCAGCGACGTCAGACGCCGTTCCAGCGGCGCTGTCACGCGCCCGGATTCTCCGAAGCTGCCGTCTTCCGTCGTCAGCACCAGCTCGACGTCGCGGTCGCGGAAGAAATCCAGATAGAAGAGCTCGGCGGCACGGCGCGCCCCGTAGAAAAGCACGGTCTTCACCTTGCGCGCGCGCAGCGATTCGGCCAGCGTCGCAAAGGGCGCGAGGCCGACGCCACCCGCGATCATCCAGGCTTCGGCCGGTGGTTCGACGATGGTGAACGAACGGCCGAGCGGGCCGAGGCAGGCCATCCGCTGGCCCGCGCGTGCGTCGTAGATCTGCGCGGTCGATGGACCGATCCGCTTGCTGAAAATCGTGAGGCCCGTCGCCCGCCCGCGCGCGTCGCGCAGTACCTCGAACACGGAGAATGGCCGGCGGAGCAGCGGATCGACGCCGGCGCCAGCCTTGATCATGACGAACTGGCCCGGCGCCGCGGCCTCGGCGATCGCGGGCGCCGCGAGCGCGAGCACGTTGTAGTCGGCCGACAGCGCGTGATTCGACATCACTTCCGCAGAGACGTCGATCGGCATCGCGGCAGTATACTCCGTGCGAAATGCGCCATTTGCGGATGCTCTCCAATTCGGTGGCGGCCGCGTGCGTGGGGACGTCGTACGTGATCGTCCTGTTCCTGAATCTGAACCCGGCGCTCCCGCTCGATCCTTCGCATCTCGCTTCTCTCGTCAAGACCGTCGGGCTGTACTACGTGGTGCACCTCACCGCGATTTGTTACATCTTCCTCGTCCTGCGGCAGCTGCTCGCGCACGAAGTGTTCTCGCCCGCCTGGATCAGTGTCGGCGTGCTGGTATGGCTGAGCGCGGCGTTGTCGATGGCGGGCGCCGCGCTGATGTGGAGAAACCTCGTCACGTTTTCGCTCGTGCTCGACGAATCGACCGCGGCGGCGCTGGAGCGCAGCACGATTGTCCTGGCGCTCACCGCGACCCTGTGTCTGGTGCTGGCGTGGCTTCGCAGCCGCGAACGCGACGCCCGCTGGGTGTGGGCGCTCCTGCTCGTCCTGATCGTCGGCGCGTCCGTCGCGGCGCCGCTCGCCTTCCGCGGACCGGGTCGGCCGCCGGTTCTCGAGGCCCGCCCGATCGAGGCGCCGCTCGAATCGACGACCGTCGAGCGGACTGCGCGGGTCACGGTCATCGCGCTCGACGCGGCATCGCTCGATCTGATTACCGGCGCGGCTGCGGAAGGCCGGTTGCCGAACTTCGGCCGCATCCTCGACACCGGCGCCGTTCGCCATCTGGTT
>Ga0193696_1000250_pt1 | contig 20885 bp, 9 predicted proteins | sample L3m1metaG_FD_145074 | JGI IMG/M metagenome (GOLD analysis project Ga0193696, IMG submission 145074) | Soil microbial communities from a riparian zone of the East river system, Colorado, United States - L3m1 | ecosystem: Environmental > Terrestrial > Soil > Riparian zone | place: USA: East River... | reverse complement strand
CGTGTCGATCGAAATCATCACACAGCCGGGCCTCGGGCCAGTCCGCTACTTCACGAACTTCCGCGTCCGCGACGATGCGCTCACCGGCACCAGTCCGTTCGTCAGCTCGAGAGGACCGGAGCGCAACACCAACTTTGGCGGCGGCCTGAACGGCACACTCATCAAGGACAAGAGCTCGTTCGGCCTATTCGTCTTCGGGGTGAATTCGTACGACACGCCGAACCTCAATGCGGTGCTGCCCACCGGCACACAGGCCGAGTCGCTGAAACTGAGAACCCCGCGCGAGAACCTGTTCGTGAACGGCCAGATGGACTACGCGGTCACGCTCGACCAGACGCTGCGCTTCGGATACAACCTCAGCCGCTTCACGAACGAAAACCTCGGCGTCGGCGGCTACGACGAACCGGAGCGCGCGTACTCGAGCCAGAATCGCACCCACAACATCCGCGTGCAGCATTTCGGACCGTTGGGACGCCGCGCGTTCCTGCGATCGCGGGTGCAGATGTTCGTCGCGGACTCCGAGTCGGTGTCCGCCACGCAGGCGCCGACGATCCGCGTCAACGACTTCTTCACGAGCGGCGGGGCGCAGCTGGCGGGCGGCGAGCATTCGAAGCGCCTCAACGTTGCGACCGATCTGGACTACGTGCGCGGACGCCAGTCGTGGCGCGCCGGCGTCGTCCTGGACGGCGGGTGGTATCGATCCGATGCGTCGGCGAACTACCTCGGCACCTACACCTTCGACAACATGGACGCCTATCTTGCCAACCGTCCGAGCAACTACTCGCGGCGGATCGGCGATCCGAACCTGTCGTTCGGGAACGTGCAGTTCGGCTTCTATGTCCAGGACGACATCCGCCCGAGGAAAAACCTGACGCTCAGTCCCGGCCTGCGGTATGAAGCGCAGTCGCACGTCGCCGGCGCCGCCAACATCGGCCCGCGCTTCGGCGTGACGTGGGCGCCGACGGCGTCTGGCCAGACCACCCTGCGCGCCAGCACCGGCATCTTCTACGACTGGTTGCCGACAGGCACGTACGAGCAGTCGCTGCGAGTGGACGGTGTCCGCCAGCAGGAGTTGAACGTGTTCAACCCCTCCTATCCGGACCCGGGCGGTTTCGGCACCATCCCGCCGATCAACAAGTACTTGCTCGACGCGGGCTATGAGATGCCGCGCATCACGCGAATCAGCGGAGGCGTCGACCAGGGCTTCCTCAAAGTGAACCGGGTGGCGATGACCTACAGCTATCAGCGCGGGGCGCGTCTGGCGCGCGGCTCGAATCTGAATGCCGCCGTCAACGGAGTCCGGCCCGATCCAGCGTTTCGCAATATCGTCCAAGCGGTCTCGGATGCGGCATCGACCCAGCATCAGGTGATCGTCGACGGCAACCTGAATCCCGGCGCGATGCTCCCAGCCTTCAGGGGACCGATCATCAGCTGGAAGCGCACGACCGTCTTCGTCAACTATCAGCTGACATGGCTGCGGAACGACACGGACGGCGCGTTCGCCATTCCCGCGACCGGCGTCCTGAACGCCGAGTGGGGACCGGCGGTGAACGACGTGCGGCATCGCGCGAACATCCAGTTCAACAATCAGATCGTGCGGAACGTGCTCGTCGGCCTGGGCGTCAACGCGACTTCGGGCGATGCCTACACACTGCTCACCGGCGGCGACGACAACCGCGACGGCATCTTCAACGATCGCCCTTCCGGTGTCGGCCGCAACACGCTGCGTGCGACCGGCCAGACCAACGTCAATCTGTTCCTCGCGTATCAGCTGGCGTTCGGCCGGCAGGCCACGCTGCCTCCGGGCATCGGCGTCTTCGGCGGCGGCGCCGCGGCGACCGTTCGGACCGTGGACAACAGCGGCGGCCGTTATCGCGTGCAGTTCTACATTCAGGGCCAGAACCTGACCAACCAGTCCAACTATCTGGGCTACAGCGGGACGATGTCGTCGCCGTTTTTCGGGCGACCAACGGCCGTGCGCGAAATGCGCAAGATCGACGCGGGCATTAATCTAAACTTCTAGTGGACTGTCGTCGACGAAGCAGCACCGCCGGACGATTGCCACGAAAGCACGAAAACACGAAGAATCTTAAGAATTTCGTGACTTCGCGTCTTCGTGGCAACCACGAGGATCGCCATGCCCGTGACCGTTACGCTCGACCAGATTCTGCATCTGGCTCCCAACGCACGCTCGAGCTATCGCGAGGCCTTTCGGAACGGTCAGCCAGTGTTCGAGCAATTCGGCGTCTCCGAAACGCCTCTGCGTGTGGCGCACTTCATGGCGCAGGTGCTGCACGAGTCGGGTGGTCTGGCCAATCAGATTGAGAGCCTGAATTACAGCGCGGAGCGCCTGCCGATAGTCTGGCCGTCCCGCTTCAAGCCGACCGGACCGCTCGACCCGGCCGACTTCGCCCACAACCAGCAAAAGCTGGGCAATGAGGTGTACGGCGGCAGAATGGGCAACACCGGTCCGAACGACGGCTTTACCTATCGCGGACGAGGCCTGCTCCAGCTCACGGGAAAGGACAGCTACCAGGAAGCGACGACGACTCTGCGCGCGCAGAATCCTGCCGCGCCGGATTTCGTCGCCACGCCAGACGACGTCTTCGGCGCGGAGTGGTCTGTGGCCATTGCCGCGGCGGAGTGGGCGTCGAAGGGTTGCAACGGCCTCGCCGATCAGGACGACATCAAGAAAGTCACCAAAGCGATCAACGGCGGGCTCATCGGGCTGAGCGATCGTACGGAGTGGCTCCGGCTGACAAAGGCGGTCTGGTTCTGAACAACAGGATTGGACGCGACGGGAATGATGAGTATTGTGAGTACCTATGTCGTTCAAGACGTCACTCGTCAGCGGATGTGGTCTTGTGGTCGCGTTGTGCTCGATGACAGCGGCGGCGCCGGCGCTGCAGCCATCACCGCATCACTGTTCCGGCGCCGCGATTGAACAGGCGCCAAAACTCCTCGCGTTCCATTTCGGTCCCGACAGCCGCATCGAGATCGACAAGACGGCCAAAGCCGTCGCGCCGATCCGCAACCCGGCCAATCGCGCCCAGCGCCTCGACGTGCTCGAAGTGTGGGGACATATCTACAAGGGCCAGTACCGGATGCGCTTCATCTACACGCAGTCGCCGAAGGACTGTGTGCTCGTGGGCCAGGAAATCCTCGAATACGCAGGCTTCTGAATTTTCCCATACAATCCTGCTCAGGTTCTTCGAATGCCGCGCAAGCCGAACATCGCGACGGTGGCCGAACACGCCGGTGTCGCGGTCAGCACCGTCTCTCGGTACCTCAACGATCGGCACGTCAGCCAGAAGGCGCGGGCGGAGATCGCCAAGGTCATCGCGCGGCTTGGCTACACCCGCTCATCGACCGCACGAAACCTGAGCCTCGGCCGTCACGGTTGCATTGGCGTCGTGGTCGACTCGAGCCAGGACCCGTGGTTTACGCGGCTGCTCGCTGGCATCGAGACGGAGTTGTCCAAGCGTGACACCAGCCTGATGCTCGCCAGCACGGAGTTGACCGGCCAATATGATCCAGGGATTGTCTTCGAATGGATTCGGGAGCAGCGCGTTGACGGGCTGATCATCGCGAAATCGCAGCGACGGGATCGCCGGTTGATCCGCCGCGCGGTCGAGGCGCAGCTTCCCACGGTGCTCGTCGCGCCCGACGAAGCCTTCCCCGGTGTGCCGCTCGTTCGTTGCGACAACCGTGGCGCGGGCGTCGTGGTCGCGAATTATCTCGTGCAGCTGGGTCACACACGGATCGCGTTCGCGGGCGGACCGCGGCACTCGATTGACTCGAAGCATCGACTCCTGGGCCTGCGCCAGGGGTTGCAGAAGCATCGCCTCTCGATCGATCCGACGTGCGTCTTCTCATGCGGCAGCTACGAAGTGGCCGCCGGTGACGCGTTCGCGCGAACCTTCTTCGAGGTGCCGCACGACCTGACGGCGATCGTGTTCGCCAACGACGCGTTGGCGTCGGGGTTCATGCGTGTGGCGCATCAGCGCAAGATCCGGATCCCGGAGGATCTGTCGATCGTCGGCTTCGACGGGTTGCCGGAAGACGAGCTGCTGTGGCCGGCGCTGACGAGCGTGGCTCAGCCCATGCTGGAGATGGGCGGCGCCGCGTGCCGCCGGCTGTTCGAGGCGATCGACTCACCAGGCCGGCTCCAGACGATCCAGTTCCCGATGTCGCTCACCACCCGCGAGAGCACGGCGGCACCGCGGGTCCGTGTCTGGCCAGCCGCCAGCGCGTCGTAACTCCCCCCGCCGCGATCGTGCGATCGATTGGTCGGCTCTGTGCCAAATTCTTGACACGACTGCTTGCAACGTGATAGAAGCCCCTCACTGGAACCGGTTCCACTCACACGCTGGAAGCCGTTTCTTTGTAAGTCACACGGCGCAATTACTGGAGGAGGGTTCATGCGGCTCGTCAGAGGTTTCACCGCCGGACTGGGTCTCGTTGCGATAGCTCTTGTGTTCGCGAGCTATTCCGCCGTTCTGCATGCGCAAACGACAAGCGCAACCGTTTCGGGATTGGTCCAGGACGCACAGGCCGGGGTCCTCCCAGGCGTCACGGTCACGATGACCAGCCGCACACAAGGAAACACTCTGACGGCAGTCACCGACGACGGTGGCCGCTTCGTGTTCCCCATCGTCCGTCCCGACACCTATACGCTCCAGGTCACGCTTGCGGGCTTCAAGACGGCGGAACGGACAAACCTGGTCGTGAACGCGAACGACAAGCTGTCGACGGGACCACTGACCCTGGAAGTCGCCTCGCTCGCCGAAAACGTCACCGTGACGGCGTCGAGCCCCGTGACCCCGTTGCAGTCGGCGAGCGGCGAGCGCTCGTTCACGCTCCAAGCCGAAACGTTGAAGAACATCGCGAACAACGGGCGGGCGCTCTTCAACTTCGCGACGCTGGTGCCCGGCGCGCTCTCACAGAACACGGGCAACACGGAGCTGGGCTCGGTCAGCGGCTTCACCGTCAATGGCCAGCGGCCGAACTCGAACAACATCACGATCGACGGCGTCGCCAACATCGACACCGGCGATAACGGCGGCAACATGGCGACGACGAACATCGACGCCGTTGCCGAGTTCAAGATCCTGACCAACGCCTACCAGGCGGAGTACGGGCGCGCCGTCGGCGGCCAGCTCCAGGTCGTCACCAAGAGCGGCGGGCAGGACTTCCACGGCTCCGGCTACTGGTATGGACGGCGCTCGGACTGGGACGCCAACTCGTACTTGAACAAGCGCGAGACGCCGGAGATCCCGAAGTCGAAGACCGCGCGCAACGACTCCGGCTACACGATCGGCGGGCCGGTCACGTTCCCCGGTTTCAACACCGAGAAGAAAAAGCTGTTCTTTTTCTGGAGCCAGGAATTCGAGCGACGCACCAACCCGGCGACCGTGCATCAGACGCGCGTGCCGACGGCTCTCGAGCAGCGCGGAGATTTCTCGCAGAGCGTGGACAGCAGCGGCAATCCGTTCCCGTTCATTCGTGATTACACCACTGGTCTGCCGTGCAGCGCTGCCGACATCCGCGGATGTTTCCAGGACGGCGGCGTCCTCGGCCGGATTCCCGCGAACAGGCTCTATGCGCCCGGCCTGAACGCACTGAAGATTTTCCCGCAGCCGAACTTCTCGGGCGGCAGCGGCCTGAACTTCACGAGCCAGGACCCGGACAGTCCGAAGCGCCGCGAAGAGATGCTGCGAATGGACTTCCAAGCCACGAGCAGCTGGCGGGTCACTGGCCGGTACATGCACGACAACGAAGACATCTTGCAGGCCTACGGGACGACATGGGCCGGCAACGGCAGCGACCAGCTCCCGACGCCAACGCTCTTCATTCACCCCGGCTCGAACTACATGCTGTCGGCGACTGGCGCCCTGAACTCCTCCACGTCACTCGAGTTGAGCTGGGGACGCGCCGCGAACTCGCTCAACTATCAGCTCCAGCAGCAGCAGTTGTTCCGAACGGCCGCTGGCGTCTCGGCAATACCGCTGCTGTTTCCGAGCGCCCTCCAGGCCGACTACGTGCCGTTTTTCAGCTTCCGCGGCGGGCGCACGGGCAACGTCGGCCAATACCAAACCGATCGGGGCCCATTCACCAACCAGAACGTCACGCACGACATCATCGCCAACCTGACGAAGGTGTGGGGAGCGCATTCCTCGAAGGCCGGGTTCTACTTTCAGCACAGCTTCAAGCCGCAGAGCATCTTCGCCAGCTTCAACAGCCAGATCGACTTCCAGGACAACTCGAGCAACCCGTTCGACACGGGGCTCAGCTACGCGAACGCGGCGACGGGCGTGTTCTTTTTCTACCAGCAAGCGAATAAGTTCGCGATCCCCGAATGGAACTACAAGAACGTCGAGTGGTACGCGCAGGACAATTGGAGGCCCAGCGCGCATTTCACGCTCGATTACGGCGTGCGATTCTACGTACTGTCGCCGCAGTGGGACACGACGCTGCAGGCCTCGAATTTCCTGCCGGACAAGTTCGATCCAAGCAAGGCTGCCAAGCTGTACACGCCGGTGTGCGTCGGCGGCGCGCCAGGCGCGGGTTGCGTACGACGCGGGATGGACCCGACGCTGATCGGCACAGTGACGCCGACATTGGCCAATACCGTTGAAGAACGCTTCATCAACCGGCTCACGCCCAGCTCGAATCCGAATCGCTTCAACGGCAGCTTCCAGGCCGGCAACGGGATCACGGACCAACTTCAGGACGGGAACGCTTTCCGGGTGTCGCCGCGCATCGGTGCGGTCTACGACCTGACGGGTAAAGGAGAGACGATTCTCCGCGGCGGCTTCGGGATCTTCTACGACCGGCCGCAGGGCAACATGGTCTTCGACATGATCGCCAATGCGCCGGGCGTGCTGAACTCGAGACTCGACTTCGGGCGGCTGCAGGATCTGACCGCCGCGGGCAGCGATCCGTTACCGACGCTGTCGCTCACTCCGACCGTGTTCGGCTTCAAACCGCCGCGCGTCGACCAGTGGAACATCGGCATTCAGCACAAGCTGATCGAAGAATTCATCGTCGATGTCGCGTACGTCGGCTCCAGGTCGACCGACCTGCTGCGGCAGGTGCAGATCAACGCGGTGCCGTTTGGCGCGACGTTCCTCCCGCAGAACCAGGATCCGACCCGTGTCCCGAGCGCGACGCTGGGGTCGACAGCGCTGCCGAACGACTTCCTCCGCCCGTACCGCGGCTACGGCAGCATCAGGATGTGGGACTACAGCGGCTATGGGGACTACAAGGCGCTCCAGACGTCGGTGACCCGCCGGTTCGCTCGCGGGTTCATGTTGTCCGGCTTCTGGGTGTGGAGCAAGGCGCAAGGGATCAACAACGATGACTTTGCCGCCGGCGTGCCGAATCTGAGCGAGGAGCAGACCCGAGCGCTCGATTACGGGTTGCTGAACTACGACCGGACGCACAACTTCACGGTCAACGCCATCTACCAGACGCCAACCGTGACCAGCAACAAGGGACTGGGTCTGCTGACGAACGACTGGCAGCTTTCCGGCGTCTACCGGTGGACCAGCGGCCGGCCGAATACGATCGGCTTCTCGATCCCCGGCATTGGCGCCGCGAACCTGACGGGCACCGACGGCAATCCGAACGCGCGGATCGCCTTGACCTGCGACCCGGGCATCGGTTACAGCAGCGATCCGTACAAGCAGTAACCGATCCCCGGCATTGGCGCCGCGAACCTGACGGGCACCGACGGCAATCCGAACGCGCGGATCGCCTTGACCTGCGACCCGGGCATCGGTTACAGCAGCGATCCGTACAAGCAGTTCGCCCATCCGGAGTGCTTCGCGCCGCCGCAGCCCGGCAGCAACGGCAACGAAACACCGCGGTTCTTCGCCCGCAACCCACCGCTCAACAATCTCGACCTGTCGGTGTCGAAAAACTTCCCAATTGCGCATGCGGTGAAGTTCGAGATCCGAGTCGACATCTTCAACCTGCTGGACAAGGTCGAGTTCACAGGCCTCAACAGCACGGTGAACTTCAGAAGCCTGACCGATCGGACGATCACCAACCTGCCGTACGACGCGGCGGGGAATCTGACGCAGCGAAACGGATTCGGGACCATCAACGGCACCGCGATTCCGCGCACGATCCAGCTCGTCACTCGCCTGACCTTCTAACAGCAGCCGTGGGGCTCGAGGGCGCAAGGCCTTCGAGCCCCGATGGCTGCCCGACGACGACGCACTCCGGCTAGAATCAGCCGATCCGAGGATGGCGCTCGCCTCGTTTGGCGCCAGCCTCGGATTGACCTTGCAATGGACCTCAAGAGCTATTGGGTTCGCGCGCGCTTGAAACCGCCTGCGGTCGTGCTGGTGTTGTCCGCGTCGCTTGGTGCGATTGGCGCCTTCATGCCGGCCGCTGCAGCGCAACAGGCGCGGACCGAGGCGCAAGATCGCACTCGGCTGCTGGAACTGCAGCGCCGCGCCGTCACGCAGCTGCAGCAGGCGGCGCGTCCTCGAGCGCCGGCCGATCAGGTGCGGCGCGCGCTGCTGGAGGCCAGCCGCAGTCTCGACGCATTGAGCGCCGGACCGAATCCAGACGCTCCACCTTCAACAACGGCTGCCAGGACAACTCTCGACCCGTCGCTGCGCAGCGAGCTTCGCCGCGCCGCGTCCAGCCTCAGGGCCCTGGCCTCGGGGGACGTACGAGCCGTCGCGTCGGCGACCGGCCCGGTGCTCGCGCTCCTCGAAAACGCGCGGGCTCAACTCGAGGGCGAAGTCGCGCTCGGCCTCACCTTTCAGGGCAGTTACAGCCAGACGAAGCCCAAGGATCCGGCCTCCGGCGGCCACGCGTCCGCGATGGGGCCGGCGCCGGCGAACAACCCGTTACCCGGAGACGCCGCGCCCGTGCCGGTGACCTTTGACGTCGGTGCGCGGCTGCCGTGGAAGATGTATTGCGGCGGTCCCACCAAGGATCACATCCTCGAATCAGCCTGCAGCGGCCTCGCGCTGTTCGACTACGACGGCGATGGGCTGGTCGACATCTATTTGGTCACGGCGCCGGAGCTCACACCGACGCGGGAGCGGGTCGCCCATCGCAACGCGCTGTATCGCAACCTCGGAGGATGGAAGTTCGAGGACGTCTCCAGGCAGTCGGGCGTGGACCTCGCAGCATGGGGCAGCGGCGCGTGCGTCGGCGATTTCGATGGGGACGGCCGCCTCGATCTCTACGTCACCAACTGGGGCCCGAATGCGTTGTTCCGCAACCGAGGTGACGGCACGTTCGAGAATGTGGCTGCCCGCGCCGGCGTCGAGGCTGGCGGCTGGAGCACCGGCTGCACGTTCTTCGATGCCGACGGCGACGGCGATCTCGACCTCTACGTCGCGCGATACGTCGAGACGACGTGGGAGTCCGTCGTCGGAGCGCTGCGGACGCTCGTCTGGCGCAACGGGCCACGTATCATGACCGGACCGGCCGGACTTCCCGGACAGTCCGACCTGTTCTTCGACAATATCGGTCACGGACGGTTCGTGGAGGCCACCGACGCGCACGGCCTCTCGGACCACTCTCGGGCCTACGGCTTCGGCGTCGTGGCGACCGATTACGACGACGACGGGTACGTCGACTTGTTCGTCGCCAACGACTCGAATCCGAATTTTCTGTATCACAACCGCGGCAACGGCCACTTCGACAACGTCGGACTGACTGCGGGGGTGGCGGTGAACGGCGACGGCCGCGCCCAGGCTGGAATGGGCGCCGACGCCGGCGACTACGACGGCGACGGGCGGATCGACCTGGTGCTGACGACGTTCGCGCACGATCGCTACACGCTTTATCACAACCTCGACGACCGTCACTTCGAGGATGCGAGCACGTCGGCAGGCATCGCGGGTCCCACGTTCGTGCGCATGGGCTGGGGCGCTGCCTTCTTCGACGCCGACCTCGATGGCAAGCTCGATCTGTTTTTCGCCAACGGCCACATTTTCCCGGACATCGACAAGTTCCCAGCGCTTCGAGAAACGTACCGCCAAAAGAACCAGCTGCTCTTGAACGTCGGCACCAGGTTCCGCGACGTCTCGGAGCGCGCGGGCGCCGGCCTGCAGGTCGCAGCGGTCGGCCGCGGCCTTGCGGTCGGCGATCTCGACAACGACGGCGATCTCGATCTCGTCATCAACAACGCCGACGGCCCGCCAACGGTGCTGGAGAATCGACAGTCGACGAAGCACCACTGGGTGGCGGTGCGCCCGGTGGCGGAGGCAGGGAATCGATTCGCCATCGGTGCGAAGGTCACGGTCAGCGGCGGCGGCACGAGGCAGCTGCGTGAGATCCGATCGGGCGGGAGTTTCCTCTCACAGAACGACCTGCGGGCATACTTCGGGCTCGGCGATTATGCAGGTCCCGTCGACGTGGAGATCCGCATGCCCGGGGGACGGCGCTGGGAATTCAAACAGCTTCCGAGCGACCGTCTCCATGAACTTGCGCTGGCAGGATCGGCCAGTATCCCGCGAGTCGGCATTGCCCGATGAGTTCGGTGTTCGTGCCTCGAACGAAGCGGCTCCTGCTCGCGAGCCTGTTGTCGATCTGTGCCCTTGTTGGCGGAGCCGCGCAGGTCGCAGAAAAGGCCTCCTATCGTCCCGAGCTCGCGGTGTCGGAATCGCTGGAACCATTTCTGAAACAGCTCGAACCGGGGACCGATGCGTTCCCGCTGGAGCGTCAAGCCCAGGAGCTCGACGCGCGGCTCCGCGAGCTGTCCGATGCGCTTCGCGGGGGCGGAGCGTGGGCCGCGGGCGTCGCCAAAGACCTGCTCGATCCAGGCTTCCAAGGCGCTCGGCTACGCCCGATCGAGGATGCACCCACCGGTCAAGCCCCGCTCGAAGTGAACAGGGCGAAGGATCTGCCGCGCGAGCTCACGCTCGACGCTCGCGCGTTCGGCACGGAGCTGGGGCGGCTCGTCGACGACGTCCGTGACGTAGCAATCGCGGAGTTCCTCATCACCGCCATCGAACCGGACTTGTCCCGCCAAAGCGGCGCAGGCGCGACGGCGGACGGTGCGGCTGATCCGCCGTCGGGCCTCCACACCACCGTCCGCTACGACATCGTCGGCGCCGGAACGAAGTGGCATCGCGTCGAACACGTCGGCGAGTGGGACATGGTATGGCGGCGAAACGCGTCGGGCTGGCAGGTGGTCCGATGGACGGCGTTGTCGCATCTGGTCAGCCGCGCGCGAAACCCGGTCTTCACCGAGATGACCCAGGCGGCGCTTGGTGGCAACGATTCGTTCCGCCGCCAGCTCAATATCGATCTCGACTCGTGGATGGCGACGTTCGACTCGGTTCTGACGCGCGACTCGAACGGCCACCAGGGCGTCTCGGTCGGAGACGTGGACGGCGATGGCCTCGACGATCTGTACGTCGCGCAGCCGGCCGGATTGCCGAATCGCCTTTTCCGCAACCGCGGCGATTCCACCTTCGAGGACATCACGGACCAGGCGGGCGTAGGCGTCCTCGACGACACGGCGCAATCGTTGTTTGCCGATGTCGACAACGACGGCGATCAGGATCTGATCGTGGCGACGTCGACTGGGCCGCTTCTCTTCATCAACGATGGTAAAGGGCACTTCACGTTCCGGCAGGACGCCTTCCGATTCGAGCAACCGCTCCAGGGCGTGCTGACCTCGATCACGATGGCGGACTACGACCGGGACGGTTTTCTCGATCTGTATTTGTGCGTCTATTCCTATTTTTTCGGCGCCGGCGAGGACAAGGCCGGCACGCCGGCACCCTATTTCGACGCACGCAACGGACCGCCTGGCGTGCTGTTCCGAAATGACGGCCGGGGTCGATTTGCCGATGTGACCCGGGAGGTCGGTCTGGACGTCGGCAACAATCGCTATCACTTCGCGGCGGCCTGGGCCGACTACGACAACGACGGCTGGCCGGATCTCCTGGTCGCGAACGACTTTGGAACCAAGAACCTGTATCACAACCTCGGACGCCCGGACGGCAAGCCAAGATTCGAGGACGTCGCCGCATCGGCGGGAGTTCTCGATTACGGCGCCGGCATGAGCGCCGCGTTCCTGGACTACGACAACGACGGCCTGCTCGATATCTACACCGGCAATATGTGGAGCGCGCCTGGACTACGGATCACGTCGGCGCCGACGTTCATGCCCGATGCGACGCCGGAAGTGCGCGCGCTCTACCGGCGACATGTTCGCGGGAATTCGCTGTTGCGAAATCTTGGCAATGGACGCTTCGAGGACAAGACGCTCGAGGCCCACGCCGCGATGGGTCGCTGGGCGTGGTCGTCGGACGCACTCGATTTCGACAGCGACGGCCGGGACGATCTCTACATCGTCAACGGCATGCTGACACGGAAAGCGGCCGCGGCCAACGCCAGCGGGTCGCAACGAGCAGTCCAAGAGGCCGGCAGCGGCGGAGACCTCGAAGGATTCTTCTGGAGGCAAGTCGTGGCCCGCTCACCGCTGACGCGCGTGCCGGGTACGCCGTACGACGATGCGTGGCGTGCGATCAACCAACTGCTGGTGCACGGCTCGATCGCCAGCCGGCAACGCAACGTGTTCCTGCGGAACGACGGACATGGCGGCTACGATGAGATCTCAGGGGCGCTCGGCCTGGACCTCGATCAGGACGGCCGATCGTTTGCGGTCCTCGACATCGACGGCGACGGCGATCCGGACCTCGTCGTGATGGCCGATCGGCAGGCGCCGCAGGTCCGGATCTTCAGAAACGATTTCGAAACGACATCCGCGTCGCTTGCCGTGCGCTTGCGTGGTACCAAAAGCAACCGCGACGCGATCGGCGCCCGCGTCACCGTCGAGACCGATCGACTGCGCAAGACCAGCATCGTTCAGGCCGGTTCCGGATTTCTCTCGCAGCACTCGAAAGAGCTGCTCATCGGTCTGGGTGCGAGCGAACGCGTCTTGAAGCTGACAGTCAATTGGCCATCGGGTGAAACGCAGGCGTTCACTGATGTGCCGCTGAACACTCGCATTCGGATCGTCGAAGGCGGGGAGATGGCAATGGAGGCCCTCAAGCCGCGATCGACAGGGCACACGACGTTGGCAGCTCCCGCTTCGGCCTTGCCGCCACAGGCCACGTGGATGTACGAACCGTTTCCGGCGCCTGACTTTTCGCTCCCGGATGCCGGCGGTGTGATGCGTTCGCTGGCGGCGTTGAGAGGCAAACCGGCGATCGTCCTTCTCTGGTCGTCCGATGTCGTCGCCGCACGCAATGCGCTCGAGACGCTCGAGCGTGGTTCACCGGCGCTCCTGCGTGCCGGCGTGGGATCAATCAGCATTGCCGTCGACACGCCGCCGAATCAGGAGACGCGCGGTCGCCCATCTTCACGAGCGACGCCGGTGGTCAGTGCCAGTCGTGAGGTGAGTCTGGGCTACGCCATCCTCAATCGGCATCTGTTCATGAATCGACAGGACCTGCTCCTGCCCACGGGCCTGCTCCTCGATGGCGCCGGCAACGTCGTCAGGGTCTACCGCGATCACCTGGACGTCGACCAGATCGTGAAGGACGCGAGCGCGATCGACAGGTCTCCGGCCGAGCGTCTCGACCGCGCCGTGCCCTTTCGGGGAACGTTCTATTTCGCATTGCCGCTCCGCAACTATCTGCCGTACGGGCGGGAACTGCTCGACAACGGACTGGAGGGTGCCGCGGTGACGGCGTTCGAGCGCGCGGTCCAGGCAAACCCGAGCGCCCCCACGCTGTATCGTCTGGGCACCCTGCTCGCGAGGAGCGGGGATAAGGTCCGCGCCCGAGTAGCCTTCGAACGCGCTCTCGTCGCGCAACCGGATCTGGCGGAGGCTAACAACGATCTCGGAACGCTCCTCGCGCAGGAAGGCGATCTCGACGCAGCCATCAGCCGGTTCCGTGCGGCGCTGACGTCGATTCCGGACTATCCCGATGCGTTGAACAATCTTGGCTACGCGTTGCTTCTGACGGGCCGCGATCAGGAGGCGCGCACGCTGTATGAAAGAGCCCTCGCCCTGCAGCCCGATTTTCCGGAAGCGCTGAACAATCTGGGCCTGCTGTTTGGCCGGGCGGGCGACATGAATCGAGCCGAGCGCTATTTCAGCGACGCGCTCGGCCGGCGCCCCGACTACGGAGAGGCTGCCAACAATCTCGCGCTCGTGCTCGTTTCAAAAGGGCAGCCGGACGCGGCTGTTGACCTTCTTCAAGGCATTCTGAGCCGCATGCCGAAGTACGAGGCAGCGTACGTGACGCTGGCAAAGATCCACCTCAGCGCCGGCCGTTCAAAAGAGGGGATCGCCGTGCTCGAGCGGCTGCTGCAGGTCAATCCGAATCATGCAGGCGCTCTGGAACTGCTCCGGCAGTGGAAAGGGCGCTGATTAGATCTCGACTGACCCGATGCGCGAATCAATTCCGGTGAATCGGATCAGCCGTCGCCGCTTCTTCGCGGCGACCGCGGCGGCACTTGGCGCGGTCACTCCGCCCGAAGAGTCTCCGCCGGACTCACGACGACCGCGCGGCGAAGCGGCGACACGGTCGCGAGGATCGCCGTGACGCCGACCGCGCCGATCACGAACGCCAGCGTCAGCGGGTCGCCGGGCTCGACGCCGAACAAGATGCCCGACATCAGCGAGCCCAGCCCGAGGCCGACCGCCGTACCGATCGCGAGTCCGATGCCGGCAAGCAGGACGACACGACGGAGGACCAGGGCGCCGACGTGCATGCGTTGGGCGCCGAGGGCGAACCGGATGCCGAACTCGCGCGTGCGCTGTGCGACCGCGTAGCCGGTGACGCCGAAAATCCCGACGCCAGCGAGCACGAGGGCGAGCGTCGAGAACGCGCTCACCAATCCGGCCGTGAACCGCGGCAGCGCGATGGCCCGGTCGTACCGCGCATCGACGGTTTCGGCAAAGTACATCGGTATCGACGAGTCGACGGATGCCAGGGCAGCCCTGGCTGCCGACATCACCGCCTGCTTCGCGCTCGTGGTTCTGATTACGGTGTACATCCCCCGCTGGTACACCTGAGACTGCGGCGCGTAGGCCATCGGCAGCGATGTCTTGCCCGGCTCGAGGTGGCTGACGTGATTGACCACACCGACCACGGTTCGCGTCTCCGCCCGGGGCCCGGTCCCCAGGCGGACCTGCCGGCCGATCGCCGCGGCTTCTGTCGTCCACAGGCGCCGCGCGAGCACGTCGTCCACGATCGCCACCGCTGGAGACGACGACCGATCGTCGGTTGAGAAGAGCCGGCCCCGCAGCAGGGTGATCCCCATCGTCTCGAAATAGCTGCCACGGACAATGCCCCAGCCGACGGTGAGTCCCGCCGTCTCGCCTCCACGCGTTGAGGCCGGCGCGGCACTGACTGCCTGGCCTTCGCCGCTGAGCGGAAGATACGAAATGGCGCCCATGGACCGCGTACCCGGGAGCGCCTCGAGCTTCTCGGCGAGCTGCTGGTAGAAGCGCTCGACGCGCGCCGGGTCCGGGTAGGCGCGTTCGGTCAGGTTCGTCTTGAAGGCGAAGCGCTGCTCGGTCGCGAAGCCGAGATCGACGCCCACCAGTGCGTGCAGGCTGCGGACGGTGAGGCCAGCGCAGACGAGCAGCGACGCCGCGAGCGCGATTTCCATCACCGTGAGGACGTCGCGCAGGCGCGTGCTCGTCCGGCCGTCCGACGATCGACCCGTCGGGATCTGTCCCTCGACGGCGCTCATGCGCGTCGCCACGGCAGCGGGCGCAAGACCGACGGCGAGTGTGACGACTGCCAGTACCGCGGTTGTAAAAATAGCCGTCGGAACGTCGATGGCCACCTCGCCCAGCCGCGGAATGTCATCGGGCGCGAACGCCTTGACGATCCCGAGCCCGACCTGCGCGAGGAGGAGTCCGCCACCCGCGCCGAGGACGCAGAGCACGGCGGCCTCGGTCAAGAGCTGCCGAATCACGTCGCCGCGCGCCGCACCCAGCGCGAAGCGGATCGAGATCTCGCGCCGCCGGGCGACGGCGCGCAGCAGCGACATAATCGCGACGTTGACGCACGCAATGAGGAGCACGGCCGTCGCCGCCGTCATCACCAACCCGAGCGGCACGAGCATGCGGCCGAACTGGGTCTGTCGCAAGGATTGCGCGCCGATGTTCCACCGCGCGTCCGCTGCATACGCTCCCGGCAGATCGTGCCGGAGCTCACCGGCGACGCGCTGCAAGTCGAGGCGCGCTCCGTCCGTGCTCGCCCCCGGTGCCAGTCGCCCGATCACCGCAAGGTAGTGGTCGCCGCGGTCTGCATCGCCGCGCGCGCTCACGTCGATCGGCACCCAGGCACCCATGTCCGCCTCGGGATACGCGAAGCCGGCGGGCATGACTCCAACGATGGCGTACTCGGCGCCGTTGAGGCGGATGGTGCGCGCGAGGATGTCGTCGACACCACCGAACCGCGATCGCCACAACTCGTGGCTCAGCACGGCAACCGGCGCGCCGCGCTCGTCTCCGGGGCGCGGGCCGCGACCGCGCGCGGCACCGACGCCGAGGATCGGAAAAAGATTCGCGGTGACGTTCGACACCTTGACCCGCTCGGCGTGCGCGTCCGCGTCGCCGGTCGACGTCAGTGTCATCCGCCCAAGGTCTGACGCGGCGAGACCCTCGAAGGCGCGTTGGCGCTCCTGGTAGTCGCGGAACTCGGCGCGGGAGAGCAGCCCACCATCGGCGATCCCCCCGCCCGAGAGGTTGTGAATCGTCACCAGGCGTGCGGCGTCCGGATAAGCGGGCTGCCGGAGAACCACACCGTATAGCACGCTGAAGAACACCGTGTTGGCGGCCATCCCCAATGTCAGGGTCAGCAGCGCGACGGCGGTGAACCCGGGCGATCGCAGGAGTTGTCGGAGCGCGTACCGGATGTCAATCATGACAGTCGTGACCTGCGCTTGATGGATTTGCCGGCGCGTTACTTCCGGCGGCGACGGCGGGCGCGTCGGCGGGATGCGTGTTCGGCGGCGAGGGCGGACGGCGATCCGTCGTAGTACGGCGGGAAGAACTCCCTGGTCAGGTTCCGCGGAATCGCCGGCACCGCCGGGATTCCGGTCTCCTGCTCGTCCACCGGTTCCGCCCACCCTTCGGCGAGGAACACGCCCGCCATCAGGCTTCCGAGCTGATACACGTGGCCGGGCCGGAACTGGTCGAGACGAACGCCATCAATGAACTCCACGGCCGGCTTCTGAACGATTCTGATGCGCATAGCGCCCGCACAGGGCCTGTTGTGTGCGGATTACGCAATGTTGATACCACAAATGATTTGGAAAGGGAGTTTGCCGGCGGCGCGGCTAGTGGCCTGCCCACGTTGAACAAGGACCAGATCGCGGAGCGCGGCGCCCGGATGGCAAGGCGCGACGACTGAGAATACCGGGAGTATTCGAGGAAGGAGCAACGCCGCCAGCCGGGATGCCCCGCCCGCGAGGTGGTCCTTGATCAGCGGGGACAGGCCACCAGTGTTAGCGCGCTAGCTCGAACAGCGCGATGTCGCTGGTGCGGCGTTGCCGACCGACGAGAAGAGACGAACCGTCGAGCGACCACGTCAGCCCGCGCAGTCGCACATCAGGCGGGAATTCAATGAGCTTGCGGGGCGGACGGCTGCCATCGCGCTCGAGAATGAAAATCACGCTGGCGACGGCACCCGAATTTCCGTAGACCGCGAGACGCCGGCCGCTTCTGTCCCACGCGACCCCGCCGTTGCCAACCGTCGGCAGATTGGCGGCCGCTGGTGGTGCCAGTTCGCGCGAGGCAATGTACGCCACGCGCGTCGTGGTGAGTCCACCATTCGAGGCCGGAAAGGTCTCGATGTATGCGACCTCGCCATTCGGCGACCAGGCCGGACCCGCGGCGCCGATCGACGCCGCCGGCGACTCGAGGCGCCGTGTTGTTCCATCGGCGACGCGGATGGCCGACAGACCTGGCTGATCGCCGACCGTGCCGAACACGATCTCCGACCCGTCTGGCGACCACGAGATGGTGTCGAGCACCTGTGCTTTGCCCACGAGTCGCACCGAACCACCGTCGGCGCTCACGGTCCAGACTCCTCGCGCGCCACCACGGTCGGAGACGAACGCGATCGACTTGCCGTCGGGCGAGAAGGCGGGCCGATCGTCGATCGCGCTGCCCGATGTGAGCGGCTGCGGACGGGTTCCATCCGCCGCCGCGATCCAGAGGTTGCGGTTCCCGCTTCGCGCCGAACTGAACACGATGCGACGTCCGTCGGGCGAGAGTGATGGATCGAGATCGCTCGTGGTGGCGTCGCCAAGCTCGCGGAGCTGTGCCGTCGCATCGCCACTATCAACCGGCAGCGACACAATCGACTGGCGCGGCTCGACCACGGTGGCGACGAGCATCCTGCCGTCGGCCGAAACCGAGGGTTGTCCGTATTCTCCCAACCCGGTGGTCAAACGCTGCGCGGGACCTCCGGCAGCCGGCCGCCACCAGAGACTCAGGTCGGCGCCAAACGGATTCGCCGCGTACACGAGACCGCGCGCGCCCGGAAGAAAGACTGGAAAGATGGCGCGGCGCGTCGTCGACACGACCGGCTCGATATCACCGCCGCCAACCGGCACGCGATAGAGCTCCGACGGCTCGGCGTTGGACGTGGAGATGGAGTAGTTGAAATAGATGTAGCGGCCGTCATCCGACCACGCGGGCCAGTGCTTGTGCATCCCTCCGAGTTTGCGCGACAGCTCACGGGGATTGCTGCCATCGGCGTCCGCGATGATCAGCGCATCGCCGGAGGATCCGCCGGCGATGAGGGCGACGAGCCTGGTGCCGTCGGGCGACCATCGCGCGGATCGCGCATTCCGGAGCAACTTGCGGGGCGTCCCTCCGTTTGGCGCCGGCACGACCCACACCGAGACCGACCCGGGACCTTCGTCCGATGCGTCGAAGGCAATCAGGGAACCGTCGGGCGACACCGCAATCCCGCCGAGGTCGCTCTGCGATTGCAGCGTGAGCGTCGTTCCAGCAGTGAGGTTGATCGGATCGCCGCCGGCGAGAAACGTCACCCACACGTCGGTTGGTCCACGCGCGTTCGAGAGGTACGCCACCCACTTGCCGTCTGGCGACAGTTGCGGCGAGGACTTGAGCGCCGGTCCGCGCGTCAGGCGGACGACGCGTGAGAACGCCGGCGGGCCGATCGCGCTCGTCCGGCCGCTGCTGTAAACAACCCCGGCCACTGCGAACGCCGCCGCGGCGGCGACAACCCCCAGCGCGAAAGAGCTGCCGCGCCAACGGGCGGGCCGATCGGATCCGATGCCCGGCGCGGTCGTCAGGGGATCCCGATTGTCGAGGTCAGCGCGGCCATCGCCGATGTCGCGCAACCGCCGCCTGACATCCTTCTCCAGGCAGCGGCGTATCAACCGCACCACCGCCGGCGGCGTCGTGCCGGGCAGCTGGCTCCAATCCGGGTCGCGTTCGATGATCGCCGCGACGGTGTCGGTCGCCGTCTCGCCGGGAAACGCTCGCTGTCCGGTCAGCATCTCGTACAACACGCAACCGAACGCCCAGATGTCCGTCCGCTTGTCGACCGCCTTGCCGCGCGCCTGCTCCGGCGACATGTAAGGCGCGGTGCCCAGCAGGACGCCCTGCCCCGTCGCCGCCATCATCGTCGGCGAATGCGTGAGGCTCTCCGCATTCAGATCGGCTGACGAGTTGTCGCGCGCCAGCCCGAAGTCGAGCACTTTGACGATCCCCTCGTGCGTGATCGCGACGTTCGCCGGCTTCAGATCGCGGTGGACGATCCCGCGCTCGTGGGCGGCATCGAGCGCCTCGGCGATCTGACGAGCGATGTCGAGGGACTCGGCGAGCGGCAGGCCTGCCGACTGCCGCGAACTCACGGCCGATGCCTTCCTGGCAATCCGCGCGGCGAGCGTTTCACCGTCGACCAGTTCGAGGACCAGGGCGACGAGACCGGGCGCTTCCTCGACGCCGTAGATCGCGCCGATGTGCGGGTGGTTCACCGAAGCGAGCAACCGTGCTTCGCGTTCGAACCGCGCGACGCGATCCGGCTGCGCGGCGATCGAAGACGGCAGCACCTTGATGGCGACGTCGCGTCCGAGCTTGGTGTCGCGGGCGCGATACACCTCGCCCATACCGCCCACGCCGAGGGCGGAGAGGATCTCGTAGGGACCGAGGCGAACGCCTGCGGCAAGCGTCAAGGGACTCGTGGATTATACGGGGAGGCGGTCGTCCAGCGGGCTGCGAGGCGCTTGGCGAACCCGATGAACCGGGCCATCTGCCGGTTCACCGGGTCGTGCTCGAGCCCACCGCCCGGGTCGGCGAAGCGCTTCTGTGCGCGCGGATCCCTATCCAGGCGGATATGGGGATCTATCCGATCGGATGGCGAACTCACGAGCGTTTCACCGCGCGTGGTGCCCCATCGGACGCGCGTCCCGCAAGATCTTCAGGCGTGGCCGTTCAAGAGTAAGGTGAAGGTGTCGCCGGTGACAGATGCCGGCGATGATTTTGCTTTCCGAGGTGCACGCTGCAGCGTACGCACACGATCATGGAGGTTCGCATGAAGGCCCGGACACTCGTGGCCGCTCTAATCGTCGCCGGAGGTGCGTTCCCGATAGCGGGTCAGCCAGCTTCCCCCGCGCCGGCCGTCATTCAACGGTCGGGCTTCATCTTCAAAGGGACCATCCAGAAACTGGCCAGCTCGAACGTCAGCTCTCTACCTGAAAATGCGAGCACGATCATCGTCCGAGTCGACGAGATTCTAAAGGCACCACCTGCGCTCGCGTCGTACAGGGGCCGCGACGTCACGGTGCAGCTCGTGCAGCGCGGGTCGCGCTTCAGACAGGGTCAACAGGCGGTGTTCTACACCACGAGCCTGCTCTACGGCGAGAATCTCGCCGTCAAAGAGGTGACCACCGTC
>Ga0193696_1000249_pt1 | contig 20926 bp, 11 predicted proteins | sample L3m1metaG_FD_145074 | JGI IMG/M metagenome (GOLD analysis project Ga0193696, IMG submission 145074) | Soil microbial communities from a riparian zone of the East river system, Colorado, United States - L3m1 | ecosystem: Environmental > Terrestrial > Soil > Riparian zone | place: USA: East River... | reverse complement strand
TCTCGCCGCGCATGAAGGGACGCTCCCCGAGAAGACCGAGGCGCTGACCGACCTCTGGTGCCAGCTCGAGTGCAGTCACATCTTCCGTTTCGATTTCCGGATGCTGCTGCCGTTCCGCTCCGCGCTCGCGTCGATCTTCCCCCGCAAACGATGGAGCGGGCCGCGCGGCGTCGTCGACACCTCGCCGCTGCGCGAGCTCCTGACGCGAATTCTCCATACGCCCAGCGGCCGCCCCATCCGCGGCATCGCCAGCAACATCGAGCGTGGCTGGCTGCACTCGGTCGCGCTGATGACACTCGACTACAACACCGGCCAGAACGTCCGCTGGGTGCAGGGGCGCAGCAACGACTGTTACGAGGACCCGAACCGCCGCGCGGTGCAGACCGACCTCACGCTCGAGCATGTCCTCGCATCGGCGGCCCTGCCGTTCGTCTTCCCCGCCATCCGCATCGGCACGCAGTGGCATGGCGACGGCGGCATCCGCCTCGCGGCGCCGCTCTCCACCGCCGTGCAGCTCGGCGCATCGCGCGTGATCGCCATGTCGACCGGCTATCAGCGGACGCTCGACGAAGCATCGACGCCGACGGTCTCCGGCTATCCGCCGACCGCGCAGATCATCAATCAACTGGTCAACGCGATCTTCCTCGACGTGATCGACGAAGATGTCGCGCGCATGGAGCGGATGAACGAGCTGCTGCGACGCGTCGATCCGAGCGAACGCGGCGGCCTCCGACCGATCGACCTCCTCGTGCTCCGCCCGCAGCAGGACCTCGGCATGCTGGCGGCCGAATACGAGCAATACCTCCCGCGCAGCATCAAGCTCGCCACGCGCGCCCTCGGCGCGAAGCAGACCGAGTCGCCCGATTTCGTGTCGCTGCTCCTCTTCGAACCGCACTACACGAAGCGCCTCATCGAGATCGGCGAAGCGGACGTCGAGTCGCAACTCGACAAAGTCCGCACGTTCCTCGGCGAGGAGCCGGCAGAGGACGACAAAGCGGCCGTCGGTTGACGGAACACCTGCGATAATTGCTCGCGAATGGCAACGTTGCGCTTGGAATTGCTCGGCGACTTCCGACTGATCGCCGGCGGTAGTCTGGTCACGGTCTCAGCGAAGAAAGCGCAGGCGCTCCTGGCGTTTCTGGCGGTCAAGCCGGCGCAGCTGGTCTCGCGCGACAAGATCGCCGCGCTGCTGTGGGGAAGCTTCGGTCCGGAGCAGGCGCGGCAGAGTCTGCGGCAGATGCTGTCGACTCTGCGCCGCGAGCTGAAGGCGATCGCGGGCGAGGAGACGCTGCTGGTCGAGGAGAACGATTTCCTCGCGCTCGACGCGCAGTACGTGTCATGTGACGTCGTCGATTTCGAGTCGGGCATGGCGAGCGGATCCGAGGAGTCGCTGAAACAGGCGGTCGGGACGTACGCCGGCGATTTCCTCGAAGGCTTCGAGCTCGATGAAGACCGCTATGACCAGTGGGTCCTCGGGGAGCGCGACCGCCTGCATCGCATGGCCCTCCGCGCACACAGTCAACTACTTGACGTTCTCACGCGAAAGGACGCGATCGACGAGGCGATCATCACGGCGCAGCATTCGCTGCGCGTCGACCCGCTGCAGGAGCCGGTGCATCGCGCGCTGATGCGGCTGTACGCGCAGAGCGGCGATCCCGTCAACGCGCTGCAGCAGTACGACATCCTGGCCCGCTCGCTCAAGCGCGAGCTCGGCGTGAATCCCGATTCGGAGACGCAGAAGCTGCAGCGCGAGATCGCCGCCATGCGCTCGCGCCGCGTGATGCCCGAGGGGGAGGAGAACGGCCGCAAGCACGTGCTGATCGTCGAGGACAATCAGCTCAGCCGCGACCTGGCGAACGCGGTGCTGTCAGCCGCCGGCTACGCCGTCATCGTCGCGCAGGACGGCGCCGAAGCCCTCATGCTCCTCGGCCGCGAACGGATCGACCTGATGCTCCTCGACATCGACCTCCCCTTCATCGACGGCCACAGCCTCCTGCAGGCGGTGCGCGAAAAAGGAATCGAGATCCCCGCCATCGTGATCTCCGGCCTCCCAGGCGAAGAGCCGGAAGTGCGCGCCCTCGAGATCGGCGCCGTCGATTTCATCCGCAAGCCGGTGAAGAACAGCGTGCTGCTGGCGAGGGTAGCGAGAGCATTGAAGGAGTAAGTTGGGGTCGCATCTGGACAATTAACTTAACTCTGCCCGAATAAGGTCGAGCTTCCGCCGATAACCGACATCGCTCGCATACAACGAAATCGATCTTTGCCTCAGTTTCGACACCGCTACGTCGGTGGCTCTCATCCAATCGGCCACCGCGCGGATCGTGAGCCCAACCTCATCGACCGCGAGTTGCGCCAGCGCCTTCCGAGCATCGCCTCGCGACTTCTCCTGCAGGTCTTCGACGGTGACCGCAAAGGCTTCAACAATCATCGCAACCACAGCATCGAGGCTGGGTCGGACAAACAGCCTTTGCGGCGCAGGATGTTCGTGACTTCGCTCCGTCCGTTTCACCAACGCCTGCATGCGGTCGCAAAACGCTTCCCCACCCAAGTAGATCTGGCCGACAACTTCCTCCCACGGGTTGTACGACGCGCCGCGCGCGTCGGCAACGAATCTACGGTATGCCTCACACGCCGCCACACGATCCGCTCCGAATTGCTCGAGCGTCCAATCAACCTCGAGCCAGATCGGCGGACGTTCGAGACCCGCAGTCGCCCGATAATTGCTCCATCGGTAATCACCGGCGAACTTCACGGAACCGGATCGAACGGGATTCAGGACGATGTAACGAATCAATTCGAGCAGATGACCTTCGCGCTCGACCAGGATGCCTTTGAAGCGACCCTGGAAGAGATGGCCGACGCGCTCATGACGCTCGTTGAAATGTTCGGCGTAGGTCTGATTCAGCCACCGCATTCCCCGTGAAAGTCCGACCTCCGGCGTTTCAATGAGCAGGTGGTAGTGATTGGACATCAGCACCCACGCGTGCAGGAGCCAGCGGCGCTCCGCGACGACTCGGGCGAGAAGTCTCAGGAAACGATTGCGGTCGTCGTCATCGCGATAGATCTCGCGACGCTCATTGCCGCGGCTAGTGACGTGCCAGATGGCACCAGGAAATTCGAGACGAAGCTGTCGCGACATAAGGCAGGTAAAGAGAGGGAGGGCGAGCGTCGCGCACTCGTGTGGAGAGACGGAAAGGTATCACAAAGGGGGCCCGATGTTCGTTAAGTTAATTGTCCAGATGCGACCCCAAGGATCGCCTCTACGGACCTTTCTACGTCCTCCTCGCTCGTCGCCCAGTTGCTGACCGAGATGCGCATTGCGGCTACGCCGTGCCAGGTCGTGCCGCCGAGCCAGCAGGTGCCGTCGCGCTGGACGCGGGCGATGACCTCGCGGGTCGTGGCGTCGTCGTCGGCGAAGCGCACGAGGACCTGATTGAGGACGACTTCGTTGAGGATCTTCACGCGCGGATCTTGCGAAAGGAGTGACGCGAACTGCCGCGCGCGGGCGCAGCAGCGGTCGATCATCGCTTCGACTCCGCGGCGCCCGAGGGTGCGCAGGGCGGCGTAGACGGGGATGCCGCGTGCGCGGCGCGAGAACTCCGGGGTGTACTCGAACGGGTCGCGTTCGGCTCCGGCGGTGAGCTCGAGATACTCCGCCCTCACGCTCATCGACGAGCGGTGCGCCGACGAATGCCGCGTGATGGCCAGACCACTGTCGTACGGGACGTTCAGCCACTTGTGCGCATCGGTGGCCCACGAGTCGGCGAGCTCCACGCCGTCGACGAGATGCTTTCGATCGGCACTCGCCGCGGCCCAGAGTCCGAACGCGCCGTCGATGTGCAGCCACGCGTCGCGCTCGCGCGCGATCTCCGCGATGCGCCGCAGGGGATCGACCGCGCCGCTGTTCACGTTGCCGGCCTGCGCGCAGATGATCGTTGGCCCCGAGAGGTTCTCCACGACGCGCGCGAGCTCGTCGGCGATCATCCTCCCCTCCCCGTCCGTCGCCACCTCGATCATCGACTGCGTCCCGAAGCCGAGCATGCGCAGCGCCGTGTGAATCGTGACGTGCGCCTCGGCGCCACCGACGATGTTCACCCGCGGCGCGCCATTGAGACCGCGCTCCTCGACGTTCCAGCCCGCGCTGCGCAGCACCGCGTGGCGCGCCGCCGCGAGGCAGGTGAAGTTCGCCATCTGACAGCCGGTCACGAATCCGACGCTGCCGGTCGGCGGCAATCCGAACAGGTCGAGAATCCAGCCGCTGGTCACTTCTTCGGCGACCGAGATCAACGGCGACGTGGCGAAGAGTCCGGGGTTCTGGTCCCACGCGGTGACCATCCAATCCGCCGCGACCGTGACCGGCAGCGAGCCGCCGATGACGAAGCCGAAGTAGCGCGGACCGGCCACCGCGATCGCGCCTCGCTCCGCCTGACCGGCGAGCGTGTCGAGGACCGCTTTCGGGTCCTCTCCCTCATCCGACAACGGCGTACCGAGAGCGGCGAGCAGTTCGGGGCGGGTGGCGCGGGCGCCGACGTGACGCTCGGGAAGCGCGGAGAGGAAATCGACGGCGTGACGGTGGGCGAGGTCCAGGAGGCTCTCGTCGAGAATCTTCATGACGCGATTGTACTACTGCAAGAGTTACAATTGAGCTATGACAATGTGGTCACCACGACTGTCACAATCCGATGGCCCGCTCTACCGGCGCATCGCCGATCAGCTGGAACGGGACGTCGACAGCGGCGCGCTTCCTCCCGGCACGCGCCTCCCCACCCAACGCGACCTGGCCAAACGCCTCGGCATCACCGTCGTCACCGTCACCCGCGCCTACAGCGAGGCGGCGGAGCGCGGGGTAGTCGAATCGACGGTCGGACGCGGCAGCTTCGTCCGCGAACGGCGCAACGACGTGGCGGTCATCGACCTCTCGACAAACGTCATTCACGGCGGCTCGCCGCTGATGAGCGCGGCGCTGGCGGCGCGCATCGGCGCGGCGATGACGTTGCCGTACGGCATCGGCGGCGGCTCGGAGCGCCATCGCGCGGCGGGAGCGTCGTGGATGCAGCGCGCGCGCAGTGACGCGCAGGCGTCGCGCGTGATCGTCACCGCCGGCGCGCAGCAGGGCATCCTTCTCGCCTTCGCCGCGCTCCTCGAGCCGGGCGACCTCGTGCTGACCGAGGAGGTCACGTATCACTGGATGCGCTCGGCGGCGGAGCTGCTGCACGCGCGGATCGAAGGGGTCGCCATCGACCGCCACGGCATGCTCCCTGACGCGCTGGAGAAAGCGGCACGCAAGCGCGGCGCGAAGGCGGTCTACATGACGCCGACGCTGCAGAATCCGACCGGCTCGGTGATGCCGGAGAAGCGCCGGCGCGACCTCGCGGCGGTCGCCGAGCGGCATGGCTTGACGATCATCGAGGACGACGTCTACGGCTTTCTCGCAGAGGCGGCGCCGAAGGCGGTGACGACGTTCGCCTCCGGGATCTTCCTGACCGGATTGGGGAAGAGCGTCGCGCCCGCGCTGCGCATCGGCTACCTGCTCGCGCCACAGGCGCTCATCCCGCGGCTCGAATCGCTGCTCAACGCGAGCACGCTCTTCACCTCCCCCATCGTCGCGGAGATCGCCGCGAGCGCGATCGAAGACGGCACGGCCGCGCGCCTGGCCGCGCAACGCCGCGAGTCGATCGCCCTGCGCGCACGCATCGCACGCAAAATCCTCGGGCGGCACGCGGGCAGCTCCGACGAGCGCTCGCCGCATCTCTGGATTCCGCTGCCGCCGCGCTGGACGAGCGAGAGCTTCGCCGCCGCGGCCCGCACGCGCGGCGTCGGCGTGGCGACGGCGTCGCAGTTCGCGATGACGAAGGACGTGCCGAACGCGATCCGGTTGTCGATCGGCGCACCGTCGTCGACCGGTGAGCTCGAATCGGCGCTGCGAGTCCTCGAGTCGTTGCGCGAAGGAGAAGAGATCACTCGGCAGGCCGCGGCCGCCGTCTGAAGGAGCACCCGATGGCATTCGTCACCACCGACAAGTCGCGCTTCGACCTCGACACGATCCACCGCTTCCTCTCCCACGACGCCTACTGGTCCCTCGGCATCCCGCGCGAGCGCGTGGAGCAGGCGATCGCGAACTCGCTCTGCTTCGCGGTGTTCGACGACGACGGGCGCCAGGCGGGGTTCGCGCGCGTGATCACCGACTACGTTTCGGTGGCGTATCTCGCGGATGTGTTCGTGCTGCCGTCACACCGCGGGCGCGGGCTGTCGAAGCTGATGATGCAGGCCGTTCGCGAGCATCCCGACCTGCAGCAGATCCGGCGCTGGCTGCTGGTGACGCGCGACGCGCACGGGCTGTATCAGCAGTACGGGTTCCGCGCGCTGTCCCGGCCGGAGCGGTTGATGGAGATCGTCAACATGCCGCCGGAGCGCGGCGGAAACCCGCCGCGCCCCGGATCGTCAATTAGTTGACCGTCAGGGTGATGGTCGCGCTGTTCACGACGCCGCAATCACCGGTGACGCGCACCCAGAACGGGAAGGTCCCCTTCTTGTTGTAGGGGCCGACCGTCTGCGTGGCCGAGGTGCCGCGCGGGGTGGTGGTGACCCCGGCGTTGCCCTCGTACCACTGGTACGTGAGGTTCGTGCCGCTGGCGACGACGGTGAAGGTGGTCGTCGTGTTGCGGGCGATGGTCTTGTTCGCCGGCTGCGTGATCGAGGTGGTGGTCTTAATCGTCACGGCCGTCGCCGCCGAGGTCGCGGAGCAACCGCCGGCGTTGGTGACGGTGACGCTGTAGTTGCCGGCGCTCGACGCGTTGATCGACTGCGTGTTCGCGCCGTTCGACCAGAGGTAGGTGTAGCCGGCCGGCGCGGTGAGCGTGACACTCGAGCCGGGGCAGATCGCGGTCGAGCCGCCCGCGGTGATCACCGGCGTCGCGGGCTTCGCGTTGACGGTGACGACCGTCGGCGCGGAGGTCGCGCTGCAACCGCTCGCGTTGGTGACCGTCACGATGTACGAGTCGGAGGTCGTGACGTTGATCGACTGCGTGTTCGCGCCGTTCGACCAGAGGTAAGAGCTCGACGCCGGTGCCGTGAGCGTGACGGAGCCGCCGGCACAGAACGTCGGCGAACCGCTGGTGTTGATGACCGGAGTCGACGGATTCGCGTTGACGGTGACCGTCGTGGCCGCGGACATCGCGCTGCAACCGCTCGCATTGGTGACCGTCACGCTGTACGAGCCGGACGTCGTGACATTGATCGACTGCGTGTTCGCGCCGTTCGACCAGAGGTAAGAGCTCGACGCCGGCGCGGTGAGTGTGACCGAGCCGCCTGCGCAGAACGTCGTCGCGCCGCCGGCGGTGATCACCGGAGTCGACGGATTGGCGTTGACCGTGACCGTTGTGGCCGCGGACATCGCGCTGCAACCGCTCGCGTTGATGACCGTCACGCTGTACGAGCCGGAGGCCGTGACGTTGATCGCCTGCGTAGTCGCGCCGTTCGACCAGAGATAGGAAGTGGATGATGGTGCGGTCAGCGTGACCGAGCCGCCGGCGCAGAACGTCGTCGCGCCGCCGGCGGTGATCACCGGAGTGGACGGACCTGCGTTGACGGTGACCGTCGTGGCCGCGGAGGTCGCGCTGCAACCGCTCGCGTTCGTGACGGTCACGCTGTACGAGCCGGAGGTCGTGACGTTGATCGATTGCGTCGTGGCGCCATTCGACCAGAGATACGACGTGCCGGCGTTCGCGGTGAGCGTGACGCTGCCGCCGGCGCAGAAGGTCGTCGGTCCCGCGGCGCTGATCGCGGCTGCCGGCAGAGCGTTCACCGTGACGTTCACCGGCTGCGACGTCGTGCCGCAGTCCCCGTAGATATCGCTCGTGTTCCAGACCGTGACCGTGTACGAGCCGGCGGCCGTCACGTTGATCGACTGCGCATGGATGCCGTTTGACCAGAGATACTGATAACCGGCCGGCGCGCTGAACGTGACCGACCCGCCCGCGCAGAACGTTGTCGGACCGGAAGGCGTGATCACCGGCGCCGGCGCATACGGTATGACCGTCACGTCGATGTAGGCCGACGTCGTCTGACAACCGTTCGCGTTCCTGACTCCCACGCGATAGGTACCGGTGGTGGTCACGACGATCGACTGCGTCGTCTCGGCGGTCGACCAGAGATACCCGCTGTATCCACTCGGTGCGGTCAGCGTGACCGAACCGCCCTGGCAGAACTTCGTCGGACCGGATGCCGTGATCGTCTCGATCGGCGGGTTCGGATTCACCGTGACGGTCGTGGGCGCCGACGTCGCGCTGCAGCCGTTCGCGTCGGTGACGGTCACGCTGTACGAGCCGGCCGTCGTCACGTTGATGGACTGCGTGGTGTAGCCAGTCGACCAGAGATAGCTGTATCCGCCCGGCGCGCTGAGCGTGACCGAGCCCTCTTGGCAGAACGTCGTCGGACCGGACGCGCTGATCACCGGCGTCGGCGGAAGCGTTCTGACCGTGACCGTCGTCGGCGCGGTGGTCGCGCCGCAACCGCTGGCGTTGAGGACCGTCACGCTGTACGAGCCGGACGTGGTTACGTTGATGGATTGCGTCGTCGCTCCGGTCGACCACAGAAACGAAGCACCGTAGGACGCGTTGAGCGTCACAGAGCCGCCGGCACAGAACGTCGTCGGCCCGGCGGGGCTGATGAACGGAGGGTAGGGGTTGTCGTTGACCGTGACGGTCGTGGCCGCGGAGGTCGCGCTGCAACCGCTCGCATTCGTGATCGTCACGCTGTACCAGCCGGATGCCGTGACGTTGATCGACTGCGTCGTGGCGCCGTTCGACCATAGCCAGGAAGCGGACGCCGGCGCGGTGAGCGTCACCGAGCCGCCCTCGCAGAACGTCGTCGCGCCGCCCGCGGTGATCACCGGCGTCGACGGATTCGCGTTGGCGATCACGGTCGTGGGCGCGGACGTCGCGCTGCAGCCGTTCGCGTTCGTGACGGTCACGCTGTACGAGCCCGAGGTCGTCACGTTGATCGACTGCGTCGTCGCGCCGTTCGACCAGAGCCAGGAAGCGGAAGAGGGCGCGGTCAGCGTGACCGAGCCACCCTCGCAGAACGTCGTCGCGCCGCCGGCGGTGATCACCGGCGTCGATGGATTCGCATTGACCGTGACCGAGGTCGCGGCCGAGGTCGCGCTGCAACCGCTCGCGTTCGTGACGGTCACGCTGTACGTGCCGGAAGCCGTCACGTCGATCGACTGCGTCGTCGCGCCGTTCGACCAGAGATAGGAGCTCGAAGACGGAGCGGTGAGCGTCACCGAACCGCCGGCGCAGAACGTCGTCGCGCTGCCGGCGGTGATCACCGGGGTCGACGGATTCGCGTTGACCGTGACCGAGGTCGCGGCCGCGGTCGCGCTGCAACCGCTGGCGTTCGTGACGGTCACGCTGTACGAGCCGGAGGTCGTCACGTTGATCGACTGCGTCGTCGCGCCATTCGACCAGAGGTAGCTGTATCCGCTCGGCGCAGTGAGAGTGACCGAGCCGCCCTCGCAGGCTGTCGTACGACCGTCGATCACCGGAGTGGTCGGATTCGCGTTGACGGTGATGCTGGTCGGCGCGGAGGTCGCGCTGCAACCATTCGCGTTCGTGACGGTCACCCAGTACTCGCCGGCACTGGTCAGCGTGATCGACTGGGAGGTCGCGCCGTTCGACCAGAGATACGAGGTCGATTCCGGTGCGGTGAGCGTCACGGAGCCGCCGCTGCAGAACGTCGTCGGGCCGCTCGGCGTGACCACCGCCGTCGCAGGCGCGGCGAGAACCGTGACCGGCGTCGGTGTCGACGTCGCGCTGCAGAAGTTGTCGTCGATCACCGTTACGCTGTAGGAGCCGGACGTCGTCACGGTAGTCGACCGGGTCGTGGCGCCGTTGGACCAGAGATACGACGAGCCGGCCGATGCCGTCAGCGTCACCTCGCCGCCGGCGCAGAACGTCGTCGGGCCGGAGGCGCTGATGGTCGGCGTGGCGACCGGGTTGATGATCACCGTGGCGCTGTTCGTCGCCACGCAGCCGTTGTTGCTGACGGTCAGAGTGACGGTGATCGTGCCGGACGCGCCGGCTGTGAAGTTGAAGTGCGGCTGATTGGTGGGACCGGAGGCGGTGCCGCCGTTGATCGACCAGGAGTAGCTCGTGAAGCCGGCCGGGGCGTTGGCGAAGTCACCGCCGCCCGGGCAGACGTTCGAACTATCGAGCGAGATCGCCGGCGGGGTGGGGGTGCTGAGCGGAACGACGACGCTGCTCGTCGCGCTGCAGCCGGACGCATTCGTCACGGTGAGCGTGAGCGTCACCGGATCGGTCGAACCGGCGGTGAAGTGCACCATGCTCTGGTTGTTCGCACCGGTGATCGTGCCGTTCACCGCGGTCCAGAGGAGCGTTCCCGAGGCCGAGGTCGTGGCGAAATTGGAGGTGTTGGGGCAGATCTCCGGTGCATCGAGACTGATGGAGGGTGTCGCCGGGGCGGAATTCACGTCGACCACGGTCGGAGTGGACGTCGCGCTGCAGCCGTTGGCGTTCGTCACCGTAACGGTGAAGTTGCCGCCGGCCGCGACGGTGATGGAGCGCGTCGTCGCGCCGTTCGACCAGAGATACGACGCTCCCTCGGTGGCGGTGAGCTGCACGGAGCCGCCAGCGCAGAACGACGTCGGACCCGATGCGGTGATGGTCGCGGTGGCACCCGGCAGGGCGGTCACGTTGTGCGAGGCAGTCGCGCTGCAGCCACCGGCGGTCGTTGCGGTGACGCTGTAGCTGCCGGCCTGCGTCACGGTGATGGACGGCGTGGTGGCGCCGTTGGACCAGAGATACGTCGCGCCGCCGGTGGCGGTGAGCGTGATCGAACCGCCCGCGCAGAGCGTGCCCGACTCGGTGATGGCCGCGGACGGCGGCGCCTCGACCGGGATCGTCACCTCGCGAACGGCGGTGCAGGCCGCGTAGTACGGCCAGGCGAAGGCACGGAGCGTCACCGGCGCGGTGCCGGTGGCGTGGAAGTTGACGCTGGTTCCGTAGACGTTCGAATCGAGTGCGCCATTCACGATCTGCCAGCTGTACGACACGTTCGGCTGCGCGTTGCTGATCGTGGCATGTCCCTGCGCGGTCGCGCAAAGAGCGGGATGATCGAGCGAGATCACCGGTCCGTAGACCGCGTCGATCGACGGCTGCGTCACCGTGGTGGTGGTCTGACAGCCGTCGGCGCTGGTGGCGGTGACGGTCACGGACATCGGCTGCGATGGATCGATCACCTTCGCCGCAAAGCGGTCCGCGGCGAGGACCAGCGTCGTCGCGTTCTGCGCCTGCGAGATCGCGACATTGGTGACCGGCACCGAGCCGTAGAGGGTGAACTGGCTGTAGTACTGCGGGCAGTAATAGGAGCCGGCGGTCGTCGTCACCGTGAACGGCTCATAGCGGATGACCTTCGTCGCCGAGATCGTGCCGCCGGCGCTGGTGGCGGTGGCGGAGAGCGTCACGTCGGCGGCGCCGTTGGCGTGGAACGACACGTCGTACCCGTTCGCGCCGGAGAGGATCGTGCCGTTGGTGATCGACCACTGGATGTTGCTCAGGCCCGAGCTCGGAAAGAGCGAAGCGGTGCGATTGACCGGACCGCACAGCGTCGGCTGCGCCGTGTCGATCATCAATGAATTGCCTTCGAGCAGCACTTCGCGCGTGACCGTCACGGGGCAGCCGTCAGCCGTCTGTGCGACACAGGTCACCTTCACCGGGCCGCTGCCGTCGGGATAGATCGAGGCGTAGTGGAAGTCGCCGTACGTGGTGACGTAGCCATGCGTCACGGTCCACGTGGCGTTGGTGTAGATGCCGTCCGGATCGAGGAGCTGCGCCCCGCCGCCGCCGAGCGACATCGGATCGCTGACCGTGATCTCGGGCGTCGCGAGGGTGTCCAGGTTGAGCACCGCCGAACTGGTCATCGGGCAGCCATACGAATCGTGAAGCGTGACGGTGACCGTCACCGGACCGGTTCCGTCCGGAACGAACATGGCGTACGAGTCGTACGGCCAGGAATCAAGGCGCGCGTTCGTCACGGTCCAATAGAACCCGTAGAACGAGCCGAACGACGGATCGATCGAGGCGTACGAGTAGCCGCCGGCGCACGCGGTCGGCCGCGGCAACTGCAGCGGCGGACCGCCGTCGACGAGCGGCAGAGTCACGCTGTCCGTGGCGCTCGCCCCGCTGCCGTCGGTGACCGTCACCGAGAGAGTGGCGGGGGCGGTGCCGTCAGCCGTGAATTGAACGCTGGTCGAGTTTGTCGAACCGACGATGTTGCCATGTGTGATCGACCACGTGATGCTCGCCCACGGCTGATTGTCCGGCGCGGAGGGGATATAGCCGAAGTTCGTGACCGCGGGACAGGCCTTGCCGTAGTTGACCGAGATCCGCGGAGTGGGGATCGTGGCCAGCGGCACATCGACGCTCGACGTTCCGCTGCAGCCGTAGAGGTCTGTGACCGTCACGGTCAGCCGAGGCGTGCCGCTGCCGTCGGGATGGAAGGCCGCATAGGAGTCGGTCGGAGGAAAGTCGAACGTGCCGTGCTCGATCGACCAGAGGAACGAGGTATAGCTGGAGCCGGGCGGCTGCATCACCCACGCGCTGTTTCCCGCGGTGGCGGTCGACGGCGAGTACTGCACGTTGAGCTGGGGCGTGATCGTCTTGAGCTCCACGACCCGCGTCGCCGTCGCACTGCAGCCCTCGAGATTGGTGACGACGGCTGAAACCGTAACCGGGCCCGAGCCGTCAGCGGAGAACTGGAGATACGGGCCGTCCGCCTGAAGCAGCGTGCCGTTCGCGACCGACCAGACGACGGACATCCAGGGCTGACCGTTGGACTGCGGGCGGACGTACGCGCGATTCGTGGCGTTGATGCATGTCGGCGAGTAATCGACGTCGATGATCGGCGCGGAAATCGTCTTGATCGCGATCGTCCTCGAGGCCTGCGCGGCGCAGCCGCCGGCATCGGTCGCAACGACGGTGAGCACGACCGGCTGTCCGCTGCCGTCGCCATGGAACGAAAGCACGTCGCTGTTCGCGCCGGCATTGATGACGCCGTGCTCAATCGACCACTGGAATGCCGTCCACGTCGCGCCCATTGGCCCACCGGCGTGCGCCTCGTTGTTGCCGGTCGCGCAGGCCGGCGAATGGTTGACGTCGATCGTCGGCGGGGGGACGCTGCTGAGCGGGATGGTCACGCTGTTCGTCGTCGAACAGGAGTGGCTGTCGCGACCCGTGTAGGTGAGCGTGACCGGACCGCTGCCGTCCGCGGTGAAAAAGACGCGACTGGTGTGCGGTCCGCCGTACATGCCGTCCGGCTCGAGCGTTCCACCGGTGATGGTCCAGAGACTCTGCGAACAACAGAAAGGATCGATCTCGGCCGAGACGCGGCTGCCGGGGCAGACGCTCGCCGGCGCCGAGATCGGCGGCGGTTCGGGAACGCGGATCGGGAGGTCATACGTCGCGCTCGACGCGCAGCCGTTCGCCTCCGTGACGTTCAACGTGATCGTCATCGTTCCGCTCTCGCCGGCGACGAACTGCGGCGACGCCGTGTTCGCGGCGCTGGTGATCGTGCCGTTCGTGACCGACCAGTCGTACGTCGACCAGCCGGTGAAATTCGGATCGGACGAGTAGGCGTAAATGAACGGCTCGCCGCCGGGACAGACCGGACCGAATGACGACTGGATCTGCGGCACGTGCACCGGATCGACGGTGATCGTCAGCGGCGCCGAGGTGACCGAGCAGCCGTTCGAGTCGGTCGCCGTCACGGTGTAACTCGCCGTCGAGCCAGGAGTGTCGGTGATGATCTGCGTCGTGGCGCCGTTCGACCACTGGTAGGTAACCCAGCCGCCACCCGCGTCGAGCGTGACCGGCTGGCCCGCACAGACCGGATTCGTCCCGCCGATCTGCACGATCGTCGGCGCGGAACAACTTGGCTGCGCGATTCCCGCGGTAGCGAAACAGACCGCGGCCAGCACGGCGAAAAGGGCGAGATATCGCCTCATGAGAAGACCTCCAGCGATCCGGCCAGACGGCGGCAGATCGTTAAATTTTTACTTTTTGAATTAGCGGAAGCTTTGCGGCGAACCGTACTGATGGGGAATAGTGGCACCCTAACCGATCGGGAACTTTGAGGCAACTTGCCAGAAATGGAACCGGTGGGAGGAGAGTTAGAGCCAGCGTGAAACCGAGAGACAGTCGCGAAATCCGTATCGGCAATATTCGAATCGGCGGGTCGAATCCGATCGCCGTTCAATCGATGACAGCAACCCGCACGCAGGACATAGCTGCAACGATCCGCCAGGTCGAGCTGCTGGAGCTCGCCGGCGCTGACGTGATACGGATCGCGGTCGATAATCCCAAGGACGTGCAAGCCCTGGCCGATATTCGTATGGCCCGCCCGAATGCGAATCTGGTCATCGATCTCCAGGAAAACTACCGGCTGGCCGAGAAGGTCGCCCCGTTCGTCCAGAAGCTCCGCTACAACCCCGGTCACCTCTACCACCTGGAGCGCGAGAAGCCGGTGCGCGAGAAGGTCCGCTACCTGGTCGACGTCGCCCGCGCCCACGGCTGCGCGATGCGCATCGGCGTGAACGCGGGGTCAGTGGATCCTGACAAGCTGGCGCAGTATTCAAAGGATGACTCGATCTCGCCGATGATCGACTCCGCCCTCGAGCATTGCCTGATGCTCGATGACCTCGGGTTCGATCAGTACTGCGTCTCGATCAAGGACTCGGATCCGAACAAGGTCATCGACGCGAACATCCGCTTCGCCGAGGCCCGTCCCGACGTCCCGCTGCACCTCGGCGTGACCGAGGCCGGCATGCCGCCCGACGGCATCATCAAAACCCGCATCGCCTTCGAGCAGCTCATTACGCGCGGCATCGGCGACACGATTCGCGTGTCGCTCACCCTGCCGTTCGAGAACAAGGGCGACGAGGTCACGGTCGGCCGCCAGATTCTCGACGACATCGAGCATGGCCGCTTCCGCTCCGTCCCCCGCTTCGAGCACAAGGGGATGAACATCATCAGTTGCCCGTCGTGCTCGCGCGTGGAGAACGAGAAGTTCATCGAGCTCGCGCAGGACGTGAAGCAGATGACCGAGTACGCGAAGGACCACGACATCACGATCGCCGTCATGGGCTGCCGCGTGAACGGACCGGGCGAGACCGACGACGCCGACCTCGGCATGTGGTGCGCGCCGAGCTACGTGAACCTGAAGCGCGGCGAGGAGTCGCTCGGCCATTTCACGTACGATGAGATCCTCGGGCGCCTGCGGATGGAGCTGGATAAATTGATTGAGGAAAGGACCGCGGTCGCCAGCGCATGAAACGCCTCCACTACATCTTCATCTCCGCCGTCATCATCGTCCTCGACGCCGTCACGAAGTGGATGGTCAGCGCGAACATCACGCTGCACGACGCCATCACCGTGGTGCCGAATCTCTTCTCCATCGTCCACGTGCGCAATACCGGCGCGGCGTTCGGCATCGGCGCGAATGCGGAGTCGCAGGTCGTGCCGCTCCTGCTGAACAGCGGAGCGATCCTCGTCTTTCTGATCGTCGTGGCGTACGCGCTGCGCACTCCCCTCACGGACCGCACGCTGCAGATCGGCCTGCACCTGATCCTGGGCGGCGCGATCGGCAACCTCGTCGACCGCTTCCGCTTCGGCTACGTCGTCGACTTCCTCGACCTCTACGTCCGCGACCATCACTGGCCCGCGTTCAACGTCGCCGACTCGGCGATCTGCATCGGCATCGCGCTGCTGTTTCTCGACATGCGGCGCAAGCCGGTTCCCGCCACGGCGTAACTCTCCAGCCCGTCGTACGTGTGCAGATACACAACGCATGCAACAAACTGGGCTACCAAAGGGTTACCATACAGGAACGGAAGTGAGGCGAACCATGCAGAAGGCGAAGGCACCCTCGCGTGACCAGTGCCGCGACATGTCGCGCAACTGTCTCAGCTTCAATCTCCGCAAGACCGAACGGATCATCACCCGGCACTACGATTCGTATCTCGCGCCCACCGGCATCACCGCCGTGCAGCTCCCCATCCTGGCCATCGTGGCCACGCTCGAGTCGGCGTCGGCGCGTGTCATCACCAAGGAGCTCGGCATCGACCGCTCCACCCTCTCCCGCAACCTCGCCGTCCTCGAGCGCGACGGCCTCATCAACCTCGGCACCTCATCCGGCCCGAAGCCGGGCGTCATCTCGCTCACTCCGAAAGGACGCGAGACGCTGCGTCGCGCGCACCCGCGCTGGCGGGAGGCGCACGACGCAGTGGAGAAGGTGATCGCCGGCGGCAACTTCACGGCCGTGCTGCAGACGCTCAAGCAGTTGCGGCGTCAGGCGCGGGCGTTCGCCGAGGAAGAGGAAGCGTAGTTCGCAGAGGGCAGTTGGCCGTTCGCAGAAGATCGTCGATCAACTGCTGCCACCTGCCAACTGCCAACTGTCACCTCAATCACTACGTCCCCTGCCCATCCGCCAGCTGGTTCTGCCGCATCGCCGCGGCTCCGAGCAATCCCCCCATCCCCATCGACTCGACCGCGCTCGACGGCACGATCATCAGAGCCCCCTTCTCCTTCAATCCTTCGTAGAGCATGTTCATCGCCCGAAGGTGCAGCGCCGTGGGGTTGCCCTGATACGAGTGCGACGCCACCTCGAATAGCTTGGCGATCTCCACTTCCGCCTCACCGAGGATGACGCGCGCCCGTTTCTCGCGTGAGGCCTGCGCCTCGCGTGACATCGCATCCTGCAGCGCGTCGGGGATCACGATGTCGCGCATCTCGACCGACTGCACGGTCACGCCCCAGGGATTGGAGCGGACGTCGATGACCTTCTGCAGCTCCTCTTCGATCCGCTCGCGGCCGCGCAGCAGCTCCGTCAGCGGCGTGCGGCCGATGATGTCGCGCAGCGCGGTCTGCGCCGCCCAGCTCACGGCCTCCTGATATTGCTGCACCTCGAGCGCCGCCTTCTCCGCGTCGTACACCATCCAGAAGAGGACGGCGTCGACGTTCACCGGGACTGTGTCGGAGGTCAGCGTCTGCTCCGCGGCGAAGCTCGTGGTGATCACGCGCTGATCGATCCAGCTCGACACCCGGTCGAACAGCGGCATGATCCAGAACAGGCCGGGGCCGCGCAATCCGACGAACTTGCCGAGGCGCAGCACGACCGCCTTCTCCCACTGCTGTGCCACGCGCGGCGACGCCGCCGCCAGCATGCCGATGACGATCAGGATGATGAGCCACAGCGGGTTTCCGGTGATGACCAGAGCGGCGAAGCCGGCCAGCATGAACGCGATCAACAACAACCCCGCAACCACGTTCACGCGAGGGGCGAGGTTGGTACCGCGGGGAGTGCCGACGACTGGGAAAATCATGATTTCTCTCCTTCTTTGACGCGACGGGCGAGCGCTTCGAGCAGCTCGCGCGGGGTAAAGCCATGGGTGGTGCCATCGGTGAGGAAGCGGCCGACCAGCGCATCGAGATGCCGGTCGCGCTGCCGCGCCGGCGGCTTCGGCGGCGCATCGGCGATGAACGTCCCCACTCCCCGCTTCGTGGCCACGACGCCGTCGCGCTCCAGCGCGAGGTAGACCTTGGCCACGGTGTTGGCGTTGACGCGGAGGTCGACCGCCAGCTGCCGCACCGTCGGCAGTTGCTCGCCCGGCTTCAGCGTGCCGGTGGCGATGGCGACGCGGACGGCGCGATCGAGCTGGGCGTAGATCGGCGTCGGGTCGCGTGGATCGAGGTGGATGGGAGTTCGCACTGTTGTACTAGTAAATTAGTACAATTGCGCCGGATCGTCAAGGTGTTGACCGCTCGTTCACAAACGTCACTGATCGGCGACCGCCGCGCTTCGTCTTTCCGGATCGATTCGCTCGATTTGTGGACGCGCGGCGCGATCGCGCGAGAGCGGCGTGCGTGGCACCTGCGATGAAGGACAGCGGACAGCAGACAGCGGACAGCAAGAGAAACGTTCGGCCTTCTGGTTTCTGCTTTTGTCGTCCGCTGTCCGCTGTCTGCTGTCTGCTGTCCAGCAAGGAGGGTCCTATGCGTCTCGCAGCACGCTGCTCGCTCCTGTTCGTCATCGCCATTTCCCCCATCGCATTCGCCGCGTCACTTCCCTCGCTCACCGTGCAGGACGACAACGGCGCGGTCGCGCTCTCGATCGAAGCGCTGCGCGTCGGCGTCATGATCCGCGGCCATCTCGTGCGCACGACGTACGAGATCACCTACCGCAACTCGACCGATCGCGTCGTCGACGGCGACTTCTCGTTCCCGCTGCCGCCCGACGCCGAGGTAAGCGACATCGCGCTCTACTTCGGCTCGACGTTGCGGCATGCCGTCGCCGTGGAGCGCGTGCAGGCGAAGACGGCGTACGAGGACACGGTCCATCGGCGCCGTGTCGATCCCGCGCTCGCGGAGTGGTCGTCGTCTTCGCGCGCCTTTCACTTCCACGTCTACCCGATCCCCGCGCGCGGGACGAAGGTGGTGCACATCTCGTACGACCAGGAGCTGACGTCGTCACCGTACGAGCTCGATCTCCGCTACGGTGCGACGGTCCGGTCGTTCGACATGAACATCGACGGTGACGCGCTCCTCGATGCCGACGGACTCGTGTTGCACAACGGCAGCGCGCATCTGCAGAACGCGAAACTCGATGCGGTCATCCACGCCATATCCGCGGACGAGCGCGCGCTCGTCGCCTTCTCTCCGTCCGACAAAACCTGGTACGCCTCGGCGCGACTGCGCCTGCACTCGACCTCGCGCGCCATCGACCCGGCATCCGACGTGACGCTGCTCTACGACGCGTCGGGCAGCGCCGTGCAGCGCGATCAGGAGAAGCTGCGCGCGTTCCTCGCCGCGTTCTTCGCCAAGCAGAGCGCGTCGATGCGCGTCACCGTCGTGCCGTTCCATGTGGCAGTCGACGCGGCGCGAGAGACCGACGCGCAGGGACTGGAGCGCACGCTGGCGACGATCCCGCTCGCCGGCGCGACGAACCTCGCGGCGGCAATCGAATCGATCTCCTCCGCGCGCCCGTCATCGCGCATCGTGATCGTCACGGACGGCATCAACGACCTCGGCGACTCGTCGCGTGTCGCGCGCGCGATCTCCGCCGCCGCGGCGCTGCATCGTCCGCTGACGATCGTCAACGCCTCCCCTACCGCCGACGACAATCTCCTCGGCGGACTCGCTCGCGCCAGCGGCGGCTGGTACGTCGATCTCGCGCACGGCGATCCGATCGCGGCCGCGGAGTCGGCGATGCGGTTGCCGACGCGCATCAACCTCGAGTCGGGCATGCCGCTGATCCGCGACGTGCTTCCGGCAACGCTGCTCGCGACGACCGATCTCGTCACGACAGTCAATGCACGTGCGCGCATCCAGATCAGTTCTCTGCCGGTCATCGCGGGCAATGCGCGACGCGACTTCGCGGTGCGCTATCTCGACTCAGAGGATGAACAGGACCTCGTGCGCCGCGCGTGGGCCCGCGCGAAGCTGCGCGCGTTGCTCGACGCCGGCGCGCCCCCCGAGGCACTGCTCGAACATGGACGGCGCTTCGGTCAGCTCACGCCGCAGACGTCGCTGCTCGTGCTCGAGACATGGCAGGACTATGTGATGTGGGGCTTCCCGCTCCCGGCCGATCTGCGCGCGGAACGCACGGTGCAGGAAGAGGAGGTTCGGCGGCGCGAGCGCGAACAGCAACGGCCCGGCACGATCGAGCTACGCGGACGGACGAACGAGCCTTCGCCGCAAGGCGCGGTGTGGTTCATCAAGGGGACGGTAACGCTCGGCGGAAACCCGTTGCCAGGTGCGACGATCGTGATGTCGGGACCGAACACGAATTTCGCAACAGTGACGGATGCGCAGGGACGCTTCTGGTTCAACCTCCCGGCCGCGCCGCAGTCCTTCGTGCTGACGTCGGAGCTGGAGGGTCTGAGCACGACCACGCGCTCGTTCCCGCGCGGTGCGCCGAAAGGCTCCATCGTCGAGATCGAGATGAGACTGTCCGCGGTCGCGGAAGCGATCACCGTGACCGCCGGCGCGCCGGTCGTCGAAGCCGACACGACGCAGATCAATCAGCCGCGCAACGCTTCACTCGCGCGCCGCGATGCAAACGCGCTCGCCGATCGCCTCCTCGGCGCGCTGGCCAGCGAAGACGTCGCCTCGATCGATGACGAGGAAACGGCGGCGAAGACGATCGGCCAGCGCATCGAGCGCATTGCTGCAGTCGTGGAGAAGCTCCGCTCGCTCAACTCGATCGACGACCGCTTCCGCTACTACGCCGCGGCGCGCTCCGTCCTCGGCGGCGAGAAGCTGTTCCAGGCGCAGGCGGCGCTCGCCGTTCGCGACGACGCGCCCGATCTCGCCATCCGGCTGCTGACCGATCTCGTCGAGGCGTATCCGGACGACGCGCCGACGCTGCGCATCATCGGCCGCGTGCTCGCGGGCTGGGGACGCTCCGATCTCGCCACGCTGCTGTTCGAGCGGGCCATCGAGCTCTCACCGCGCGAGACGCAGAGCTGGCGCGAGCTGATCCTGCTGCACGCGAAGGAAGGGCACGAGCGCGAGCTCGCGGATCTGCAGCGCCGTTACGCGGGCTATCAACGCGACGCGCGCATGGAGCAGACCGAGACGGCGCTTGCGGAAGAGATGAAGCGGCGCACCGCGGGGACCGATCCGCGTCTCGACCCATCGTCGGAGCTGCAGATCGAAGCGATGTGGGACTCGAACTACACCGACGTCGACATGCACGTCATCGAGCCGGGCGGCGAGGAGGTCTACTACGGCCATCGCGACAGCAAGAGCGGCGGCCGCCTGCACGACGACGTCACCACCGGCTTCGGTCCCGAGATCTACACCGCCCCGCACGTGCAGCAGGGAACGTACCAGATCGTGCTCGTGACGTACGC
>Ga0193696_1000248_pt1 | contig 20929 bp, 15 predicted proteins | sample L3m1metaG_FD_145074 | JGI IMG/M metagenome (GOLD analysis project Ga0193696, IMG submission 145074) | Soil microbial communities from a riparian zone of the East river system, Colorado, United States - L3m1 | ecosystem: Environmental > Terrestrial > Soil > Riparian zone | place: USA: East River... | reverse complement strand
TCTCGTCCCACCGCTCGTAACGGATCTCCACGCGCGCGCCGCTGTCGTTCACGACGAGCAGAAACACGGTCGTGAGCCCGCTGGTGAGGTGCTTCCGCACTTCGTCGTTGCGGAGGATGCTCGCGGGGAGCGTGATGTCGAGATGGCCGTCGGCGGAGCTCGTGGCGACGGGTTTGTTCGCCGGCGCGGCCGACAGCAGCGCGCTCGCCAGGATTGCGATCGCGATGCGGGCTCTCACCGAGACGAGTGTCTCCAGCCGATGTACTTGAACGTCAGATGGGCGACGCCCCACGCATTGCGGTACGCGATGCCGGCGCGTCCTTCGCCGCGCGAGCTGGTGTCGTGCGACTGCCCCGCGTGGACGTGCATGATGATGCGGTCGTAGTCGAGCTCGAAGCGGAGGTCGCCGTACTTCAAGGCGGGCGCGCGCGGGATGAGCATCGCGGAGTAGCCGCCGTGGAGCTGGTATTCGGTCCAGTCGTTGCCGAAGAACGTGCCGGCCTGCGCGCCGGTGGAGATCGACTGCCGCGGCGCGATCTGCCAGTACTTCAGCAGCCGCGTGCTGACGTCGTGCTTCCACGGATTCCTGACCTTCGGCGGATCGGTGATCGGCTGCACGTACTGGATCAGGCGATGCGATTCGAGCGCCGCCTGTCCGAACACGCCGCGCGTCGGGAAGAGCGGATCGTCGGTGGTGTCGTAGAGCCAGGCCAGTTCCCCCTGATCGAAGTGCTGGCGCGATGTCGCGACGATCTCGACCTGCCGGGAGAGCGTCACGCGGGCCGCGTTGTTGCCGAAGAGCGGCACGGCGCCGGTGAGCTGCCACGTGAGGTGATCGCCGAATGAGAGCGTTCTCCGTCCGTCGCCGGGGATGAACGCGGGCAGGTCGTAGGACTCTTCGCGATACTGCACGACCGCGGCGATCGAGGCACGGGTGCCGAAGAGGTCGTATTGCGTGAAGCCGAGGGAGTAGCCGGGCTGGCGTGCGCCGCACCGGCCCTTGCCGACGTGACAGCGCGACTGATCGGTGGCGAACGTCGCCACGCCCTTCGCGCCGACGAACATCCGCCCGCCGATGGTGACGTAGTCATTCGAGATGTGGAAGACCGTCTCGCGGAAGGTCGGGTTGTTGAGGTCGAACGGCGGGACGATCTCCTGCGCCTGAATCGCGTTGTGCAACGAGTCCCAGCGCACGAAGAGTGGTTTCGTCTCGTCGATGGCGATCACCAGCACGTAGCGCCCGCGCTCCGTCCCCTTCGCCAGGCGGAAGTCGGTGTGCAGCACGAACGGCAGCCGCTGGATGCGTGCCATCGCATCGCGCAGCTCCGTTTCGCTGTAGCTGTGTCCTTCGACGAGTCGCGATTCGGCGATGAGGATGCGGGGCGAGGAGTACCTCGCCCCTTCGATGCTGATCGATTCGATGAGGAAGCGCACCGGCTCGTCGGCGCGGGCGAGGCCCGCGGCGGCGAGGAGAAGTGCGATGACGAGGGTTTTCATCGACGCGCGATTATTGTTTATCGATCCGCAGCGCGAGTATCTGCCCGGGTCCGATCGTGATCGATACGAGCTTCACGCGGTCGCCCACCTGCGGGTTGCCGGTGATCGCGGTCCGCGGGTTCGTCGTCACCACCTTCGTCCCGATCGTCCAGACAGTTCCCTCGATCTTCAACACGGTGTCGATGACCTCCTCGAACGGCGACTGCCACAGGTCGACGCGCCGGCCGACGTAGGTGTCGCCATGCTTCTCCACCAGGACGCTGATCGCGTCGCCGACCTTCGGATCGTTCACCGAGTAAATCGTGTCGTCATTCAGCGCGATGGTGTACGCGTCGCCGTTCGTCCCCGTGATCGTGACTGACGTCGCGCTGACGGCCGTGATGACGCCGTGCAGCGAGAAGACCGGGAACGGCTCGAAGTTCGGGCACTGCATCCGGCCGAGCTCGATCGCCTCGGCCGTCACCTGGTCGCCGTCCATGCGCGCGAAGACCTGGATCACGTCGCCCGGCCGGATGAAGCCGTCGATGCTCGTGCCGCTCACCACTTTGAACGTGCTGATGTTCAGGCCACTCGCCGGCACGTTGCGCACGGTCCAGGTGTCGCCCTCGATCTTGCGCAACGTGCTGGTGAAGGCGATGTGCTTGTCGGCGAACGTCGGCGGGATGGTGTAGATCGACTGCGCGCGCAGCGCCGACATGCCGCCGTCGAGGAAGACCGTGACGTTGTCCCCGAGCTTCATCTCGCCGAGCGTGTGCGGATCGTGTCCCGCCACGCTGCCGCGGAAGACCGTCTGCGGCGTGATGAAGATCATCTGCCCGTTGACGGTGAGGATCGAATGCTCCGGATCGGTCGCTTCGACTTTGCCGGTGATCGTGCCGACCGGCTGCTGCAGGATCTGCAGCACGGATGCGGAGAGCGCGTCGCCCGATCCGTAGTCGCCCGGACGGATGACGGTGGCGACGTGCGCGCCGGGGCGGATGTTCGTGACGCTCACTTCCTGGCTGAATGCGTCGCGGATGCTCGCCGTGGTGATGTCGATGGTGAGCAGACCGTTGTCGATGGTGACGAAGCGATAGTACGGATCGACGCTGCTGACAAACCCCTCGGCCAGCGGCTTCTGGTCGAAGACCTCACCTCCTATCGCGGCGGTGGCCGCGAGCCAGAGCAGCAGAATCGCGAGATGTCGTTTCATCTGATTCCTCCTGGGGGCGTCGTATGCGCAAGCGGGGGGCCATCGCGGTGGGACGTGTTTTCAATGAATTAGCGCGGAACCACGCACGGTCGCGTATGAGTTTTCATACCGCGGAGTGCGAAGGGTCGTACCATCATCTCCGGTCCAATCGTGAAGCGACTCGTCCTCGCTTTTGTATTGATCGCGCTGCCGCTCTTCGCGCGCGAACGCGCCGTGCTCATCTATCCGAGCGAGCACGCGCTCTTCCGCTCGCTCTTCTACACATCGCATCAACACGACCTCGCGCGCGGACTGGGCGCGCAATACGACGTCGACGTCCACGAACAGATCGCGACGGCGGACGATCTCTTCGCCATCGATGTGCGCGGCGCGTCGCTCCTCGTGATCTCCGGTCACGGCGATCCGTTCTCCATCTCGCTCTCCGGCCGCGACACGCGCACGCTCGACTCCGCGCAACGCGAGCGTCTCGCCGCATTCCTCGCTACGCTCGCTCCCGACGCTACGATCGTCCTCCAGAGCTGCGACGCCGGCCGCGGCTTCGCCTGGCTGGTGAAGGAAGCGGCGGGACCCTCGCGTCACGTGATCGCCGCGAAGGGAACGATCCCGCGCGACGGTCTCCGGTTTTCGCTCGCGCCGTTCGATGTGAGCATCACGTGCCGGGATGACGGACGCGACTGGGATTGCATGATCCGGTTGTAAGATCTTTCCTCCCACTATGCGCAGATCCCTCCTTGCGGCAGTTCTCCTGTGCGCCCCCTTTGTGTACGCGCAGTCGATCTTCACGATCGCGGGCGGCGGCACCGACGCCGGTCAACTGGCCACGGCGATTCCGATCCATGGTCCGCGCGGGCTGCTGCTCGACAAGGGCGGCAACCTTTACTACGTCGAGATCGGCGCGGGACGCGTGCGGAAGATCGATGCGGCGACGCAGCGCGTGTCCGACATCGCGGGCAACGGCGGCTCGGGATTCGGCGGCGACAACGGTCCGGCGACCGTGGCCACGCTGAACGCTCCGACGACCATCGCGTTCGACTCCGAGGGGAACCTCTTCATCGCCGATCGCGACAACAACCGCATCCGGCGCGTCGACGCGAAGAGCGGCATCATCACCACCTTCGCCGGCGGCGGCGGCGATCTACCCGAGGGAAGCCTCGGCGACGGAGGCCAGGCGACATCGGCGGTGCTTCTCTCGCCGTACGGCCTCGTCATCAGCGGCGGCTATCTCTGGTTCAGCGAAGTCGCGTACAACGGCAATCGCATCCGCCGCATCAATCTCACCTCGAAGATCATCGAGACCGCGGCCGGCCCGTCGGCGCTCGATTCGAATGCCGGCTTCGCCGACGGTCCGGGCAAGGACGCGAAGTTCGACATTCCCGCCGGCCTCGCGGCCGACAGCGACGGCAACATCTACGTCGCCGACGCCGGCAATCACCGTGTCCGCAAACTCGACAAGAACCTGAACGTCACCACGATCGCCGGCACGGGCAAGGACGGCTCCGAGGGCGACGGCGGACAAGCCACCGCGGCGCAACTCGACATCCCGCTCTCGCTCGCGTTCGATCCGGCCGGCAATCTCAACATCGGTCAGGCCGGCCGCGTGCGGCGCATCGACAAGACGACCGGCGTCATCGACACGCTCGCCGAGCCGTTCGGCCTGGTCTTCGGCCTGGTGTTCGACGGCGCCGGCAACGCGTACATCGAAGACGACTCGAACGGCGTGATCCAGAAGTGGACCGCCGCCACGAAGGAATTCGCGCTCTACGCGGGCGGCGGAGATTTCATCGGCGACGGACGCGTCGCCGCCGCCGCCGTCCTCTCCAATCCGCTCGGCCTCGCGCTGAACAAGAAGGGCGACATCTTCATCGCCGACTCGTCGAACACCGTCGTGCGGAAGGTCGACGCGGCCAACGGTACGATTCGTACGGTCGCCGGAAAAGTGTTCCGCTTCTACGCCGAGGAGCAGGAAGGCTTCAACGCGACGGATGCGGCCATCGGCGGCGTGCTCGACATCGCGCTCGACTCGAAAGAGAACCTCTACACCGCCGATCCGCACAATGGCCGCGTCTGGAAGGTCGACGCCAACGGCAAGATCGCGACCTACATCAAGGCGGACAATCTTTATCCGACGGCGCTCGTGTTCGACTCCGCGGACAACCTCTTCATCGCCGACCGCAACGCGCACGTGGTCCGTCGCGTCGACGCGACGTCGAAGGCGCTGACCACCGTCGCCGGCACCGGCACGGCCGGCCACAGCGGCGACAACGGCGCGGCGTCCGCGGCGCAGCTCAACACGCCGGTCGGCGTCGCGCTCGATGCCGAGGGCAATCTCTTCATCTCCGATCAAGGCAACGGCGTCATCCGCCGCGTCGATGCGCGCACGCAGACGATCACGACGTACGCCGGCGGCGGCGATCCGCAGGACGGCATCGGCGATGGGCTCCCCGCCACGCAGGCGAAGTTCTATCCGCAGCACATCGCCATCAACAAGGCGACGGGCGATCTCTACATCGCCGATCACGATCATCACCGCGTGCGAAAGGTCGACGCGCAGACGAAGACGGTCAGCACCATCGCCGGCTCCGCCCTGGCGTACTTCCTCGGCGATTTCGGCGGCGACAACGGCGCCGCCACCGCCGCGAAGATGAACCTCGGCTACGAGCTCTCCGGCATCGCGCTGAACGCGGCCGGCGATCTCTTCGTCAGCGACTCCGTCAACAATCGCGTGCGCGCCGTCTACGCCTGCCGCTCGCTCGATCCGACCGCGCTCACGTCGCCCGCCGACGGCGCGTCGCGCTCGCCCGCGCTCTCGTGGCGCGCCGTGCCGGGCGCGTTCCGCTACGACCTCTATCTCGACACGGTCAATCCGCCGGTGAAGCTCGCCGCCGCCGATCTCGCCGACACGTCGTTCACGCCGTCGAACCTCGTCGGCGCGACTCGTTACTTCTGGCGCGTTGTCGCGAAAGGCGACGCGTTCTGCTCGCCGCGCGCGACGTCGACGTCCGCCGTCGCGAACTTCGCGACCTCCGGCTCGTGCGCGCTCGGATCGTTCGACACGATCGCGCCGGCGAACGGCACGAACGTGCAATCGCCGGTCACGCTCAGCTGGCAGCCGCTCACCGGCGCATCGACCTACGACGTCTTCATCGGGCCGGCGAATCCGCCGTCGCTCTTCGCCTCCGGCCTCACCGCGACGTCGCTGCAGGTCACACCGCGCGGCACGCAGTTCTGGTTCGTCGTCGCGCACGCCGCATGCGACGCGCAGATCACCAGCACCACGCAGGTGCGCTCGTTCAGCGTCGGCCAGGGATGCCAGCCGGGGAGCGTCTCCGTTGCCATCAGCTCGCCGCCGAACGGCACGAACGACGTCGCGCTGCAGGTCACGCTGCAGTGGACTTCATCGAACGCGACCGGCTTCAACGTCGACTTCGGCACCACGAATCCGCCGCCGGCGTTCGCCGCCGGCATCTCCACGAATCAGCTCACGATCTCCAATCTGAATCCCGGCACCACGTACTTCTGGCGCGTCTCCGCGGTCGGTTGCGATCCGAATCCGCAGACGCCGATCGTCAGCTTTACCACGCGCGCGTGCGCCGTGCCGTCGGCACCGTCGTTCAGCTTCACGCCTCCCGCGGTCACCAGCGGCTCGACCTACACCGTCGTCTGGTCCGCCGCGCAGGGGATCGACGCGGGCGGCGGCTATCTCGTCGAGCGCTCGACCAGCCCGACGTTCGTCACGATCCTCGACGCGCAGGTCACGCAGTCGCGCGCCGCGGCGTTCGTCGCCGGCGGGCCGGGCACGCTCTACCACCGCGTTCGCGCGGTGCCGGCGTGCGATCCGTCGAAGCCGGGACCGGTGTCCGACGTCCGCGCCGTCACCGTCACCGAGGCGCCTCCGAACGTCGTCTTCACGGTGCAGCCCGCGGCAGCGATCAGCGCGGTCGGCGATCGCTTCGACGCGCTGCGCGGCACGTTCACGCTCGAGAACCTCGCGGCGACTCCGCTGCAGGTGATCGTCGGACGGCAGGAGCTCGGCGGCGCGCCGCCGTTCTTCAGCATCGTCGATCCGACCAGCAGCGACGCGGCGTTCGTCACGCTGCAGCCGCACGTGCCGCACACGTTCGAGATCCGTTATTCCGGTCCGCGCAACGACGTCGCTGCGTCGTACGAAGGCGTGATCTTCGCCGCCGCGACCGGCAAGCCGTTGGCCGTCACGCCGTACGCATTCGTGAACCTGAAAGTCGGCGGCAGCGGATCGACGCCACCGCAGTTCCGCATCGCCGGCGCTCCGGCGGACTACGCGGCCTTCGCGCCGTTCGCCGCGAATGGCGACGACACGCAGCGCGCGCCGCTGTCGGTCACGATCACGAATCCCGGCACGACTCCGATGGAGCTCGCCGCGGAGATCGGCCCCGAGGTCTGGCTCGTGCCGGAGAGCGGCTGGAACGCGTCGCCGCTCGCGCCGAACAGCTCGCGCACGATCAACCTAAACACGCGCCGCGGCCGCGCGCCGGGCGGCTCCGCGCTGCCTCGCTACACGTACTTCACCGTGCGCACGAAGGACGGCGGCTCCGCGCGCCTGCTCGTGCAGGACAACGACACGCTGTCGGTGGCGAACGGCCGCTCCAGCCGGCTCGATCCGAGCGACTCGACGCTCATCGTCCCCGAGGTCGTGAGCCGTCTGTCGGTGTCGGGAACGCCGGTCGCGTCGCGGATGTGGATCACGAACATCGGCGGTGAAGCGGTGCAGGTCGAGCTTACTTACACGCCGCAATCGGCCGACGGTTTCGACGCGGCGCAGGTGCGGCGCGTGATCGTGGTCGTGCCGCCGAACGACGTCGCGACACTGACCGATCCCCTGGCGCAGATCTTCAACGCCACGCGTCCCGCGCGCGGCTCGATCGAAGTGCGGCTGCCTCGCGAGCGTCTCGGATTCGTCAGCGTCAACTCCTCGATCGTTGCCCTCGGCGCCGGCACGTCGTACACGATGCCGATCGTCGCCCGCGGCGCGGGCGCGCGCGCCGGAGCGCCGCAGACGCTCATCGGCGTGATGAAGAACGTCGGCGCGATCACCTCGCTGACGCTTGTCGAAACGACCGGCGTCGATTCAGGCGCGGTCACAGCGACTGTCTTCGCCGCCGACGGCACGCGCCTCGGTGCGATCAACGTCACGGTGCCGCGCTACGGCTTCATGCGCGTCGACGATGTCGCCGCGGCGGTGAATGCGGCGGCGATCGACGGCGGACGCGTCGAAGTGAGTGTGGCCAGCGGCAGCGGCGCGAGCATCGTCGCGCTCGGAACGATCTCCGATGCGGCCGGCGAGCGCGGCGCGGTGTCGCTCGCGGCGAGCTTCACGTCACCGGCCGGTGCAGCGACGCTCGCGCGTCGCATGATCGCGCCGGATGACACTCTGCCGTCGGTGACGACGGTCGTGCCGGTGCTCCCGACAACATCGAAGACCGAGGTGATTTTCAGCGCGCCGTCGGGCATCAGCTCGACGTTCAACGCGCTCTTCCGGCTGGCGAGCGGCGTGCCGGGCGGCGACCTCAAGACGTTCACCGTTCCGGGCGGCGTCAGCATCGTCTTCCATGACGTCGTGGCGAATCTCTTCAACCTCGGCAGCGCGGTGCCGGGGAGCATGGCGGTGTCGTCGACGAACGGCGGCCGCGTGACCGCAGTGTTGGAGAAGACGAATCCGATGTCGACCGCGCCGTCGACCGCGTTGCCGCTGCCGACGACCGCATCCGATCTGCTGACCGGCGCGTCGCTGCTGTCGCAGCGTCCGCTCTTCTACGACGGTCTCGAACAATCGACCGACCCGACGCGCGGCGCGCGCTGGCTGCTCGTGCTGAACGAAGTCGGAGGGTCGTCAGGTTCGCTCACGGTCCGGTTGTACGAGGCAGGCAACCGCACCACGCCGATCGCGCAGAAGGACTTCACGATCGCGCCGAATCAGCAGCTCACGCTCGACAGTGTGTTCGCGTCGTTGGGACTCGACGACCCCGAGCGCCGCAAGGACCGGACGAACGTGCAGGTGGTGGTCATCGCCACGAGCGGCGCCGCGCGCGTCGCCGCGACCGCGGTGGCGATGGACAACAAGACCGGCGACACGCAGGCCCACGCATTGACGCCCGGATCGGCGCTGCCGTCGGTGAGCGTGGTGACGCCGATCATCCCAACGGGGACGGTGACGACGCGCCGTCGCTCGGCGGGGCATTGAGTTTTCGCGCTGCAGCTGACACGCGGCTTTCGCCGCGTGCAGCTGAGCGCGGGTGGCGTGGTCGTGGCGATGCGCCGCATCGAGGAATTAGGCGCACTATCGCCAGACTACTCTGCGTCCTTAACCCACGCCATCATTCCATCGCGAACGGCCCACGCGCTGACGCCCGGATCGGCGCTGCCATCCGTGAGCGTGGTGACGCCGATCATCACGACCGGCACGGTGACGACACGGCGGGCGTTCCGCGGGACGCTCACTTCTTTTCTTCGGCTTCTTTCGGGCGCGCTGCGAGAGCGCGCTCGCGGCGGCGGTCTTCGCAACTCTGCTGTAGCGACCATCGCGCATCACCTTGCTCGCGGCTTTCGCCGCACGTTTGCCCGTTCGCTTCATCATGGCGCGCAATCTCCTCTGCCGGCATTCGAAACGCTGCAGCTGACACGCGGCCTTCGCCGCGTGCAGCTGAGCGGTGACGCAGCGGTGCCGATGCGTCGCGTCGAAGAGATAGACACCGCGGCACGGAATGCGTGGCATGAGGCGTTCAACGGGGGCGAATCCATTCGACGCGGCGGTGTAGGCGAGCGCGCTATCTGCCGAGAACCGCGTCGAGCGCGGCGAACAATAGATCGAGTCGCGCGCGGGTGAGTTTGCCGACGCGCTCGATGAGAAGCTCTTTGTCCAGCGAGACGACCTGAGTGGCATTCGCAACGGAATCTTTCGGCAGGTTCGTGGCGTGCGCTGCGAGGAACACATTACCGGGAACGTCGGCCCAGGTGAGATTCGTGGTGAGCGGGATCGCAACGACGGTCGCAAGGCGGCTTCGATTGAACGCCTCCGATTGAATGACCACGACGGGTCGTTGAAAGCCCGGACCCGATCCGATCGGCTGCGGAAGATCAGCCCACCAGATTTCGCCCTGCGACACTACCACTCGGATTTCTCCAGGACGCGGCGCGCTGCGGCCGCCACGAATTCGTCCTGCTGATCCTCGACGCCTTCGAGTGCCCGGTTGATCGAGTCGGTCACCTCGTCCGGAGCATGCCGGGCCATGTACTCGCGAAGGGCGGCGCTGAATACCTCACTGCGCGAACGGCGTGAGCGGCGAGCAAACCGCTCCACCTTCTCGAAAACATCGTCGGGAATCGAGACGGCAGTTTTCATACCAGTAGTATAACCGCGATCGCGCTGCTCAGTTCTCAAACCAGAATATAAGCCGCACTTCTGCATGGAACTCAGCCTCGAGCGCCTGCATCGTGCGAAGCGCGAGTTGCCAGGCAATGCCGAGTGTTTCGTTTCCGGTTCCGATCGCTCGCAGAGCGTTCTGAATCTCGCTGATGCTCAGCCATGATGGCCGTCGCGCATCGGGACTGGAAATGATGTCCTTCGATCGATGCCGGTAATGTCCGCCGCCGGCGATGATGCCGGCGACATCGCTCGCGCGAACGAACCGCGACAACCCGTCATGGACGAATTCCTGGTCCGGCACGATGTGGGCGTAGTACGCCCGTTGCGCGAAGGCAGAGGCGTCTGCAGGAAATCCACGCGGTTCGAACAATACGGGACTGTCTTCATCGCGACGAACTCCCGCGATTGCGGCAAAAAGACGATAGTCGCGCTCCGGAAATACCTCGCTATGTGTTCGCCAGATCTCATCAGACGACGAGCGGTACTCGATGAAAGTGCGTATGTCCGTGCCCACGATTCTCTCCTTGCTCGCCGGCTCCGGCGTCCGGAGCTCATTGATAAGGCGCCGACAGTCTCGTCGGAGCCGTTCGCATGGCCAGAAAGTAGTTGAGGCGATTGTGCGCATGCGCCACGTACAACAACAAGCCGCCGAGGCTTCCGACGAGCGGCAATGCGAATGGCGTTTGCGGATTACGAATGAGCAGGACAAACGCGGGTGCTGCCACCAGGAACGAAAATCCGACGTTCGCCACGAACGACAGCACCTGCCGGTGGGATTGCTTGCTCATGTACTCCTCCCATAGCGGGATGTGATCCGGCCAGGTGCTGAATTCACGAAGGATCGGTTCGAGACACGTCCGCGCGTATGCACCCTTGCGCTTGATCGCAAAACTGTACGAGATGATCAGAAGATCGAAGAACGCCGATGCAAACGCGGGAAGCATGAGGATGTAAACGTCCATCGGCTTTACATAGGCGACGATGGCGCCCAATGCAGTCGCTACGAACGTGATCTTCACTGCGATCGCGCCTGCTCTCAGCTGTTGCGTGCTCAGGACCTCTTTTCGCAGCTCGGCGAACAGGTTCCACGCCAATTCTTCCCTTTGCATGGATTCACTCCCCCCGCACCCTCCGGTACACCTCGCAATACATCTCCGCCGAGTGCTTCCACGAGTAATCCTGCGACATCCCGTTCAGCGCGAGCTGCGTCCAGAGCAGGGGATCCTGATAGCAGCGCTGTGCCCAAAGCACCGTGTCGCGCAGGGCGGACGGCGTGGCGTCGTCGAACGTGAAGCCTGTGGCTCTATCGCGATTGTGGCCCTCGTAGCCGATGACCGTGTCGGCGAGGCCGCCGGTGCGGCGGACGATGGGGGGCGTGCCGTACGCGAGTGAATAGAGCTGATTGAGTCCGCACGGCTCGAAGCGCGACGGCATGAGGAACGCGTCCGCGCCCGCCTCAATGCGATGCGCGAGGTCGTCCTGGAATCCGACGTACGCCCAGAAGCGGCCGCCGGAGTAGCGGTGCATCTGCTGCTCGAGCGCCGGCTCGCCGGAGCCGAGCATCACGAAGCGGATGCCTGCGCCGATCAGATCGCCGAGCACTGGAAAGAGGAGGTCGAAGCCCTTCTGCTGCGTGAGGCGGCCGACGATGCCGACGACGAAGCCGCGATCATCCGCATCCATCCCCGTCGCCTCCAGCAGCGCGCGCCGGTTCTCGAGCTTTCCTTCGATCGACGACGTGTCGTAGTGGCGCGCGATCTTCGGATCGGTCGCCGGATTCCAGACCAGCGGATCGATGCCGTTGACGATCCCGATCAGCCGATCGCTGCGCATGCGCAACAGGCCATCGAGTCCGAAGCCGCCGTCGTGCGTCGTGATCTCGCGCGCGAACGTCGGCGAGACCGCGGTGATCACGTCCGCCGAGACGATCCCGCCCTTCATCAGATTGATCGCGCCGTCGAACTCCGCATGCGGCAGCGCGTCGGGCGGCAGGCCGAGCGCGCCGAACATCGACGGCGGATAGATCCCCTGGTACGCGAGGTTGTGAATGGTGAAGACCGACTTCGTCTCGTTGAAGATCCAGTCGCGCGGGCGGTCCCACGCCAGCGCCATCGGCGCGAGCGCGGTGTGCCAGTCGTGCGCGTGCATGATCTGCGGCGCCTGCCACAGCTTGTGCATCGCCGCGAACACCGCACGCACGAAGTAGCCGTAGCGCGCGATGCCGTCGTCGTGACCGCTCGCCGTCGGACTGTAGATGTGCTTGCGATCGAAGAGCTCGTCGTGCGCGATCAGAAAAAGCGGCACGTCCGATCCCGGCAGCGTCGTGCGCAGCACTCCGTCGGTCACCAGCTCCGCGTCGCGCAATTTTTCGCGCGCCTCGCGATAGAGCGGCATCCAGACCGTGACCTCGTGGCCGAGCTGCGCCTGTGCCTTCGGCAGCGCGCCGGCGACATCGCCGAGGCCGCCGCTTTTCGCGAATGGGGTGACTTCAGCCGATAGATGAGCGATGCGCATGAATTTCTCCGACCGAGACGGAAACGCAATCGCGGCCGGCGGCCTTCGCCACGTACAACGCCTGATCGGCCTGATCGATCAGCGTGTCGGGGACGTCGCGCGCGGTCGGAGTGGTCGCCGCGACGCCGCAGCTCGCGGTGAGCGTGCGTGTGCCGCTGTCGTCGTACGGGATTCCGAGCTGCGCGATGCCGATGCGCAGCCGCTCCGCGATCTGCATCGCGTCGTGCTCGCCGCAGCCGACGAGCAGCACGGCGAACTCCTCGCCGCCGTAGCGCGCCGCGACGTCGCCGCTGCGGCGAATGGTCGCCCCGAGGTACTCGCCGACTTTGCGCAGCGATTCGTCGCCTGCGCGATGGCCGCGCGTGTCGTTCAGCTCCTTGAAGTGATCGAGGTCGATCATGATCAACGCGAGCGAGCTCCGGTCCCTCATCGCCGACTGCCAATCCTCGGCGATGGCGCGCTGGAAGTAGCGGCGGTTGGCGATGCCGGTCAGCTCGTCGAACAGCGAGAGCCGTTCCAGCCGCGCGTTCGCCTGCTCCAGCAACTCGTTCTTCTCGTTCAGCTCCTGCGTCCGCTCGGCGATGCGCGCGCGAAGCTGTTCCGCGTGCCGATGCAGCGAGCGCGTGCGGATCCAGACGATCAGCATGATGATCGCCGCGAGGACCACGATCCACAGCGCGAACGACGCGCGCGTCGCATACCACGGCGGCAGCACGCCGAATGTCCAGCGCGTCTCCGGACCGATCAACCCCTCCGGCGAGCGCGCGCGGACGCGGAACGTGTAATCGCCGCCGTTGAGATTCGTGAAGTCGACGAACGTCTCGTTGCTCCAGTCGCTCCAGTCCGAATCGGTCGAATCGAGGCGGTACTGGAACATCACGCCGGTGTGGTACGAGACCGGCGCGAACTCGATGCGCAGGCGGCGGAAGTCGTGGCGCAGCGTGCGGCCGTCGCGCGCCGTGCCCACCGCGTCGATGCGATGGATCAGCGGCGCCGGCTGCGCGGTGCGTCGCGCGCTGGCGTGCGAGTCGTAGCGGAACATGCCGCGATTCGAGCCGAGCCAGACCACGCCGTCCACATCGCAAGTGATCGACTGGATGTCGTTGACCGTGATGCTCAGCAGCGGCTCGCCCTCCGCCGCCCAGCCGCCCCGCGGCAGTTTTCGAAAGACGCGCGGTGGGATCGTGTTCACCCAGAGATCGCCGCGCGCGTCCTCCGCCATGCGGAAGTACTTGCCCGGAATGTCGAGGTTGTTGACGCGCGGATCTTCGACCAGCCGCGTTCCGTCGGGGCGCACGAAGCGATACTCGTCGCCCACGAAGCCGACGCGTCCGCCGATGAACTGCAGGTGCATCTCGCCTTCGCCGATGCGCGTGAGTCGCGGCTGCGGCGACGCCGCGTCGTCGATGCGCAGCACGCCGTCGAACGTCGTCCCCGCCCAGATCGCGCCGTTCTCCTCGTGGAAGTCGCGCACGTACGGCGGCGCCCCTTCGACCATCCGGTCGAACTTCCATTCATTGCCTTCGTGGCGCAGCACGCCGAGGCCGCTGCGGGAACCGAAGAGAACACGGGAGGGATCGGAGGTGAGGCGGATCATGCCGTAGCCGCCGGTGCGCTCGGTGCCGGCGATTGCCGTCACGCGCTCATTGCGATCGAGCAGCAGGATGCCGTTCGACGTCGACACGAGGAGCCCTTCCGGCACCTCGGCCATGAACCACGCCGAGCCGGAGCTTGCGGGGAGCACCTGCCGCACCGGCATCTTTTCGCGATCGATGGCGAAGAGGCCGTGCGAGTTGGTGATGTAGATGCGGTCGTTCCAGCGGAAGACGTGGCGCGCGGAGCCGCGGATGCCGAGGCGCGAATCCCAGACCGTGAGCAGCGACGCGAGGTCGATCTGCGCGATCGAGCCGTCGGATGCGGCGAGCCAGAGCGAGCCCTCGCGATCGACGAACGCGGCGCGCACCACGTCGTCGGGCACGCCCGCCGCGTGATCGACGATCTGATCGAGCCGGCCGTCCGCGGTGATGATCGCCACGCCGTCGTCGGGCGTGGTGATGGCGATGCGGCCGTCGGCGAGGCGGACGGCATCGGCCGCGCGCCTGTCCTTCAGCCACGTCGAAGCGTCGGTGGCGAGCGGAGTGGCGACGCCGTTCTCGATGACGAAGAGTCCCTTGCCGTGCGCGACCGCGAGGACCTGGCCGTTGTTGCCGCCGACCACGACGTCGATGTCGAGCGACGGCACCTCGGTCGAGAGATTCTCGCCCGCGACGCGGAGGAGCGATGTCGTGGCGATGTAGGTCGTGTCGCCGGCGCGGAAGCAGCGCTGATGCGCGCGCGGCGTGGAGTCGATGACGCGGACACCCGACGCGTTGCCGGCGACGATCACGCGATCGGTGACGGCGATGAAGCCGCTGCCATCGCGGCAGATCGAGTTGACGTCGCCGATGGAACGGCCGGAGATGAGCGTGCGATAGCGGTTCGACTCAATCACGCCGAGCTGCTCGACGCCGCCGGCGATCATGCGCCCCGACGCGTCGCTCTCCAGCGCAAAGACCGCGGAGTGATTCGGCAGCTCGACGATGCTCCACCACGCGCCGTCGAACGCCAGCGCCCCGCGCAGGTTCGCGAACCAGAGCACGCCCCGCCCGTCCTGCGCGACGTCGAAGTTCTGCGCGCCGGCATTGAAATCCTCGGGCGTGAAGGCGCGCACGAGAGGCAGTCCGCGCTCGCTCGCGCGAAGCGTGAGGGCGACGAGGACCAGTACGGCAAGAGCTCGCACGCGCATTGTTGTAAGGACCGGGGTCAAGGATACTCTGGGGTCTCGACGTGAACCACATCTTCGGAATGCTTCCCGACGACCTCGCCGCACATCTCCGCGCGCACGGCGTCGAGGTGCGCGACGCGGAAGCGCGGCGAATCCTCGCCCACGTGATGGCAGGTCGTGACGGGTATCCGAAATCGCGTCCCGTTCCGCGCGCGGTGGAGCAGGCGTGCGACAGGCTCGTCGATCGGCGTCCGCTGGAGATCGTCGAGCGCGCGACCGATCCATCCGACGGCTTCGTGAAGTACCTCTTCCGGCTGCACGACGGCGCGGTGGTGGAGGCGGTGCGCATCCCGCTCGAAGTGCGAGGGCGCTTCACGATCTGCCTCTCCAGCCAGGCCGGCTGCGCGATGGGGTGCACGTTCTGCGCGACCGGCCGCCTCGGGCTCACGCGCAGCCTCGAGCCGTGGGAGATCGTCGCGCAGTTTGTGGCCATTCGCGACGAAGCGGCCGGCACCATCACCGGCGCGGTGTTTCAGGGACAGGGCGAGCCGTTGCACAACTACGCCTCGGTGATCCGCGCGGCGGAGATCCTTTCGCATCCGTGCGGCGGACGCATCACGTCGAAGGCGATCACGATCTCGACGGTCGGACTCGTCCCCGCGATCGAGCGCTATGCGCGCGAGCGGCATCCGTATCGATTGATCGTCTCGCTCACCTCGGCGATCGATGCGCGGCGACGCGAATTGTTGCCGGTTGCCGGTGGGTGGCCGGTTGCCGAGGTGGCCCGCGCGATTCGCGAATATCAGCGAGCGGCCGGTGGACGCGTGACCATCGCCTGGGTGCTCCTCGGCGGGATCAACACGGGGCGCGATGAAGTCGACGCATTGCGTGAGCTCTTCGAAGGCGTGCCGCTGCGGATCAATCTGATCGATGTCAATGACGCGCGTCCCGATGGGTTCCGCCGTGCGACCGCGGACGAGCTGGCGGATTTTCGCGATGCATTGCGCACGCTCGAAGTGCCGGTCGTGCGGCGCTACTCCGGCGGCGCCGCGAAGCATGCGGCGTGCGGTATGTTGGCGAGTACATGCCACCCGTCCTCCTCACAGCCGAATCGCTGACCAAATCGTTCGGCGCGCGTCCACTTTTCGAGAACCTCTCCTTCACGCTGTTCGAGGGCGATCACGTCGGACTGGTCGGTCCGAATGGCTCCGGCAAATCGACGCTGCTGAAAATTCTCGCGGGCGTCGACGACGCCGACTCCGGCACGCGCGCGCTGCGCAAAGGCGTCCGCATCGGCTACGTGCCGCAGGATCCGGTCTTCACGCCGGGACTGACCGTCGAGGACGTGCTGCTCGACGCGATCGCAAACGATCACACGCTCGACGACTACGAGCGCACCGGGCGCGTCGCGGTGGCCCTCGGCAAGTCGGGCTTCAACGACCGCACGCTGCAGACCGACATCCTCTCCGGCGGCTGGCGCAAGCGCCTGGCGATCGCGCGCGAGCTGGTGCGCGAGCCCGACGTTCTGCTGCTCGACGAGCCGACGAATCACCTCGACGTCGAGGCGATCCTCTGGCTCGAAGCGCTGCTGCGATCGGAGCCCGAGGCGTTCATCGTGGTCAGTCACGACCGCTACTTCCTCGACAACATCGCCAAGCGGATGCTGGAGCTCAATCGCGTCTATCCCGATGGCCTCTTTCAAAGCGACGGCAGCTACACCGACTTCCTCGAGAAACGCGACGAGCTGCTGCGCAATGAAACGGCATATCAGGAAACGCTCGCCAATCTTGTGCGGCGCGAAGTCGAGTGGCTGCGCCGCGGACCGAAGGCGCGGACGACGAAGTCGAAAGCGCGCATCCAGTCGGCCGGCAAGTTGATGGACGAACTGGGTGAGAGCCGCTCGCGCACGGCGACGCAATCGGGGGCGAAGATCGACTTCACCGCATCGGAGCGGAAGACGAAGCGGCTCTGGTCGGCGAAGGATTTGCGTCGCGGCGAATTGTTCAGAGATCTCGACATCCTTCTTAAGCCCGGCACGCGCCTCGGCGTCCTCGGGCCGAACGGCTCGGGGAAGACGACGCTGCTGCGGACGATCATCGGCGAGCTGCAGCCTGATGAGGGCACGATCGAGCGCGCCGATCAGTTGCGCGTCGTCTACTTCGAACAGAACCGGCAGTCGCTCGATCCGAGCCTCACGCTCAAGCGCTCGCTCGCGCCGGAAGGCGACTCGGTGCTCTATCGCGATCGGAGCATTCACGTCGCCTCGTGGGCGAAGCGCTTTCTCTTTCGCACCGAGCAGCTCGAGACCGCGGTGTCGCGCTTGTCGGGCGGCGAGAAGGCGCGCATCGTCCTTGCGCGCCTGATGCTGCAGCCGGCCGATCTGCTTGTGCTCGACGAGCCGACGAACGATCTCGACATCCCGACGCTCGACGTGCTCGAAGAATCGCTGCTCGAGTTCCCCGGCGCGCTGGTGCTGGTGACGCACGACCGCTATCTGCTCGATCGCGTGTCGACGCAGATCCTCGCGCTCGATGGGAAGGGGAGCGCGCAGTACTTTGCGGATTACTCGCAGTGGGAGACGCAGCGGGATGACAAGAAGCCCGGTGAGCGACAGGCGAGGGCGCCTGTCCCCCCACTGGAAACGAAGAAACGTCTGGGCTATCTCGAGCAGCGCGAATTCGACTCCATGGAAGCGACAGTCCTCGCCGCCGAGGGGAAGCTCGAAGAAGCGAAGTCGCGCGCGCACGATCCGTCGATCGCCGCCGATGCGATCGCGTTGCAGCAGCGATTTACCGAGCTCGACGAGGCGCAGAAAGAAGTCGACCGGCTTTATGCGCGCTGGGCCGAATTAGAGGCAAAGCTGGCGTAGGTCATGAAGTAGATCCTTTGGCGTCAGTACTTTTGCTGCGCCAGAGGAGACAAACATGATCAGAAAGAACGCAGTTTTTGCCGCCATGGCCATGGCGCTTCTGCTGCTGGCCAGTTGCGGATCCACGTCCGACATCTTCGGCGGCGGTAACAACGACACGTCCAACCGCACCCTTCACGGCACGGTCGACACCGTCGACCTCAACAGCAACTCGATCGTTCTGACGAACACGAGTGGCTACACCACCAACCTGTCGACCGGCGGCGGCGCGGGGAACACCGTCCGCGTCTATTTCGACAACAACACGACGGTCGCCTACAACGGGCAGACGTTCCGCCCCGAGAACCTCGACCGTGGTGATCAGGTCGACATCAACGTCCGCCAGTCGGGCAACCAGTTGTACGCCGACACGATGACGGTCACGTACAACGCGAATCCGAACGGCACGAACGGCGGCGTCTACGCGTCGGGCAACTACAGCGGCACGGTCCGCTACGTCGACACCTCGCGCCGCACGATCCAGCTCGATCGCGGCAACGGCTCGTCGTACGTGACGGTCGACTACGATCCGAACACGACCGTGATCTTCAACGGCCGTTCGTATCTGCCGGCCGATCTCGAAGTCGGCGATCAGGTCACGATCTACACGCGCGACATCGGCGGCGGCCACATGGTGGCGTCGAACATCGACGTGACGCGCAGCATGACCAGCGGCAGCGGCACGTCGTCGAATTACGCGACGATCCGCGGCACGGTGCGCGCGATCAACACCTACAACCACACCATCGATCTCGAGCAGACGAGCTACATCTCGGGCTTCCTCCCGGGCAGCGGCAGCCGCAGCTCCGTGATCACGGTGCAGTACGACACGAACCTGCGCGTCAACGTCGGCGGTCAGATGCAGCCGATCTCCGGCCTCGAGCGCGGCGACGTGATCGAGATCCAGGCGCAGGACCTCGGCAATTCGAACTGGATGGCGTCGAGCATTTCGCTGATTCGAGACGTTCGTAGGTAGCGTCGTTTGCCGTACCATTGATCAAGGAGGTATCGATCATGGCGAAAGGCAACAACGCCCGGAAAAAAGAGACGAAGAAGCCGAAGAAAGACAAGACCAAGTAGTTCATGTTCCGACTCGACACCGATCGTCTCTTGATTCGACCCTGGCAACCCGCCGACCGGCCGGCACTGAAGGCTCTGACTGAAGATCCGGAAGTGATGCGGTACGTGCACGGCGGGTTGCCGTATTCGGACGAGGAGCTCGACGAGTTCCTCACCCGCCAGTCGCGCCAGCTCGCCGAACACGACCTCTGCATGGGCGCGCTCATCGAAAAATCATCCGACCGCCTCATCGGCGTGTGCGGCATTCAACCGCTCGGCACGACCGGCGAGCTCGAGATCGGCTGGTGGCTGGCGCGCGACATGTGGGGCCGCGGCTACGCGACCGAGGGCGGCGGCGCGGCGATGCAGCACGTGTTCGAGACGCTCGGGCGGAAGCGCGTGGTCGCGATCATCGATCCCGGCAACGATCCTTCGATTCGCGTGGTGAAGCGGCTCGGGATGCAGCACGAGGGACGCTTCACCGGCGCGCAGCTGGGGCATCGCAAGCCGGAGATCCTCGTCGAGCTTTATTCGCGCGAGCGCTGAGCGCTACTCGTCGCCCGTCTTCACGCTCGCGCTCCAGTCTCCGAATTCGTCGCGCATCAGCTGCACCTGCCACGGCTGACAACAGACCGGGCAGTCCTGCACGAACGACTGCCGGCTCCAGCCTTCATCCTCGACCGTGAGCTCCGCCGGCTCGCCGCAGTAGGGACAGGTGACGGGGACGTAGTCACTCATTCGGCAAGTATGCCGCGTTGAACGCGATCCGGCAGCGCGCGTCGGTGCCGAGGTAGGTGATGCGTCCCTCGATCGACTGCTTGTCGGCGCCGAGGAGCTCGAGCTCGGCGCCATCGGTGTAGGTCGTGCCGAGGAGCTCGAAATGTGTCAGCTTCCTCGTGGTCGTGTCGATGACGGCGGAGGCGATCCCTTTGTCAAACGTAACGGTCACGAGGTCGCCTTCGCGCGTCGCAATCGCGGTCTGGGGATGCTCTTCGCGATCGCGCACGGCGATCCGTCCCTCCGCGCGGCCTGCGCTGAAGTTCGTCGGCGTCCACGCATTCGGATCGCGCGGCCTATAGCGCTGTTCAATGCGATGAATCAGCTGCTCGAGTCGTACTTCCCACCACCACGTCCTGCGGTTCGGCGACATCTGCTCCGCGGCTTCGAGCGGGACATTGATGTAGAGCACGAGCATGCCGATGACGGCGATCGCGAGGAAGACGATGCCGCCGATGAAGTTGCCGATCGAGCGGCGCACGAGACGGCGCTGAATGGCTGCGGCGTCGCCGTTCATGATGGTGAGCGTCGGCACGACCTCCGCCGGCTCGTGCGTGAGGCCCCCTTCAGTCGCCGAGTAGTAGCCGAGCGCGCAGACCTCTTCGCCCGGCCGCAGCACCGCTTCGTAGAGAGTCGCGCGTTGGAGCGTCGCGTCGGCAGCAGCGTTCTGATGATCGAAGCGGACGCCCGGCGACGTCGTGAGGTCGGGCTTCATCATCTGCGGAATGGTGAACGGTGTCTTCGCGACGAAGTCGAGCGCGTTCTGGCGGAGCTCCGGCGTGTTGCAGTACGTCTCCGGCACGTCGAGCTCCGGCCGGG
>Ga0193696_1000247_pt1 | contig 21024 bp, 13 predicted proteins | sample L3m1metaG_FD_145074 | JGI IMG/M metagenome (GOLD analysis project Ga0193696, IMG submission 145074) | Soil microbial communities from a riparian zone of the East river system, Colorado, United States - L3m1 | ecosystem: Environmental > Terrestrial > Soil > Riparian zone | place: USA: East River... | reverse complement strand
CGGCCCTAAGTTCAATCTGACGAGCTTTGCCGGCGCGGACGGGTGGTACGACGACATCTCCGACGGCCCTGTGTACGCCAGGGTAACTCTCGATGACGGCACGACCGTCGACGCGGAAATGGCGTGGGTGCTCGTCGGCTCGCCGAAATTCGCGCCCGAGCTGATCAACATCGTCACGCTCGACGATCTGATGTACGACGCCGCGATCCGGGAGATGAATTTCAATCCGCTGATCTACGACAACAACGCCTGGAACCGTGATTACCGGCCGAACTTCGATCGCGACATCCAGCCCATCCTCGATCGCCCGGCCGGATATCGCTGGGTCTCGAACATTCCGTTCATGAACTCGTTCTCGCCGCCGCCGTTCGACCCGAGGGATGCGTCCGAAGGGAACAGGGCCAATCGCGAAAATTACCTGAGCTACTTCCGCACGCCCGTGCCGCCGCAGCTTTTCGCCAACGAAGACGACGCGGCCGCGGCGCTGGCCGTGGCGCATGGACCGGCGTACGGCTTCGGCGATGGCGCGGCGATCGGTAAGGACGTCCCGCTGATGCCGGTGAACTCCGGCAGCAATCCGCTCAACCCGGTGGTGATCATCAAGTTCCTCACCCTCACGCCGACGCAGTTCTTCTTCCTCGAGCAGTGGGCGGCGGGGATTTTCGAGCTCTCGCCCCATCCCGGTCCGGCCGAGAGCTCGGTCACACCGGAGGATCACATCCCGCCGGGCAATTGCGTCGGCGGCCCGCTGTGCCCCGGCATCGAGACGACGTGGATCATGCAGAACGCGGAGATCTACAGCGCGCCGTATCGCATCAAGCCGGCGCATCCGGAGAGCTACTACGAGCAGAACGGCCTGAGTCCAATCGAAGATGAGGGACGCGGCAACGGCTGCGAGCCGGGCGACCTCACCAAGCGCATGGCCATCCCATGGCAGGCCGATTTCTTCGACTGCAGCGTGCAATACGTGAACTTCACCAATCCATCGGAGAACAAAGACTCGACCGGCACGCCGTATCCTCCGACCGTCTTCGTCTACTGGTGGCCGCCGCAGAGTCCCGAGTTCACGATGGCGGGCATGAACGGCGTGACTCCGACCGAGATTGCGAACAATCAGTTGACCACCGGCGTGAACGTCGGCATCCAGGCGCCATACGCGCGGGGCATCAACAGCTTCGGACAGATGATTCTGGCGTGGAGCTACCTGGCGTTCATCGCCAACCAGAACCGCCGCGATCCGATGTTCCCGAATTTCACGGAGCAGGAGCGCAACGACACCAAGTTCGCCGTCGGCGTGGTCGGCCTCGGCGATGTGAACGTCATGGGAGGCAACTACTCCGTCAATCCGGCGGGGAATTACGTTCCCTTCTGGTATCTGCTCAAGGACGTGTACGACCTTGTCGGAAAGTAACGCCGGGAAGTGACGGCCGCATACGACGTGCTCATCGCCGGCGGGGGCCCCGCCGGCTGCGCGCTGGCTCTGACGTTGGCGCGATACACCGCGCGGCGGGTAGCCATGGTGGAGTTGCGCGGCTACGGCGGCGTGCGGGTCGGCGAGACGCTGCAGCCGGGGATGGAAAGCGTCTTCCGATACCTCGGGGTGTGGGACACGTTCTGCGCGGCGGGACATCGTCCGGCGCACTCGATCCGTTCCGCATGGGGAAATGAGGAACTGTACGAGCGGAGCTTCTTCATGACTCCGCACGGGCGTGGATGGCACCTCGACCGCGCGCGTTTCGACGCCATGCTCGCCGAGGAGGCAAAGAGCGCCGGTGTGACGCTGATCAGTCCTGCACGATTGACCTCCCTCGAGCGCACACCCGACGGTTGGCTGGCGCGAGTGACGCGGCACGGAGAGTCGCCGATCGAGTTGCACGCGTCGTTCATCGTCGATGCGACGGGACGGAAGGCGCCGATCGCGGTGTCTCTCGGCGCCTCCCATCTCATCGACGACGATCTGGTGGGCGTCTACTGCTTCGGCGTCGACGACCGCGCTCAGGATGACGAATGGTCGACGCTCATCGAGGCCGCGCCGGACGGCTGGTGGTACACGACCTTCCTCCCGGACCGCCGGCTGGTGGCCGCGTTTCTGACCGACGGCGACATCGTGAAGGAGCAGCGGCTGTTGTCGCTGCCGCGGTGGATCGAGCTTCTGGCGAAAACGCGGCACACGCGAGAACGCCTCCTGGCCTGCCGGGCCGCGACCCGGTTGCGCGCGTATCGCGCGCACTCCCGCATCCTCGATCCCATCGCCGGCGACGGATGGCTGGCCACCGGTGACGCGGCCGCATCGCACGATCCGCTCTCATCGATGGGCATCGCCAACGCGCTGAGCACCGGCATGCACGCCGCGCGCGCCATCGACGCGGCGCTCAACGGCGATCGGTCGATGCTCGACGCGTATGCGCGCGGCATTGCCACGCATTACCAGTCGTACCGGGCGATGCAGCGGCGTTTCTATTGCGTCGAGCAGCGCTGGCCGGAGGCCACGTTCTGGAAGCGCCGTCACGGCCGTGCTCTCTCCTGAGCTTCGCTCAGGATGACGGCGGCGTGACGCCCCGCGGCTACTTTCCCGACGGTTTTCCGCCCGGCTGCTTGTCGTTCTTGTCGGAGTTGCCGTCGCCGTATCTCTCCCGCCCGCCGGTCACGCTGCCTCTGTTCGGCGCGCCGGCCGGTTTCTCCGTGCTCGCGCCCGTACCCGCGCGCGATGGGGGACGTTCTCTTCCTGCCACCATACAAGCCTCCTTCTATGTCAGGCTGGTCTCACGCAACCGACGCGCCAGACCTGCTGCCGAAGGCTTTTTCAACCATCTGTCCTGACCTGCGTATGCTCTGCCTCATGCATGCAATCGAGGTCGTCAACCTCACCAAGTCCTACGGCTCGTTCGTTGCCGTGCGAGACTTTTCATTCACCGTCAAACCCGGCGAGATCCTCGGGTTGGTGGGACCGAATGGTGCGGGCAAGACGACGACGCTCCGCGCGCTGGGTGGAATCCATCCGCCGACCTCGGGGCAGGTGCGCATCGGCGGGTACGACATCATGGCCGAGGCCGTGGAGGCCAGGCGGCGCCTCGCGTTCTTTCCCGACGAGCCGCGCCTCTTCGACTACCTGACCGTCGAGGAGCATCTCGAATTCGCGGCGGCGATCTATGGCGTCGCGGAGTGGCGCGCGCCGATGAACGCACTGCTCGACGAGCTCGAGCTCGCCGAAAAGCGAAGAGCACTCCCGGCCGAGCTCTCGCGCGGAATGAAACAGAAGCTCATGATTGCCTGCGGCTTCATTCATGCGCCCGAGGTGATGATTTTCGATGAGCCGCTGACGGGACTCGATCCCCTCGGCATCCGCCGCATGAAAGAATCCGTCACGCGGCGCGCGCAGCAGGGCGCCGCGGTCATCCTCAGCTCGCATCTCCTGCACCTCGTCGAAGAAATGTGCGACAGAGTCGCCGTCATTCAGAAAGGCGAGCGCATCGCATACGGCACGATCGACGATCTGAAGTCCCTGATCGCGCAGGGCCGCGGCGATGTCTCGCTCGAGGAAGCGTTTCTGGCGATCACCTCCGGTGTGCCGCAGGAGGGTCCGCGGACGTGATCCACGCCTTTCTCTTCGTCACGACGCGGTCGTTCCGCAACCGCATCGTGTCGCGTCTCAAGCGGCTGCGGAACGTTCGCTACCTCCTCTCCTTTCTCGTGGGGATGGCGTATATGTGGTTCGCCGGCTGGCGCCATCTGTTCGTCGGGCGCTCGCCGCTGCGGCACGGGGGCTTTCCCGTGAGCGCGTTCTCCGTCGACCTGGCGGCCGTGGTCGTGCTGTTCATGATGATCCTGGCGTGGGCGCTGCCGAAGGAGTCCGCGGGACTCGCGTTCAGCGAGGCGGAGATCCAGTTCCTCTTTCCCGCGCCGATCACGCGCCGGCAACTGCTGCTCTACAAGATCCTGCGCGCGCAGCCGCAGCTCTTCATCAGCGCGGCGGTGATGACGTTACTCATGTTCCGTGGTGCGAAGTTCATCGGTGTCTGGGCCTGCTTCATCGCCCTGTCGACCTACTTCACGTTCGTGGCGCTCGGCCGGGCACGCCTCAAGCTTCTCGGCGCCGGCTTTCTGGTCCGGCTGCCGGTGATTGCGGCGGTGGCCGCGGGCGTCTCGTATCTGCTGTGGCGCATCGTCGATCTCGGGCCGTTTCGTGGACTGGCGACGAGGGCGAGGCCGGGACGGTTCCCGGATTTTCCGGCGCTTTTTCACAGCCCCGTCGCGGACGCGATTCTCTTCGTGCCGCGGTTCTTCGGCCACGCCGTGCTGCCGGCGTCCATTCCACAACTGCTCGCGTCGTGCGGCATCCTGCTCGCGGTCGCGCTGCTGTTTTTCGAGCTGGCGGCGCGGACGAACATCGCGGTGGAAGAGGCGTCGGTTCAGGCGTCGGAGAGGTGGGCGGCGCGCCGCGCGCGCCTGAGCCAGCAGGGCGTCGGCAGGCAGGTGACATTTCGGCGCATCCCGCCGCCGTTCCGCATTCCGGCGGGCGCGCGTCCCGAGGTGGCCATCTACTGGAAGAACGTGACGGCGGGGCTGCGGATCTCCTCGCCGTATCTGCTCATCATGGCCGTCTTCGCGCTCTATTGCCTCGTCCAGTCGTTCTACATTCCCGAGCTGCTCGTGCGCGCCATACTGGCCGGTGTCGTGCTCTTCGTTGCCGCGATCTTCCCGCTCCTCGGCAGCTTCGCGTTCGCGCAGGACATGCGTCTCGACCTGCCGCGGATCGAGTTGCTGAAGAGCTACCCGATCTCCGGTGAGCGCCTCGTGGCCGCGGAGATCGCCGGTCCGCTGACGTTCCTCGCCGCCGTCGAGCTCATGCTGCTCAGCGTCGCCGCGATCATCCTCCATGCGGCCGAGGTGCCCGCGGAGCTGGACTTTCTAGCGTCGCCGGAGCTCGTCGTGATCACGCTGATGCTGGCCACGCCCGTCTGCGCCGCGCAGCTCCTGATCCGGAATGCCGTGCCGATTCTCCTGCCGGGTTGGGCGATGCGTGCGCCGGACGAGCAGCGCGGCTTCAACGTGCACGCCGCGGGCAGCAGCATGATGGCCGGCAATCTGCTGGTGCTGCTGTTCATGCTGCTGCCCGCGGCGTGCATCATGGGACCCGGCCTGCTGATGGCGAAGTACTGGTTCCACGGCAGCATGCCGGTGGTTGCGCTTACGACCGTCCTGGCCGCGGCGCTGCTTTTCTTCGAAGTCTGGCTCGGCATCCGCTTCCTCGGCCGGCAGTTCGAGAAGATCGACGTGACGAATGAACTGGATGCGGTCGCGTTGTAGCGGTCCCGTCGCCGAGCCCGTGGAAAGGAGTGTGGATATGCGCAGAGCAGTCCTCGGAGGTCTCACGGCTGTGGTTCTGCTGACCGGTGTTTCCGCCGCGTATGGCGCGAAGTCAGCGGGCGAAGTGTGCGGCGATGTCGCCCGCAAAGCGCAGCGCACTCTGTGGGATCCGATGCGCGAGTCGGGCGACGCCGCGTTCTGTCGCAAGGGGTGGCTGGTCAAGCGTCCCGAGGAGCTGATCGCGTGCGGATTTCGGAGCCATCACACGCGCTTTGCCACCAAGTTGCAGAACCGGTGGAATGCCTTGTTCCAGAGCGCGGACGCCGAGTGGGCGACGTGGGGACCGCGGTCGATCGCGGCGGATTTCGAGCAAGGGACGATTCGCGGAGGCTTCAAGCGCACGTTCTTCGGCGCCGGGCTCGCGTACAGCACTTCGACCATCGAGGTAGCGAAAGAAGGAGGTATGGCAGAGGCCTCCATCACCGTCTGCACGTTCGACTATGACGGCGATGTACGCCATGCGGAGCAGAAGAGCTTCCGATCGGGTCCCGATCAACTCGGCGTCACGGCCACGTTCGTGCTCGAGCATCGAGACACCGAGATTATCGGAGTGGTCGTAGACACGCCGGTTTCGATCAACAACTTCGAGTACCGCGCACGCCTGTTGAGCGAGCCCACACGCAACAAACTGCCCGCCGTCAAAGGTGTGGCCGACCTGCACGTCCATCAATTGGCCGATCTCGCCTTCGCGGGCCGCATGTATTGGGGGCAGTCGTTCGGGAAGAAATCCGACGCGCTGGCCCGGGAAATAATCAATCCGGCCGGTACCGGTCTCGACACGTCGCACATCGAGAACTTCCTTCAGCAGCTCGCCGCTTCGAAAAGTGTCGATGCAAACCTGCTCTTCGCGGTGATCAACATGGACACCACCGATGAAGGCTTTTTCAAGTACGGCGGAGCGGGCGCGCCAGGCTTCGAGGATTGGCCGCATCACGCCGACCGCTCGCATCAGGGGCTCTACCTGGACTGGCTGAAAGCGGCGCACGAGAACAATGCCGGTGAGCACCATAACGTCAACCTGGTGGTGGTGTCGCTGGTCAACAACGATGTCCTCTGCTCGGTGGCGAAGCTGTTCGACGCGTACGGCAACGTGCCCATCCGCAATTCCGAGGGCAGGATCACCGGCTGGGAATCGGCCGAATGGGGTTGCTCGGACCATGAGAACGTGCAGCGGCAGTTGCTGGCCATGCATGAGATCGAGAAGGACAATCCCTGGTACCGCATTGCCATGTCGCCGTGGCACGCGCGGCAGATCATCGCGGACGGCGATCTCGCGGTGGTGGTGTCGATGGAAACCGATAAGCCGTTGTCGGGCAAGGGCGGCAGCTACGGCAACTGGGAGCAGCAGCTCGACGTCTATCGCTCGATGGGATTGACCTCGATGCAGATGGTGCATGAGTCGAACAGCAGGTTCTGCGGCGCGGCTCCGCATCGCGACATGATGACCGTCCTGCAGCTCATCCACTTTCCGCTGCCGTCGGTGATCGCTCTTTTGTCCAGCCGGTCGACGTTCCAGCTCGACCAACAGCGCTACAACACGCTGGGCATCACCGAGGAAGGACGAAAGCTGGTCGATGCGATGGTCGCGCGCAACATGCCCATCGACCTGGCGCATGGCAGCCAGCGCTGCCGCCGGGACGTCATGGCGCGTGTCGGAACGGACTATGGGCTGTACGACTCGCACACCAAGTTCAAGCGGCTGTTGCAGTGGGATGGGAAATGCGGCGAAGAAGATTGCATCAAGGACAACAAGGGCCCCCTCGACCGCGAGCAGGAGTTTCTCATCACGGATGAAATGATTCCGGAGTACAGAAAGCACCACGTGCTGATCGGACTGCGGCCGGCGTCGATCGACGTAGCGGAGACACCGGACGACGTAACAGATACCAACGTAGAAAACACGTGTCCCGGCTCGTCGCGCAGTTTCGCGCAGCTGGTGCAATACGCCAGCGATCAACGGCTGACATTCGCATATGGGACCGACTTCAACACCGGAGTGTCACAGCTCGGGCCGCGTTTCGGCGCCCAACGATGCTGGGCGGCGCTGAAGGAACTGAAAAACAGGACCAGGCGGGAGGTCAAACCGGAGTCGGAGGGAAACATTCACGCGCGCCAGCGTCTCATCGGATCCATCGCCGGCACCAACTACTACACCGACGGTATGGCGGTCTATGGCTATCTGGCGATGTGGGAGCGCACGTATCCGCCGGAGGGAACGGCGCCGGCGCCCAACGAAGAACGGCCAAAGTGCAAGAACGACGGCGATTGTGGGAGCGGCCAGTGGTGCAACGCCGGCGTCGACATCGCGCAGAACAAATGCGAGGCGAAGAAGGACGACGGCGAAGCGTGTCCGGCCGTCGGCGGAGGCCATGCATGCAAGTCGGGGCAGTGTATGTGGGGCCACTGCTACACACCGGCGTCGGTGGCCATGGGGGGCACCTGCTATGTCGACGGCGCGTGCCGTAACGGCAGGTGCAGCGCGTGGGATGGCGCACGGGGGATCTGCGTGTGCAGGGACGACGGCGATTGCGGTTCCGGTTTCTGGTGTGATGCCGGCCTCGATCTCAAGCTCAACGCATGCAAGGCCAAACTCGACGACGGCGCCTTCTGCGGCACAGTCGGCGAGTTGAGCGTCGGGCACCGCTGCAAATCCGGCGACTGCAAGGTATGGGGAGCGAGCTTGAAACTGAAATGCAAGTGAGGAATGGAGGTAGGGAAAACACCCCGGGCGACCCACCTAAGCATGGCGCAAAAGAAAGCGGCGACGGCAGTGGTCGAGCGGAAGGCTTGTGAGCGAGTCATGTTCGGAGTGGGTCGGGCGCGGCGGTTCACACAGGATTCGCCGGTGCTTCCCGATGTCTGGATCAAGTTCGCGGAAGACCTCGATGCGAAACGTGAGCTGCTCCTGACGCCGTTCGCCGAGGCGCGGCCGGGGGAACTGCGGCGCGTCGTGGAGGAGCGGCTCGGCCCCGATCCCATGAAGGACGGCGAGCCGCGCGAGCTGATCTACAACCAATCGACTGCTCTGGCCACGATCACGTTCGAAGAGCTGGTGCGCGTGATCCTGCCGATGACCTACTGGTGGTCGAACATGCTGTGGCAGCGCATCGACAAGAAGCGCAACCCCATCAATCCCGGCGTGCTGCTGCAGGACGAGACGATTCGTCAAGCGGTCGCCCGGGCTCTCCAGGATCCGGAACGGCGTGCGTCCGAGCTCGGCGTCTCGGCGGACCTGCTGTGGGTCTTCCGCATCGTCGGCTTCCTCGCGGTCGCGCGCAAAGAGAACCGGCGTCGCACGGAGAGTGAGTTCGAGCCGGTGCCCGCGGACATCGAGAAGCCGGGCGAGTCGAGCGAGCCGGACGCGCCGCCGTACGACTGGAGCCGCGAGGTCAAGGCGGTCGCGGAATTGCTGGAAGGAGTTGACCCGCACGAGGACGTGAATTCGCGCATCTGGACGGTGAACCTCAATCGCCAGGCATCGACGGCCATCGTGCGCTCCTCCGTATCGGTGAAGGCGGACGCAGCGCGACGCCTCTTCGAGCTGAGCTGCAAGGATCTCGTATGGGCCGTCGTCGACAGCGGCATCGACGCCACGCATCCCGCATTCCGGCGCCGCAAGGACCCGGACATCAACGGACGGCAGGCCATTTACGACGAACCGTTCGAGAAGCTCCCGGACGGGAAGTGGGTCAATCGCACGCGCATCGTCAAAACATACGACTTCCGCCTCATCCGGCTGCTCCTCAATCCAGCGCGCCTCCATCCGCCTTCGCCGAAGTTGCCGCAACGCGTGCGCGACATCCTGAGCGGTGACTCCACGGAGTCGCAGGTCATCCGCGAAGAGCTGAAGACGCTCACGCCGCGGCTGCTCTCCGGCAGCGAGATCGACTGGTCGCTGCTCGAGCGGTTGCTCGAGATTCCGCACGACGGCGCCTACACGGCCCCGCGCAATGACCACGGCACGCACTGCGCCGGGATCCTCGCCGCGGACTGGCGCGCCGAGGAGCCCGGCCGCGAGAAGCAGCCCACGATGCAGGGCATCTGTCCCGACCTCGGCCTCTACGACCTGCGCGTCTTCGACGATGCCGGCCTCGGCGACGAGTTCTCGATCATCGCCGCGCTGCAGTACATCCGCTTCAAGAACGCGCACAAGGACTACTTCGTCATTCACGGCGCCAACCTCTCCATGTCCATCCGCCACGACGTGATGAACTTCGCCTGCGGACGCACGCCCGTGTGCGAGGAGGCGGAACGGCTCGTGAACAACGGCGTGGTCGTGGTCGCCGCGGCGGGCAACGAGGGCTACGTGCGCTACGAGACCTCCACCGGTCCGTCCGAGGACTATCGGAGCATCTCCATCACCGACCCGGGCAACGCGGATCTCGTCATCACCGTCGGCGCGACGCACCGCTTCAAGCCGCACACGTACGGCGTGAGCTACTTCTCGAGCCGCGGTCCGACAGGCGACGGACGCTATAAACCGGATCTCGTCGCGCCGGGCGAGAAGATCGAGTCGACGGTGCCGAACGAGAACGCGTCGAAGAAGGATGGAACGAGCATGGCCACGCCGCACGTCAGCGGCGCGGCGGCCCTGCTCATGGCCCGCTACGAGGAGCTGATCGGAAAGCCCATGCGCATCAAGCAGATTCTCACGTCGACGACCACTGACCTCGGGCGCGAACGATATTTCCAGGGTGCGGGGATGCTGGACATCCTGCGTGCACTTCAATCGGTGTGAAACGAAAGAGGATTGACCACATGCCACTCCAGCTCGAAGCCCTTCCCGCGCAGCACGGTGACTCGCTTCTGCTGCATTACGGACCGGAGACCGATCCGCAGATCATCATCATCGACGGCGGTCCGAAGGGCGTTTATGAATCCTCACTTCGTCCGAGGCTGGCGGAGTTGAAGGAAGAGCGATCGCCGGACGATCCGATGCCTGTCCGCCTCGTGATGGTCAGCCACATCGACGAAGACCACATCTTCGGCATCCTCAAATTATGCGACGAGCTTTCTGACGCGCCGGGGCAGCGTCTCATCGCCGTGCAGGAGCTGTGGCACAACGCGTTCACTGACGTCGTCGGCGATGAAGATGACGAGTACCTCAAGAGCGAGTCGGGCCCGGCGAAGGTCTCGTCGACCGGAGACGTCCTCGTGAAGCTCGACGTGCATCCTCGCACCGAGGCGATCATCGCCAGCGTTCCGCAGGGCAAGCGCCTGCGCGAGACCGCGGAGAAGCTGGGGTGGATCCTCAATGACGAGCGGCCGCTGATGAAGTCCGGCACCGGCAACGACACCATTGATGCGGGCGGCGATCTGAAGCTCACGATCCTCGGCCCGTCCAATGCGCGGCTCATCGCGCTCCAGAAGGACTGGATGAAGAAGGTGAAGGAAGCGCAGAAGAAGGCCGAGGAGGCGGGTGCGCAGACGGTGGAGTACCAGGACACCTCTCCGCCGAACCTGGCCAGCCTCATCGTGCTGGCCACGGACGGGAAGCGCAAGATCCTCCTCACCGGCGACGGACGTGGCGACTACATCCTGGAAGGAATCGAAAACGCCGGGTTGATGGAAGACGGCAAGTTCCCGGTCGACGTCCTCAAGGTCCCGCACCACGGCAGCATCCGGGATCTCGACACCGATTTCTTCGAGCGCATCCCGGCCAGCGATTACATCATCTCGGCCAACGGCCGGTTCAGCAATCCCGATATCCCGACGCTGGAGATGATCGTCGCGGTGCGCGGCAACGCGTCGTACAACATCCACCTGACCTACCCCGTCGATCAGTTCAATGCGGCCTACGACCGCCAGAGGCTGCAGGAGCTGATCGACGAATCGCAGGACAAGAACTACAAGATCATCCCGAGAGATCCGAACGCGAAGAGTGTCGTTGTGTGAACCGTAGCTACTTCCTCGTAATCGCCGCCAGTCTTCTCTGCGCGAGCACATACGTATCGTCATTGCTCGCATGCGCCGGCTTCTTCACCCGCTTGTACGCGGCGAGCGCCGCGTCGGTGGCGCCGTAGTTCTCGGCGATGCGGGCGAGGACGTACCAGTCGTGGCTTGCGGGATCTTCGCGGCCGGCGTCGTCCATTGAGCGCAAGAGCGCTTCGCGCGCTTCGAGGCTCTTGCCGGTCTCGGCGTACAACGCGGCGAGGGTGTGCAGCGACGATGCGCCGCCGCGGGACGACGCCTGGCGGGCGTAGCCGATGGCGCGCTCGAGGTCTTTGCCGATGAAGAGGATGTTCCAGGCCGCGTTGTTGTAATCGTTGGAGCTCGGCTGCAGCTCGTCGATGACCTGGCGGTAGTACTTGTCGCACTCGTCGTAATGGCCGCGGGCCATCGCCACGCGCCCGAGGGCGCGGATCGCGTCCTCGTCGCGCGCGAGCTTGTCGAGGCGCGACTTGGCGAACTTCTCCGCGTCGTCGAAGCGATCACTCTCCGTGAGCGCCGCGGCGCGGAGGTTGAATGCCGACGCCGAATCGGGAGCCGCCGTCAGCAGCCGCTCCGAGATCGGCAGGAGGTCGGTCCACTTGTGACTGATCGATGCGATCGCCGACAGAGCCAGGTCGATGTGCGTCTTCATGTCCTCCGAGGTCGCCTTGTCGCGGGCCTCGGTGAGGATCGGCAGTGCCGTCGACGCGTACGGACGGCGCAGCATCAGCGCCGCCGACGCGACGCGAATCTCGTCGACCGTCGCGTTCTGTTTGCTCTTTGCCCAGAGCGTCGCGAAGGGGGAGGTATCGAGCGGATCGTCGCCGACGTTGCCGGCGGTGATCTCCTCGCGCGCCCAGTTCAGCCACTTGCGCGCGCTCTCCGTGTCGCCCGCGTTCGCGAAGCGGAGCGCGCTCCAGCCGATCATCTCCGGCTGATGCAGCACAGCGCTGATCACGTACTTGCCGTTCTCCTTGACGATGAAGAACGCCTCGGTGGGGAACGACTTCGTCGCATCCGCGAGGCCGGCCTGCGGGCGCATGCGCACGCGGTAGCCGCTCTTGTCGTCGCCGTCGAGCTGGTACTGCAGCGACGCCAGCGCGATGTCGGCGATCACGCGCGCCGGCAGGCTGTCGTCGAGCATTTGATTACGGACCATCGCCAGGCTGCGGTTGGCCGTCGCATCCGACTCGTCCTCGTCGTCTTCCTTCGGTGCCTCGTGCTCGAGCTTCACCTGATCGGCGGTGAGGTACTTCTCCAGCGCCTTCTCGTCCGCACCATCGGCGAGGAGGGAGACCATGACCTTCTTCAACACGTCGCGCGGATCGGTGTCCGTCAGCTTCAGCTCTTCCGCGCGCTTCGTGCGGCGGAGCACTTCGATCAGTGGCGCGGCCTGCGTCGCGTTCGGCGCGCCCTGCGACGCCTGCTCGAAGAGATCGGCGGCCTGCGGATAGAGGCGGACGCCCATCATCACCTGCGCGGCATTGCCGAGGAGCTTGCGGCGTGACGCGGGGTCGAGCGAGCTCGCCTCGCGGATCGCCGCGGCGGAGCCCTCGGTCGCCGCGAGCGAGATCACCCGTCCGAGCTCGCGCTCATCCGGATCCTTCGACACGTCGGCCGCCTCGCGCAGCTCCTTGTACTTGCCCGCGTACGCGAGCGCGAGCATCAGGTCGCCCTCGACGCGGTTCTCCTTCAGCTCCTTCATCAGCGCGCGCAGCTCTTCGATCGCCTCGTCGAAATGCGCGTTATTTCCGAAGCGGACGCCGTCATTGCCCCACTCCAGCGTCTCGGCCAGCGCGGCGCGGTACTGCACGTTCTTCGAGTCGAGCTCCTTCGCCTTGCGGTACGCGGCGATCGAGCCCTCGAGATCGAAGCCTTTGCGGAAGCGGCGGCCGAAGAGATCGTGCTGCAGGATCCAGCCCTTCGCCGCGTATGCGCCGGCGTACGCCGGCTCGATCTCGATCGCCTTCGCCACTTCGCCGCGCGCGGCTTCGGCCATGCCTCCGGCGAGCAGCGCGCGCGCGATCTCCACGTGATGCCGCGCTTCTTTCGGATGGAGGTCGACCAGCTTGCGGAACTCGGCCAGCGCGCCGCCGACGTCGCCCGCGTTCAGCTTCGCCTGTCCGATCTCATCGAAGCCGATGAGGATCGCCTTCTGCTCGCCCAGCTCCTTCAGTGCCTTGCGCGTTGCCTCGAACTCCGGCGGTGTGAGGCGGCGCTTGCCGCTGTCGAAGCGGAAGTTCGCCAGGACGATGCCGTCCTTCCCGGCGATGAATTCCTTTGTCATCGTCGCCGTGCCGAGCTTCAGCGTCTCGTTCTGCGGCAGCGTGCGCGCCGTGTAGCCGGGAGGCGGCACGATGCGGTAATGCCACTCCTTCACGTACGGCACGAAGACGAAGTCGTGGGCGCGCTTGAACTTTTTCTTCGACGTTTTCGGCGCGTTCGGATCGTCTTCGTCGTCATCGGAGAAACGGATGGCCTGCGGCATCTCGCCGAGGAGGCCGGTGGTGAAGATGCCGACGGCCGCTTCGCCGCCCGCGGTCGTGCCGCGCGAGGCCTCGCTCACGTCGATCTTCAGCCGGAACGGCTTCGACAGATCGCGCGGATCGCCCGCGTCGATGTTCTTCAGCTCCTTCGCCGCGTAGTACTGCGTGGCGTACTGCTCCATCGACTCGCGGTACGACTTGCGATCGGAGCTCACGTAGAAACGGCGCTGCTGCGAATCGTTCGCGCCGAAGAACTCCGAGGTCTCGGTGACGTTCGCCTTGCCCTCTTCCGACAACTCGAAGAGGCGCGACTCGGTGATCTTGTTCGTCGACGCGTCGGAGACCGGCGTCTGCACGAGTGCGGTGGTCTTCGGATTCGCGATCAGCACCAGGCGTCCCTGATCGGGGACCGGCAGCTCGCCGGCGCGCGCGAACTCGTCGGTCGGATCGATCCACATCGGCTGATCGCCGTCGACGTGCACGATGGCGTGATTGAACTGGCCGAAGCCGGGGAGGTCCTGGCTGACGTCGAGGTCGCCGCCGGCGCGGATCAGCGTCACGCTCGCCGGGATGCCGGCCTCGCGCAGCATGGCCACGAGCAGCGTCGCCTTGTCTTTGCAGTCGCCGTACTTGTGCCCGAGGACTTCCTGCGGCGGGCGAGGGATGATCGAGCCGTCGCCCACTTCGACGCCGGCGTAGCGGACGTTCTTCTGAATTTCCGCGAGGATGTTGTCGATCACTTCGCGGCGCTTCGAGCTCTTCGCCACCACCGGCAGCTTCGAGCCGGCGATCTGCTTGTCGACGACCTCGGCGTAACGGCGCGCGATGTCCTGCCACGACTGGCCGGTCGCGAACGCCACGAACGGACGCGACGACTCATCGAAGGGGAGATTCCACTCCCAGTTCTCGATCGGCGGGAGCGCGCCGCTTTCGAACGTGACGCGCTCGCCTTCTTTCTTCGGTTCGAAGCCGCTCTTGTTCACCACGTGCATCGGGAGCGACGGCGGCGCGTCGATGATCAGCCGCGCCTGCTGCACCGGCACGCCGCGTCCGAAATAGAAGCGATCGGTCATGCCGGCGTCGAACATCGGATTGCGGTCTTTGTAGGTGATCACTTCCTCGACCACGGAGCCGACGGCGATGCCCGGCAGCGGCGCGCGGAGGAGGCGGTTGTCGCTGAAGATCTCCATCGACTCGTCGCCGGCAGGCGATTCGGTGACCGCCTTCGGGTCGAGCATGTGGACCGTGCCGTCCTTCGCGATCACGCGCGCGACGATCTCCGGGCGCTCCTGGTACCACGGCGCCCAGCCCGCCATGACCGTCGACCACTCGTCGATGGCCGAGTCGGCCACGACGCGGTAGATGATCCGCTCGGTTCCGGTGGAGCGTCCCTGCGCGTCGAAGACGTAGTGCATTTCTTCGAGGAGCATGACGGCGTCGGCTTCACCGGACGGGACCTTTTCGGCCGCGGCCAGCATGGCTTTCGGATCGGCCGTCAGCGGCGTGCCGTCCCACGGCTGTGGTTCCGCCGCGAAGAGAGAAAAAGTGAGAAAAAGGGACGCGGCGGCGAGGGGAATTCGCCGGAAAAGGAGGGACGGCATCATGACTCCTGAGAAGTTATTCGGACGCAACCATCGATCGTAACACGCTATACTGCGAAGACTTCCCAACAACCCAAAGGAGAACTGAATGAACCTTCGCAAACTCACGTTGGCTGCCGCTGCTTTGACGCTTTGCGCCCTCCCGACGTTCGCCGCCAGCCCGCAAAAACCGGGCAACTGGCAGATCACGATGGAGATGGACGCCCCCAACATGCCGATGAAAATGCCTCCGATGACGTTCACCCATTGCGTCACGCAGGAAGATGTCGAGAACCCGGACCGCGCCATCCCCAAAGGCAAGCAGAACAGCAACTGCAAGGTGTCGGACTTCAAGGTCGACGGCCAGAAGATCAGCTGGAGCGTGAAGTGTGAAGGGAAGGAACCGGTCACCGGCAACGGCGAGATCACCTTCGACAACGACACGTACACCGGCTGGTCGAAGATGCATGTCCAGGATCAGGACATGACGATGAAGTGGAGCGGGAAGCGTTTGGGCGACTGTAAGTAAGTCTTCAGAAAATCGAGATCGCGGTCCTGGTCGTCAACAGCTCGAGCGCCATCGTCCCCGCAAGGGAATTGCCTTTGGCACTCAACCCTGGCGACCAGACCGCGGCCGTGAACTTCCCCGGCATCACCGCCACCACCCCTCCACCCACCCCGCTCTTGGCCGGCAGTCCGACGCGATAGGCGTAGTCGCCCGCTTCGTCGTAGACGCCGCAGGTCAGCATGACGGCGTTCACCCGTTTCGCCTGCCGCGGCGTGGCGATCGCGCCGCCGCCGGTGGCGAGAAACGAAACCGATTTCGCCAGCTCCGCGCAGCTCATCGCGATGGAGCAGAGGCGGAAGTAGGCGTCGAGCACGCGATCGGTGTCGTTGTGCAGGTTGTCGAACGACTTCAAGAAGTGCGCGACGGCTCGGTTGCGATGTCCCGTCGTCCGCTCCGCCTCGGCGACCTCGAGGTCGTACGCGATCGACTCGTCGCCCGCCGCCTCGCGGATGAAGGGGAGGACGAGGTCGTCGCCGTGCGTGAGGATCGCGTCGAGCACGACGAGCGCTCCGGCGTTGAGGAACGGATTGCGCGGAATGCCACGCTCGAGCTCGAGCTGCACGAGCGAATTGAACGCGCTGCCGGACGGCTCGCGGCCGACGCGCTCCCAGATGCGATCGCCCTCCAGGCGCATGGCGAGCGTGAGGGCGAAGAGCTTGGCGATGCTCTGGATTGAGAAGCGCTCGTGCGCCTCGCCGACGGAGAACGATTCGCCGTCGACGGTGCGGAGCGTCATGCCGAAGCGATCTGGCGGCACAGCGGCGAGCGGCGGGATGTACTCCGCCACCCGCCCCTGTCCGATCAGCGGCCGGACCTCGGCCGAGATCTCATCAAGGATTCGCTGATAGTCGTGCACGTCGATCCGCGAACCACAACTGCGCGACCATCAGCAGCATCCCGAGGTCGCGCACGATGTCGATCTTCATGTCGGTGATCCGCTGCTCGTACGTCTTCCCCGCGTCAGCGACGTTGAAGCATCCGCAATCGATGGCGTTGCCGCGGAAGAGATTGATGCTGATGGCGACGATGAAGATGACGAGCATCAGCGCGATGAGGTCGCGCGCGGGACGGGTCCAGATGCCGAGGATGAGGGCGAGTCCGCAGAGCACCTCGAGCCACGGCATGATCAGCGCGGAGATGTTGATCACGCCGCCCGGCACGATCCGGTAGTTGTAGATCATGTGCGCGAACGACGGCGGGTCGGTCAGCTTCGGCAGCGCGGCGATGACGAAAATCGCGCCGAGCGCGATCTGCACGCGGACGGTGAGCCAGGGGTGGGTGAGTGCCTCACGTGCCGAACGTACTTTAGTCAAGGCTCGGCTCCCGTGTGCACCGCGCCGCCGTGTTTCTGCCAGTCGGGGAAGCCGTCCTTGTAGACGTAGACATTGTTGAAGAGCGCTCCATAGAGCTTCTGGGCGAGCATGTGCGAGTCTTCGCAATCGCCGCCGCTGCAATAGATGACGATCGGCAGCGCCTGCTGCGCCGGATCGGAGCGCTCGTTGAAGATCTTCGCGACCTTGTCATCGACGTCCGATTCCCACACCGACACCGTGCGCGAGCCGGCGATGTGTCCCTGCTCGTACACGGACGTGCGTCGCGCGTCGAGGAAGAGCGCGCCGTGATCGTGGAGGAGCTTGACGTCGTTGTACGCGATCTCGATGTAGGGATCTTTTTCGTGGGGCGTGAATTTTTTTAACGGGTCGATTTGCGGCGTGGGGGCGATCGGCGCGGTGGGAGTTACCGGTTGCCGGTTGACGGTTGCCTGCGTTGCCGTCGGCACGACTGGCGCGACCGGGGCCTGCGTCGTGGCAACCGGCAACTGAGAACTGGTAACCGCAGGCAACTCCGGCGCCGACGGCGCCACAGGTGCCGTCGCGACAACCGGCTCCTCGCGCGGAGGCACCTTCTGCGCGTTCGGATAAAACCCGACGAGCTTCATCTGCCTCTGGCGCGAGGCGAACGCGTTCGACACCAGCGCCAGAACCACCGCGGCGGCGACGAGAGTCGCTGCCTGAATGAGATACGTGCGTTTGCTCATGATCGTGTGACGTGCCGCGAGGGCAGGCGTTTCACGATATCCGATTACGGGGTCGTGGTGATGGCATTCCCGAAGGCGTGCACGGAGCAGTGGTAGTTGTAGTTCTGCGCCGTCGCCGGCACGGTGAAGGTGATGATGCCGAACGAGATGTTGTTGTTCTGGACGGTCCCCGTCGGCGCGATGATCTCGAACGGATGGATGTCGTCCGTGTCGATCGAGAATCGGTACGTGCGGCCGCGCTGCAGCGTGATCACCGGGTTCTGTCCCGAGACGCCGCTGAACGCGTAGAAGAAGCCGGGCGAGGTGACGAAGAAGTCAGGCGTCGCGGGCGCCGGAGCGTTGAGCGTGACCGTGGCCGTCGAGCTGCCGCCGCCGTTGCGGATGACGTACTTGAACGTGTCGCTGCCGGTGAAGTTCGACGGCGGTCCGTAGGCGAAGCCGCCGTTCGCATTCAATGCGATGCTGCCGCCGCGCGCAGTCGTCGTGCCCTGTCCGACGGACGTGTTTTCGTTTCCGGTCGACGGCCCGTAGCTGACGATCGTCGCGTTGTTGAGCGTGTCGTTGCCGAGGACGCCGGGAGGGTTGGTGATCGTGATCGCGGTGGCCGAGGTGAGGTTGTACGTATCGGCGACGGCGACCGGCGGCGTGTCGGTGATGACGATCGTCACGGTCGCAACCTGCGACGACGCGGTGCCGTTGGTCGCGCGATAGGTGAACGAGTCGCTCGTCGCGGCCGATGAGTCGTTCACGTACGAGAAGCCGCCGTCGGCGTTGAGGGTCAGCGTGCCGTGTGCGGTGCTCGAGACGAGCGTCGCGCTGAGCGGCTTCGACTGCGGATCGGAATCGTTCGCCAGGACGCCGCTCGCCGCGGTGACGGTCAGCGATTTCCCGCGCTCCACCGTGTACGTATCTGCGCTCGCCGTCGGCGTCGGAGGCGGCGGCGCGGACGGCTGCACCGCGCGGCGGCGGGCGTTCGACTGTCCGGAGAGGACGGCGGCGAAGACGACGGCGAGGATGACGAGGACGGTCTTCTTGGCGGTTCGCATTGCCCAACAGAATACTTGCAATTCAGCCGCGTGCGCCCGTGCCCGCCACGCAATTCACGCAATCGTTGCCCGTCAGTCCACTCGCCGCATCACCTTGATCGCGTACGCCTGCATCTCCACCTCTTCGCCCGCGCGCAGCTCCTTCTGATTGCGCAGCTCGGGGACCGGCACGTTCGTGTCGATCACCAGCGCCCACCGCTCGCCCCACGTCGGGAGCCTGAACCGGATCGCCTCGTAGTGGGCGTTGAAGAGGATGTAGAAACTGTCGTCGACGAGGCGCTCGCCGCGTGCGTCGGGGTCGGGGAGTGCTTCGCCGTTGAGATAGACGCCGACGCTGCGGGCGAAGCTGTTGTTCCAGTCGTCGTCGGTCATCGGCGCGCCGGCGGGCTTGAACCAGCCGATGTCGCTGACGTCCGCGCCGTGCACGGCGCGCCCGAGGAACCAGCGGCGGCGCTGGAAGACAGGATGCTCGTCGCGGAGCGCGATCACGCGCGCCACGAACGCGAGCAGAACGTCGTCGACGTGCTCCCAGTCGAACCAGGAGAGCTCGTTGTCCTGACAGTAGGCGTTGTTGTTGCCGTGCTGCGTGTGGCCCATCTCGTCGCCGCCGAGGAGCATCGGGACGCCCTGCGAGAGCAGCAGGGTCGTAATGAAATTGCGCTGCTGGCGCGAGCGCAGCATCTCGTCGCCGTTGCAATCCCACGAACGGTTGTTGTTCTCGCCGTCGCGATTTTCCTCGCCGTTCGCCTCATTGTGCTTCTCGTTGTAGGAGACGAGATCGCGCAGCGTGAAACCGTCGTGCGCGGTAATGAAATTGATCGACGCATACGGACGGCGGCCGGTGTTTTCGTACAGATCGGGACTGCCGGTGACGCGATTGGCGAATTCGCCCAACGTCTGGTCTGTACCTCTCCAATAGTCACGCACCGTGTCGCGATATTTGCCGTTCCACTCCGACCACAATGGCGGAAAATTGCCGACCTGATAGCCCCCTTCACCGACGTCCCACGGCTCGGCGATCAATTTCACCTGCGAGATCACCGGGTCCTGCTGAATGATGTCGAAGAACGCGGCGAGGCGATCGACGTCGTGCAGCTCGCGCGCGAGGGCGGAGGCGAGGTCGAAGCGGAATCCATCGACGTGCATCTCCAGCAGCCAGTAGCGCAGCGAATCCATGATCAGCTGCAGCACGTGCGGATGCCGCATGTTGAGACTGTTGCCGGTGCCGGTGTAATCCATGTAATACCGCGGCTGGTCCGGCATCAGCCTGTAATACGCCGCGTTGTCGATTCCCTTCATCGACAGCACCGGCCCGAGGTGATTTCCTTCCGCAGTGTGGTTGTAGACGACGTCGAGGATGACCTCGATCCCTTCATTGTGCAGCGTGCGCACCATCTGCTTGAATTCCTGCGCCTGCTGCCCGGTCTGGCCGCCGGATGAATATTCATTGTGCGCGGCGAGGTAGCCGATAGAGTTGTATCCCCAGTAATTGCGCAGCCCGCGCTGCAACAGCAACGAGTCGTGCACGAACTGGTGGACGGGCAGCAATTCGATCGCCGTCACGCCGAGCGATTTCAAATGCCGGATCGCGGCGGGGTGGGCGAGGCCGGCGTATGTGCCGCGCTGTTCCTCCGGGATGTCGGGATGGCGCTTCGTGAAGCCCTTCACGTGCGCTTCGTAAATGATCGTCTGATGCCACGGCGTGCGCGGGTGGCGGTCGTTGCCCCAGTCGAACCACGGGTTGATCACCACCGACTTCGGCATGTGCGGCGCCGAATCGAGATCGTTCTTCGAATTCTCCGGATCGTTGAAGTAGTGGCCGAACACCGCCTCGTGCCACTGCACCTGTCCGTCGACCGCCTTGCCGTACGGATCGAGCAGCAGCTTCGCCGGATTGCAGCGATGCCCGGCGTTGGGATCCCACGGTCCGTGCACGCGGAAGCCGTAGCGCTGGCCGGGACCGACGTTCGGCAGGTAGCCGTGCCAGCAGAGCGCCGACATCTCCGGT
>Ga0193696_1000246_pt1 | contig 21052 bp, 22 predicted proteins | sample L3m1metaG_FD_145074 | JGI IMG/M metagenome (GOLD analysis project Ga0193696, IMG submission 145074) | Soil microbial communities from a riparian zone of the East river system, Colorado, United States - L3m1 | ecosystem: Environmental > Terrestrial > Soil > Riparian zone | place: USA: East River... | reverse complement strand
ATGCCGACGCCGATGATCGAGCCAATCAGCGTGTGCGAGCTCGACGACGGCAGCCCCAGGTACCACGTGCCCAGATTCCAGATGATGGCGGCGACCAGCAGCGCGAACACCATCGCGAAACCGGACGCGGTCCCGACCTGCAGAATCAGATCGACCGGCAACAGCGAAACGATGCCGAAGGCCACCACGCCGGAGGAGAAGAGGACGCCGGCGAAGTTCCAGGCGCCCGACCACACGACGGCGATCTGTGGATCCAGCGAGTGCGTATAGATCACGGTCGCCACGGCGTTGGCCGTGTCGTGAAAGCCGTTGACGAATTCGAAGCCAAGCGCGACGAACAGGGCGAGACCCAGGAGCAGGAAGGGCAGGATGCTGGGGTTGTGCACCTCCTGCAGGTCGCGGATGAGATGGGTGACGACGTACAGGGTTCCCAGCGCAATGGCGCAGCCGAAGATAAGCGTGCCGCTCCAGGTCGTCGTTCGCCCACGCGGCAGGCGCAAGCTGTTGGCAGTCGCAGTCGTCGTCACAAGGTCCTCTCGAGAGAGGCGCGATTATGACGTGTGGTGATGGCAGTTTGTCCGGCGCCGCGAATGTTTACACGCTGTTTACACGCAGGTCGGATCGCGGCAGCAGATCGCTATAGGCCACCGGTAACCAGAGCACGCCGAGCGCCGCGCGGGTGAACGCGAACACGAGGTGGGCCGCGAGGCTGAATGCCAGCAGCTGCGGCGCTGGTGCGTACTGGCTGAAGAAGAAGATCCACGCCGCCTGGGTGCTGCCAAGGTGAGCCACCGTCACTGGTAGCGCGGCGACCATGAAGATCACCGGCAGGAACGTGAGCAGGTGGCCGAACGGAATGTGGAAGCCGAACGCGTGAGCCGCCTGGTAGTGCAGGACGAGCGACACGAAGAACATCGGCGCACGCAGCAGAACGATCGTGGCGTACCGCCGCGGCGTGGCGAGACGGAAGGTCCGCGCGATTGACCACGCGCGTGGCGCGAGCAGCCACCGGACGAAGAGCCAGAGCATCGCCACGCCCGCCGCCACGGCGAGCAGACTCCGCGACACTTCCGCCCGCAGGCCGAGCAAGCCGAGCATGGCCCACAGCACGAGCTGCGTGTACTCGGTCAGCACGAGGAACAGGACGGTGCTGCCCAGTTCCAGGAACGGCGCATGCAGTCGCCGGGTCAGATACGCGGCCAGCGCGCCACGGCCCAGGTTGGTGTTGAAGAACCCCACGACGTAGGACACCGCACGGACGGGCAGCAGTTCACGATACGGCACAGGGCCGTGGAACCATCGAACCGCGACCGCCAGGACCAGGGTGTCCCACGCAAAGTAGAAGACGGTGTTCGCGATCATCAACGCGAGGAACCACGGCAGGTTCGCGTCGCGAAGCGCGGCTTCGACCGCGGCGAACGGCACTCGGCGCAGGATGAGCGCGAAGATCGCCGTCGTCACGAGGACCGGGCCGACCCGGTGGACGATCAGTTTCCGCGGTGTCACCAGGCCCATGGCGATGCTCAACGGAACAAGTCGCGCTGCGCGTCCCGCACAAGAAGACGGCCGGTGCCGGCCCCGGCCCATTCGGCCGCGCCGCGCACGATCGCGACCGGCGTGCCGGCGGCCTTTCGCGTGACGATTTCCGCGGCGCTGGCGACTTCGTCGGCCAACGCGACCACCGTCGAAGTGAGCCTGCGGCCGAATGAGTCCGCCGAACCGCGGTAGTCGAGGAGGGGCTGCAGTCCGGCCACGCCGAGCGCAACGTTCACAACGCCCTCGCGCCAGGGCCGCCCGAACGTGTCCGAGACGATGACCGCAACCGGGCAACCGAACGCGGCGCTGAGCGCGATGCGCAGGCGCTCGGCGGACGCATCCGGGTCGCGGGGCAACACCGTGACGAACCCGGGCGCCACGTTCGACGCGTCGACGCCGGCGTTCGCGCAGACGAACCCGTGATGCGTTTCGGTGATCAGAATGTCGCGATCCATCCGGACGATGCGGCGCGACTCGCGGAAGATCACTTCGACGATCCGGGCGTCCTTGCCGTGCTCGTTCGCCCACCGCGCCGCCATCGGCGACGGCGCGACCTCGTCGAGGCTGACGATGGCGCCTTCCGCTTTCGACACCACTTTTTGCGCGACCACGAAGACGTCGCCACCGTTGACGCGCCGGCCCTCGCGGCCGACGGCGTCACCGATCAGCCCGGCGATATCGGCGTCGCGCGTCACCTCGGGAATGCCGTGAACGGCGAAGACGTGCAGATCCACTGAGGATCACTAACCGTTGGTGTGGACCTTGTCCGGCTCGATCTTGACAACCATCCGCACTTCGCCCGCCTTGCGGCCCGGGTAGCTGTCCTTTCCGAGGTATTTCTTCGCCATCTTGTCGATGTGCGCGTCGCCGCCTTTCTCCGTCATCTCGACGACGCGCCCCTGAATCCCCAGATATCGATAGGGGTTCGCGGGGTCGGCAATCGACAAGGCGACGCGCGGTTCGCGGGCGAGGTTCTTCGCTTTGACGCGGCCGCGCGCGGTGTTGACGATCACATGGCTGCCGTCGAAGTCGACCCAGACCGGCGTGACCTGCGGGCTGCCGTCGGGATTCAGCGTCGCGAGATTCGCAAACGCCGGCTTGGTCAGGAGATCAGCGTGGGATGCGGGAATCGTCGCCATCGGAACACCTCGATTCATGTTAGTCCGACGACACGGAACCTGGCATCGTGAATCTTGTGTCTGCGGTTGATCGCGATCGCCAGCGCGGTCAGATGTTCGATGAAACGCGCACGCGACAGCGGCCCGAGATCGACCGGTCGCAGCCCAGGTAGCTGTTGGACCAGCGCCATCGCCTGCGCCCGCGCCTCGTCGGAATCGGCGCAGAGGAACTCGTCGCAATCGAGCGACTCGCCCGACGACCCGAGAAGATGCGCGGGAACCGTCTTGAAGGCGGCTGCGAGCTGCACGTGGCCGGGGAGTCGTGCGCGGATATGCTCGGTGGCCGATCCTTCAGCCACCTCGAGCATGGCCATTTTTCCGCCAGTGAACGTGACGGGTACCGTCACGTCAACGACGATGGACCCGTTCTTGAAATGGTCGTGCAGCTCCGCCAGGATCGCGTCGACGGATGAAAACGGGATTGCCAACACGGTCAAATCGCTCTGACCGAGGGCGGCGATGTTGTCCGCGACTTCGACCAGCTCGCGATGGTGGCCCCAGGACGCGACGGTGTCACGCGCGCGCTGCGGATCGCGCGATCCGACGGTGACGTGGATGCCGGCGGCCGCAAAGCGTTGAGCGAGGCCGCGGCCCTGCTGGCCGGTGCCGCCGAGGATCGCGATGGAGGTCATGACCCATCATCGCATCTGACCCGCGGCGCCCTCCATTGCTGACAGCATTCTGGCTCGATCGGCAGAACGTCAACCTCCTGAAAGAGTGTCCCCGCTGTGGCACCTGTTTCGACGGCCAGTGCGGAGCGCTGCGATCGCGACGGGTACAACCCACGGTTTCAACGGCTCAGCCGATGAGCCGTCTGAGTGTGGCGGTGCGTCCAACGTGTCCACTCCACGACGCCCAGAGCGGGTTCAGGCGGTTCGGGCAGCATTGAGAGGTATTCGAGCAGATTGCCATCCGGGTCGTTGAAATACAGGGAAGCAGCCGGCATCCATGCCAGCACGACTGGCTCGTCGGTCGGGTTTCCCGAAAAGTCCAGCGGGGTCACGCCCGCACTCCGAAGCCGTGCGGGCGCCTGGAGCAAATCGTCAAGGTCCGTTCTGAACGCGAGGTGCAGGTTCAACCTCTGTGGAACGGCTCCGACTTCCCATAAGCCGAGCATGGCCTTTCCCCGACCGCCGATCCAATAGAACGCGACCCGACGCTCGGCGACGACGTGCGCGAGCTCCAGTCCCAGCACCTCGCTGAAGAATGTCATGGAGCGGCTCAGATCGCTGACGGTCAGGTGACCTTCGAAGAGATCGCGCACTGGAACCATGCTCGCCTCCACATGTGGATGGTAGTCGCACCGATCTCGAGAATCCAACCCGGAGGCACCGCAGCGTCCGGCGCCTCGAAGAGTCCGCCATCGTGGCGGTCGTCATGCGCCAATCCGCGGCGGCACTCGACTGCGCCTGTCCAGCGCTGAGTCGACGATGGCGTGCATCTCCTTCAGGAGGATGTTGGCTTGGTCGAGTTGTCCTGTGGCGACCGCCACCTGAACCGCATCGCAAAGCGCCAGCACGTGCCGGCGCTCGCTCGACTTGTAGGCGTCGATATCACGGCGACGCTGCCGAGTCCGCTCGGAGAGATCAGCGAACAGCGCCTTCATGACGACACGAACAATCCGGAGTCGAAGACGTGAGCTCTCATGCGCTTATAGAATCGCCGGCCCCGTCCTTTATTCCATCTTTGGTCGGCCGGCAATGGGCTGCCCTGGCGGAGTCGACCGAGAGACTTTGACGGCTCGCGCCAGCTCACGTGGAATATTGGAGCGCTCCCTCAGGTTCAGTGAACGTGTGGATGACGCCAACCGCCGCATTTCCCAACGAACTCGCCGATCACATCCGGCTGCCGAACCACCGTGATCCGGAGCGCTTTCAGGTGATGATGATTCCGGCCGTGCTGGAGAAACTCGTTTACGTCATCACTCTCACCGTCCTCTACGTGCAAGGGCGTCTGGCCGCTGGCCAGTTCGCCCTGGCAGGACCGGATCTCGCGCTCGGCATTCTCTTCATCGTGTCATTCTTCAGAGTCGAAGATGCTCGTCGCCGTAAAGTGTGGTCCGCTGGCTATCCGGTCTAAGGGGAGCATGATGCTGGAACTCCGCCCGACCTGCGAGCATTGCAACAAGGCCTTGCCGCCGGATTCCCTCGAAGCGCGCATTTGCTCGTACGAGTGTACGTTCTGCGCAACCTGCGTTGACGGGATTCTCGGTAACGTGTGCCCCAACTGCGGCGGCGGCTTTGTGCCGAGGCCGATCAGGCCGTCGAACAACTGGAAGGGAGACAACTTCCTCGGCAAGGACCCGGCGAGCATCACGGTCAGGCACAGGCCGATTGATCCCGCGCTTCATCGGACGTTCTCGGCGCCTATCCGGCGCATTCCACCTCAGAAAAGGTAGGACTCCCGTACCCCGATCTCTCTCCCGGATTCAACTTCGCCCGAAAATTCTTCTCAGCGAATTCCTTGCCGAGCCAGCGCTGCGAGTAGCCGCCCCCAGCGCGGCGGAACGATTCAGTCACCGAAGTACCTGCAACGTTCGGCGGTCCAGGGGCATCACGCCGTCTGAAGCGCGCGGACGAACTCCGTCAACTCCACGTCGTTCAGGTCGGATACCGCCCAGTAGGCCATTCCGTCGCGGATCCAGTGGCGCACGTGAAAGCCCCGAACCGCCCGTTCCGGCACCACGGGTGTGCCGCCGGATGCCGGCCAGACGAACACGTTGATCGTGTGCTTCTGGCGCTGATAGACGAGCGCGGCCACGGGCCGTCCCGTCATGTAATCGAGCCGGCCGCCGACCAGCGGAAAGCCAACCGACGCGAGATCGACGACCGGCGGAGAGAAGTCCAGCTTGCCGAGGAACCACGGCTTCACGGTGTGCTGATCGGTGGAGCGGACATCGAAGAGATGCTCGGCCATCAGCGAGCGCACATGACCGTTGACCACCTCGTCGACCGGGGCGTCGGCGCGCGCCGCGGTTGATCGAACGAGCGAAATCCCCCCGCCGACGGACACGACGACCACCGCTGCGGCCGCCCACGCCATCAGCCGGCGCGCTGACGTGGTCCGCCGCGCCTGCCCGGACACGCGCGCACGCAACCGCTCGGGCGCATCATAGTACGGCACGGACCTGACCAGCCGGCCGAGGGCTTCACGATCGGCCACCCGCTGGCGGCATGACGCGCACGCGCTGAGGTGCTCTCGAATCGGCGCGGCGGCATCCGCGGCGAGCTCGCGATCAACGAACGCATCGAGGTCGCGTGTCACTTCGTCGCAGATCATGGCACTCGCTCCATCGACAGCGAAGGCGGCTTGAGCACCGCCGACAAACGATCGCGCGCCCGCGCGAGACGCGACATGACCGTCCCGATCGGCACGCGCACGATCGCGGCGATCTCCTTGTAGGACATCCCTTCGATCTCGCGAAGGACGAGCACCTCACGAAAATCGACCGGCAGCTGCTCGAGCGCCTCGCGCACCCGAGCGACGGCGAGCTGCTGCAACAGGCGCGCCTCCGGATCGAGCGCGCTATCGGCCGGATCGTCTGTCGTGCTGTCCAACGGTAACTCCGCGGCGCCGGCACGGCGCGATACTCGGCTGTACCACGTGTTGCGCACGATCGCGAACAGCCAACCCCGGGCATCATTGTCGCGCAGCGACGGAAAGAACCGCACCGCCCGAACACAGGCGTCCTGGACTACGTCCTCGGCGTCAGCGTCGTTTCTGGTCAGCCACCGCGCGTAATTGAACGCGGCGTCCAGGTGAGGCAGGACGATCTCTTCAAACACACGCGAAGGCATTACCTCTGCTCAAGACCCGCGACATCTGGCTTTTATTCCAGACGCCTGCGTCTGCGGCCCAACGCCCTTTCCGGAATAGAGCCGGTCCACCGACGGTCTGTATAGGCGAGATGGCACTCGTTGGGCGATTGCATCCGTTGATCGTTCACTTTCCCATAGCGCTCGTCATGCTTGCGGCGGCGGCCGAAGGCGGGGCGGCCGCGACCGGCGACTGGCGTTGGCGCACGGTCGCCGTCATCAATGTCCGCGCGGGAGCGGCCTTCGCGGTCGCGGCGGTGATTGCCGGTTGGCGGCTCGCGTCAGCGCCAGGTTTCGAATCGACGCAGCTCCTCGAATGGCACAGATGGCTGGGTGCGATCGCCGCCGTTTCGGCGGCCACAGCCGCGCTGGCGACATCCCGCGGCGAACGCCCGCCATCTCCTGATCTCTGGATCTACCGGATTGGGTTGTTCTGCGCGGCGACGCTGGTGGCTGTCACCGGACACCTCGGAGGACTGCTCGTATGGGGCGCCGATTTCCTGCGCCCGTGACGGAGGCAACGTGACACACAGTGATGATGAGAAACACCTCGATCGACGGCAGTTCCTGCACTGCATGGCGTGGGTCGGCACCGGTGCCGTCTGGACCATGTCGAGCGGTGTGCTCCACGGCTCGGCGCTCGGCCAATTGCAGCGCGCGACGACGACGCCGCAGGCGGCAGGCGGCGGTCTCAGGTTCGTTCAGATCAGCGACAGTCATATCGGCTTTGACAAGCCGGCGAATACCAACGTGACGGCCACGCTGCGCGCGGCGATCGCCAGGATCAAAGCCGAACCGGAACCGCCGTCGTTCGTTCTCCATACAGGCGATCTCACACACCTGTCGAAACCGGCCGAGTTCGACACCCTGCAACAGGTGCTGGCGGAGCTGTCGCTGCCGATCTTCTATGTGCCAGGCGAGCACGATGTCCTCGAAGACGATGGGAAGAGCTACTTGCAGCGATTCGGTCGCGGCACGCAAGGGGCGGGCTGGCAGAGCTTCGACCAGAGCGGCGTCCACTTCATCGGACTGGTGAATGTCGTCAACCTCAAGGCCGGCGGGCTCGGCACGCTTGGCAACGAGCAGCTCGAGTGGCTGGAGAAGGACGTCAAGCACCTGAAGAGCAGCACGCCGATCGTCGTATTCGCGCACATTCCGCTCTGGTCCGTGTATCCCGAGTGGGGATGGGGCACCGAGGACAGCGCGCGGGCGTTGTCGTATCTGAAGCGGTTCGGCTCGGTCTCGGTGCTGAACGGCCACATCCATCAGGTCATGCAGAAGGTGGAGGGGCACGTGACGTTTCACACCGCGATGTCGACGGCCTTCCCGCAGCCGGCGCCAGGCAGCGCGCCGTCCCCCGGGCCGATGAAGGTGGCCGACGATCGGCTGCGGACGATGCTCGGCCTGTCGCGAATCTCGTTTCACGACGTCAATCACCCGATAGCGATCACCGACCTTCCGCTGGAAGCGGCGACGACGAATGCCGACGCTCGTGACGTCGTCGTCGACAACTTCAGCTTCGCGCCGGCGACTACATCAGTGCCGGTCGGAACGACGATTACGTGGACGAACCGCGACGACGTGCCGCACAACATCGTCAGTACGGAACAGAAGTTCAAGTCACCAGTACTGGATACCGACGAGCAGTTCTCTCATCGGTTCGAGGCGCCGGGCTCATACAAGTACTTCTGCTCGATTCATCCGAAGATGACCGGGCGGATCGTCGTCGGGTAAGGCATGCGCGTCATAGCGATTGGGTTACTCGGCGTCGGGGCCGCCATCATGATGGCGGCGGCATCAGGCGGGCGCACCGCGCCGCCGGTTCACGAGGTGAACGTCGTAGCGAAGAAATTCTTGTTCGAGCCGGCGACGATTCAGGTGGTGGCAGGCGAGCCGGTGCGGCTTGTCGTCCGCTCCGCTGATGTGACCCACGGCTTCTCGATCCGCGAACTGAAGATCGATCTGCAGGTGCCAAAAGGCGGCGAACCGGTCGTCGCCGAATTCATCGCGCCGCCGGCCGGCCGCTACGAAGTGGCGTGCTCCGAGTTCTGCGGCAGCGGCCACGGTCAGATGAAGACGGCGCTCGTCAGCGTCGCGCCGACAACAACCCCTCGCTGAATCACGAAAGGATCAGCATGATGCGTCGAATTGTGAGCGTGGCCGTTGCTGCCGCGACTATCCTCGGTGTCTCAGCCTGCGGCGGCAACGGCGTTTCCTCGCCGAGCGACCCAGTTGGCTCGTCGGCTCCCCCAGCGGGCGCGATCGTCATCAACGTCGTCGGCATCAACGGCGCGCAGTCGTTTTCACCAAATCCGGCGACCGTACCGGCCGGCCAACTCGTCTCCTGGCACAACGTCGACACGGTCACGCACCGTGTCGTGTTCAATGATGGCGAACTCGATACAGGCAACATCGCTCCCGGCGCATTCACCGCGGCGATGGGTCTCGTGGCACCAGGATCGTATCACTGCTCGATCCACCCGCCGATGGTCGGCACGATCGTAGGTGGTCAGTGAGAGCCCCGTCGCTTCGCGCGTCCCTTGTGGTCTGCCGTCGGCGTGGTGGCCTCGATCCACCAGCGCTCGTCACGGCGCACAAAGACCTCCACACAACATCTCGGCAACCGTCAGACTGCGCATCATTTACTGTTTTCCTCTAATCGTGAACGCGTCAGCTGGTGTGCGCGTTTATTCGCTCAGCGCCGCTGCAGGGTTCACTCGGGCGGCGCGGCGGGCCGGCAGCCACGTCGCGACGAGTGCCACGGTCGCGAGCAGAAACGCGACGGCGCCGATGACGACAGGATCGGTCGCCTGTACACCGTACAGCAGGCCGGTCATCAAACGCGTCATGCCAACAGTGCCGGAGAGCCCGACGAGGATGCCGAGAACGGTGATGCGTGCGCCGTCCCGCATCACCAGCCCGAAGACGTCCGCGGCGGAGCTGCCGAGCGCCATCCGGATACCGATCTCCCGCCGGCGCTCGGTCACCTGACAGGCGAGCAGCCCGTACACGCCGATTGACGCCAGAAACAGCGCGACGAGCGCGAACGCCATCGCAATCGCCATCGGCAGTCGCCGCGGCACCAGCGTTCGATCGAGCCGCTGCTCCATCGTCCGGACGTCGAACAGCGGGAGCTCCCGGTCGATCGACGTGAGCGTGGATCGCAGCGCCGGCACGAGCGTGTCGGGATCCCGAGCGCCCCTGACGGCCAGCACGATCGACCGCGCGGGCTGCTGCGCGTACGGAAGGTAAAACGCGCCGACGGGTGGATCTTTCGGCGTCAGGCCCATCAGCTGCACGTTTGCGACGACGCCGACCACGGTCAGGTAGCGGGTGTCGGGACGCCGCGTCAGGAGATCGAGAATGCCGCGCGGGTCGCTGGGCCTCGAGAGCCGGCGGCCGATGGCGTCGCGGCCGGGCCAGAAGCGCCGGGCGAGCCGTTCGTCCACGATGACGACCGGTGGTGCGGTGGCGGCGTCGCGGCTGTCGAAGTACCGCCCGCGAACGAGCGGAACGTGCATCGCCTCGAAATATCCATCGCTCGCCGTGATCAGGTGCGGCGCCACCACCGATTCTCCAGGTTTGGGCTCGCTCTCTTCGGTGAGGACGACGCTGCTGCTGTAGTTGCCGCCGAACGGAATCGCCGTCGTCAGTCCGGCGGCGCTGACGCCTGGCAGTGCGCGGGCGCGCTCGAGCAAACGGCCGGCAACCTGCGTAAGCGCCACTCCATCGCGGTATGCGGACGCTGGCAGAGTGATCGACGCGGTCAACACACCGGCCGGCTCGAATCCGGGATCGATGGCGAGCACGGCGCGGAAGCTCGCCAGAAGCAATCCGGCGCCGATGAGCAGCACAAAGGCGAGCGCGACCTGTGCGGTAGCGAGCAGGCGGCGCAATCTGCCGGCGGTGATCCCGGACGTACCACTCCGGCCGGCATCGCGCATGACATCGTGGAGACTGGCCCGGGATAGCCGCCAAAGCGGGATCACGCCGGTGACGACGCCCACCGCCGCGGCGAGGGCAATCATCGCGCCGGCCGCCTGCCAGTCGAGCCCGATTTCATGGCGTCGCGGGAGCACCTCGAGGTCCAGGCTCGTGAGCACACGCAGCAGCCACCACCCGCCGGCCACTCCCATCGTGCCGCCGCAGACGGCCAGCAGCGTGGTCTCCGTCAGCACCTGGCGGCCGACCCGCGATACGCTGGCGCCGATCGCATGACGCGTGGCGAGCTCGCGCCAGCGGCCGGCCGATCGCATGAGGAACAGATTCACGAGGTTGACAGCGCCGACCAGGAGCACGAAGAGGGCGCCGGCCCACAGGAGATACAGCGTCGCGCGCACATCACGTACGACTTCTTCCTGCAGCGGGACCACGGCCGTCCGATAACCGCCGTCGCGGATCAGCGTTCTGAACTGCGGAAGGCGCTCGTCGTTGCGGGCATTCAGCGCGTCGATTTCCCGTTGTGCCTGTTCAACGGACGCACCCGGCCCGAGCCGCGCGATTGTGACCCAGTTGTTGCTGTGGCGCGACGCGTCCGACTGCTGATCCGCGTTGAACGACGCAGGCAGCCAGAGGTCGATGTCGTCCCAGAGGTACGCGAAGTGGCGTGCGAGGATGCCGACGACGCGATATGGCGTCCCGTCGAGACGGATGTCACGTCCGACGATCGCCGGGTCGCCGCCGTAGCGTCGCTGCCAGAAGTTGTACGACACCACGACCTTCGCGGCGTTTCCCAGCTCGCCATCCTCTTCGGCGATCACCCGTCCGGCGTACGCCGCCGCGCCGAGCAGCCGGTAGAACGACGGCGTCGCGCGGAGCGCGTTGACGCGCTCGACGCCGTCCGGCATTCCCAGCGTCAGGCTGGCGCGACGGTACAGCGCCTGCTCGTCGAAGGATCGGACGTCTCGCCGCCGGTCGAAGTAGTCCGGGACGGCGGTGGCCACGACGCCTGGTCCTGCGCTGGCGAACCCGAACTTGGGATACAAGTTCGACACCAGCACGAGCCGGTCGGCGCTGGCGAGCGGCAGCGGCTTGAGCAGTACCGATCGCACGAGGCTGAAGATGACGGTGTTGCCGCCGAGACAAACGGCGAGCGTCGTCAGCACGGTGAGCGTGAAGCTGCGCTGACGGGTCCAGCTCCGCACGGCGTATCGGGCGTCACGAAGCACGTCTGACAGCCAGCTGTATGAGATGCCGGGCGCACTCATAGGACCTCGTCTTCTGCTCGTTGCAATTCTCACGCGTCTTTTTAAGGACGGGTTTCGAGCGGGCGGCGTTCACCCACCGGTAGAATACTCAATCCATGGCGCCGATCGTTCCCGACACCAGGAAGATCAAAACCTTTCGCACCGAGGCCGCCTTCGCGGCGTGGATGAAGGCGAACCACGCCCGAGAGAGCGAAATCTGGCTGAAGATTCACAAGAAGAGTTCGGGCCTGCCGACGGTGACGCCCGCGCAAGCGCTCGACGTGGTCTTGTGCTGGGGATGGATCGACGGCATCCGCAAGTCGTTCGACGATCAGTCGTTTCTGCAGCGCTATACACCGCGGCGGACGCGAAGCATCTGGAGCCAGATCAATCGCGATCACGTGGCGCGCCTGACCGTGGCCGGCCGCATGACGCCGCACGGCCAGCGGCAGGTGGATGCCGCCAAGGCCGATGGCCGCTGGGACGCGGCCTATGCGCCGATCCGCAGCGCGAGCCGCGCGACGATTCCCAAGGATCTCCGTGCCGCCATCGAGGCCAACCCGCGCGCTCGGCACACGTTCCGCACCCTCGGTCGCATGAACCTGTTCGCGCTGGCGTTCCGGACCAACAACATGAAAACGCCAGCCGGGCGCGCGAAGAAGATCGCGGCGCTGGTCGCCATGCTGGCCCGGGGCGAGACCATCGTTCCGGAACGGTCTGCGGGTTAAAGCGGCCGCCGCGTCTTCGGCGTATCCACAGTCCTGCGGCACCCGCCTTCGGGGTAGGGGTCGATAACAGCCGCGTCGGCGGGTGTTACCATCCTGCCGTGCGCGTACTGGCGCTCGTGGGTCTCCTCAGCTACGCGTGGGCCGCCAATGCCGCGGAGGTCGTGCAGGTCCGGCCGTGGGAGTTGCACAGCAGCGTCTGGGTCAGTCTTCATCAGACGCTGATCGCGGACGCGATGCGCGCCACGCCACGCGCGCTGCCCACGCTGTCACCAGAAGAACTTGCCGCCTGGAACGAGGCCGTCGCGGCCTATCGCACCGCCGGCGGCCGCGGCGACATGACCTTCGCCAGGCCGATGATCATCACCAGCGATGCGCTCACGCAGGTCGCCGATGATGCGGTCGAGCCGCCACTCGATGCGCCACTCAAAGATGCGCTCTTGCGTGCCGCGCCCATCTACCGCCGGCATTGGTGGACTGCCGACGACCAGGCGAACCGGTTCTTCATCGGATATGCGGCCGCGATGCTGCGTGACGCTGGGGAAGCCCTCGTTCGGGCACATGAAGCGGTGTATCGAACGCCTTGGCCCGAGCGCGTTCGTGTATTCATCTCGCCCTATGGCGGTCCATTAGGCGCGTACACCGTGGTCGGCCAATCGGGTGGCGTGATTACCACGATGTCGAGCCGCGACGCCAGTTACCAGGGCATGCGCGCGCTCGAAATGCTCCTGCACGAAAGCTCGCATGCGGTCGTCAGCCCCACCCAGGGAACGGTCGGCACCGCGATCGTGACTTCGGCCAAGAAACACGACCTACAACCGCCGCGCGATCTCTGGCACGCCATCCTGTTCGCCACGTCAGGCGAGCTGACGCGTCGGCTGCTGGCCGAGCGCGGAACAACGAACTACGTTCCCTACTCCGAAGATCTCTTCACGCGCGTGTGGTCGAAGTATCGTGAACCGGTCGAGACGCACTGGTTCGCGTATCTCAAAGGGCAGGGCACACTGGAAACTGCCATCGACCACATCGTCGCCGCCATTCCACGATGATGACCACTATGAAGTCTTCCGCCGCCGCGCTGTTTCTTGCCGTTCTGCTCGCGCTGCCGCTGGCGCTCGATGCCGCAGTCAAAGTCGACGACAAGCCGATGTTCCCGGATCCGATCGACCCCTCCGGGGTGCTGACCATCACCGGCAGCGGCTTGGCGGGACCGGTATCCGGATCGCTATTCGATCTGTCGCAGAAGGAAACGAAGCTGGATTCCGGAACCGTCGTCTCCGATCGGACGGTCACGTTCCGCCTTCCTCCAGCCATCGCCCCGGGCCGCTACGTCCTCCGGGTCTCCATCGGCGATCTGCAGGACTATTACGTGCCCGGCGAGGTGCGCGTCGGTCGCCCGGAGCCGAAGCTCGAATCGGCGTACCCGACGACGGCGTATCGAGACGATACGGGCGGCTTTACGTTCGCGTTGAACGGTCAGAACCTTCCGAAGGAGCCGGCAGAACTGGCGGTGGTCGTCGACGGCGTCGGCAACATTCTCTCGGCCAGCGCCGCCGCGGTCGGCGCCAAAGCGTGCGCCGAACGCGGAAAGGGCGATCCGCTGCCCTGTGTGTCGATCGACGATCCGGGGCGCCGCATCGTGGTCCGTGGCTATTCTCCCCAGGCACGCGCTTACCAGGGCCCGATCAACGTGCGGGTGCGCGCCGGCGACACGCTGTCGAATCCGACGAAGCTGGTGCTGGCCCGGATGTCTGCAGCCGGCGTTCTGATTGCGACGGTGGCGCTGTTCGGCGTCATGGCCTACACCATCTATTACCTCGTCGCCCGCGGGATGAAGGGCACGACGATCCATGGCGTTCGGTATTCACCGCTCCACGCGTTTTTCCTCGACGGCCAGACCCAGACCTACAGCCTCTCGAAGTTCCAGCTGTTCGCCTTTTCGTTTGCGTTCATTTTCGGCTATCTCTACGTGCTGCTGTGCCGCTGGCTCGTGCAGTGGCAGTTCATCATGCCGGACGTGCCCGCGAATCTGGCGGCGATGCTGGCGATCAGTGGCGGGACCACCCTGATTGCGGCCGGGGCGACCCAAACGCGTGGGTCGAAAGGATCGGGCGAGCAGTACCCGAGTGTCGCCGATTTCGTGAGCGTTGGCGGCCAGGTGGTGCCGGAACGGTTTCAGTATTTCGTCTGGACGCTGATCGCGTGTTTCGGCTTCCTCGCGCTGTTGGTGTCCAAAGATCCCGCCGCGGTCGACGGGTTCCCGACCTTTCCCGACGGGCTGCTCTACGTGATGGGCGTCAGCGCCGCGACCTACGTCGGCGGCAAGGTCACCCGATCGCCGGGACCCGTCATCAAGAACATCGCCGTGACCCGCGACAAGAATCCGGTCGTCATCGTCGAGGGCGAAAACCTGTCCAAGGACGCGGATTTCTTCCTCGACGACAAGAAGCTGCCGATTGTGACGAAAGATCAACTCAAGGAGAGCGGGATCGACCTGGCGAAGCAACCGCTGCTCGTGACAGGCACGACCCAGGCGGGCGCGAGCGATCGCTCGTTCTGTTCGGAGCTGCAGATCACGATCATCGAGCAGCAGGCCGGTGTCACCCTCGGGCCGGGCGGCCACCTGTTCCGTGTCGTCAATCGCGACGCCCAGTTCGCGGAGTCGCCATTTTCCATTCCTGAAGTGAAGATAGCCGCGGTCACCAACCGCGCCGGAGGGCCGATTCCCGCCCAGGCCACGGACGTGGTGCTGGAGGTGACCGGCTCCGCATTCAGCGAGCCCATCGCCGCCGACTGGACTCCAGCCGGGGCGACCAGCGCAGAACAACTGAAGTCCCCGGAACGCGTCAGCGATTCGAAGCTGCGCGTCACGGTCAACACCGGACCGGCCGGCACCGCCAGGCTGAAGATCAGCGCGCCCACCGGATCGAGCAGCGTTGACGTGAAGGTCGGATGAGCCGATGGCCGGCCGCGAGTGCTATCACTGCAAGCAGTGGATCGAGGAAGGCGAGGCGCACGATTGCTGGACGACGACCGAAGCCGCGCTGACCGGGCATCTGTCCGACGACCTGCGCGATGCGTGGGAGCGCGTACGCGAGACGGCGGCCGCCCTTGGCGACCAGCGGATCTACGCGTCGGGCACCGCGATCATGTTCTCGCGCGACTCCTGCTATTTTTTCGTGCGCCCGCGACGAAGCTTTCTGGAGGTGTGCGTCTTCCTCGGCCGCGCCGTGCGCGCCCCCCAGGTCCGTCGCGTCGAGCGTAAGTCGGCTTCGAAGCTCGTGAACATCGTCCAGATCAGGCACCGCGACGAAGTGGAGCCGCCGTTCACCGACTGGCTGCAGGAAGCCTACGAGCTGCCTGACAAGCTGGCGGCGCGGAAATCGACACCATCCCGGCGAAAAACGCCGAAGGCGAAGCGAGTGAGGAGCAGACGATGAGTGAGAACAGGAACGACACGACCGGCGTCGGCCGGCGCGATTTCTTCAAGGCCGCCGGCGCTGGCGTCACGGCGGCCGCGGCACTGCTGACGCCGCAAGAGCGCGCCGTCGCGCAGGGTCTCGAGGAGAAGCGGCGACTCGAGCGCATCGCCGGATGCACCTGGCCGATCCGTCAGCTGTTCAAGACGCGCGCGGGAAGCGGCCGGGGAAACGCGCCGCTCAGCCTTCGCGCCGGAGCGGTCGCGGCGCCGTCCCCTGGTGCGCCGTCGACTCCTGCGAATCGCGATCGGACGACAGCCGCGGAGATGAAGCAGAAGTATGGCGAGATCACGATGCTGGACTTCCCGCAGTGGACGAAGGAACACTTTCCGGGCGTCACGCGGATGGATCTGTTCTCGGGCCTTTTTGGCGACGTCGCCGACGACACGATGTTCATGACTGCGGCCGACGGCGGCGGGGGCGGCGCTGGGTTCAATCCGACGAGTCCATCCGGACGTAAGTGGCTCGACCAGCTGGCCGGCGTTCTGGTGAAGACAGGTACCAAGGTGCAGCACATCTCGAACAACGCGCCATTTGGCCTGGCGGACTTCGGATCCCCGGAAGCCGACGCCCGACGCCGGGCCGGCGTGGCGATGGCCAAGCGCTGGCTCGAGGGTTGCGCGGTGCTCGGGGTGAAATCGATGCGGATGAACTCGCCGTCGGCTCTCGGTCCGGAAATCCGGCCGAACGCGACCGCGAACGGCGGCGACGGCTATCCGCGGAACCTGGAGCTCGTGGCGCTGATGAATGCGGCGATCGAGTCCTACAAGGAGATGGCCGACTTCGGCGGCAATCTCGGGATCAAGGTCACCTTCGAGAATCACTGGGGCCTTGCCGCCGATCCGATGAACCTCCGGATCATCATCGACACCATCAACCACCCGTACTGCGACGCCACGCCGGACTTCTGCAACTGGGAGCACGAGTACATGCTCTTCAACGGCCTCAAGGCGCTGGCGCCGTACTCGTCGTCGAACGTGCACGCGAAATACTGGGATCGCTGGGGCGACAAGAACGACGTCCAGCGATCGGTCCGCGTGATGCTGGCCGGCGGCTTCAAGGGGACGTTCGCGCTCGAATACGAAGCGGGGCCGCTGAACGGCGTCGAGGGCGCCAAGTATCTCTACAAGGAAGTGCTGGCGGCGCTGACCGCGCCCACCCCAGTCACCTGACGTGTTATGGTCGGAACCTTGAACTTCGAACCGGTCTCTAGCGGAGGTGGCTATGATTCTTGAAGGCGCGCACGCTGTTGCTCGTCGTGTTCTCGTCCTGGCCGCGATCGTCGTCGCCATCGCCGCGCCGGCGGTTGCACAGAAGCCAACCTTCGACATCGAGGGCATCGTCACGGATGCTCAGCAGGCCGTCCTTCCAGGCGCCACGGTCACCTTGCAGAATGTCGCGACCGGGCTGTCGCGCGAGATCGCGACCGATGAGAATGGCCGCTACGTCTTCACGGCGCTCCCACCCGCGGGACAGTATGTGCTGCAGACGACGCTCACCGGCTTCGCTACAGAGCGCCGCGAGAACCTGACGTTCAACGCCGGCCAGCGCGTCGTGCTGAACATCACGCTCAAGCTGTCCAACGTCCAGGAGACCGTCACCGTCGCCGGCGAGTCACCGGTGGTCCAGACGACGACCTCGGAAGTGACCAAGACGATCGAGAGTCGCGATCTCGTGTCGCTGCCGGTGCCCGAGCGCAACTACTTCCGGTTGCTGACGCTGGACTCGAACGTCGTCGCGCGCGCGCCAGGCACCAACGGGCTGTACGTCGGCGGCGGAGACGTGTGGAACTTCGGCACCTACGTCGACGGGACCAGCAACTTCTCCAAGTGGCTCACGCTGCAGCGCGCGCCGCAGCGCGGATCGGCCGGTTTCGCGCTCGAAACCGTCAGCCAGGTGCAGATCATCACCAACCAGTTCTCGGCGGAGTTCGGCGGACACTCGGCCGGGGTGATGAACATGATCACCAAGAGCGGCTCCAACAAGTACTCCGGTGCCGCGCTGCTGGTAGTTCGACCTGGCGACCTTGACGCCATCCCGCCGCTCGCCACGCAGAAGGTGCCGTTCAATCAGCAGCAGTTCGGAGGCAATGTCGGCGGGCCCCTCGTCCGCGACCGCGCGTTCTTCTTCGGCAGCTACGAGCGGCGGCGCGAGCGCAGCCAGGTATCCGTGACATCACCGGAAGCGCCGGGCACGATCATTCCGACACCGGCGGATGAAGACCAGGGACACGTTCGCGCGGATGTCCGGTTCTCACCGTCCCAGTCCCTCGCGGTCCGCTACAACATGGTGCGGTGGAAGCAGGACAACGAAGGCGGCGGCCTGCAGCTGCCGGGCACGGGCTACATCTGGACGAACAATGTCGACACGCTGCACAACATGTGGACGTCGATCATCTCCGACCGCCTGCTCAACGAGGTTCGCGGACAGTGGTCGCGCTACTACGACCTCCGGGCCGCCAAGTGTGACTGCGTGCAGTTCAACCGCACCGGTTACTCAATCTCGGGCGGTGTCGCGACCGGCACGTGGGGCGTCATCCCGGAAGATACGTGGGACGTGTCGGACACGCTGTCGCTGTGGCGCGGCAATCATTCGTTCAAGATGGGCGGCGGCGCAACCTACGACGTGACGACGCAGCGGTATCTGCCCAACCAGAACGGCATCTATACGTTCGCGGGCGGACCGGCGGTCGCTCCCAACCCCACGCTATTCACGCAGGCGTTCGCGCTGGTACCAGGCCAGGACGTCATCTATCCCAAGGCGTGGGTCTTCAGCAGCTTCGCGCAGGACGACTGGCGCGTCAGCCATAACTTCACACTGAACTACGGCGTCCGTTACGACGTCGAGCTGGTGCGCGACATCCCGGACTGGCCCGCCCCGACCGACCGGAACAACGTCGATCCGCGCGTCGGCTTCAACTGGGATCCGCTCGGCGATCAGAAGTGGTCGGTGCACGGCGGCGCCGGTCGTTTCACTCAGCAGAACCCGATCTTTACGATCGTCAAGGGCGCGGTGCTCGGCCGCAACGGCATCGTGACGCTCGCGCTGCCGCCGAGCGACCCGGCGTTCCCGAAGTTTCCGAACACACTGCTCGGCTTCCCGCCGGGCGCGGTACTTCCGGCGCGCAACATCCAGGAGATTGCGCCCGATCTGGAGAACGAGTTCGCGTGGCAGTACAGCATCGGCGCTCAGCGGCAGCTCGGCTCGCGCACCAGCGCGTCCGTTGATGTGAACGTGAACCGCAGCCACAAGCACGGTTTCCTGGACACCAACTACCCGACGCCGATCTCGAAGGCGACGATCAACGCCGCCGGCGGCCAGGTGGTGCGGACATCCGCACAAGCCGATCTGACGCGGGCGATCAGGCCGGGGCCGAATGGATTCCGGCGCATCGAAGTCCTGACCAACGAGGGCCGGACCTGGTATCAGGGCATCCGGTTCGGCGTGCAGCACCGGACGAACCCGCTGCTCGTCTCGCTCTCGTACACCTACTCCGACGCGGAGGATCGGCTGAATCACTGGGAAATCCCTGAAGACAGCTCGAACCCTGAGCTCGATCACGCGGACTCGGCGTCGAACACGCCGCACAACTTCGTCGCGTCGGCCACCTGGAACATTCCAGGCAAGGGTGCGCTGCTCGAGGGATGGCGGGTGAGTTCAGTGGTGCACGCGCAGAGCGGCAATCCCTACAGCATCCGCTACGCGCAGGATCTCACCGGTACGACTCAGGTCTTCTGCACGGCGCAGCGCACTTGCAACGTGACGATGCCCGAGGGGCGGAACACCGCGCGCGGCGCCTCGGTCAGATTCGCGGACCTGACAATGACGCGCACATTTACGCTGCCCAGCAGCCACCGGGTGGAATTCCGGGCCGATGTGTTCAACCTGTTCAACAACGAGAACTACGCCGCGGACGGCTACATCGGCATCATCGGCAACGTCAATTACGGCAAACCGACGAGTGGTGCGTATCCGGGCCGGCAGTTCCAGTTCGGCGCGATTTATCGTTTCTGATCGCCTGGCAATGCCTGTCATGTTCCGGATTGTCACGAACCTTGCGATCGCGGCCGTTGTGGGTGGCGCTCTGGTGGCAGACGCCGCCGCTCAAACTCCCGTTCGAGTAGTGGTCCGGACCGAGCTCGGCGACATCGTGCTGGAGGTCGACGCGAAGCGCGCACCCAGCACGGCCGCGAATTTCCTTCGCTATGTCGACGCGGGCCACTACGACGGCGGCACGTTCCATCGCACGGTCAAGATGGACAATCAACCCGACAGCCCGGTGAAGATCGAGGTCATCCAGGCGGGCGTCAACGCCGATCGGGCCAAGGACGGCTTTCCGGCGATTCCGATCGAGCGCACGAGCGTGACTGGCCTCCGCCATACCAACGGCGCGGTCTCGATGGCGCGCGGGCAGCCCGACAGCGCTACGTCCGGATGGTTCATTTGCATCAACGATCAGCCGTCGCTCGATTTCGGCGGCGCCCGGAATCCCGATGGTCAGGGATTCGCCGCTTTCGGGCGCGTCGTGCAGGGTATGGATGTGGTACGGAAGATTCAGCAGGCTCCCAACACCGACGCCCAGCGTCTGACACCGCCGATCAAGATTCTGAAGGCCGCCCGGGTCCCCTGATCGTGCGACGCCGAACAGAGCGGGCCCAAACTTCGGCCTCACGGCGACCCGTCGCAAGGCGTAGCATTACGGCATGACGCACGGCACTCTCGTCCGCACGGTCGGCGCCCTGGCCCTCTCAGGACTGGCCGTTGGATTCGCTACACCAGCCACCACCGCCCGCCAGGACGACACCAGCCGCAAGGAATGGCTGCAGCTGTTCAACGGTCGCGATCTCAACGACTGGGAGATCAAGTTTGCGCGCCACGATTTGGGCGAGAACGTCAACGACACGTTCCGCGTCGAAGACGGGTTGCTGAAAGTGCGCTACGACAAGTGGAAGGCGTTCGATCGCGAGTTCGGCCACATCTTCTACAAGCAGCCGTTTTCATACTACATGCTGGCCGCCGAGTATCGCTTCGTCGGCGAGCAGGTGGCCGGGGCGGGACCGTCGCTCGCCTGGGCCAAGCGCAACAACGGCTTGATGCTCCATTCGCCCGACCCGAAGACGATGCTGAAGGACC
>Ga0193696_1000245_pt1 | contig 21074 bp, 13 predicted proteins | sample L3m1metaG_FD_145074 | JGI IMG/M metagenome (GOLD analysis project Ga0193696, IMG submission 145074) | Soil microbial communities from a riparian zone of the East river system, Colorado, United States - L3m1 | ecosystem: Environmental > Terrestrial > Soil > Riparian zone | place: USA: East River... | reverse complement strand
GCGACGCGCACGGGTGGAACTGACGGTGGCGAAACCGCCGCTCAATATCGCGCTCGTCGGCTACGGGTTCATGGGCAGGACGCACAGCAACGCGTTTCTTCAGACGCCGCGCTTCTTCGACGTGCCTTACCAGCCGGTGCTCAAGGCGGTCGTGGCTCGCAATGCTGAACGCGTCAAGAAGTTCGCCGGCACGTGGGGTTATGAGTCGGCGGAAACCGATTGGCGGGCGGTCGTCGAGCGCAAGGACATCGACCTCGTCGACATTGCCAGCCCGAACGATACGCACGCAGAAATCGCCGTCGCCGCTGCCCGCGCGGGAAAGATGGTGATGTGCGAGAAGCCGCTCGGCCGGACCGCCGTCGAAGCGCAGACGATGGTCTCTGCCGTCGAAGCCGCCGGCGTCGCCAACATGGTCTGGTACAACTATCGCCGCGTGCCGGCGGTCGTCCTGCTCAAGACGCTGATCGACGAGGGCAAGCTGGGCCGCATCTTTCACTACCGCGCGCAGTTCCTGCAGGACTGGACGATCTCCGCCGATTTACCGCAGGGCGGCGAAGGGCTGTGGCGTCTGGACATCGACGTCGCCGGCAGCGGCGTCACCGGCGACCTGCTCGCGCACTGCATTGACACCGCGCTCTGGCTGAACGGATCGATCGCCGAAGTGACCGCGATGACGGAGACCTTCGTCACGGAACGGACGCACACGCTGACCGGGAAGAAGCAGCCGGTCGGCATCGACGATGCCAGCGCCTTCCTGGGCCGGTTCACCAACGGATCGCTCGCGCTGTTCGAGGCCACCCGCTACGCGCGCGGTCACAAGGCGCTCTACACCCTGGAGATCAACGGCGAGCACGCCTCCGCGCGCTGGGACCTGCACGATCTGCACCGCTTGCAGTGGTTCGATCATCGCGATGAGGGTCGTTTGCGTGGCTGGCGCAGCGTGCACATCACCGACGGCGATCACCCGTACATGAAGCACTGGTGGGTGCCGGGACTGCAGATCGGCTACGAGCACACGTTCATCCACCAGTTCGCCGACTTTCTCGAGGGTGTGGCAGCCGGAAAGCCGGCATCGCCGACGTTCCGCGATGGCCTCGCGACTGATTGCGTGACCGACGCGGTGCTGAAGTCGGCGAAAACCCGACAGTGGGAAACGGTGTCGAACGCGGCGGTCAGCGCGACGTGATGGAGAAATGGAAACGCAGTCCGAGCGATTCAACAAGTAGCGTTGGCACGCTTACCCGCGCACGATAACCGTTTTGGTAAAAAGCTGTTTTCGGTCGATCGTTTTTGACAATACTCTTGCGCCCGGGCGTGGCACCGTAGGCTTGGGAGCCCGTCCGAGTAGGGGAAGATTCTCTTGGCCGAAACGAGCCTCGAAGCGGCGACGCGGTCGCTCGGCGCCCGGACCGATCCGGTCTTTGAGCTGTTCGACTATCTCAAAGACGTCTTGTTCTGGATCAAGGACAAGAAAGGGATCTTCCGATGGGTCAACACCACGTTGATGCTGCACTTCGGACGGTCCAACCGCGATCAGATCATCGGCCGGACGGACTTCGACCTGTTCGAACCGTACCTTGCCAACCAGTATCAAATGGACGACGCGCAAGTCCTGCGCGGCCGCCCGATCACGTCACGGGTTGAGATGATCGTGTTCCATCACACCCCGCGGTGGATCGTCACGTCGAAGCTGCCGGTACGCAACGCCAGCGGCCGCATCGTGGGAACGGCGGGCGTGGCCACGATAGCGGTGCAGGAAGGATCGAAGGTCTGGTCTGAATCGCGGCTGGCGCCGGCGATGGCATTCATCAAGGAGCACTATCACGAGCCGGTCAGCATTCAGGCGATGGCCCAGCGCTGCGGCCTCTCCCTGGGTTCGTTCCATCGCCAGTTCAGGGATATGTATCTGTGCACGCCCCACACCTACGTTCGCCAGCTGCGCGTCAGGATGAGTTGTCACGCCCTGGTCTTTTCGCGACGTCCGATCGCCGCGGTGGCCGCCGAATGCGGATTCTCGGATCAGAGCCATTTCACCAAAGAGTTCCGCCGCATCATGGGCGAGACACCCCGCAGTTACCGCCGCCGACACAGCCACTAAAACGGTTCACTGGATCCTGATCGTTTCTACCAGTCTCTGACACGTTTCTCCTAGATCGGAATCCCAGCGAGGTCGAGGATACGCTCGAAGCAGAGGGAGGGATCCCGTGACATGGTGAATCGCGGTTGGCTGATTGTGTGAAGATACGTCCCAAGGGGATTCTCATGCAGCGACTCCTTCTATCCGTCGTCGGCGCGATCGGTGTGGCAGCCGCCTGGGGCGCCGGGCCGCACGCGCAGACTGCCGCCCGAGCGAATTGGCTGACCGACGGTGCCGACCCGCAACGGACGTCGTGGCAGCGCCACGAGACGCTGATCAGTCCTGCGTCGGTCAAGAACATGACGTTGTTGTGGAAGGTGAAGCTGGACAACCAGCCGCGCGAGATGCACAACCTGTTTGCGCCGCTGATCCTCGGCGACCTGCAGCTGGCCAGCGGAACACGCGAAATCGCCGTTGTCGCCGGCATCTCCGACAACATCTACGGCATCGACGTCGAGCAGGGCACGCAGATCTGGAAGCGTCATTTCGACAGCACCTTCGATGACACCGGGCGGAGCGGCGGCCCGCTCTGTCCTGGCGGACAGACGGCGACGCCGATCGCGGTTCCGACGGACACTCCCGGCAAGTATGTCGTGTACGCGATTTCGTGGGATGGACGACTGCGCACGGTGGATCCGGCTACCGGTCGGGAGATCGCGCGCGCCGAACCGTTTCTGCCACCCAATGGCAAGCCCTACTCGTTGAACCTTTTCAACAACGTTCTCTACACGACCACGGCGCAAGGGTGCGGCGGCACGCCCAACCAGTTCTACGGATACGACCTCGCCACCAAGAAAGTCGGCAGCTTCAACCCGGGCAGCGGCGGGATGTGGCCGCGCCTCGGGCCCTCGATTGGCAAGGACGGCAGCGTGTATGCCGGCAGCGGCGACGGCGATTACTTTCCTGAGCGACAGATCTACGGGCAGTCCATTGTCGCCGTGAAACAGAACCCGGCAACCAAAGCGCTGGAGATGACGGACTGGTATACGCCATCCAATGCGTACTGGCTGCGCAAGCGCGATCTCGACATCAATGCCACGGGTCCGGTGTTCGAGTACAAGGGGAAGGAATACACCGTTCAGACCAGCAAGGAGTGTCGAGTCTGGTTGCTCGATACGAGCGGCCTCGGCGGCGAAGACCACAGGACGCCGGATTACAGGACACCCCTCGTCTGCAACGAGGAAGTGCAATTCGCCGGCGCCGGCGTCTGGGGCGCGCTCGCGACGTGGGAGGAAGCCAACGGCACGCGGTGGATCCTCATGCCGTTCTGGGGGCCGAAGCACTCGCAGTTCACGGCCCCGATCGAGCATGGACCGGTGGTGCAGGGTGCGGTCGCCGCGTTCAAGATGGAAGAGAAGGACGGCAAGCCGCAACTGACACCGGCCTGGCTCTCGCGCAACATGTGGCAGGCGGATCCTGTCGTGATCGCCAACGGGGTCGTCTTCGCGTACGGTAACGGCGAGGACGCGGCGCAGGCGACGTTCGACGGCGGGTTGGGGTACAACACGTCGGCGAATCGCATCGCGCAATCGGGGCACGCCACGCTGTACGCGCTCGACGCGCGAACCGGCGCCGAACTGTGGTCGAGCGGCGACCAGATCACGTCCTTCAGCCACTTCAGCAGTCTAGCGGTCGCGAATGGCCGGGTCTATCTCGGGACCTATGACGGCACGCTGTATTGCTTTGGCGTCAAGCCGACGGCGGTGAAGTAGCCATGCGCAGGCAGTGGTTTCAGCGACGGCTCCAGCGACTCATCCGTGCTGGCATGCTGGTTTCGGCGTCCGTCGCGTTTCTGCACGCGCAGGGCCGAGGCAGCAGCGAGTGGACGACGAGCGGCTTCGACGCGCAGCGCAGCAACTGGCTGCGCGGCGACGCGCGCCTCACGAAGGACGCCGTCCAGAGGGGTGAGTTCGCGTCCCTGTGGTCGATGAAGATCGAGAATGCCAACCGTCAGGTCAATTCGTTGACCCCTCCGGTGCTACTCGATCGTCTGATCGGATATCGCGGCTTCAAGAGCCTCGCCTTCGTCGGCGGCAGCGACGATCGTGTCTTCGCCGTCGATACCGATCTCGCGCGGCCAGCCTGGACGACCGTCCTCAATTACTCGGCGCCGACCGGCGGTCGGCCATCGAGCTCGATGTCCTGTCCTGGCGGCCTGATCGCGATGCCAAGCCGCCGCACCGCGCTTGCGATCGCCCCGCCGATCGTGGGCGGCGGTGGACGCGGCGGCGTTCGCAACGGCAGCGCGGTTGGCGAACCGGGCAGAGGCGCAGCGGCGCTGGGCCAGCCACCGGCCCAACGCGGCGCCCCTCCGGCGGCGCCAGGCCGTGGACGCGGTCCCGCGCCGATTGGCTTCGGCCGCGTCGACCCGCTGTTTGTCGTGGGCAGTGACGGCTTCATCCACAGCCTCTACGTCAGCAATGGTGCGGAGATGGAACCGCCGGTGCCGTTCCTGCCGCCCGATGCCAAGCCATCGGCGCTGATCTGGATCGACGGCATCGTCTACACGACCACCTCCGGCGAGTGCGGCGCGGCGCCGAACGCGTTGTGGGCGATGGATCTCAACGTGCCGGTCAAGGAACGGAAAGCCTTATCGTGGAAGACGGGGGCCGCGAATATCGCCGGGACCTCCGGTCTGGCGTTCGGCCCTGAGGGTGCGATCTATGTCGCGCTGGCGACCGGGGCGACGGCCGCGCCCGCGCCCGACTCGATCGTCGCCCTCAGTCCCGAAACGCTGAAGCCGACCGACTGGTTCACAGCGTTAGGCGCCGACTTCAATGCGACGCCGACCGTCATTCGCCACAAGAACCGGGATCTCATCGCGGCCACGGCGAACGACGGGCGCCTCTATCTGCTCGACGCGGCGTCCCTCGGCGGCGCCGATCACAAAACGCCGCTGGCAGTGACGGCCAAGTTCACCGACGCCGGCGCCGGAACCGCGCTCGCGACGTTCGAAGACGCAAGCGGCCGCTGGATCGTCGCGACTGCCTCGGGCACGACCGGCGAAGTTAGGTTCAGCCAGAACGGCAGCGCGCCGAACGGACGGATCGTCGCGTTCAAACTGCGCGACGAGGGCGAGAAGCTGTCGCTCGAGCCCGCCTGGCAGTCGCAGGATTTCACGTCGCCGCTCGCGCCGATTGTGGTGGACGGCATGGTGTTCGCGGTCTCGAGCGGCGAATACCGCGGGGGACCGGCGTCGCTGCCGGCGGCGCAGCGCGCCCAGAGGTCCGCGCCGGCAGTCCTGTACGTGCTCGACGCCGCCACGGGCAAGGCCATGTGGAACAGCGGCACGAAGATCACGTCGTTCGCGCGCGGCGGGTTGTCCGCCGGCGGCGGGCAGGTTTACCTCGTCACCTACGACAATCAGCTGTACGCGTTCGGGATCCCGTTGGAACACTGAGGCATCCATGGCTTCGCATCCGAAGTTCCCCGCACTGCACAACGCGATGTGGCCCGGCCTGGTCGGTAAAGGCGGGCCGGGCGCGGAGCCGACGATCGATCTCGACACGATGTTGAACCTGACGGCTGCGGCCCGCGCGAACGGCGCCCGGTTCGACGGTGTCGATTTATTTCTCTTCGACCCGCATGTCAGCATCGATTCAACCGACGACGACCTGAAACGGCTCGCCGACAAGATCGGCGCAAAAGGGCTGGTCGTCGGATCGCTCGTCGCGCCGGTCTGGCCGCCGACCGGCGGCGGATCGGCCATGGGCGGCAACGGAGACCGCGGCGCATTTCTCAGCCAAGTGCGAAAGGCGTGCGCGATTGGGAAGAGGCTGAAGGATCTCGGCATCCGCCGCTACGGCATCGTTCGGATCGATTCGGCCGCCGGCCCGTCGGACTGGGCGGCCGATCCGGCCGGCAACACGAAGAAGATTGCCGAGACGTTTCGGCAGGCGGCGGATATCGCCCAGGACTACGGCGAACGGCTGGCGGCCGAAGGAGAGATTTGCTGGGGCGGCATGCACAGCGTGAAGCGCAACGTCGAGCTGCTTCAGGCTGTCGATCGCCCCGGCGTCGTCGGGTTCCAGGCGGATATGGCGCATACGCTGCTCTTCACGATGGGCTACAACGCGCCGGACGATCGGATTCTCCCGGAGAGCTTTGACTGGTCGGATCAAGCCGCCCTCGACGAGGGGCTGAAGCAGATGACGCGCGCGCTGCGGCCGTGGACCGTCGACTTCCACGTCGCGCAAAACGACGGGACCGTGAAGGGATCTGGTTCGCACGACAAGACCGGGCGGCACTGCCTTCCGCACGATCCGAACGGCAAGCTCGACATCGTGCGACACGCGGGGTTCTGGCTGCGCGATGACGACGGCCGTGTCGAGCGCAAGTTCGAGCACATCTGCTGGGACGGCTGCATGTTTCCGAACGCTGTGATGACCCAGCAACAGACCTGGAACGACGTCCTGGGAGTCATGACTGCCGTCCGCGACGCTCACGGTTGGGACTGATCGATGAAGAAGAGTCTCAACATCGGCCTCGTCGGCTACGGCTTCATGGGACGGACGCACTCGAATGCGTTCCGGCAGGCGCCGATCTTCTTCGATCTGCCGTTGAAGCCCGTGCTCAAGGCGGTCGCCGCGCGAAACGCGGACCGCGTCAAGTCGTTCGCCGACAATTGGGGTTACGAGTCGTCTCACACCGACTGGCGCGATCTGGTGGCGCGCCCGGACATCGATCTGATCGACATCGCAAGCCCCAACGATACCCATCACGCGATCGCCATCGCTGCCGCGAAGGCCGGCAAGATGGTGATGTGCGAGAAGCCGCTCGGGCGGAACGCGAAGGAAGCGTCGGAGATGGTCGCCGCAGTCGAGGCGGCCGGCGTGCCGAACGGCGTCTGGTACAACTACCGCTTCGTCCCAGCGGTCGCGATGATCTCGCAGCTGGTCGACGAGAAGAGGTTCGGGCGCATCTTTCACTATCGCGCGAAGTTCCTGCAGGACTGGACGATCTCCCGCGACGTTCCGCAGGGCGGCGAAGGGCTGTGGCGCCTCGACGTGTCGGTGGCGGGCAGCGGCGTCACCGGTGATCTGCTGGCGCACAATATCGACACCGCGTTGTGGTTGAACGGTCCGATCGCTGAAGTGAGTGCGATGACGGAAACGTTCATCAAGGAGCGCAAGCACAATCTCACCGGCAAGACGGAGCCCGTCGGGATCGACGACGCGAGCGCGTTTCTCGCGCGGTTCGAGAACGGATCGCTCGCGACGTTCGAAGCCACGCGCTATGCGCGCGGCCACAAGGCGCTTTACACACTCGAGATCAACGGCGAGCATGCGTCCGCGTTCTGGGACCTTCACGATCTGCATCGCATCCAGTACTTCGATCACAGCGACGAAGGGCGCGTGCGCGGCTGGCGCAACATCCACGTGACCGACGGCGACCAGCCGTACATGAAGCACTGGTGGGTGCCGGGCCTGCAGATCGGCTACGAGCACACGTTCACGCATCAGTTCACGGAATTCGTGCAGGCCGCGGCCAACGGCAAATGCCTGCCGCCGACATTCCGCGACGGGCTCGCAACGGATCGCGTCACCGATGCGGTGCTGGCGTCGGCGAAGTCGCGGCAATGGGAGAAGGTGCAGTCATGAGAACGCGAAACATCGCCGCGACCGTGGCCGTGCTGACAGCCTGCGTTGGCGGGGTGCTGTCCGGCCAGCAGGCGGGACGGGGCGGGCCTCGCGGTCCAGAGCCGCTGCCCTTCGAGGATCACGCGGGGTTCGTGTCGATCTTCGATGGCTCCACGTTGAAAGGCTGGGACGCCGACACGAAGTTCTGGCGTGCGGAAGGCGGCGCGATCGTTGGCCAGACGACGGCCGACAACCCGCTGAAGGAAAACAGCTTCGTCATCTGGCGCGGCGGCGAGCCGGCTGATTTCGAGTTGAAGGTCGAGTACCGGATCAATGCCACCAACAGCGGCATTCAGATCCGGAGTGTGCGCCTGCCGCCGGGTACGCAGCAGGGGCGCGGCGCCGTCGCCGGCAACTGGGTCCTGAAAGGGTACCAGTGCGACATCGACGCCGAGAACCGATTCACCGGGCAAATCTATGAGGAGCGCGGCCGCGGCTTTCTCGCCATGCGCGGCCTTCGGGCCTACGTCCCTGAGGGCGGAGGCCCGAAGGTCGTCGGCGCGCTCCAGCGCGGCGGCGACGAGCTGCTGAAAGTCATCAAGGTGAATGACTGGAACCAGGCGCACGTCATCGCCCGCGGCAACATGATTACCGAAATCCTGAACGGCCACGTCACCAGCACCCTCGTGGACGACGACACCAAGGCCCGTGCGTTGAAGGGACTCCTCGGGTTCCAGATCCATGTCGGCGAGCCGATGAAGGTCGAGTTCAAGAACATCTGGCTGAAGCAGTACTGATCATGTACTCCCGTTCGCTTGTTGCTGTGAGCGTCGTTGGACTGCTGTTGGCAGCTGCTTTGGCTGCGCAGGTCCAGTTGCCCGATGCGCCTGGGAAGGACGAAACCGTCCGCATGTGCGGCACCTGTCATGAGGTGGAGCGCGCCACGTCCGTTCGGTTGAACCGCGAAGGCTGGCAGGACACCATCGCGAAGATGGTGGATTTGGGCGCCAAGGCATCGGACGAGGAGCGTGCGACGGTGTTGAACTACCTGGCCGAGCACTTCAAGGGGGAGGCGCCGCGCCCATTGAACCTGAACACGGCTACCGCGGTCGAGCTCGAGAGCATTGTTGGACTCCTCCGCAAGGAGGCGGCGGCGTGGATCGCACACCGGAAGACCTCCGGTCCGTGCAAGTCGCTGGATGATTTCACGAAGGTCCCGGGTGTGCCATTCAAGAAGATCGACGAACGTCGCGATCGACTCGTGTGTTTCTGAGTGACGCAGTGACCGCACATTTCCTCGCGTTCGATCTCGGTGCCGAGAGCGGCCGCGCGATGGTCGGCTCGCTCGATGGTGGCGTCCTCGCCCTCCGCGAGGTCCACCGCTTCGCCAACGACCCGATTCGTCAGAACGACTCGTTGCGTTGGGACATCGTGCGCCTGTGGCAGGAGATTCGGCGCGGGCTCGAGATCGCCGGCGAGAATCGACTGCAGAGTATCGGCGTCGACTGCTGGGGCGTTGACTATGCGCTTCTCGACGCGGCGGGCGAACTGCTCGAACAGCCGTACCACTATCGTGACCGCCGAACCGAAGGCGTCATGGAGTCCGTGTTCGAGCGTGTCCCACGCGAGCGGATTTATGCGGCAACGGGCATCCAGTTCCTGTCGATCAACACGATTTATCAGCTGGCCGCCGCCTGTCGCCATACCCCTGAGGTCATCGACGCGGCGCGGTCGCTCGCGACGATTCCGGACGTCCTGAACTATTGGCTGTCGGGGAAACTGGTGTCCGAGTACACCATCGCGACGACGACGCAGATGGTCGACGCGCGAACGCGGACGTGGGCCATCGACTTGCTGAATGAGATTGGGTTGCCCAGTCGGTTGCTGCAGCCGATTGTCGAAGCCGGGACCGTCATTGGCGCGCTGCGGCCAACCGCGTCGATGACCAGTGCCGGTATACCGATCGTCGCGCCGGCGTGCCACGACACCGGATCTGCAGTCGCATCGGTGAATGCCTCGGCGCCGGTGGCTTTTCTCAGCTCTGGCACGTGGTCGCTGCTTGGCACCGAAGTGCGCGAACCGGTCATCACCTCGAGAGCGCTGGCGCTCAATTTCACGAACGAAGGCGGCGTCTACGGCACGACGCGACTGCTGAAGAACATCGCCGGCCTGTGGCTGCTGCAGTCCTGCCGTCGCTGTTGGCAGTCACGCGGTGAGGTGTTCTCGTACGAGACGTTGATTGCCGCAGCGACAGACGATCGGCGCGCCTTTCGCGCGCTGATCGATCCAGACGATCCGCGATTCGTGAATCCCGAGGATATGCCGGTGGCCATCAGCGAGTACTGCCGCCAGACGGGGCAGCCGCAGCCGGATGGTCCGGCGTCGTTCACCCGCGCGATCCTGGAAAGTCTCGCGTTCAAGTACCGGGCGGTTCTCGAATCGCTCGAGGAGTTGATCGGTCATCGATTCGAGGAGATTCGGATCATCGGCGGCGGCGCGCGGAACCGATTGCTGTCGCAATGGACCGCGGACGCGACCGGCCGGACCGTGACCGCAGGTCCAGTGGAAGCGACTGCGCTCGGCAACGTCGCCGTTCAGATGATCGCGACGGGCGCCGTTGGATCACTCGTCGACGCACGCGCGGTCATCGATCGGTCCTTTCCCGTCGAACGGTTCGAACCGCTCGACGCCGACCGTTGGGACGCCGAATACAAGCGCTTTCAACACTACGTGGAGTTCACCTGTGCCTGACACCGCGTCGATCTCGACGCGATACCTGCAGAACCTCTGGGACGAGGGCGAAGCCGCGAAGCTGGCGAATCAGCCGCTGGAACTGCTCCGCTACCGGTCGAATCTCCTGGGCGCCGATCTGCGCATCACGAACTTTGGCGGCGGCAACACCAGCTCGAAGTTCGCGCTTCCGGATCCGTTGACCGGCCAGGCTGTCCGCGTGCTGGCGGTCAAGGGCAGCGGCGGCGATCTTCGATCGATGGGGACGTCCGGGTTCGCCGTGCTGTATCTGGACAAGCTCGAACAACTGATCGCGCGCTACCGTGGCGAAGCGCACGAAGACGAGATGGTCGCGTTCTACCCGCTCTGCGCTTTCGGCGAGAATCGCGTCGCCGCGTCGATCGACACACCGCTGCACGCGTTCCTGCCGTTCGACCACGTCGATCATCTGCACCCGGACTGGGCGATTGCCCTGGCGGCGAGCGCCAACGGCCGCCGAAAACTCGACGAGCTGAACGCGCGATATGGCCGGCGCATCGTCTGGGTGCCGTGGCAGCGTCCTGGCTTCGAGTTGGGCATGATGCTCCGCCGCGCCGTCGTGGAGCATCCCGGATGCGACGGCATACTGCTCGGTAGCCACGGATTGTTCACGTGGGGCGCCACACAGCACGAGTGCTACGCGAACAGCCTGAAGACGATCGATCAGATGGGCGAGTTCCTCGAGGAGCACGGCCGCGCCGCGAACCGGCCGCTGTTCGGAGGGGCGGCCGTGACGGCGGTTGTCGATCGCGAATCAACGGCGGCGGCGATTCTGCCGATGCTGCGCGGCGCCGTGTCGTCGAATCGCCGGGTCGTCGCGCACGTCGACTCGTCGGACGATGCCGTGACGTTTGCCAATTCACGGTGGGCCGCCGAGCTGTGTCAGCTGGGCACGAGCTGTCCGGATCACTTCCTGCGGACGCGCATCTGTCCGATGTTCGTACCGTGGAATCCCGAGCACGAGGACGTCACGACACTGCTGCGGCGGATCGGCGAGCAGCTCCGTGGGTATCGCGACGAATACGTGGCGTACTACAAGTCGTGCGCAGAGGCTGGCTCGCCGGCGCTGCGCGACTCGAACCCTTCGGTGGTCGTCATTCCGGGGCTCGGCGTCTACGGCTTCGGCAAGGATAAGCGCGAGGCGCGAATCACGACGGAGTTCTTCGCGAACGCCGTCCACGTGATGGCTGGCGCGACGGCGCTCGAGGACGACGCTAGCGCCGCTCCTGTGCTTCCGCAGGCGCGCACGGCGGAGCAGGCGAAGGGGTTCAAGAGCTTTCACAACTACGTCGCGTTGCCGAGGAGCGAAGCCTTTCGCATCGAGTACTGGGCGCTCGAGGAAGCGAAGCTGCAGCGGATGCCGCCGGAGCGTGAGTTCAGCCGGAAGATTGCGCTGGTCGTCGGGGGCGGGAGCGGGATCGGCCGCGAGGTCGCGCTGCTGCTGGCGCGGCTCGGCGCGCACGTTGTCGTGGCGGATCGCGATGAGGCCCTGGCCGGCTCGACATGGGCGGAGGCACAGAAGCTCTCGTCGCCAGAACTGGGGATGGCCTCGCCCGTCGATCTGTCGTCCCGCGGCAGTATCGCCGCTGCGCTGCGGCGCACGATTCTGGCGTTTGGCGGCGTCGACATCGTGATCAACACGGCGGCGATCTACCCGACGCCCGATCCGTCGCGGACCGACATCGAAGCCACCTGGGCGAGCACGCTGCACGTCAACGTCACCGGCAACTACGTGCTGGCGGAAGAGGCGGCGCGGGTGGTACGCGAACAGAATCTGCCGGCGACGATCGTGTTCACCAGCTCGGCGAACGCGATTGTGCCCAAGAGCGGCAGCGAGGCCTACGACGTGAGCAAGGCCGCCGTGAACCACTTGATCCGCGAGCTCGCGATCGGCCTCGGGCCCCTGGTGCGCGTGAATGGCATTGCACCGGCCACCGTCATTGCCGGCTCGTCGATGTTCCCGCGCGATCGCGTGATGGTCGCGCTCAAGAAGTACAGCATCGCATTCGAAGACGGCGAGCCGACCGAGGATCTGCGGACGAAGCTGGCGGCCTTCTATGCGAAACGAACGATCACCGGCGAGCCGATTCTGCCGCGGGATTGCGCGAACGCCATCTGCTGGCTCGCCGGCGACGCCAGCGCGAAGACGACTGGACACGTGATTCCAGTCGACGGCGGATTGCCAGAAGCGTTCATTCGGTAAAGTCGCACAAGAGCACTCACACGTGTTTTCCATAGGAGGTAGCATGACGCGCACGCTCGGAAGCATGACGCTCGTCGCCTTGTGGCTTCTGACGCCTGGGCTCAGGGCCCAGGAGTCGGCATCTTCCGGAATCGTCGGTCAGGTCGTCGACTCGACGCGCGGGGCCATGCCCGGCGCGACGGTGACGGTCGTCAACGTCGGCACCAACGCACAACGCGTGGTCAACACCGACGGCGAAGGACGTTTTTCGGTGCCGAACCTGCCGCCGGCGACCTACCGGGTTCGCGTGGAGCTTTCCGGCTTCGCGACCGCCGAGCTCAAGGAACTGGTCCTCCGCAACGGCGAAGTCAGCCGCCCGACGATCACGCTCGGCCTCGCCAACGTTGCCGAAACCGTGACGGTCGTCGGCCTGTCGCCGCTGCTCCAGACGACCAACGCATCCGTCAGCCAGACGATTACGCAAAAGCAGATCGAGGATCTGCCGGTGGCCGGCCGTGGCCTGCTGTCGTTCGCGTCGCTGTCGGCGGGCGTGACGCCACAGGCCTTCAATCGAGGCACGCAGTTCGGCGCCGCGGGCAGCAGCCGCAGTCAGTATGTGACCGTCGAAGGCGGCCGCGACAGCTCGACGAACTACGCCATCGACGGCGTGTACGTCCGGTCGCTGCGATTCAACAATCTATCGCTGAATCCACCGCTCGACGCCGTCCAGGAAGTGAACGTCCTCAGAAACTCGTTCACGACCGAGTACGGTCAGGGTCAGGCGGTGGTCTCGATTGTGACGAAGTCCGGATCCAATCGCCTGACCGGTTCCGCCTACGACTACATCCGCAGTCAGAAAGCCGAGGCGGAGAACTACTTCGGGCAGAAGCCCGGCGACCGCACGCAGGCCGGGGCCACCGGCGGAGGTCCGATCGTCAGGAATCGATTCTTCGTGTTTGGCGGCTATGAAGCACTGCGGTCCACTTCCCCGAAGACGCTGTTCGCGGCGGTGCCGAGCGCCACGCAGCTGGCGGGGAATTTCTCCGGGCTCTCGACGGGAATCACCGATCCGTTGACCGGCCTGGCGTTTCCGGGCAACGTCATCCCTTCAGGTCGGTTTTCGAACTTCGCCAAGATTCTCGCGCCGACCGTTCCTGCGGCCAACAACGTCGGTGCGAACAACTACCGGACGGTCCGCGATCTCACAGACGATGCTGACACGGCGACGATCCGCGCCGATCAGACGCTGCCGAACCACAATCTCTTTCAGCGGTTCATGTACTACAAAGGCTCGCAGGTGAGCCCGAGTGTATTCAGCTACACGAACCTTCCGCAGAACGGCAGGAATTTCGCCGCGGGCGATACCTGGGTTGTCTCGCCAAGGCTCGTCAACGAGATCCGATTCGGCTACAACTACGCCTACCACCTGAACTCGCCGATCAGCCTCGATGATCGCAACTGGGTCGGCGATATCGGGATGCGCAACCTGGCCGGCGGCACCGATCCGATCGACTACGGCCGTCCCGGATTCACGATGACCGGCTTCACCGGAAATGGCGAGGGCGGCATCACCCAGGGCGCGACCGAAAACATCCTCAGCGTGTCCAACGCCACCAGCTGGGTGCAGGGCCGCCACAACGTCCGCTTCGGGATTCAGGCCCAGTTCCGCAGGTACGATCAGCTGACCGAGGTGCCGCCGCGCGGCGGCTTCACGTTCAACGGACAGTTCACCGGCAGTCCGGTCGCCGACTTCCTGCTCGGCTGGTGCTCGACCTGCACCGGCGCGTTCGGCAGCTCGCGGTCGAATTACCGTTCGCCGACCTTCGCGCCGTTCATCGACGACAACTGGCAGATCTCGTCAGTGCTGACGCTGCAAATGGGCCTGCGCTGGGAGTACCTCGGACCGTGGCACGAACAGAACAATCAGGAGGGTTCGTTCGATCCGGCGACCGGCAAGATTGCGTTTCACGTCGTGCCGACCAACCTGCCGGCCAAGCTGGTCCCGCTGGTCATCAACCAGGATAACTTCTTCCCTGAAGGCATTCTGAAAAAAGACCTGAACAACTTCGGCCCGCGCGTCGGTGTCGTGTATAGCGCCAACGACAAGACGGTGGTCAGAAGCGGCTTCGGTGTCTATTATGACAACCTCAACCTGAACGAGCTGCAGTTCTCGCGGCTGGTTCCGCCGTTCTACGGACAGTACTCGCTGCAGCCGACCCGGACCGACCTCCGGTTCAACGCCGACGGGCTCTTTCCGGATCTGAACAACATCCCCGAGTTCCCGGCGCCGTTCTCGATGAATCCCGACAACCGGACGGCCTATACGATGCAATGGAACGGCAACGTACAGCATACGTTCGGCAAGGACTACCTGTTCGAGGTGGCGTACACCGGCAGCCACAGCTACAACGAGCACAAGCGCTTCAACATCAACCAGGCGCAACCAGGCACCACGCCAATCGTGACGCGCGTTCCATACCCGGCGTTCCAGTCGGCGATCCTCTACTCGTCCGACGGGGGGTGGGCCTCGTTCAACGGCGTGACGTTCCGTCTCGACAAACGCTACTCCGATGGATTGTTCTTCCTCGGCAGCTACCAGCTCTCGAGGAGCCGCGACAACGGCTCCGGCGAAATCGAGGCGAACGACACCGCCTACGCGTGGGATCTGAATGCCGACACCGCTTACGCGCGGTACGATCAGCGTCACCGGGTCCAGGCGAGCTTCGGCTACGAATTGCCGTTCGGGCCCGGCAAGCCGTGGCTGGCCAACGGCGGCGCCGCGGCCTACGCGTTTGGTGGATGGCAGATCCAGGGCATCATGCGGTTCGCGTCCGGATTTCCGTTCAGCATCTCGTCCACGAACGTCTGCCAGTGCGGATCGTTCGTCCCGCAGCGCGTGAACCTCGTCGCGCCGGGGAGCTTCGGAGAGCTCGACGCGCCGACGGTCGACCGATGGTTCGACAAGAGTGCATACGCGGTTCCGGCGCTCGGCACGCAGGGCACCGCGGGCCGCAACACGGTGCGCGGTCCGGGAACGCAGCAGATCAACATGTCGTTGAGCAAGCGTTTTCCGATCAATCGCGCCCGCGTGGAATTCAGGGCCGAGATCTTCAACCTTCTCAATCACAACAACTTCGGAAACCCTGATACGAATATCTCGAATGCGACCGCCGCCACCATCACGACGGCCGACGACGGCCGCGCCGCGCAATTCGGTTTGAGACTCGCCTGGTAAGAGAGCCGGAACGCAACGCCCGCGAAAGTCCAGGAAAGATTGGCCTTCGCGGGCGTTGCCGCCTTATCATCCTGCCGCTTGCCGCCCGCGCTCCTTTCCGCATCGTCCATCACGAAATCGTTCGAAGGGGTCAGCGCGCTCCGCCACGTCTCGTTCGAGCTGCAAGCGGGCGAGGTGCACGCGATCGTCGGCGAGAACGGCGCCGGAAAGTCGACGCTGATCAAGATCATGACCGGCGCCGAGCGGCCCGATGCGGGCCGGCTGACAGTGGCGGGGCGCGACGTGCCGCACATGACGCCGGCGCTGGCGCGCGGGCTCGGCATTGCCGTCATCTATCAGCAGCCGTCGTTGTTTCCCGACCTGTCGGTTGCCGAGAACGTCGCGCTGACGCTCGAGACCGGCGGCATCTGGCGCCGCGTGCGCTGGAGCGAGCGGCGCCGCCACGCGCGCGCGCTGCTCGAGGAGGTCGGGTCCACCGTCGATCCCGCGCGGCTGGCCGGCAGCCTCAGCATGCCGGAGCAGCAGCTGGTCGAGATTGCCAAAGCCGTCGGCGCGGACGCGAAGGTCGTCATCATGGACGAGCCGACGGCGTCGCTGATGGACGACGAAGTCGAGCGGCTGTTCGCGGTCATTCGACTGTTGCGCGCGCAGGGCTGCGGCATCATCTACATTTCTCATCGCCTCGAGGAAGTGTTGGCGATGAGCGATCGGATTACGGTGCTCCGCGATGGCGAGACGATCGCGACGCACGGCAAAGAGACGCTCGATCGACCGGCCCTGATTCAGGCGATGGTCGGCCGGACGTTGAAAGAGACGAAGCCGAGAACGTCAGTCGCCACCGGGGACGTGGCGCTCGAGCTCAGGCACCTGTCGAATCGCGAGCTGGGCCTGTCTGACGTGTCGATCAGCGTGCACCGCGGAGAGGTGCTGGGCCTCGCGGGCCTCGTCGGATCCGGCAGGACCGAGCTGGCGGAAACGTTGTTCGGTCTGGTGCCGTCCGATGGCGGGGAGGTGCTCGTCCGTGGCGTGCCGGTCCGCATCGGCTCGCCGCTCGAGGCGATCCAGCTGGGCATCGGCTACGTGCCGGAGGATCGCCGCCGACACGGCGTCATGCTCGAGATGTCGATTGCGGAGAACACCAGTCTGGCGAACCTCGGCGCCGTCTCGTCCCGTGGCTTGATCGATCGCGCGGCGGAGCGACGGCTCGCCGAACGCCATGTCGAGCGCCTGCGGATCAAGGCGCCGTCAGTGTCGACCGATGTGGGGGCTCTGTCGGGCGGGAACCAGCAGAAGGTCGCCCTCGCGCGGTGGCTGTCGATCGAACCAGGCATTCTCATTCTCGACGAGCCGACGCAGGGCGTCGACGTGGGCGCGAAAGCCGAGATCCATGCGCTGATTCACGAGCTGGCGGAACGCGGGCTCGCGATCGTGATGATCTCGTCGGACCTGCCCGAGGTGTTGAGCATGAGCGATCGCATCGCGGTCATGCATGCCGGCACCGTCAGCGGCGTGTTGGATCGCTCTGAAGCGACGCAGGATCGGATCATGGCGCTCGCGCTGGAGCGGGCGGCGGCGACGTCGCCGACGCCGCCGGCGTCGGGGCTAGGGGCTAGCGGAAGTCGACGATGAAGAACGCTCACGCACGAGAAGTCGCGGTGGCCGCCGCGATCGGCGCGCTGGGGCTCGTCCTGGCCATCGTCGCGCCTGGTTACTTTTCCGCGGAGAACCTGCGCGATCTCTTCCTGGCGAACCTTCCGGTCCTGCTGGTGGCGATCGGGATGACGCTGGTCATCGTCGCCGGAGAGATCGACATTTCCGTCGGATCGGTATTCGCCATCTGCGCCGTTGTCGCCGGCGTGCTCGCGAAGGCCGGCATGCCGGTGTGGCTGGCGAGCGCCGCGGCCTGTCTGCTGGGCGCGCTGTTCGGATCGATCAACGGGGCACTGGTTGCATACGCGGGCATCCCGTCGATCGTTGTCACGCTCGCGACGATGGTAGCGCTGCGAGACGGGCTGCGCTGGACGACCGAAGGCGCCTGGGTTCAGGACCTTCCACGGACGTTTCAGTGGCTCGGGCTCACCCAGGCTGAGTATCCGTTCGTCGCCGCGTCGCTGACGGCGGTGCTGACCATCGCCTTTGCCTGGGGACTGCGTCACGTGGCGGCCGGCCGCGCGATTTACGCGACCGGCTCAAACCCCGATGCGGCGCGTCTGGCGGGGCTCGACACCGCCGCAGTGAAATGCGCGGTGTTCGCGATCGTTGGAACGCTGACGGGACTCGCCGCCGTTCTCAACGCCGTCCGGTTCAATCAGATTCCGAGTAACGCCGGCATCGGTCTCGAGATGAAGGTGATTGCGGCGGTCGTGGTTGGCGGGGCGTCGGTCGCCGGGGGCCGCGGCGGCGTCCCGGGCACGGTGCTCGGCGTCATTCTGCTGGCGGCCATCGGTCCCGCGCTCACATTCCTGGGGATCAGCGCCCACTGGGAGCGCGCCATCCAGGGCGCGATCATCCTCGTCGCGATCGCGGCCGAGGGCATCCGCGTATCGGTCGGCGGTCGGGCGCTGGTCCATGCGAAGACTGCTCAGACATGAACACGTTCTTCGGGCTTGCAGGCCGTAGCTCGTCTTCGGGCCGCGCGAACGGAGGCGGGCCTGCCAGCCGAAGCTTGGCTTCCGCCAGTGCGAGCGGAGGGTGGCCGCTGCTGGCCGTGATTGCGGCGGAGACCGTGCTGTTCGCCGTCGTCGCGCCGGGGTTCTTCACGCTCGGGAACTTCTTCGAGATGACGAGGTTCAGCGTAGAGCTCGGCCTGCTGGCGGTCGCGCTGACACCGGTCATCGTCGCCGGCGGCATCGACCTGTCGGTCGGCTCGATGATGGGCCTCGCGGCGGTGTGCTTCGGCGCCGCGTACCGCACGTGGCACCTGCCGCTACCGTTGGCAGCGTTGTGTGCGCTGCTCGCCGGATGCGCGGGCGGCGGGCTGAACGCGTTGCTGATCGCACGGCTCGAGCTGCCCGCTCTCATCGTGACGCTCGGCACCTTTTCGCTGTTCCGTGGTATCGCCGAAGGTGTCACCGAGGGCGCCGTCAACTACACTGGGTTTCCCTCGAGGTTCCTGTTTCTCGGCCAAGGTTACCTCGGAGGCGTGATCCCGACGCAGCTGCCGGTGTTCGTCGCCATCGCCGCGGCCTACTTCGTGCTGCTGCATCGCTCGGTGATCGGGCGGGCGCTGTACGCGATCGGCTTCTCGGCGCGCGGCGCTCGCTACGCCGCGATTCCGGTGGCACGACGCATCGGTCTGGTCTACGTGCTGTCGGGGCTGGCGGCGAGCGTCGCGGCGATCATCTACGTCTCGCATCTCGGGCAGGCCCGCTCGGATGCGGGCACCGGCTACGAACTCGACGCGATCACCGCGGTCGTGCTCGGCGGCACGTCGGTGTTCGGCGGACGCGGCACGCTGCGCGGCACGCTGCTCGGGTTGTGCGCGTTAGCGGTGTTGCAGACGGGTCTGCATCTCGCGGCGTGGCCGTCGGAGCTGACCGGCATCCTGACCGGTGTGCTGCTCCTGGCCACGATTGCCGCCGATCGTCATATCCGGGTTCGCGCCGGTGCGCGACCGATCGAAGAGGAGCTCGAGGTGAAGAACATTCAGGTCGCCGTACTGTGCGCGGCGATTCTCACGGGATCGGTCATCGTCGCAGGCACCAACATCTGGCTGCTGCGAGGCGTCACGACTGCCTCCCGCCTGACGGATGGCCCGGCGAGTCCCGCTGCCGCCCATCGAACCGTGATCGCGATGATGCCCAAGGCGAAGGGCGATCCCTACTTCGTCAGCTGCCGCGCCGGGGCGGAGGAAGCGGCGCGCGAGCTCGACGTCGAGCTGCTGTGGGACGGGCCGACGGGTCTCGATGCCGCCAAGCAGAACGAGCTGGTCGAGAACTGGATCACACGGAAGGTCGACGCGATTGCCGTCGCCGTCGAGAACCGGGCGGGCATTTCCACGGTGCTCCGCAAGGCGCGCGAGCGCGGCATCCGCGTGCTGACGTGGGATGCCGACGCGGAGCCCGACGCCCGTGATTTCTTCGTCAACCAGGCGACCGCCGAAGGGATTGCCAACGCGCTCACGGACGAAGCCGCGCGCCTGCTGAACGGCAACGGCGAATTCGCGATCATCACCGGCGCGCTGAGCGCCGCGAACCAGAACGAGTGGATCGCGTTCATCAGGAAGCGGCTGGAGGACAAGCACAAAGGCCTGAAGCTGGTGACGATCCGCCCGAGCGACGACGACCGCGACAAGGCGTTTGCCGAGACGCAGACGCTGTTGAAGGTCTATCCGTCGGTGAAGCTGATGATGGCGATTTCGGCACCCGCGGTTCCTGGCGCGGCTGAGGCGGTGCGGCAGGCTGGACGCAAAGACGTCAACGTGATCGGCCTGTCGCTGCCCAATATCAACAAGCCCTACGTCCGCGATGGCGTCGTGCAGACCGTCGTCCTCTGGAACACCCGCGACCTTGGATACCTCGCGGTCTACGCCAGCGTGCTGGCAACGCAGCACAAGCTGGAGGCCGGCGCCCGGGAGCTCCAGGCGGGGCGGCTGGGGCACATTGACGTGCGCGGGAGCGAAATCGTGCTCGGTGCGCCGATGCTGTTCAACAAGAGCAACATCGAACGCTTCGATTTCTGACGCGCACGCACAGAGGACACAAAGGGACAGAGGACATAGAGGGGTGCGATGACGATACAGACAGTCGACGCTGGCTACGAGCTCGCGCGCCAGCGCTACGCTGACATGGGCGTCGACACCGATGCGGCGCTTCGGCGCCTGACGTCAGTGTCGATCTCATTGCACTGCTGGCAGGGAGACGATGTCGGCGGGTTCGAGGATCCGGACGGAACGCTGGGCGGCGGCCTGGCGGCGACGGGGAATTATCCCGGGAAGGCGCGGACACCCGACGAGCTCCGCGCCGACGCGGCAAAGGCGCTCTCGCTGATCCCCGGGACGCATCGGTTCAACCTCCACGCCTTCTACGGCGAGTTCGGCGGACGGCCGGTCGAGCGTGACGCGATCGGGCCCGAACATTTCTCGTCGTGGATCGACTGGGCCAAGGGACTGCGAATCGGGCTCGACTTCAACCCCACGCTGTTCTCGCATCCGAAAGCCGCCGACAACTTCAC
>Ga0193696_1000244_pt1 | contig 21079 bp, 21 predicted proteins | sample L3m1metaG_FD_145074 | JGI IMG/M metagenome (GOLD analysis project Ga0193696, IMG submission 145074) | Soil microbial communities from a riparian zone of the East river system, Colorado, United States - L3m1 | ecosystem: Environmental > Terrestrial > Soil > Riparian zone | place: USA: East River... | reverse complement strand
CCATGACGGTCAATTGAGGGCCGACTCTGTTGAAGTTTTTGGTCGGGGCGAGAGGATTTGAACCTCCGACCCCTCGGTCCCGAACCGAGTGCTCTACCAGGCTGAGCCACGCCCCGACCGGGCGAATCTGTATCTTACCTTACCCCGACGGTGAAGGTCACGGCGTTCTTCGCCACCGCGCGTGTCAGGCGGTCCCGCGCGGTCACCTCCAGCTCATATTGGCCCGGCGGAAACGAGCCGAGCGCCACGGTCTGCATCACGAACGCTTGTGTTTCCCAAGGCGCGGGCGCCGGCAGATCCTGATCGCCCAGCACCTGCGGCTCGGTGCGGTTGAAGAGCGTGCGCTTGCCGTTGACGTCGTGAAAGAAGTTGTACTCGACGGTCAGCTCGGCATCGGGCGCGCCGTAGTTGCACACCTGCAGGACCACCGACAGCGCATCGCTGGTCGTGAAGGCTTGCGTCGCCCGCGGCACGATCTCGCTGCGGCCGAACGCGTACGGACGCTCGCTCTGCTGCTGCGGCCCGAGCGGCGCCGCCATCGCCTGCACGTCGCTGACGAGGATCAGGCTGCTGATCGCGAACTGCTCCCACAGATCGGGCACGCTGACCGTGCGTCGGATCACCGTGGGACTGCTCGTCTTGACGCGCGCGCGATCGATGAGGCCCACGAAGATGTCGTAGTCGCCGGGTGGCAGGACCAGCGCGCGTTCGATCGCCTTGGCCTGGAAGCCCCGGCTCTTCGAGTCGAAGAAGTAGTACTCCTCGAACGGCACGACGAAAGGATCCCGCTCCGGTGTCTCGGCCCGCTTCCTGGCGGCATCGTCCGACGCCTTCTGCTTGTCGAGCGCGCGTTGCTGAAGCGCCAGCGCTGCACTGCTCGCCGCCGCCGCCGCGATGCTGTCTCGCCTGGACCCGATGCCCGGGCCGCCTACAGGCAACTCGCCGAGCGGTACGGAAACAGATTCTTGCGGCCTCGCGGGGACGTCGCGTGCGTGCAGCAGCCAATCATGGAGGATCGATCGTTCGTCCTTCGCGCGCAGGCCATCATGCCGCGACACCGCGCGCACGTAGAGCGCGCCAGACTTGATCGCATCCGCCAGCGCGCCGAATTCGATCCGGAACGGCACATAGGCTGTCGTGTGAGGCGCCTTCAGCACGTGATGCTGCCAGCCAAGCTGATCGCTGGTGACGTCAGTCTCCTGTGCGAGATCGACCGCCTTGATGAGCGTCAGTACGGCGGCGCGCTCTTCAGGACTGAGTGGCTTGCGTCTCGAAGGATCGGCGGCGCCCGCGGAAGCTGACGGCAGGACGAGGAGGAGCGGAACGATGAGGGCGCCAAGCGTCCAGCTGCGCATAGACCCGACCTCCGGCGCTTACCTTACCTCAGCTGCCCTGTCGACAGAAAGGTCTTCGACCGCCTGGAGGGCGTCGTAGGCGGTCAAATCCGGTTGCAGCGGCGTCACGGACACATACCCGGCCCGCACGACGTCATAGTCCGACCGCTCGTCCGCCGCCCACGCGTTCTCACCCTCTTCAATCCAGTAGTACGGGCGCCCTTTCGGATCGTGACGTTCGGCCACGGACGTGACGTGGTTCCGCTTGGCCTGGACGGTGACCCGATGCCCCTTGGGAAGCCCTTTTGGCACGTTGATGTTGAGAAACGTCCGCGGCGGAAGCGGTCGCCGCAGCACCGCGTCGGCAAACGACGCGGCCGTTCGCGCGGCGTGGCTGAAGTCGTAGTCGCCGCGCGTCGCACGCAGCGACACCGCGATGCTCGGAATGCCGAGGAGCGCACCCTCGAGCGCGCCGGCCACGGTGCCGGAATACGTGATGTCGTCGCCGAGATTCCACCCCTTGTTGATTCCCGAGACGACGAGATCCGGAAGTCCTTTGAACACCTGAGCGATGGCGATGTTCACGCAATCGGTCGGCGTGCCATCGACGGCGAAGGTGCGATCGGCGATCGCCTCGAGCCGCAGCGGACGGCGCAGCGTCAGCGCGTGGCCGATCGCGCTCGCTTCTTCGACGGGCGCGACGACGGTGACGTCTCCTATCGCACGCAGCGCCTCGGCCAGCGCGTGAATCCCTTCCGATCGATAGCCATCGTCGTTGGTGACCAAGATGTGCGGCATGGAATTCGACAATTATATAGGCCGGCTCGGACGGACCGCGGCAAACAGCAGCGCGCTGGCCGTCAATGCCAGAGCGGCGCCAAGGCCGAAGGCCGCCGCGGCGCCGTACCATTTCCACACGAGTCCGAAGACGACGCTGGCCGCGAGGCTTCCGAGTCCCTGCACCGCGTTGTAGACGCCAAACGCGAAGCCGCGCCGATCCGGCGGAGCGAGATCGGCGACCAGCGCTTTCTCGGTGCCTTCGGCAAAACCAAAATAGAAGCCGTACAAGAGGAACCATGCGAACAGTGCCGGCAGGCTGCCGCTGATCGCAAAGCCCGCATAGACGACGGCATAGACGAGCCATCCGATCACGATGACCGCGCGGCGGCCGATGCGATCGGACCAGCTGCCGCCAGCCACGGAGACCAGCGCCTTCACGACGTGGAGGGCCGCCCACATCAGCGGGACGAAGCGCGCCGTGCCGGCGACGTCCGTGAGTTTGAGCAGCAGGAACGCATCGGTGGAATTCCCCAGCGTGAACAACGTCAGCACGAGCATGAACGCGGTGAATTCCCTCGGCAGCGGCGTCGTCGTCCGGCTAAAGCCGGACACTACATCCGACCTTCGAGCCACGGCTGCCGCCGCAGAGCCGTAAGTAGTGTCCGGCTTTAGCCGGACCTCCCCTTCGGGGACGAGAAAGATCAACGCGACGGCAATGGCGCCGGGAATGATCGTCAGCGCGAAGAGCGTGCGATAGTCTTCCGGGTAGAACCAGAGGAACACCGACGCCAGCGCCGGCCCAATGACGGCGCCGATGTGATCCATGCTGCGATGGAAGCCGTAGACCTTGCCTCTGGTCCCGCTCGTCCTGTTTGGCTACGGTATCGCGTCCCGCGGCGCCCCGCGCACCCCTTTGCCGACGCGGTCGAGCACCCGGACGATGAACACCTGCGCCCAGGTCGTCGCGAGGGCGATGAACGGACGCGCGATCGACGAGATGCCGTAGCCAAACAGGACGAGCGGGCGCTTGCGTGGCGATCGATCCGCCACGCGCCCGGAGACGATCTTCAGGATGCTGTTGACGGCTTCGGCGGCTCCTTCGAGGACGCCGAGCGACACCGCGCCGGCCCCGAGCACGCGCGTCAGAAAGAACGGGAGCAGCGGGTAGATGGCCTCGGTCGCCGAATCGGTGGCGAGGCTCACCCACCCGAGCAGCCAAACGGGTTTGGGAAGATCGAATAGACGGCTAGCGCCGTGCGTAGGGTGCGAGCGGTCCACCATTGGTGACCTGCACCCAGATCGTATCCTTAGTGCCCACCTTCTCGACGTAGACCGGGAAGCCGCGATACTCACCGACTTTCGTGAAGCGATCCGCGGAGTACGATGCGGACGCGCCGGAGCTGTACCAGCGCACGCCGACGAAGTCGAGCCACACGCCGTTGGTGCCGTGCCGCGGCCGCTGAATCGTCTCCATCACTGTGCGCGGCGCATGCGGCACGGCATTCGCCGCTCCCACGCCCGCCGGCACGATCGTGCCGGTCGTGCCCACCGGCCGCTCTCCTGCCGGTGCGCTCGCCGAACTCTCGACGGGGAGCGACGGCGTTCGACTGCCGGTGGTAGCCGCGAGATCGTGGTCGCGCCGCCGCTCGTAGACGCGCAGTTGATTGCGCGCCACGGGCACGTAGACCACGCTGTTGGGTTCGAGCGTGACGTCGGCATAGACAGGGACACGCTGGTAGACGCCGACCTGCACCATCACCTGTCCATCGAACATCCGCGTGGCGCGGGTCGCTTGAAACAGCGTGCTGCTGACGATGATCGGCTCGCTGTTGAGCTGCCAGTCGGCTGTAGCCGCGTTCACCTCTGGTGTCGCCGTTCGATGCGGATAGGCCTGAGCACTTCCCACTTTGGGAACGATCACAACCACGATCGCGAAACAGCTGAGGACAAAGGCGCGCATGTCGACCTCCGCGATAGCCCTCTCTCAACCTGCATGCCACAATGGTTGTAGGTTCATCGTGAATAGCCGTTTGGGCCCATCAGCCATGTCGGGAATCACACTAGCTGAGGTGCTGGCGCGCGAAACGCGCGAGGGCGACCTCTACGAGACGCTGCCGGACGGACGACTGCGCTGCTTTGCGTGTGGGCACTGCTGTCCGTTGCCGGAAGGGGCGATCGGCGTCTGCAAGGTACGCTTCAACGAAGGTGGCCGTCTGCTGGTGCCGTGGGGTTACGTCGGCGGCGTGCAGTGCGATCCGATCGAGAAGAAGCCATTCTTCCACGCGCACCCGGGCGCGCTCGCCTACAGCTTCGGCATGCTCGGCTGCGATCTCCACTGCTCGTATTGTCAGAACTGGGTGACCTCGCAGGCGCTGCGCGATCCGGCTGCGGTGGCGCCGCCGCTCGGCACGTCACCCGGAAATCTCGTGGCCGATGCCCTCCAACAACAGGCACGTGTCATGGTCAGCACGTACAACGAGCCGTTGATCACCAGCGAGTGGGCGGTCGCCGTCTTCAAAGAGGCCAAGGCCGCCGGCCTGGTCACGGGGTACGTCTCGAACGGAAACGGCACGCCACAGGTGCTCGAGTACATCAGACCGTGGGTCGATCTCTACAAGGTCGATCTCAAAAGCTTTGACGATCGCCACTACCGTGAACTCGGCGGCAGGCTCCAGCCGATTCTCGACACCATCCGCCGGCTCCATGCGATGGAGTTCTGGGTCGAGATCGTCACGTTGCTCATACCCGGCTTCAACGACGCTCGGGACGAGATCGAGCGGCTGACGGCGTTCGTGGCCAGTGTCTCGCCCGACATCCCGTGGCACGTGACCGCGTTTCACGGCGACTACAAGATGACCGATCCACAGAACACGACCGCGGAGATGCTGCTCGCGGCGGCCGACATCGGCCGGGCGAACGGCCTCCGCTACGTCTATGCCGGCAACCTCCCAGGGTGCGTGGGTGACCTCGAGGACACCCGGTGCGCCGCGTGCGGCGACGTCGTCGTCGCGCGGTATGGCTACCATATTCGCGATTACAGAATCACGCCGGATGGCCGCTGTCCGTCGTGCGCCACTCGTATTCCGGGCCGCTGGAGCCGGCAATTCGACGGGCAGATCGCGTCGCGGCCTTTCATTCCCGGAAGGCGCGGCATACAATTCAAAGTTCTAGGTTCTGACTTCTAAGTTTTACGTTCATGAATGATCGCCTGGGTCGTCCGCTGCGCAATCTGCGGGTGTCGGTCACCGACCGCTGCAACCTCCGGTGCGAATACTGCATGCCGGAGGACGACTACGTGTGGCTGCCGCGCGAGGACGTCCTGCACTTCGAAGAAACCAGCGTACTCGTCGACGTCTTCCTGTCGCTCGGTGTCGACAAGGTCCGGCTGACGGGTGGGGAGCCGCTGCTCCGCCGCGACGCGCCGGCGCTCGTTCGCATGCTGTCGCAGAAAGCGGGATTGCGCGACCTCGCGCTCACGACCAACGGCGTGCTGCTGGCGGATCAGATCGACGCCCTTCACGCCGCGGGCCTCGGCCGCATCACGGTCAGCCTCGACACCCTCCGCCGCGATCGCTTCCTGTCGCTGACCCGATTCGATCAGCTGGAAGCCGTCCGCGCAGGCATCGCCGCGGCGTTCCGTGTCTACGGACAGCTGAAGATCGACACGGTCGTCATCCGCGGCGTCAACGACGACGAGCTCGTCGACCTCGTCGAGTTCGGCCGCTCGGTCAATGCCGAAGTCCGATTCATCGAGTACATGGATGTCGGCGGCGCCTCGCGCTGGGCAGCGGCGCGCGTCGTATCCCGCGACGACATCCTGGCGACGCTCACCAGGCGTTACGGTGCCATCGCCGCCGTCAGCGAGCCCGGTTCGTCGGCGCCTGCAGAACGATTTGCCTTACAGGACGGCACCACCTTCGGCATCATCGCGTCGACCACCGAACCGTTTTGCGCGAGCTGCGATCGCAGTCGGCTCACGGCCGACGGCATGTGGTATCTGTGCCTCTACGCGACCCACGGCCTCGACCTGCGCGGACCGCTGCGGCAGGGCGCCTCGCCTGAGGAACTTCGCCAGTTGATTACGGGCGGCTGGCAACGCCGCGACGACCGGGGCGCCGAGGATCGTCTGGCGCTCGGCGATCAGCGCGCGTTCGTGCCAGTACAGGATCTACTGAAGCGGGACCCACATCTCGAGATGCACACGCGCGGCGGGTAGTCCTCTGCGTCCTTTGTCACCTTTGTGTCCTCTGTGCGCTGCGCGCTAACGCAGTTCCAGCGCAGCGCGGACTTTTTTCACCAAACCGACCGGCGTGAACGGCTTCTGCAGGTACAGCACGCGCGTATCCGGTCTGCGTGCGCGCATCGCCGTCGCAACCTCCGCGCCTGTCGTCGACGCCGCCGCGCTGGTAATCAGCAGGTGAATCGCGGCATGGTGTTCTTCCGCCACCCGCAGCGCGTCCGCGCCGTCCTGCGCGACCAGCAGGTTGTAGCCGCGGCGCCGAAGGACGTTCCCGATCAGCGATTGGACGCTCTTGTCGTTCTCCACCACGAGCACGGTTTCCGATCCGTGCTCGCCAGGCGCTGTTCCGGCAAGCGCCGTTTCCGGCGACGCCGCAATCGCCGGCAGATAGATGACGAACTTCGAGCCGCGGCCTACCTCGCTGTCGACCATGATGTGGCCGCCGCTCTGCTTGACGATGCCGTACACCGTCGACAGGCCGAGACCGGTGCCGCGACGACGGTCTTTGGTCGTGAAGAATGGTTCGAACAGCCGGACGCGGACCTCGGGTGGAATACCGGTACCGGTGTCTTGTACTGACAGCTCGACGTAGTCGCCCGGCTCGATGCTCCGGCGCCGCGCGATGTCCGGGCCAATCGTCACGTTCGCCGTCTCGAGTGTCACGGCGCCGCCGTCCGGCATGGCGTCACGCGCGTTGACGACCAGGTTGAGGACGATCTGGAAGATCTGTCCGGCGTCCGCGTTGACGGACCACAATGCGGCCGCTGGCCGGGTTTCGAGCACGATGCTGTCGCGCATCAGCCGCTGCAGACCCGTGCGAGCACGCTCGATGACATCGTTCAGGTTCAGGACGGTCTGCTGCAGCCGCTGTTTGCTGCTGAACACGACGAGCTGACGCGTCAGGTCGGCCGCCAGTTCCGCCGCGTCACGAATCGCCTGTACCTCGGCCGAGCGCGGATCGCCGGGCGCCAGGTAGTCCGACAACACCTCGATGTGGCCGACAATGGCCGCCAGCACGTTGTTGAAATCGTGAGCGATCCCGCCGGCGAGCCGCCCGACGGTTTCGATATTCTGGGCGTGGCGAAGCTGCGATTCGAGGGCGAGCTCGAACGACACGTCGCGCACGATTTCGAGCCGCGTCTGACGGCCGTCGAACGTCAGCCGCGAGCCGACGACTTCGACGTCAGTCTGATCACCGTTTTTCGTCTGATGCCGGAACTCGCCGCGAAGACTGGCGCCGGCGCCGGCCTGCTGGCGCGGCCGATCGGCGTTGTCTGCCTGAAGGTCGTGGATCGTCAGCTGCAGGAATTCGTCGCGCGTATAGCCGTAGACGGCAAGGGCGGCGCGGTTGACGTCGAGGAACCGGAGTGTCTCTTCGTCGTAGAGCCACGTCGGCTCCGGACTTTCGTCGAAGAGGCGACGGTCCCGGTCCCGCGATGCGGACTGCGGCATCGGCCGGGCATCCTTCAGGAGGTGACGTCGACGGGAACTTCGAACCGGCCGAAGAGCAGCAGCGATACTGCCTGCAGCAGACCCTGCACACCGCACGGCTTGTCGAGAAACGCTTCGTCTTCCCACAGCGTCACCTTTTCCTTGAAGAGGCGGTCGCTGAAACCGGTCAGATAGAGGACCTTCAACCCGCGCTGTTCCGTCTGACGCAGACGCCGCGCGAGTTCGTCGCCGGTCATCTGCGGCATCATCACGTCGGTCACCAGGATGTCGAGCGACGCCATCTTCTTGGCGACTTCGATCGCCTCGGGGCCGTCGGCCGCCGTCGCCGTCTTGTAGCCGGCTTCGCGAAGCACGCGCTCGACGAACTTTCTCACCGGCTCCTCGTCGTCGACGACGAGCACGTTGATGGCCGCCGGCGGCATCCGCTTCATGCGGGACGCGTGATTCTTGACGAAGTTGAATACGGGGTTCATATGCCCTTCCACCACGAATCAGCTCCTGCCTGCCGTCTGGTATAGCCAAGAGCTTGCCACCGCCGAAGGTTCCGCAACTGACTGAGCATCCTGGAATTGCTTTCTCTCACGCCACCACCAGCCTTGTGCGGTGTGCGGTTCTGGCGCAGCCCCGCGCACAATGCGCGCCCGTCACAGCGCGGATCGAAGACGGCCGGGCCGCGACAGCATCTGCCGGACGCGTTCGCCCAGGACCGATGCCTGGAACGGTTTGCTGAGGAAGCTCACGTTCGGGTTGTCGGACTCCGGCGGTGTCGTCATGTCGGCGTACCCCGAGATGAACAGGATGCGCAGCTCGGGCCGGACCGTGACCAGCCGCTGTGCCAGCGCCGGACCGTTCATCTCCGGCATGACGACGTCCGTGAGCAGCAGGTCGATCTCGCGCGCGTGCCGCTCGAAGATGTCCCACGCGGCGCGCGGGCTCGACGCCTCCAGCACGCTGTAGCCCTGCCGCCGCAGCACGGCGCTGACGACGACGCGGACCGCGTCCTCGTCTTCCACGAGCAGAATCGTCTCCCGGCCGTACGACCTGCTGCCAGCTTCGACCGCCGGGACCTGCTTCTCTTGCTCGCTGGCGACCGCGGGCAGGTGAATCGTGAACGTGGTGCCGACGCCGTGCTGGCTCTCAACGGCGATGAAACCGTTGCTCTGACGCACGATGCCGTACACGGACGCGAGACCGAGACCGGTCCCCTTGCCGATGTCCTTCGTCGTGAAGAACGGCTCGAACAGGTGGGGGCGCGCCTCCGGAGAGATGCCGACGCCGTTGTCGACCACGCGCAGCCGCACGTAGTCACTCGCCATCGACTGCATGTCCGGCGGGACGTCGACCTGCGATCGACGGACAGACGCGACCTCGAGCCTGATGTGGCCGCCGGCCGGCAGCGCGTCGCGGGCGTTCAGCACGAGGTTGAGGATCGCCTGCTCGATCTGCGTCGGATCAACTTTGACCGTGGCGGGCTGTCGCGCCAGCTCGCATGTCAACGTGATGTCCTCGCGAATCAGCCGCCCGAGCATGTTCTTCAGACCGCTGACGGTCTGATTCAGGTCCACGTCCTTCGGCATGAGGACCTGCTTGCGGCTGAAGGCGAGCAACTGCTGCGTCAGCGCCGCGGCACGCTGGCCCGCTTTCTGGATCTCCTCGAGATCGGCGCGATCGGGATCGGCTTCGGCGTGGTGGCTGATCAAAAGCTCGGTGTAACCGAGGATGGCCGTCAACAGGTTGTTGAAGTCGTGTGCGATGCCGCCCGCCAGGCGTCCGACGCTTTCGATCTTCTCGGACTGCATCAATCGCTCTTCGAGCTGCCGGCGGTCGGTGATGTCGCGCGCGATGCACAGATGGCGATCGCCGTGCACGCGGACACGGTAGCTGCACTCGACGAGGCGCGTGCCTTCGGGGCCCGACACGACACGGTGCTCGCGTTTCGCTTCGCCGAGCGCCAGCAGCTCGCGCCACGCCGTGACCAGCTGATCGCCGGCTGCGACCAGCAGGCCGTCGAGCGATCGCTGGACCAGACGTTCATACTCGAGGCCGAACAGCGCGCACGCCGCGGGATTGGCGTCGAGGATCGTGCGGGTGTCGTCGAGGATCAGCATGGCGTCGGCCGCGTCGAGGAAGACCGCGCGGAATTGCCGCGCGCGCTGGACCAGCGCCGCTTCCGCCTCGACGTTGGCGGTCACGTCGATCAGGAATCCGCATAGCTCGACGAGCTCGCCGCCGGCGAATTCGCCCACCGCGGTTTCGATGACGTCGATGATCGTGTCGTCGCGGCGGCGCAGGCGCCCGCGGTGGTGTTCCAGGTGTCCGTGCTCGCGCAGGCGGCTGACGAACCGGGTACGTTCAGAGGAATCGGCGAAGATGTCGCGCATCCCATGGCCGACGGCGTGGTCCACCGAGTCGAAGCCGAGCATCCGCGCGAACGCGCTGTTGCAGGCGATGAGGCGGCCGTCTGGCCGGGCGACGTAGATGGCGAGCAGCGCGCCGTCGAACAGCTTCTGATAGCGCGGCGACAGCGAAACGGGAGGTCGTGTCAGCACTGCGTCCGGGCCCCCGGCCGGCACCGTGGCGACACCGGCATCGGTCATGACAGCCGTCGGGCAGCGGCCGGCCGCGGCGCTTCGTCGCCGAGATTGTGGCGTTCGAGACGACGATACAGCGCACGGCGGCTGATGCCGAGCACCTTGGCGGCCGCCATCCGGTTGCCGTTCACCTGCCGCAGGACGTCGAGGATGTGCTCGCGCTCGATCTCGTCGAGCTGGGCCGGCGCATCCAGAGCGCGCGCGCCGTTGTCCGACGTCCGGACGCGCGGCGGCGCCGCCGCCTGTGTCTCGGGACCGAAAGCGCCCGCGAGCTCGCGCTCGGACACCAGAGTGCCGTCGGCCAGCATGCACGCGCGTTCGATGACGTTCTTCAGCTCGCGGATGTTGCCTTCCCACTTGGCCTGGAACAACAGGCGTTCGGCCGGCGGCGTCAGCCCGGTCATCGGCTTGTGCATCCGCTGCGCGCAACCACGCATGAACGCGGCGGTGAGATACGGAATGTCTTCGCGCCGGTCGCGGAGTGGCGGAAGTGTGACCTCCACGACGTTCAAACGGTAAAAGAGATCGCCGCGGAACCGGCCCGCGGCCACTTCCGAGCGCAGATCGCGATTGGTGGCGGCGATCACGGTGACGTCGACCTTCTTCGGCTGCAACGATCCGACGCGCTGCACCTCGCCGTACTCGAGGGCGCGCAGCAGCTTGGCCTGGACCGACAGCGGCAGCTCGCCGACCTCGTCGAGAAACAGCGTTCCACCTTGAGCCGCCTCGAACACGCCGGCCTTCGATTCGACGGCGCCGGTGAACGCGCCACGGACGTGGCCGAACAACTCGCTCTCGAAGAGCGTATCGACGACCGCCGAGCAGTTGATCGTCACGAACGGCTTGCTGCGACGCGGTCCAGCCTGATGGAAAGCGCGCGCGGCGAGCTCCTTGCCGGTCCCGGTTTCGCCGCTCACGAGAACAACCTTCGCGTGCGGCGCGAGCCGCTGGATGAGGCTGAACAGCTCCTGCATGATGGGGCTGCGTCCGAGCATCCCGCAGAACTCGAGTTGTTTGGCGACCTGGCTTTCGAGCGCGACAACTTGCGCCCGCCGCTCCAGCTCCACGCGGATGTCGACCAGCACGTCGCGCAGACGATCGAAGTCGAACGGCTTCGTCAGGTACTCGCGCGCGCCGAGCTTGATCGCTTCGACCGCGCTGTCGACCGCGGCATAGGCGGTCATGAGGATCACTTCACACCCGGGGACGTTGGCGCGGATCTGACGGAGCAGGTCGAGTCCGTTCACATCGGGCATGCGCAGGTCGACCATCGCCAGGTCCGCCGGCTTGCGCATCAGCATCCGCAGCGCCTCCGTGCCGCTGGCGCAGGTTTCGACCTCGAAACCGGCCTTCGCCGCGAGCCGCTCCACCACCTTCAGGACCGGGAGTTCATCGTCGACGACGAGGAGCGACGGACTGGTGCCGGCTGAAGGAGCAACAGGCTTGGATAACGACATAGCTGTTGGCACGGCTCCACAGCTGGAGCAACGCGCCTCCGCCAATTGATCCGCCCACTCCGGGGCCGCTGCGGCCGGTTCATGCATCGTTCTGGAACGCTCCAGAGGCCGGCGGGTCCAAGAACCATGCCCGGCGCCCACCTGCACGAACCCGAGAAATCCCCGCCGTTACGGTGTCTGACAGGTGTCTGACGCGTGTCTGACACCGCGAGTGTGCGCTTGCGGCCGCCGGAGCGTGCGCCAGTGTGCGGAAGTGCACACAAGCCGGCCGTTCGTCTGCTCGCTCTCTATATATCGGTGCCAAAACCAGCTGGCAGTAATCTTGCCTCTTCCGTTGCACTCCATGACTCCTCTGTCCTCCGTGCTGATCGTCGACGATGAACCGGCGGTGCGCGATCTGATGGCGCGATGGGTGACCTCGCTGGGCCTCAGAGCGAAAACCGCAGCCAGCGCTGACGAAGCGCTCGAAGCGCTGCGCGAGCAGCATTGCGACCTCGCGGTCATCGACGTGATGATGCCGGGCCACGACGGCCTGTGGCTCGCGACACAGCTGCAGCGCGATCACCCGCACACGGCGGTCGTGATTGCGACCGCTTACACGGAGCTCCTGGACGCCTCGGCCGAACAGCGGCCGATCGCCGACATGCTCGTCAAGCCGTTTCAGCGTGATCGGTTCGCTTTGGCCGTCGATCGCGGACGGCAGTGGCGGAAGGAAACGCTGGAAGAAGTCCAGTGGCACGCCCGGCTGTCCGTGGAGGTCGCCGATCGCGCCGAGCACGTCATAGCCGTGATCGCCGGGCGGGCGCCGGGTGTCAGCGAAGCCTCGGCTCTGAACGCCCTCGCCGTCGAACGCATGCCCGAGACGATGGCGCATTCAGAGCGGGTGTGCCGGTATGCCCAGGCGGTCGCGCGCGAGCTGGGTCTGGAACAGGAGCTCGGCGCGACGCTCGAGCTCGGCGGACGCTTTCACGACATCGGCAAGGTCGCGATGCCAGAAGCGCTGCTGACGAAACCCTCGCCGCTCACGCCGGGCGAGCTTGGCATCATGCGGCGCCACGTCGCGCTCGGCGCCGAGATTCTCGAGGCCACCGACACGCTGGCCTGGGTCGCACCGCTCGTGATGACGTCACACGAGTGGTTCAACGGCGGCGGCTATCCGAACCGGCTCGCCGGTTCGAACATTCCACTCGCGACCCGCATCATCACGGTCGTCGACGCCTACGATGCGATGACTCAGGACCGCTCGTACCGGATGGGCACGGACGCCCAGAACGCCGTCGCGGAGCTCTTGCGCTGTACGCCCACGCAGTTCGACCCGGCAGTCGTCGCCGCCTTCCTCGGCGTCCTCGGCACTCACTGACCTTTCACGTTTCCTTTTACGTTCAAACTTTTAACTTCCCTGATCTGGGACCGCGCCGTCCCACAAGCGGACACTTTTTTCGGTGGTCCGCCGTTTTTTGCCACCTGATAAGTCGTTCCGGTATAATGACTTAATCTCCAAGGCTCGGCTGGCGCGCACTTTGCCCCTTCGTCAGTGCTGATCGTTTTCCTTGTGGTTTCCGTCTAAGCTCACACAACAACCATGGATATAGCTCGCCCGTCCAATGCAAGGAAGAAACGGATTCGTCAAATCGTCTACGCCGTCGTCGGCCTGGCTGCGGTCGCGCTCGTCAGTTTCGGGCTGTCTAAGCTGAAGCCCGCGGCGCCGACGGTTGAACGCGCCGTGGTATGGCCCGCGAAGGTGGAACGAGGGCCGATGGTGCGTCAGGTTCGCGGCCTCGGCACGTTGACACCCGAGGACATTCGCTGGATCCCGGCGACGACGCAGGGGCGGGTGGAAAAAATAATTCTCCGGCCCGGTACACCAGTGAAGGCGAACGACGTAGTACTGGAGTTGACCAACCCGCAGCTCGAACAGCAACTGCAGGACGCGACCCTGAAGCTGCAGGCGGCCGAAGCCGGTCTGGCCAATACGAAAGTGGCGCTCGCCAACGACCTGCTGCAGTCGCGTGGGGCGGCGGCCCAAGTCGAGGGCGATTTCAACAAGGCGAAGATGCAGGCGCAGATGAACGAGGAGCTCGCAAAAGATCAACTCGTCTCGGCGCTCGTGCTCAAGCAATCGCAGGTTGAGCGCGATCAGCTCGGTGTCCGTAACCAGATCGCGAAAGAGCAGCTCGAAAGCAAGACCGAATCGACCCGCGCGCAGCTTGCCGTGCAGCAGTCGGCGGTCGACCAGGCGCGCGCGCTGCTGCGCCTGACGCAGCAGCAGCGCGACGAGTTGAAAGTTCGCGCCGGCCTCGACGGGATGCTGCAGCTGGTCCCGGTCGAAGTCGGCCAGCAGGTCACCGCAGGCTTCAACCTCGCGCGCGTCGCCAACCCGAGCCGCCTGAAGGCCGAAATCAAGATCGCGGAAACACAGGCGAAAGACATCCAGATTGGCCAGAAGGCCGAAGTCGACACGCGTAACGGTGTCGTGCAGGGACGCGTCGCGCGCATCGATCCGTCGGTGCAGAACGGCACGCGAACCGTGGACGTCACGCTGATCGGCGATTTGCCGAGGGGCGCCGTGCCCGACTTGAGCGTCGACGGCACGATCGAGCTCGAACGGTTGAACGACGTGTTGTTCATGGGCCGCCCCGCCTTCGGTCAGGAACAGAGCGTGGTGGGCCTCTTCAAGATTCTGGCGGACGGTGTGAACGCCGAGCGCGTCCAGGTCAAGCTCGGTCGCAGCTCCGTCAACACGATGGAAATCCTGTCCGGACTCAAGGTCGGGGATCAGGTCATCCTGTCCGACATGTCGGCATACGACGCATACGATCGCATTCGCCTTAAGTAGGGCGGTCCTTTCAGGGCCGCCGCCGCTACGACAGCGCAGGCCCCCAGACGTACGTAGCGCAGGCCTTCACGCCTGCCAGGAGAAGAAGCCGATGGCTGAGAACGGACAGGCGTTGATCAAGCTGGATGGTGTGACCAAGGTCTTCTTCACCGACGAAGTCGAGACGCACGCCCTGTCGGGGATCCACCTGCAGATCGACAAAGGCGAGTACGTGGCGATTGCCGGGCCGTCTGGCTGCGGCAAGTCGACGCTGCTCTCCATTCTCGGCCTTCTCGACTCCCCCACTGAAGGCCAGTTCACGTTGAACGGCCGGCCGGTCGCCGAGCTCGCGGCATCCGAGCGCGCGCGGGTTCGGAACCGCGAGATCGGATTCATCTTCCAGAGCTTCAACCTGATTGGCGACCTCACGGTCTTCGAGAACGTCGAGCTGCCGCTGACCTACCGCGGCATGAAGGCAGCGGAGCGCAAACAGCGTGTGGAAGCGGCGCTCGAACGCGTCGGGATGGCCCACCGGGCGAAGCACTTGCCCAGCCAGCTCTCAGGCGGTCAACAGCAGCGCGTCGCCGTGGCACGCGCCGTCGCCGGCGAGCCGCTCATCCTGCTCGCGGACGAGCCGACCGGAAACCTCGACTCCCGCAGCGGCGAAGCGGTGATGGATCTGCTTCGCGAGCTGCATCGCGCGGGCGCCACCATCTGCATGGTGACGCACGACCCGCGGTACGCGCGTCACGCGGACCGCAGCATCCACCTCTTCGACGGCCGCGTCGTCGAGGAGCGGATGGAGATGGCTGTGACAGAGTAGAAGCGCGTAGGGATTAGGGAGTAGGGCTTAGGGACTCGTCAGCCTTGAGCCCGCTCCCTCTCGCGTTTTTCCTAGTCCCCAATCCCTACGCCCTATCCCTTCAGATAACTCAGATGCTTATTTCCTTACGGAATGTTGAGAAGTCCTACCCGCACGGTGTGGGCCGCACCTACGTGCTGCGCCGCGTGAATTGCGACATCAAGGAAGGCGAGTTCGTCTCGATCATGGGGCCGTCCGGCGCCGGAAAGTCGACGCTGCTGCACATTCTCGGCATGCACGACAGCGCCTGGTCCGGCGAGTACTACTTCATGGACCAGCCGGTCCATCGTCTGAACCCGAAACAGCGTGCGGAACTGCACAAGAAACACATCGGGTTCGTGTTTCAGAGCTATCACCTGCTCGACAACCTCACGGTCTACGAGAACCTGGAGATTCCGCTGTCGTATAGGAATGTCAGCCGCAAGGATCGGCAAAGCATGGTCGGCGACATCCTCGATCGCTTTCAGATCGTCGGGAAGAAAGATCTCTATCCCAATCAGCTCTCGGGCGGCCAGCAGCAACTCGTCGGCGTGGCGCGCGCGGTCATCGCAAATCCCCAGGTCATCCTGGCGGACGAGCCGACCGGTAACCTCCACACGGCGCAGGGCAAAGAAATCATGGAGTTGTTTCGATCGCTGAACGAGAGCGGCGCAACGATCGTCCAGGTGACCCATTCGGAAGTGAACGCGTCCTACGGAACGCGGATCATTCAGCTGCGCGACGGCTGGGTCGTCGAAGAAGAGCCGTCAAACCAGCGATCGCTGTCGAACGTCTAAAGGGCGCGCTTCGCCTGAGCCTGATGACTGGAGACTGATTCCAAGGAGACCCTCGTGGCACTCGCACATCGGTGGCCCGTCGAATCGATGACTGACTCCACGCCGACACGATCAGACGCGCCCATCCCGCGCGTGCTGATCGCCGACGACCAGCCCGACGTCCTCGAGGCGCTCCGCCTCCTTCTCAAGGGCGAGGGTTACCGCATCGAATCGGCGGGATCGCCCGCCGGCATACTCGAATCGATCGACGCGACGGAATTCGACGCGGTCCTGATGGACCTGAATTACGCGCGCGACACCACGTCCGGCCAGGAAGGACTCGACCTGCTGTCGCAGCTCCGGTCGCACGATCCGACGCTGCCGATTGTGGTGATGACGGCCTGGGGCAGCGTCGAAGTCGCCGTCGAAGCGATGCGCCGCGGCGCACGCGACTTCGTGCAGAAGCCCTGGGAGAACGCCAGGCTTCTCACCATCCTCCGCACGCAGGTCGAACTGGCGCGCGCGCTCCGCCGGCAGCAGCGCCTCGAAGCCGAGAACCGTTCGCTCAAACCCGACGCCCGTCCGCTGCTCATCGCGGAAGCGATGTCGATGCGTCCAGTCCTCGAGTTGATTTCACGCGTGGGACCGTCAGAAGCCAACGTCCTGGTCACCGGCGAGAACGGCACCGGCAAAGGAACCGTCGCGCAGGCGATCCACGCCGTGTCCGGTCGGGCCGGCAAGGGTCTGGTCACCGTCAACGCCGGCGGGTTGTCGGAAGGGGTCTTCGAGAGCGAGCTGTTCGGCCACGTGAAAGGGGCGTTCACCGACGCGAAGACGGATCGCGTCGGGCGGTTCGAGCTCGCGGACGGCGGCACGCTGTTCCTCGACGAAATCGCCAACGTGCCGCTGAACCTGCAGCCCAAGCTGCTGCGCGTACTCGAGATCGGCGACTTCGAGCGCGTCGGGTCGTCGCGCACGCGGCACGTCAACGTCAGGATCGTTTCTGCGACCAACTCCAATCTCGGCGAAGAAGTCGGCGCCGGACGTTTCCGTCAGGATCTGCTGTTCCGTCTGAACACCATCGAAATCCAGCTGCCACCGCTCCGCGATCGGCGCGAGGACATCCCGGCGCTGGCGACGCATTTCCTGCGGCAGCACGCGCAGCGGTACCGGAAGAACCTCACCGGCTTCGAGCCGGCCGCGCTGCAGGCGCTGCTCGATCACCCGTGGCCGGGCAACATCCGCGAGCTGGATCACGCGGTGGAACGCGGCGTGCTGATGTCGCAGGGCGGCACCATCCGTCTGGGCGAGCTCGGGCTGCGCATCGATCGCGACTCGACGTCGCGGATCGAGGACATGAGCCTCGAGGAGGTCGAAGGCTTCCTCATCAAGAAGGCGATGGCGCGGTTCGACGGCAACGTCAGTCAGGCGGCGAAGGCGCTGGGTCTCAGCCGCAGCGCGCTCTATCGCCGGCTGCAGCGCTACGGACTGTAAAATTAGGAATGAGGAATTGGGAATTAGGAATTAATTCCTAATTCCTAATTCTGAATTCCTAATTTCCGTTGGCTGACGACATTCTCTCCACCCGCCCCGATTCCCGCCTGCGGTTCGACCAGCGCATTCTGCTGCTGGCGCTCGTCGCCGGACTGCCGGCGGCGCTCGTCGCCCTCATCCTGCTCTGGACCGGCCCGTACACCTCCAAGGTGCAGTGGACGCTGACGGTGTTCATCGTCGGCGTGTGGACCGGCTGTTCGTTCAGTGTCCGTCATCGCGTGGTGCTGCCGCTGCAGACGCTGTCGAACCTGCTCGCGGCGCTGCGCGAAAGCGACTTCTCCATCCGCGCGCGCGGCGCCAGCGGCGACGATCCCCTGGGCGCCGTCATGCTCGAAGTGAACGTCCTCGCGGCGACGCTGCACGATCAGCGCCTCGGCGCCCTCGAGGCGAGCGCGCTGCTGCGCACGGTGATGGTGGAGATTGACGTCGCGGTCTTCACGTTCGACGGCGGGCAGACGCTGCGGCTGGTCAACCGCGCCGGCGAGCGCCTGCTGGCGCAGACCGCCGAGCAGATCCTCGGCCGCACCGCGACCGAGCTCGGACTGCGGACCTGTCTCGAAGGGCTCTCGCCGCGCATCGAGGACGTCGCCTTCCCCGGCGGATCGGGCCGTTACGAAGTGCGCCGCACCACCTTCCGTCAGGAAGGGCGTCCGCACCAGCTGCTGGTGCTCGCCGACGTCAGCCGGCCGCTGCGCGACGAAGAGCGTCAGGCGTGGCAGCGGCTGATCCGCGTCATCGGCCACGAGATCAACAACTCGCTGGCGCCGATCAAGTCGATCGCCGGCAGCCTGGAATCGATTCTCGCGCGCGAGCTGACCGGCGCGGACGCCAAGCCGATGTCCGACCCCGACGTCATCGACGACATGAAGCGCGGGCTCGCCGTCATCGCGGCGCGCTCCGATTCGCTCAGCCGCTTCACGACGGCGTACGCCCGCCTCGCGAAACTGCCGGCGCCGCGCCTCGAAACGGTGCCGGTGTCCGCGCTCGTCCGGCGAATCGCCGGCGTCGAAACGCGTTTACCCGTCCGCATCCACGAAGGTCCCGATTTGAGCGTTCGCGCCGACCCCGATCAGCTGGAACAGTTGCTGATCAACCTGCTCCACAACGCGACGGACGCGGCGCTGCAGACCGGAGGCGGCGTCACCATCGGATGGAAACGCGAAGGGCGCGGCTTCGAGCTGTGGATCGACGACGAGGGCATCGGCCTGACGAACGCGTCGAACCTGTTCGTGCCGTTCTTCACCACCAAGCCCGGAGGCTCAGGGATCGGACTCGTTCTGAGCCGCCAGATCGCCGAAGCGCACGGCGGCACGCTGACGCTCGAGAACAGGACGGATCTCCGTGGCTGCCGAGCCTATCTGCGACTGCCTCTGTAGCAAGTCTCAACTCTCAAGTCTCAACTCTCAAGTCTCCAGTCGCACGTTTCAACGCTCAAGGCTCAATTCACAGATCGCCGTGAGACTTGCCACTTGAGACTTGAGACTTGATTTCCTGCGCGCGTTCGTAGAGATCGGATTTCAACGGAAACAATTCCCGCCGCACGATTTCGCCGGCCTTCCGCACCTGAAGCTCAGCGCCGGAGCAGCACGACACCATCACGCATTCCAGATCGCCAAGGCGCCACAGCTGACGTTCCTCGTCGGTCAATGGCCCCCTCCTTGCTTTGAGCTGCGACACGACATGCGATGGTTCGCCGCCAGATTCGTCATACTCCTCGCCTCCCCGGTCGGCGTCGTCGTCCTCGCCGCTCTCGATTCCACCATCTTCTTCTCGCTGCCCTTCGGCATTGACGCCGCGGTCATCATTCTCGCCGCCCGCCTTCAGACGCTCTGGTGGCTCGCGCCGATCCTGGCCACGTTCGGATCGGTCGCCGGCGCCTGGCTCACGTTCTGGATGGGCGTGAAAGCCGGTGAACAGGGGCTCACACGGTACGTCTCGGCGAAGCGGTTGGCCCGCGTCCGCGCCAGGATCCAGCGAAGCGGCGCCGTGGCGCTCGCGGTGCTGGATCTCATTCCACCGCCGTTTCCGTTCACGCCGTTCGTGCTGGCCGCCGGCGCGCTGGGCGTGAACGCATCGACCTTCTTCGTCACGCTCATCGTCTGCCGGCTGTTGCGCTTCGGCCTGGAAGCGGCGCTCGCCGTTGTCTACGGTCCTCACATCCTGTCATGGCTGGAGTCGGAGCTCTTTCACGATATCGTGCTCGGCTGCATCCTGGTGGCCGTGGTCCTCACGCTCCTCTCGGTGATCGCGCTGGTCAGAACATCCGGCCGCCCAAAGGGACCTCGCGTTCCGGCGTGAGCAGCACGACGGCGCCATCGGCGTCGGGCACGCCCAGCGTCAGCACCTCGGACATGAACGGACCGATTTGCCTCGGCGGAAAATTCACGACTGCGACGACGAGCCGGTGGAGGAGATCCCCCTTGAGGTAATGTTTCGTGACCTGGGCGGACGATTTCCTGATGCCCAGTTCCGGGCCGAAGTCGATGCGCAGCCGGTAGGCGGGCTTCCGCGCCTCGGGAAAATCCTGAACGTCGATAATCCGCCCGACGCGGATATCGACGCGTTCGAACTCGGCGTAGGAAAGGGGTGCAGGTTCGCCAGTCATTGCGCAGAAACATGACACGTTTCGGCGGCGGGGCGCCAGATGAGGCCGTATTCGTAACAGCAGAGGCGGCACGGGACTTGATTGCGGTCAGGCCATGACGGGAGAGGTCCGCGCGTCGCACGGCAACGTCCTGATCGTCGAAGACGATCGCGACACGCGGGAAATGCTCGCAACACTCCTGGCGATGGAAGGGTTTCACACGGTGGCCGCCGAAGACGGCCTCGAAGCGCTCCACCTGCTTCGAACGGTCCGGCATGGTGCGCCGGAGGTCCCCTGCCTCGTACTCCTCGACCTGAAGATGCCCCGGCTCGGCGGCAGCGAGTTCAGACGGGCGCAGCTCGGCGATCCCACCGTCGCCAGCGTCCCGGTGGCGGTGATGTCCGGGATCGCGGACCTCGAGGCGCACGCGCAGGCCCTGGGCGCGGTCGCCAGCGTCAGCAAACCAATCAATTGTGATGCGTTGATGGATGTCGTCCGGCGCTACTGCGCGTAGCGGCCGAGGGAATCTACGGGCGAACGGCTTGTCGAACCGCGCTCGCCAGCACCCCGCCGAGCGCCGCGGCCGCAATCACGAGCGCGCCGGGCGGGCGCTCTTCGAGCATGTAGCACAAGGCCGCGCCGATGATGGCACCGA
>Ga0193696_1000242_pt1 | contig 21148 bp, 32 predicted proteins | sample L3m1metaG_FD_145074 | JGI IMG/M metagenome (GOLD analysis project Ga0193696, IMG submission 145074) | Soil microbial communities from a riparian zone of the East river system, Colorado, United States - L3m1 | ecosystem: Environmental > Terrestrial > Soil > Riparian zone | place: USA: East River... | reverse complement strand
GGCTGGACGAGCAGCCACCGGGCCAGCGCGAGACTCACCGCGCCGACAATCAGCCAATCTCGCCAGTACTCCCACTTCGTCATGGTGACCACCGGACCCGTCACAGGCCCGTCCCTTGCGCGATCTGGTCCGTCGTCAACGTCAACGCCTGCCGGTAGATCGTGCCGCTCTGCCGGTCCCCCACCAGATGCTGCCCGAACGCGAACGCATGACAGCGCCCGAGATGCGGGAAGTGCCGCCGCAGCGTCGGACTCCACTGCGAGCGCTCACACCACAGGTCGGTACTCACGTCATACGTCCACGAGGTCTGCATCTGCGGGGCAAAGACCTGATAGAAACTGTGCCCCGCTTCGGTGTACGTCCAGCCAATCGACTGGTCCATGCCTTCCGCACGATTGAAGAAGATCTCGCTGCTGAAGCTCGAGACGCGCTGGAAGTTGTAGCCGTTGATCTTCATCACCTGATCGCGGCCGTTCGCATTCCCCGTCAGCGCAAACAGCGTGTTATCGAGTGAGGCCACGGACCATGGCGCACTCACGCCCCACTCCACCACAGTTTCACTCACCGGCTGGAATGGAATATCCGCATCTCCGGTGTCGATGTAGGGAATCGAGTGCTGTGATCCGAAGAGCCAAATCGTCTCGTGGCTCGTCGCCATCTGCACCAGGTTGTCAGAGAAGAGCGACACTTCCTCAACCTGCAGCGGATCCCAACTCGTGGCATCTAGCAGCGCCGAGTAGTAAATCTGTCGGGTGCCCCCACGCAGCACGATGAAGGTCGAGTCAAAGAACACAATCGTTTGGCACGGCTGCATGAAGTTGATCGACGTGACGTGTGTCAGCACGTTCGTCGTCAAGTCCAGCACGTAGAGCTGTCCAGCGCTCGTCAGCGCGAGTTGGTTGCTCTGTGTCCCTGACGAGGCGAACGTCACGGGCGAGGTTTCGAAACTCCCCACCGTGCCAATTACTGTTGTCTTGCCTGAGGCCAGCACTTCCTCGAGACTGTTCCCGCCCACGGCGAAGCAGCGGCCGTTCTGGCTGAAGATCCCCCGCACCGGCCCCGCGCTCAGCGTGGCGAAGGGCGCGAGACCGGGCCGCGGCACGAGTTGCCCCTGCGGATTCCGACCCTTCGCGCCACCGTCCGGCGATTCGACAAACCAGTTGATCGTGCGCTCCGCATCCGCATTACGCGAGTAGACCGATCCAGACGGGCCAACGACTTGGGGAATGGTGGCCACTAGACAAAGACTCCAGTGGTGACGTTCAGCACGAGATACATGACCGAGACACGCATCGAGTTGGCGGCATTTCCCCCGCCGAAATTGAGCCCATCATTCGTGGCCGCTCCAATTTCAAGCGCTTTATTGATCGGCGCGTTTACGCCATTCAGGAACCCGGTAAAATCTCCGGCCTGATCCGGTACTTCACTCGCCGATGACACGATGAATGGGGTGGCCCCCATTGTCGAAAAAAAGGATGCCGGCGCCAAGGTCGTCGCTTGCACGTCGCCATGCCACAGGAGATACCCGGCACAAAACCCCGTCGTATTGGTATAGTTGCCTGACGTGAAGTTACGCGCAAAGACGGCAGATACAGGACACAGTTGGCGATTGATGCCTGGCGCCGCAACGATTTCTACAGCTGTCGTCGGCAACGCTGTAATCTGTGCATTCGTCAGTGCGACCGTCGCCTGATGCAGAATCGACGATCCACCGCCGCCAGTCGAGACCTCGACACCGTTCACGGTCGGTGTCTGCGTGAAGTCCCACTGGCCGGTGGGCTGGTAGTCCGCCCCAGGCGAGAAGCCGCCACCCAATGAGCGCGTCATCGCCTCACTTCCACTGCATCGCCACGATGTTGCTTGCGTCGGTGGTCGTGGTGTTGATGCGCTTGAGTCGCAGCGGATAGATGGTGCCAGCGAGCAATCCGACAAAGGTGATGGTGGCGCCATCCTGCAGCACGCCGACAATCGTGCCCGTGACGCCCTTCGTGCCGATGTAGATCGCATCGGACATCCCGAGGGAGAAGTTCACCGTATCGGACAGCGTGACCGCTTCAAACTTCGTGAACGGGGAGAGCGATTGCGCCATAGGGCCGGCTCCTAGCCAAAACTGCGGTTGAGATAGTTGAACGTGGTCCGCGAGGCCGTTTCTAGCCCACCAGGCAGCCCGGCATCGCGCGTGCGCAACGCCGGCGTCACGTCGTTGTTCGCAAACACCCGCGCCCGCGCTTTCGCCGCCCGTTCGGTGAGGCCCGTCGGGGGCTGCTGAATGCCATAACTCGCCAGCAGCCCTTCGGTGAGTGTCAGTGTCACCGCACTTTCGTAGCCCGGCGGCATCGTAAAGTCGTCCGAGAGCTCCACGGTGTCATCCAGCAACACGCGCAGCATCAGCTCCACGTCATACGCCACCGTCGGCACCGGCCAGAAGTACAGTTTTCCGTCTGGCCAGTCCGGCTGGTAGTAGAGATCCGTCGGCACGGTCGTCTCAATGGTGGGCGTCGTCTGATTGAGCCACCATTGCGCGTTGACGATCCGAATCGGCGTGTTGACATCGGTCGGCAAAATCAGATTCGCGCCATCGATGCTCACCGGCCGCTGCGTCGTCGTCCATATCCCCGTCGGCCCGATGGTATGGGGCGACAGATCCGCGACGAGCGTAAACGTCTCGAACGAGGTGGCCCAGACGGTCAGGCGGTCGGCGTTCCACTCGTTGAGGATCCGCCGGAGCACCGACAGTCCCCAATTCCCATCGGGCGCCGACAGCGATTCCCCCGCGGCGAGGATCGTCGCCTCCGTCATGGCATTACTGACCAGCGTGCGGATCGTGATCGACATGAGGGATGGGCGCCTCCTCGGGATCGGGCGGATACTCCTTCAGTAACTGCTCCAGCACTTGCATGGCGCCATCGCACGCAATCCGATGGGCATCATGCTGTTGACGCTGCTTGCGAATGTCGGCTAACAGTGCCTTCAGACGCGACTTCATGCGAGGCGCTGCAACGTCGCATACCCGCCGACGAGCAGAATGCTCACATCGCCACCGGTGGCGCCGGTATTCTGGGCCGCTTGAAACTTGAAGGTCCCACCGGTGCCCACGACAAACGTGCCGATGATGCGTGTCTGGGTATACGCCGCCGTTTTGTTGTCCACCATCGCCGTGCCGCTCGCCGTGGTCGTGCCGGTGGAAGACACCGCGCCGGTGTTATCCGTGGCGGTCGTCTGATACGTGATGTAGCGCATGGCGGTCAAGGTGGCTGTCGTCAGCGCAAACGCCACTTTCAACCCCCCCACCGTGGTCTGTGTCGTCGGCAGGATGAGTTCATACTGATAACTGGCCCCAGCGACGACGGTCCACGACAGCCCGGTGATGTCCGCCAGCACGCTGGACAACAAGATCATGTCCGCAGCCACGTATTTGTTGTCCGACATGATCTTGCCGGTGAACGCCTGCGCTTTCGCCTGAAAGACGAACGTATCGCTAGCGCCCGCCATATCGGGAATCGACAACGTGGTCGCGCCCACCGTCTGCGCGATCGGGGCCACCGTGACCGTCTGGCCCGTCGCATCGGCAGTGAACAGCTTCAGCCCGCCCGAGGTTTTGCCGAGCACCGTGACAAAGCCGGTATTCGTCTTGCCCGTGGCGGTCGTGAGGCTCGGGGTCGTCGCATCGGCAATCGACACCGCCCCGCTCAACGTATTCGCCCCGCTCGAGGTCAGGAATGTCCCGGTCGAGGCGGAAAAGTCATTCGCCGCGGACCCTGAGGCTGTCAACCCCGTCGCGATGGTCGGCGTGGTCAGTGTCGCGCCGGCCCCGATCGCGGTGGTCCCGGTGATCGTCGGGCTGGTGAGTGTGGGCGCCGTGTAACTCGCTCCACCCGTGACCGTGCCGCTGATCACGGGACTGACCAACGTCGAGCCGGTATCCGTCATTGTGCCATTGACGGCGAGTGTGGCGCCGGAGTCGATTGTGAGGGTCGCCCCAGACTTCACGCTCCAGTTGCCCGTGATGGGATAATCGACCGCTGGGTTGAAGGATCCCCCCAGCGCCCCCTGCGTATTCGTGCTCATGTCGTTGGCTCCTCAACGGGACCGCGCTTGGGGCGTCCCGGCTTCCGTTTCACAGGAGGCGCCGACACAGACGCCGGCACCAGAGGCTCGTCCACTGCGTCAGGAACGGGCTGCAACGCCCATCCCTCCGCGACCGCCTGATCGCGTTCGGCGTCAGAATGGACGATCCGATAGACCCCGCCACGCTTGTGGACGTGGCGGGGATAGGGGTGAAACATGTACCCGGGGTAGCTCACTAGGCCACCGCCGCCGCCGTGCTACCAGACCCATAGAGCACGTATGTGTCAGTCGTCCCCACAACACTCGCCACCGCCACCCCAGTGATATTCACGAGGAACATCTTGGAGGCGTTGCTGACGATCGTGGCGACCGTGGACTTGCTGTTGCCGTTGACGAGCGTCCCGCCCGTCCCGACCGCGACGGTCAGCGTCGTATCCCCGGTATTCACGACGAACATCGGGAACGTGGTGCCGACCACGCAGGACGACAAGGACGCATTGAGCAGCGCCGCCGTGGGCAGCGTCAACGTCTGGGCATCGTCGCAGTTGATGACGAAGATCCCGCGCTGGCATTCGGCCGCGGTGAGCGTGATGACGCCACCGCCCGTGGTGAGCGTCTTCGTGTAGGGCACTTCCGTGGGAAACGCGAGGCCCGCGAGGAACGGCGAAACGGTCGTGACAGTCGTATTCTTGATGGCCATTGGGTTCTCCTACGCGCAGAGGACTCTGACGGCGCAGTTGTCGCCGTAGAGGACTCCGAAGCCCATCAGGACATCGAAGCGGTTGACCATCTTGCGCTGGATGGGATCGAACATCCGCACAAACGCTACGGAAATGCCCGAGTCCGGATCCTGTGTCTGGCTTGACAGTTCGCAGGCTTTCGGGAGTTCGAGCCTCACGCCGACGAGCGCGAACGCATCGGGGTGCAGCGCCAGTCCCTGAATGCCCGCCTTCGGGCCGGTGCTTGGAGCAGTGGTGCCTGGGAAGAGCGTGACCAGGGCAGTATCCGCCGGCAGGGCCGAGACGTTCTGATACTGGCCAGAGGCGCCCAGCGGCACACTCGCCGGCCCGACAATCGCCGGCTGAATGGCCACCGTCACCGTGGAGGCCGACGCCGTGACATCCGCCGTAATGACGAACTGCTTGGTGGTCGAGGCTGAGGTCGCCCGCCGCGTCATCGGGTTGGTCGGATACACGCTGGCGATCGAGATAACATCGCCTTTCTTGAACGTGTCTCCGGAGGTGCAGTTCAGCAGCAGTGAGGAGCCGGACTGGTTGGCGCCGCTGACCGTCACCGAGGCGGGTGTCTGCCACACCCCAGCGGTATGCGAGTAGAGCGACATCGACTCGTACCAGTCGAAGCCTCCCTGCCGACCAAGGGCGCCCTCTTTGTACTGCTTACTGATCGCGTCGGGCGGGTTGAAGAAATTCGATGCGCCCGCGACGAGATTCGTATTGACGACCGGCGGCACGAGCATGCCGCGCTTGCCGCCCGCAGGACAGGCCAACTCAATCAGCCGCTGACGCGCCGCACCTGATGTGCCTTGGAACGTCGTCGGATCAGTGCCGAGCGCCCCGACGATGTTGTTGGTGTTCTGGTAAGCGAACAGGGCCGAACGGGAGTCGATCTCCTGCGCGATCTGCGCCATCGCCGGATCGAGCAGCATTTCGGAAATCTTCTCCCGCCCACGAACGAGTTTCAGCGCGGCTTCGGCCGAATCCCACTCGAAGTCCACGCCGAAAATCTGATCGCAGACCACGGTCGTGTGGGTCGCGTTGATGGGCTGAGGCTGATAGCCCAGGCCGTCACGGATGGTGAACCGCTGCGGATAGGGGATCCGCACCGTCGTGCCAACAGGGAAGTCCTTCGTGAACTCCTTGTTGTAGCTGGTATTGAAGAACTGAGCGACTTGCAGCTTGTTGGTCAGGAGTCGCAGCGACTCCATGGACAACCAGTCCGCATATTCAAAAGAGTTGGACGCCACGGGGGCCTACTTCTCGGCCCGCCGGGTCGTGTCGCGCGATTGGCTACCGCTTCACGCCGGGGGCCGACGCGCCAATTTCACGGCGGTTCATCGCCGCCGCATAGGCGCGAAAGTCGCCACTCCGGCCGGCCGATTCCACGTCATCCACGACAGCGCCACGGGCGCCGACGGTGATGGGGGGAGGAGGAGCCGAGGAGACGACTTTGGCTGTAGGGGCCACCGACGACACCGACGCTTCCAACCGGCCCATGCCACGGACAATCACGTCCATGCTTGGGGCCTTCAGCAAGCGGTCGAACTCCGAGGGGGTCGCAGAGAGCAACGCCATCAACGCCGGCCCCTGCTCGGAGAGCAGGATCTCTTGGGCGATCACATTGATCGCCGTCGGCGTCTGGCCATCGGCCAGCAGCTCGATGGGCACCGCTTCAAGGAGCCGCGGGTCCACTCTCGAGCCAAACTCGGGGTCTGCGGCAACGGCGGCACTGAAGCGGGCTTTATGCGCCTCGACGTGCTGCGTCCGGTGCTGCTCCCGGGTGCGCGCCTCGTCTTGGGCGCGGGCGTCTCTTTGTTTCGCTTCCCACGTCGCCGTGGCCCGCGCATCGGCCCGCGCATCGAGATAATCGATGTAGGGGTCAAGCGTGGTACCACGAGACGGATCAGCGGCGACCCACTGGTCGTAGGACGGAAAGGGCGTACCGGATGCTGGGGACGAGGCAGCGGGCGGCGTCTGTGGGGCCGGGACACTCAGGCGAAGACGTTCGGCCTTCAAGTCTGCGAGCGCGCGCTCTTCCGCTTCACGTTCAGCGCGGACGGTCGCACGGCGGGCCAACTCGGCGTCAATCTCCGCTTTCAGTTCCGCCTTGCGACTCTCGGCATTCGACTTACGAGTCGTCGGCGTGCCCGGTTCCGAGGCGGGCGGGACTTGGGCTTCCGTTGAAGCCACCTGCTCAGCAGGCTCGGCCGGGGACGAGTCCGGCAACGACGTCGGGGATGGATCGGTCGAGGGCGTGTCCGTTGGCAGTTCCCCTGTCAACCGCCAGTGGCTTCGATCGGAGGCCCCGAGCGTGGCCAAGGTCGAAGAGGTGTCGGTGGGATCTGTCGTCGGGTCGGCCATCGATGCTGGTCCTTATTCTACAGATTTCTGTTGCGCCTGTGCAGCTTGTTGTGACAGAGCCTGTTCTCCCGCCACGAACTGCTGTTCGGCAGCGGCATCCGCGGCCTTCTCCGCTTGGTCAACTTCGTGCGCGTGCTGGACGTGCTGGGTCGCCGTCTCGTGGGCCATCGCTTCATGGGACAGCCGACGCTCTTCCGCCGCATCCACCACGGCCCGGAACTGCTCCATCACGAGCTTCGCCGCATCGACCTTGGCCCCGATGTCGGCCACGGCGAGCTTTGTGGCGTCGTCCATCTTCTGCAGCGTGACCTTCGTCTCACTGTCCAGCGCCGCCTTAGCCATTGTGGCCTGTTGCTTGGCCTGCTCGGTGGCCAGTTCCTGCTGGAGTTGCTGCACCATCTGCTGCAACTGCTGGACCGTCGCCTGCGCCTGGGTCAGATGGCCCATCAGCAGCTCGGGCGTGAGTTGCTGATCCTTCGCCGCGATCATCTGCTGCACCGGGGCCGGCAGCATCGCCTTGAACCGATCGGACATTTCATTACCAATCGGCCCGAGGTTCTTGAGCTTCACCACCAGATCCATCACCAATGGCGCCAGTGGTGTCCCAGCGAGCGTGTCCGCGAAGTCCGACGCCGCCTCACGCTCACTGGCAAAGCTCGGCCCGGTCGAGAGGGTCACATCATGCGTGCCAGGCTGGCCAATGGACAGCGGCTGTTCCCCGGGCCTTCGCCGCTTTTTGATCGGGACCCGCTTGGTTTCGCCGCTCTCTTCCCGCACGGACACGGTGCGCGCCGTATCATAGTAGTGCGGCAGCAATTCCTCGAGGATCGCTCCACAGCGCGTAATCGCTTCATCGTAGTGGTCGATGAAATGAAACGAGCCTTTCTGCGCGTTCTGCTCGATCTGCTTCAGCGCAATCCCACTCTTCTCATTCCGCCGCTGCGCTTGGGTCGGCAGGAACGCCGTACCCATCGCGGCTTGAATCATCCGGCGGGCCGACTCTTTCGCAATCTCCAAGCCTTGCAATGGGGGATCCCACGGGTTGCGCTGAGGAAACGGCAGCGGTGTGCCTGGGGCCATCCCTTCCACGATCGCCCGGACCTTGATCAGCGCGATCGGCTCGTGTAACGACTTCGCCAAGTTCTCCTGCTCGGTCGCGGACAACTGGCCTTCATAGGCGAAATAGGGAAACTTCGGGATGCCGCCGACCAGTTCCGCCTCGGTCGAGACGAGGTAGGCATAGAGCATCTGGGGATCGCGCGCGAGCCGAACGAGGGACAACAACTTGCGCTGGCTACCGCCGCCCTCATCGACGTACAGCACCTTGCCGTAACAGCAGACCAGCGGGATGGATTTTCCCGGCCACTTCAGTGGCTTCTCGAGGATTTCGATGCCGTTGGTCAGATACTGCGTGACCTGCAGCTCGTCCACCTCGCGCTCTTTGAGCACGTACGGCTCGATCTCTTTCAGATTCGTTAACTCATCGTCGTAGACCGCTTGCGCCACATTCGGTGTTTGCACCAGGAGCAGCCGACGTTTCCGAACGACCTTTTTGGCCCAGTATTCCGCCACCCACACCCGGTCAGACCCGAGCCACTTCGGGGCGGTCTTGAAGTCATCATCCGAGAAGTCATGAATCGCCGCGTGTGGCCACTTGCGCCGAAACTCCTTCCGCGAGTACGACTCCCGGATGAAGGCATACTGCATGTCCGACCCGTCTGGCTTCAAGCTGTCCGGGTCCACCGTCACCAGATCGGGATTCACCAGCGGTTCAATGAGGAGTTCCTGGTCGTGGCTCCGATCGTTCAGGTACTTCGGCAGGATTCGGAGGAACCCGTAGCTGCGCTGGACGGCATTCTCGAACATCGTCGTATACGCCTGCTGGGCGTTACTCCGATACTCAATCTGCCGAATCAGGTTCGCGTGAAGCTCGGCGGACTCGTCAGTGGCTTCGTCCGTCAAGGGCGTGACTTCGATGCCCCGCTTGTTCTGCCGGACATCGTTGATTAACTGGTTGACGTATTGCCCGATCTCATCGGCGTTGATGGTCGGACGACCCGCGTCGAGCCGTGTCTTGCGATCTTTCGGATCCCACGGGTCCCCGCCCACATAGCGAATGTCCTCGGCCCCCTCTGTACGGATCTCCTGCCACTGCGCCGTGGCGTAGTCGAACCGCTCACGGATCTCCGCCAGCAGATCCTCATTCTGCGGGCGGGAGGGCGTCGAGGAGCGCGTGAGATCGTCAGCCACTACGTCTTACGCCTGCCCCTCTGGGTTCTCTGAGTCGAGCGCTTCCAACCGACCGGCGGCGGCTTCCAGCCCAGCCTGCACCTCAGCCACTTCGGCATCCGTCATTCCGGTCCCGATCTTGGCCTTGATGGCGGTGATGTCGGCCGCGATGTTCGTTGTCGCCGTATCGATACGGACCAGAATCGCTTTCAGATCGTCCACTGCACCCATAATGTCTCTCCAGACCAGCAGCACGAGGGCTGCCAACAGTAGTAGCTCCAGATGAATCCACACGGTCAGTACACCGAGTGGCTTTTCACGTCCCGCTTGCGCTTGGGCGGATGGTGATACGCGCCGAGATTCTTCGCCGGATGCGTGGCGCTCCGACGCGCCGTGTTCAACGCAATCGCCACCGCCTGCCTCTGCGGCTTGCCGGCAGCCATCTCCGTCTGGATGTTCTGACTGACGGCGGCACGAGACTGTCCACGCTTTAGTGGCATCACGACTCCCAATGAATCCGCACCGTCAGGCGCGGCCACTTCTGCCAGATCCAGAGTTGTTCCAGACGTTCACGCTCCGCTACGAAACATTGCCAACACTCATGCCCTTCGTCAGAAAAGAGCGGTTCGCCACACCCAGTACAAAGCCGGGCAGCAACAGGCGTGCGCTCAAGGTATTCAGTCTGCGATAGATCCAAGCGAACAGTCATGACCACACCGACGTCGGCCGATAGGGCTCAGGCACCACGTCCGGCGGCGCCTTCACACTGGACACCCCGAAGCTCAGTTCCAAGTACTCCGCACAGTTCTGCCCATGCTCGTACCAGCCATCTTTCTTCGGCCGGCGCACTTGCTTGTTGGCCACGCTGACCAAGTGCTCATCCCACACGTAGCCCGCCTCGAAGCCATCCGCGAGGAACTTATCCACCATCGTGGACTGCTCCGAGACACGCAACCAGCGGTCTGAGCCAGACACGAGCAAGGCTTCCTGCCTATCAGCAGAACGACGGCGCATCTGGGCGGCCAGTCGCTCGACCATCGCCAGACGCACCGCAGGGCTGTTGGCGTCAGGCACGAATCGCGGGTGAATCCCTTTCTCACGGAGCGTCTTAATCGCGCCAGCGGTCCCGTGGGACGTGTCAGAGGCGCCTGCGGGATCGCAGCACTCCCGGATCTCACTCGGGTCAGGGAACCACGTCGCGCGATACCGTAAGACGACATCGAGGAAGTCATCGAGATAGAGTTGCTGTCCGAGAATACCCCCCAGAAAGCGCACCTGACCGAGTGGTGACACTTGCCGGAAGATCGCACAGGGATGGTGTTTGCCGAAGTCCAGCGCCATTTCCAGTGGCAGGCGCTTGTCATACTCCGCGCTGCCTTCGTGAATTGCTCGGACGAACGCGCCTTTGTAGACCGGCTCCCCAATGACGTTCATCCCACGTTGGCCAAGGATCAGCGTCCGGTGCTGGGGATGCTCCGTGGGATACAACCGCTCGAGCGCGGGGATGACTTCTGGGTCCAGGTTGTGCCGGTTGTCGTAGACACTGAGCGGAATGTAGCGGCGATGCGGCGCATCATTCTGCGAGGGAAACTCCCGCGCAATCCAGTGGGTATCAAAGACGGACTGTGGGCTGATCGTGATCTGATGTGGGAAGCCGAGCTGGGACAAGCGCGCGGCCAGCTCCAGATAGATGTCGTGGGGGATTTCTTCGGCCTGATCGACGTAGACCCGAGACAGCGTGAGGCCGCGAAGCTTGCTGTAGCGGAGGGTCTGGTCCTGCGACTTCAACCCTCGGACGAACACCCGGGAGCCGTTGGGGAGTTCATCGTACTCTTCGTCGCCGTGCCAGTGGAGGCGGATACCAGCCTGTAGACATATTGACCGCCACAGAGGGAGCACGAGTCCGTACACTCCAGAATCGGTCCACCGCGCTAAGAGGATGTGAATTCCAGGGTGCGCGATTGCTGCGTTAAACTCCCGCCACAGGCACACTGTCGTTTTTCCTGCACGGACGGCTCCTTCGATGTCCATCTCCCGCGTCGTGGTGTCCAGGAGGGCCTGCGAGTGCTTCCCCACCCAGGTCATCGTCACGCCGGCTGAGGCTTCAGCTGTTGACGTGGACATGGGTGACTTGCTTCGGGACCATCGGCTCCGCGCCGCCATCCTTCACTTGCAGGGGCAGCACGCGACCCACGAGGGTCATGAACGCGGTGGGATTCTTGTCCGCCTGGCCTGCGAGGTAGGCTTGCCCGCCAGCATCGGAGAGAGCGGCGAGGATCATGTCCTTGAGCGCCGTGGTGTTCTTGTTGCGCTGGCCCTTCTTGCGTCCACCGCGATGCTCTCCGGGCTTGCTGCCTCGTGGCATTGCAAAGGTTTGCTAGTTTTGCTAACTGTAGGCCGCTGGGCGGGGCTCGCAGGGAATGGCGCACCCGCAAGCAGTACCCGCCCGTATCTGTCACGAGAGCAGGCGGCTAGGGCAGTATCGCGTAAGTGGGTGAAGAATGGTACAAAGTCTGACAGCTATGACGGCTATGACGATAGTGTGGAACGTGGAACACTACGCGACATACTTTGTATTGAACCCGAGCCGCTGCTGCAGTAGCAGGGCGGCCGCCTTCGGAATGAGCCAATCACCATGTTCGTCAGGACTGCGATGCTTCGCCCCCGCAATACGGCCTGAGCGACACCAGGCACGGACCGTATGCGCCTTCAAGCCGAGTAGGTCAGCTAGTTGGCGAGGCGTCACATGGGCACTCGGCCACGTTTCGAGGCAGTCGATGGCCGGCGGGTCTACGCGGCTCATGCGGCCCTCACCAGCCTGAGCACATCACTCGGCAACATCCTGCATTTCCCTGTAGATACGAATCATCTCGGGCAGGTCTTGCTCAATGGCTGCCCTGTCAGCTCGTCGCAGTAAATCCTCAATCACCATGACACTGAAGCCGCCAGCGGGACCGATTTCCTTGTAGTGGCCCAGAATCTCGCGCATACGCGCTTGCTGCTTCGGATAGGCATCGCCCAACGTCTCACCCACTTCGTCCTCCATTTAGGCAGCAATTAGCTTGAGCACATCGTCGACCGACGTAATGACCGCCGTTTCCCCAGGCCACACAGCGAAGCGTTCCCGCTGTTCCTCGGTCAGCTTGGCGGTGCCTGATTTCACTTCCACCAGCACGACACGATGGCCTCGAGCGACGATGAGATCGGGACAGTGGGGAGCCCTGTACGTCTCCAAAACAGCGAAGCCACAGCGGCGAAAGGCGTTGGCCACTTGGTTATGTACCGCGTCCTTCTTGCGGGACCAGAGGGGCATCAGCGATTGGCCAGTTCAAGGAGCACGTCGGCGTGACACGGCTTGTGAAGCGGGCACCAGCACACCAAGTCTTTGCCTTTTAGGGCTCTGAGCGGATAGCCAATGCCGTTCGCTAACCGCGACTCGACGTAACCGCGAAAGTCCTTCACGGCCTCGAATAGGTTGTGCCGAGCATCAACCTTGAACGGATTGCCCCATTGCGTCGGCCGTCCGACGTAGACCGCACCTTCCGGCATCCGCCAGCCTTTCGTCCGCTTCCGCTGAATCCGCTTCGGTTGACTCATCGTGGGGGCTCCAGGGCGTCAGCGGGATGGGCAGGCAAGGGCTCTGGATCGCGTCCCAGTTTGACTCGTATCCTATTCGCCGCCCTGTAGCGGTCCTCGTCCCAAATGTAACGCAGGAACCGTCCTTCGGCAGCGTTCAGCGCATCGATGATCGTCACCTGTTCCATCCGGTCGGGCTGCCAGCCTCCCGGGGAGACGGCAGGGGCGACGTCGTTGGCTGCAACCTTTCTCAGCCATTGCCGATGGTTCTCCACCCGCCTAGCGCTCTCGTCATCCGCATCGTCCATGCGCTGATACCGTGTCGGCGTGGAGACGGGAGAGGCGGCGAGGGCCTGCCGACAGGTGGCAAGATCGGCAAGGACAGACTGATACTCCTCAACAATTTCCGCATGGCAGGTTTCGACGTGCGCCTTCTCCTGCTGCGCCTCTGCCAGGGCGGCGGTCAGTGTGTCGAGGCGGGAGGCATCTTCTCCAACGATCAACTTCACCGCCTTGCATACCAATAGCATCGTGCTCTGTTGGGTGGCAGTCTGAGCTTTCAATGGATTCTTGCCGGCGATCAGATAAGCGAACTCTTCCAGACCAAAGCCACCGCGCTCAGACATTCGCTCCATTGATTGGTCACGCCCAAAAAACTGCACATAGGTCTTATACGCCTGCTCGGCAAGTGCCCACGAGATGGGGCCTACCTCCTGAATAGGAAATGTACGACCCTGTTCCCGCAACTGCGGGGCGAGGTCCTGGTCGCTCATCGGATCCCTCCATCAGCCCAGAGTAATTCTCGGAGTCGATAGAGTGCGCTATACAGCCTACGAACCCTTCGCGAAGAACCCCCGACAAGTTCACCGTTGGGAAGCCGGACACCGTAACGCGCATCCATCGCATCTTGAAGTTGGCGAACCGCTCTCAATTGCTTTGTAGTCACGTCGTCCCTCCCTCAGCGGCACGAGCACGCAAGTCTTCGCTGATGAACTTTGAGGCGTGACGCATCACTCGCGCCGAGTGACAGTCCACTGATACCCCGTCCACTGGAAACACATCGACCGGATACTTCTCAGCAATCGAGGCGACGTATTCAGCCGCTTCCTCCAGCCCGGCCTGTCGTCCGGCCTGCTCGGCACAGTCAAGACGTTCCAGCAGCGCGTTGATGTTGGCGACGAGATGATCCGCCGGGTCCGCGCTATCGTTGCCGTCCGATGGGTTCCAGTCGAAGGCTGCACACCGATCCGCGATCTCTCGCATGATGCGCTCGCCTTCCTTCGTGACGGCGTCGTAGGTGGCCTGCTCGGCCTGCTGCACACGCTCTACGAGACGCTCGTTCTGGGCCTTGGCGTCGGCTGCGATTGCCTCGGCATATTCGGCACGTTCCAGCACCCGAATATCGCACCATTTCATCCATCGGGTCGGGTCTTTCACGAACGCGTATTTGTGTTCAACTTCCTGCTCGGCCTGTGCCCGTCCTCGCTGACAATCTTCGAGCTTCGCCAACATCCGCTTCTCTCCATCGCGGGCTTCTGTCACCCACGCATCGGCTTGCTCAAGCGCCTGTGCCCGTCCTCGTGCCTCAGCAGCAGACAGGGCGGCATACGCCCGCTCAAACAAGCCATCCCTAGTTGCTGAGATGTTGCACGAATAGTCGGCTAGCTGCTCCGCGATGGCGCGGGCGGGGTCAGTCGGCATCTGGTGCCTTTTCGATCGTCAGGCCGTCTGAGTTGACCTGAATGGCATACCACTGCCCACAAGCGCAGGTATCGCCTTCCTGATAAGTCACTCGGCCAGCGGTGCGTCTCGCCTTCACATGTCACATCCTGCTCAGCCAAGGTTCATCTCGGAAAGTATGGGCTGCCACCAATGAGATACACCGATCTGTCACGGCTATAACCGTAGAGGTCCGCGTGATCACACCACTTGATTGGCGACTCGTAGATGAACGGCGACGGCGTGCCGTAAATGGCATACCAGCCCTTGTGCCCGACTACCACTGTTTCATTATTCCCAACTACGCTATAGTAACGCGCAGTATCAAGTTGGCGACATTCTAGCGGCGGATGCGGTCCAGAGCATCCAACCGCAAAGAGAACAAACAACAGCGTCCATCTAGCCAAGGTTCACCTCCAGCAGCCGGGCCTTCGCAGCGTGAAAGTCTTGATACGCAACGGCGTATCGCTTCAGTTCGTCACTGTCATGAAGCTCTAGATTTTCCACCGTCAGCCTTTCCCGCTCAGCGGCTTGGAAGGCTTCGACGGCTTCCACGACCGCAGAGGCAGCGGCCGTGACGGCTTGAGCCTCATCGCATTTCACCGCTAGCGGTTCACCGTGTCCATCGTTGACAGTTCTGGCATTGCGGCCAAGCTGTCCAGCCCATTCGTTTACCGCCTTCAGCCTGTCGCGCAGCGTCTCGCTCATAAGGAGTCGTCCTCAACTTTGACAACGATGTCCGCGTCAACGCGCCCTTTGAGTAGCCGAGTGTCCACTTGAACTATCGTCAGGACTCGATCTCTGACCATTCCGTGGATTGGGCATCGACTGGACACGTTAAGGCGAACCACGTATCCATTCATAAGACATAACCAACATGGCGGACGTGTTGATTTACGGCTTCGATCCACATTGAGGATCGTCGCGTCGATGCTCATCTACTCGTCCTTCCCTACCTGCTCCTGTGCGCCGGAGGGCTGGAGCCAGTCTGCAGTTGCCCGCAACACCGTTGACGAGACGCCTTCGCCAGCATCGCCATCCTCAGCCTCTTCTCGCAACTGCGCCGCGTGCTGCTGGGCGGTGGTACGGATGGCCGAAATATCCAAGTTCGCTAATGCCACATTTGTAGCGAAGTTCCTAGCGTTACGCCACTCTGTATTTTCTAGCTGCCACTGCTCCATCAGCGTGAGCAGCGCCTCCAGCGTCATCGGCTCAGACATGTGTCACCAGCCTGTACTCTGAAATCTTCCGCGACCCGATGCGACGGACGCGGTTCTCGATGCTCATGCCGAGCTTAGTCCGGCATTCGCTGATGCGCGTTCGGCTGGCATAGCAGCCTCCCACCTTGGCGATCTCCATACCGTCGATCCAACGGCCAGGATTCGCCTTAAAGAGCTTTGCGACTCGCGCGGTGTAGGTATCCGCTGGCGCATCGAAGCTAAGCTGAGGCTGCGTCACACCCACTCCGCCAACGAAACAATCCGCAACGACTCGACCCAGCCCGCGCCATTGCTGCCCTGCATACGAAGTGCTTCGATCTACGCGCGTCGCATGAACTCCGCACGGCTCATCGGCTCGAAGCGCTGCGTCAGGTCCGGCTGCTTTCTGCGCGTCGATGTGGCTCCACGTTTTCGCGCCGGACGAATCGCCTTTCACGGTGAGCAGTGATAGCCCGTCAGTACCGGCCTCAGCTTCAGCCGCCAGCGCCGAATACGTCGTGTCCCATACACGCGCGTCGAACCGTTCACGACTCATACGAACAAACTCCATAGAAACCTCCTCCGGCCTCATGCCGCCCCTCGCTGCGCGGTCTGCCGCACAAAGTAGGTGTACCGCGCGCGCTGAAATCCTGCTTGGTAGCCTTTGGCATACGCCTTGAGCGGCGGGAGTTGGCCCACTCCTTTGGCTGCGAGCGAGGCTGGACGGTTCGCTGCCAATTGCTGCCGGCGCCAAATGACGCCGCAGACGCGCCCACAGGTTGCGATCGTGCTCCAGTGGCGCTGAGGCTTCACCTGATGGCAGATGGCGCAGAGACGCCCGAACGTCCCGAAGTCATATCGGCCGGAACTCATCCCTGCCTCTCCCGCAGCTTCGCCATGAACTCCTCACCGAGTCGCCTAAACAACGCCTTTCGCTCATCATCGCCGGCGTAGAACCGAGCCAATTCTTTCCCGTGTAATTCCTCGATCTTTCCGAACCTAGAGATCCGCACGGGCGGTCTGTCACATCCCGCCAGGGTGCATTCAGCACACTGGCAAACTTGAGCGTTCACGCTGGCACCGCATCGCCTCTACGCGCCAGCGCCAACAACCTTACGCAGTCGCCGTGAACGTGTTCGTGTTCAAACTCGCATCGGCCGACTGCTTTCAGATGCTCTCGTGCCTTCTGAAGCTCTCCTGCCGTCAGCCGACGCCCCCCTCTCAGAGGGGGGTTGGGGGGTACTTCTGCAGACGAAGAAGAAGATGAAGATGAAGAGTGTTGTTTTGCCAATAGCTGAACGGTGGCAGAGCCTATGGCTGAGCCATACACTGAGCCATTTACCTTTTCAGGCCAACGATTCGCTGCGCCACGCTTCCCTGATTGGCTTCGCTCCGAGCTGAACATCGCCTGTTTACACCGCTCCGATTCAAGGCGGGCGTTAAAATAACGGCCCTCTGAGTTGAGCTCAAATCTTGATTTGATCCCATCCCACACGTATCGCGTGAACCGAGCCTCGGTGCATCGTGCAAGCTTCGCTAGCGATCCCGTCGCGCTCGGTAGGCCGTCAGGCCGCAACCAGGCATGGCTTAATAGCAGCACGTAACAGCCAAATTGCTCATTCGTCATGCAGGCGATCACGTCGTCGCTCAAAATGTCCTTCGGGTAAAACTGAAATGCTGGTGACTTATCCGACGCCATGTGTACCTCGTGGATCTACTCAACCACGAGATCGGCGCTCTATCGCATTTGCGATACAAGCGCCATTCTGTCCTTCATCATTCATTCGACATTTCATCGTAGCTGCTCGAAGATGCACGACTACACGTCGTCGATCTTGTCCCGACATCATGCCTCCGTTCCGTCTTACGATGTGCTCCTGATGGCCCGCTGAAGTGGCAGGCATTGCAGACCAACCGACACTCGTCAGGGTTGGTGTCATCACCGCCTAAACTGCGCGGGATGATTTCGTCAACGTGCCCGATCTCTGGCGGGTAATCCGTATAGCCTGGTCGCTTCACGAATCGCCCGCAAATAGTACAGAGGCTCGTATCCCGTTTCCACACAGCCACGACACACCTACGCCGCGCTGCCGCATGCTGGCGAAGGGTCCGAGCCTTGACGCGCTTCAGCGGCTCAGGACGGGGGCAGGCGTGGCCTCCGCGTCCCATCACGCAGCCTTTCCGCGTCTAACGCGATGGTAATCGTGCTTTCGGCAGCAATCCTTACACCGTCTCTGAAGGCCGTCACAGACGCGCTGTGAGGCTTTCCAGAATGATTCGATCGGCTTCAAGACACGGCAAGTGCTACAGACACGCTGAGTATTTGGATCTCCACCAGCGCGGACGACGTTGGCCCGAATGTGGAGCAGTTTGTGGAAGGCAACGTCCTGGCAAATCACCAAATTGGTATTCGCATTATTCAGCGTGTTTTCATCAACATGGTGAACCTGAGCGCCTACAGGTAGTGGCTTTCCTAGTGCCCGTTCAGCAATGACAACGTGCTCAAGTACATAGCCGTGTGAACTAGCCCGAGGATGTTCCGGTGCCTGCACTAGGCGATAGCCGCTTTGGCGCTCGTTGAGACGCTGATTGTGGCCAGGGCGAAATCGATGTGGTTGGCCCTTCACGTAACCGCGACTGGCGAGAGACTGTTTACACGGTTTAGTGGGCAGGCCACAACCGCACTCACACACGCCGGTCACGCTGCAGCCTCTTTCTCACGATAGTCCTGTGAAGCACGCGGCTCAGGAAACACAATCCCGCACCACTCGGCGCCATCGAGCATGACAGACTCGATGTAGTCTGAAAACTGTCGAATGGTCAGTTTAGTTGTCGTCATTCCGATTCGCGTTTCGGTGACTTCTCCGGTCGCAGGATTCGTCACTTCGATCACCTTACCGTTGTGCTTGAGTTTGAAGAACTCGTGCAAGTCGTCCGAGCTGTGCCCTGTCTCCTGAGCGATCATCTTGTAGACCACGGACCACAGAAACGCATTCGCTTGCGCACGGCGCGTCTCCTCAAACGGCGCGATGCTGAGGTCCACCGCACAGTCAGGCCAGCCTTTGAGCGCGGCCAGTAGTACCTTGCGGTTGGGCACCTTCAACGCCCCGCCTTCGATGCGCGCCTGCACGATGAGCGAATTAGGCCGCTGTTTTCTTTTGCCGTTGTTTTGCATAACTGTTTGCACTGTGCATCTTTCGGCATGGACGACAATGGCGCTTCACTATTCCTAACTTTGTGATGACGATATGGGCATCAGTTAGGCTGTGGCCCCGGATGCAGTGAGTTTTGCGGATGTTTGATCCGATCACAGTCGATTCGCTTCTGCGTAAATTTTCAGACCGGGTCACAGGCTCCAAATGCGCTGGGTTAACGCACGCCCTGACTCTGCACAGATGGTCCATGTCGAGCGAGTCTGGAACTGGCCCTATCAGTAATTCGTAGGCCAGTCGATGCGCCGCAGCACTTGGCCGTTTCAGTTCTGTTGGTGGCAAGTTGAAACGTCCGTATCCGTTGTGCATCAAGCCGCCACGCCATATCCAACAAGCTCCTTCTGGACGTTCTGGAACATGTCGCCAAAAGTTGGCCTGGTGCCCTTCGGTGAGCTTTGGATAACTCACGCTGCCGCCTCCATCAGTCGCCGTAGCGCCTCAACCTCACTGGATACTTCAGACAGAAATAGCGACACGGCCAACTCGTACGACTTCACCGCTACTTCGTCTCTCTGCACACGCACGATGTAGAGCTGCAACGATGGCGGGAAGCGTGGATCGAAGCTCACGAAGTCGCACCACTGCGCGCCGCTCACCCACAGGTTGTGGACAATCTGTGGTAGATGCTCGGACGGCAGCACACCGCCGCTTCGTAGGTACTTCAGGTGCGTGGCCGACTTCGGACACTTCAACTCCACGATGCCGGTGAACTCGTCTACATCCCCGTCAAGTGAGCAGCCGACCATCGGCTCATCCACTGACAAGAAACCTGTACGGCGCACGAGTACGCCCTGTGCGCCCTCATAGGCCGCGAAGGCGTCAGCTTCATGGTCGATGCCCCACTGCATCGCCGCGTTCGTGTAGCCGTCCTCTTGGGACTGGTTTGTCAATCGCTCCACGACAAGCTGCGTTCGGTAGTCGCGCCGCGCTGCCGCTTCACCGTTCTTGATGATGGCGAGCACATCCGCGGCTCGAGATCCGGTCACACGGCCAAGACGGGCAGCGACCCATTCCGGCGAACGCTGCTCTGTGGTGGAGATGGTGAACGTCACGACTGCACCGCCCGCGCTCTGTCCTTCAGCGCATTCCAGCTAGGCGTCGGCGTGAGCCGATCGCGGTACTCACGCTTGCCGGCGTTGAACGCCTTCGACAGTGCGGTCCAACCGCGCTTCGCGTCCGCCTCAAGCCCGATCACCCAATCTTCGTAGCCGTCAGGGGCCGGTGTCTCAGGGGCTGAAGGACTGGCGGTGGCGCGGTTTCCATCGTCGTCGTACTCGCCCACCGCCACGTTGAAAATCATCTTGAGCAGATAGCGCATCCCGTAGGACATCGCAGAGCCTGCTGCGTGCGTCTTGGTCATCACGTCGCCGCCCTTGGCTCCCTTCCCGTCGGCCGGCATGTCGCACTTGTAGGTCCGGCTGTGGCCTGCAGCGTGAGAGACATAGCAGAGCAATCGGATAGAATCAGGGCCGACCGGATCGCCTGTGTCAAAACTCAAGGCAAATCCGTGGTTCGTGTAGATGGGCCGTAGCACGCCGTCCAGGCGCGCATAGCTCGCATACCGACTACGCGTCTGTGGGTTCTCGGCGTCAGTGGAGATCGGCTTCATCGCCGTCTGGGCTGCGCTCATCGCGGCGTTGAACGCCGTCTCGGCCACCTTCGCCTGTCCACGTTCCCACAGCGCCATCAGCCGCTCGATCTTCTCGACAGAAGCGTTGGGATCCTTCGCGAGTCGCTCAAACAAGCCAAGCCCGGCATCGCTAGCGATGGCCATTCCTTGCGGTTCATCTGCTGGTATCAGTCGCGGTGTTACAATGACTTCGGCCACTGGAAACTCCTCTCATCTCCTTCCGGTGTGTCTGTGGGCCTGTTCACAGCAGGCCCGTTTTCTTTCTACGCTGCGTCTTTCGGTTCCAGGTCGGCATCGTGGCGGCGGTCCTCATCGAGCAGACACCGCCCGTGCCGCACGCCGACCCCGACCACATTCGTCACGCCAAAGGCGTCGTAGGATCGCCGGCCGTCCGCGAAATGGATTTCCTGGATCTCT
>Ga0193696_1000241_pt1 | contig 21169 bp, 20 predicted proteins | sample L3m1metaG_FD_145074 | JGI IMG/M metagenome (GOLD analysis project Ga0193696, IMG submission 145074) | Soil microbial communities from a riparian zone of the East river system, Colorado, United States - L3m1 | ecosystem: Environmental > Terrestrial > Soil > Riparian zone | place: USA: East River... | reverse complement strand
GAGCATCGGCAGCGACAACCGCAAGCGCTTCTATTTCACTGTCAACGCCCACGCGGACGGCGCCGGTGACGGCACCTACAACCGCACCCTCGGCGTGACGCTGACCGCGCAGCCGTCGTCGAGCCTCTTGCTCAGCCTTTCCCCGACCGCAGGCCGCTTTCACGATCACACGCAGTACGTGGCGACGTTCGCCGATCCGGCCGCGACCGCGACGTTCGGCAATCGCTACGTCTTCGCCGACCTCGAGCAGCGCACCTTCGAGCTCGGGACGCGCGTCGACTGGACCGTCACGCCGAAGCTCTCATTCCAGCTCTACATGCAGCCGTTCGTCGCCTCCGGCGATTTCCACGACTATCACTCGCTGGCCCGCGCCCGCACATCCGACTATGACCCGTACACCGCCGCGATCGCCAATCCCGACTTCGGTTTCCGCAGCGTCCGCGCCAGCGCCGTCACCCGCTGGGAGTTCCGCCCCGGATCGGCACTGTACGTGGTCTGGAACGAGAACCGCGCCGACACGGTCAACACCGGCGATTTCCGCATCCGCCGCGACCTGCGCGGCGCGGCGAACGCGCCTTCGCATGATGTGTTTCTGGTGAAGGTGTCGTACTGGTTGCCGATGTAGTTCTCCAACCCGTGGAGCGCGGACGTCTCGCCCGACGACCGGAGCGGTGATCGGGCAAGGACGCCCCGATCACTGCGGGCAGGATGCCCGCGCTCCATCTCCGCTCATCCCATCCTCTCCAACCGATACGCCACCTCCGCCCCACCATCCCCCTCATACGCGATTTGCGCCATGAGCAACGCGAACGGCTCCGTGTACCGCGCGATGCGCAGAGAGCCGGCGTCGACGGGATCGAACCCCACGTCGCGGATCAGCGACGCGGCGACATCCTTTGCGCTCGCGCTGTCGCTGCAATAGACGAGGCTCGGACGGGGGGCGGCATCACGCGCTTCGAACACGGAGAACAGCACTTCGCTCGGGACGGTCTGGAACGCGGCGACGACGTGTGCACCCGGCACCTTGGCTGCCAGTGCCTCCGCGCCGGAGGACGTGTGCGCGACGACGAGCCCCGTGTTTTCGACATTCATCGGGAGCGAGCATGTGACGATGACCTTGCCCGTCACGTCGCCGGCCTGCTTCAACACGTCATCGACGCGCGACCAATGCACCGCCAGCAGCAGCGCGTCCGCATTGTGCGCGGCTTCGGCGGGCGTGCCGGAGCGAGCGCCGGCGTCGCGGGCGAGTCGCTTCAACTTGTCCTTGCTGCGCGCGTAGCTGAATACGACTTCGTGTCCCGCTCGCGCGAGGATTGTTCCGAGCTTGGCCCCCATCAGGCCGGAACCGAGAATTCCGATTCGCATCAGAGGCCGGTCCTTTTCTCCAGCGCCTCGGGGTAGCGATCGCCCTGCACATTGATGTTGGAGAGCGCGCGCTCGATCTCGCCCAGATCGTCGGACGCGAGCTCCACCTCCGCGGCTCCGATGTTCTCCTCCAGACGCGTCACCTTCGTCGTACCTGGAATCGGAACGATCCACGGCTTCTGCGCGAGCAGCCAGGCCAGCGCGATCTGCGCCGGTGTCGCCTTCTTGCGCGCCGCGATCGCGCCGAGGAGATCGACCAGCGCCTGATTCGCCTTGCGCGCCTCGGGGGTGAAGCGCGGCACGATGTTGCGGAAGTCCGACTTGTCGAACGTCGTGTTCTCATCGATCTTGCCGGTGAGGAAACCCTTGCCGAGAGGACTGAACGGCACGAAGCCGATGCCGAGCTCCTCGAGCGCCGGCAGCAGTTCCTCCTCGGGACGACGCCACCAGAGCGAGTATTCGCTCTGCACCGCGGTCACCGGCTGCACGGCCTGCGCGCGGCGGACCGTGCCCACGCCCGGCTCGGAAAGGCCGAAGTGCTTCACTTTTCCTTCGCCGATCAACTCCTTCACCGTCCCCGCCACATCCTCGATCGATACGTCGGGATCGACGCGATGCTGATAGTAGAGATCGATCGCATCGATTCCGAGGCGCTTCAATGAGCCTTCGACGCTTTGCCTGATCTGGTCAGGATGACTGTTCACGATCTGCTGTCCCGCCTCGATCCTGATCCCGAACTTCGTCGCGATCACGACCTGTCCGCGGAATGGCGCGAGCGCTTCTCCCACCAGCTCTTCGTTCGTGAACGGGCCGTACACCTCGGCGGTATCGAAGAACGTGACGCCGCGCTCGACGGCCGCGCGAATGAGCGCGATGCCTTCCTGTTTGTCCGCGGCCGGACCGTAGCCGTGGCTCAGGCCCATGCAGCCCAGGCCGAGGGTCGAGACTTCGAGGTTGTTGCTCAATCTGCGTTTCTGCATTGGTTCACCTCAGTCCTGCGTCGCGCAGGCGGTTGATGTCTTTCGTCGGCGCGCTGCCGAAAAAGCGGCCGTACTCGCGGCTGAACTGCGAGGGGCTCATGTACCCGACGCGCCGCCCCGCGCTCCCCGCATCGATCATCGCGGTCAGCATCAGCCGCCGCGCTTCCTGCAGGCGGAGCGCTTTCTGGTACTGCAATGGACTCATCGAGGTGACCGCCTTGAACTGGCGATGAAAGGACGTGACGCTCATGTTCACCAGAGCGGCCAGCTCTTCGATGTTGACCGGCTGATCGAAATTCGCGCGCAGCCACGACACCGCCTTCGCCACCCGCTGCAGGCTGGAGCCGGCCTGGCCGATCTGTGCGACGCGGCTCCCCATCGGACTGCGCAGCAGGCGGATCAGGATCTCGTCGACGACCAGCGGCCCGAGGAGCTCCGCATCGGCCGGCTGCGCCATCAGACCGAGCAAGCGCGTCGCGGCGTCGATGATGTGCGCATCGGCGTCGCCGACATACAGCGCGCGCGCATCGCGCGGTTGCGGCAGGCCGTGCGGAAAGACCTTGAGCGCCAGCTCGGCGAGCTTCTGCGCATCGAGGTCGATCTTCAGATTGAGGTACGGCTCCGAAAGAGTCGCTCGCGTGATCTGCGCGGCCATCGGGACGTCGATCGAGTAGACCGCGATCTGCGCCGCTTCGTATTGCCACGTGTCGTCGCCGATCGTCACGCTCTTCGCCCCCTGCGCGACGATGCACATCGACGTGCGCTGCGTGGTGTGCGTCAGCTCGTCGTTCGTGCGCGACACCTTGATGGCGTGCACGCCCGGCACGCGCAGCTCGAAGCTGCCGTCGTACGGCGCGTGCGCGCCGATCAGTTTCGCCAGCGTGGCGATGCGTTCCATTCAGAAACTCCCGTCCGTCGACTTCGACAGATCGGCGTACTGCCGGATCTCCTGCACGCGCGCTTCCAGCGCCGGGATCACGACAGCGAGCGCGTCACTGCCGCCGACGAAATGCCTCGGCGGCGCGTCCATTGCGGAGATCATGACGATCGCCGCGCCGAGCTTCGCCGGATCGCCCGACTGCGTGCCGTCGTATGGCTCCCACGTCGCCTGCACGTTGCCGGCGGCACCATAGTCGTCGACGACGTTCGTGCCCCACTCGACCGACGACGGATCGAGGAGCCCGGTCCGGAAGAAGCCGGGCTCGACGATCGTCACCTTGATGCCGAACGGTTCCACCTCGGGCGCGACGGCGAGCGACAGTCCCTCGAGCGCAAACTTCGCCGCGCCGTACGCCGCGCAGTGTTTGAAGCCGACCGCGCCGGCGAGCGACGACACATTGATGATGTGGCCCGCGCGCTGGCGGCGCATGACCGGCAGCACCGCGCGCATGACGTTCGCGACGCCGAAGAAGTTCGTCTCGAGCTGCCGCCTCACCTGCGCCGCGGAGAGCTCTTCGAAGTTCCCGAGGAGACTGTAGCCCGCGTTGTTGACGAGCACGTCGATGCGGCCGAATCGCTCCACCGCGGCATCAACCGCCGCGACTGCCTGCTGCTCATCGGTGACGTCCAATTTCACGAATGCGATCCGATCCGCCGGCGCGTTCGGAAACGCGCGGCGCAACGTGTCGAGGTTTCTTCCGGTGGCGACGACGCGGTGGCCTGCGTCGAGCGCCGCATTCACCACTCCGGCTCCGATCCCGCGAGCCGCTCCAGTAACGATCCATGTTTTGTTCATGCAGACATAGATAACGCCGCGGGTGGGTGGAATCGTTGTCCGATCCTGCCAACCTTTCACACGATCCTGCCAAAAGGCAGCCACTCATATGATTAGCCACTCATGGCCGTCTTCCAGATCGTCATCGCCCTCCTCCTCGGCGGCGTGATCCTCGCGGCGATCGCGCGGCGCCTTTCGATGCCCTATCCCGCGCTCGTCGCCATTGCCGGCGCCGCACTCGCGCTCTTTCCGCGCGTGCCGTCGCTGGTGCTCGATCCCGAGCTGGCGCTCGCGCTCTTCGTCGCGCCGGTGCTGCTCGACTCGGCATTCGACGCCTCGCAGCGCGACCTGCGCAAGAACTGGCGCGCCGTGGTCAGCCTGGCGTTCGGCGCGGTCGTGCTCACCGTCCTCTTCGTCGCCGTCGTCGCGCATGCGCTCGTGCCCGGCCTGCCGTGGGCGGCCGCCATCGCCCTCGGCGCGATCGTCGCGCCGCCCGATGCCGCGGCGGCGACAGCGGTGCTCAAGCAACTGCGGCCGCCGAATCAACTGCTCGTCGTGCTCGAGGGCGAGAGCCTCTTCAACGATGCGAGCGCGCTGCTGATCTATCGCTTCGCCGTCGCCGCGATCGCCGCCGGATTCGTCTCCACACGATCGCTCGCCTGGATCGTCGTCGCGGTCGGCGCCGGCAGCGTGGTGCTCGGCTTCGTGCTGTCGCGCATCATGATCCTCGTCACCGCTCGCATCCACGACGTCGCGACCGCCGTCATCGTCCAGTTCTGCGGGACGTTCGCGGTGTGGATGCTCGCGGAGCGTCTCCATCTCTCCGGCATCCTGACGATGGTCGTCTTCGCGATGTCGATCTCGCGCCGCGCCGCGCAGCTGATCCCAGCGCGCGTGCGTGTGCCGTCGTACGCGGTGTGGGAGGTCGCGGTCTTCGTGCTGAACGTGCTGGCGTTCATCCTCGTCGGCTTCCAGCTCCGCCAGATCGTGCAGCGCGCCACCTGGACGCAGTACCTCGGTGTCGCGGCGGCCGTCTGCCTCGCGGTCATCGTCGCGCGCATCGTCTGGGTGTCGGGAGCCGCCGCCGTGAGCCGCTGGCGCTGCCGCGGTGAGAAGACAACCGACGTCATGGCCCTTTCGGGCCGCGCCGCGTACGTCGTCGGCTGGTGCGGCCTGCGCGGCATCGTCACGCTCGCCGCCGCGCTGGCGCTGCCGGTGAACTTCCCCTCCCGCGATCTCATCTTCTTCACCGCGTTCGCCGTCGTGCTGGTGACGCTCGTCGTGCAGGGGGTCACGCTCCGCCCGCTCATCCTCTGGCTCGGCGTGCGCGATGACGGCACGGTCGAACGCGAGGTGCAGCTCGCGCGCGTCGAAACGCTGCGCGCGGCGCTCGCCTCGGTCGAGGAATGCGGCGGAGGCGAAAGCGCGGAGCTGCTCCGGCGACGCTACGAGATGCGCTTGCGCCGCGCGGAGCGGGACGAAGAGGAGATCGATCCGGCGGATGCGGAGGTGGTGCGCGCCGCGACCGACGCGGAGCGGCAGCGGCTGATCGAGCTCCGCGACAACGGCACGATCGGCGACGCCGCGTTTCAGCAGGTCGAGCAGGAGCTCGACATCAAGGAGCTCGACCTTCTGTAGGTCGCCGCAGATACTCCACCACCTCCGCGCACTGCGGATTGTTGGTCACATCCGCCGACACCTCGGCCCAGACGAGCGGCGTGGTCTTGTGCTCTTCGTCGATCAGCGATGCATCCGCGCCGGCCGCGACGAGGATCTCAACCATGCGCAGATCGCCGTTCCACGCCGCGGAGTGCAGCGCAGTCTGCCGCGACTGCGCTTCGGCGCGCGCGTTGACGTTGCCACCGTGCGCGAGCAGCCAATCGACGAGCGCGTGGTGGCGAAAGTCGACGGCGGCCATCATCACGGCGTCGAGACGTGCGACCGCGGGATCGTTTTCGTATATCGCCGCGAGCGTCTCGAGGTCGCCGAGGCGCGCGTACTCCTTCGGCGCGGCAGGGACGCCGAGCGCGATCAGGTGGCGCACGAGCGGCGTGCCGCGCTCGCCGAGGCGGCTCATCGACTCGATCGGCGTCGTGCCCCAGCGGTCTTTCGCGACCGTGCTCGCGCCGAGGGCGATCAGTCGATCGATGGCTTGCGTGGTTCTCGCGAAGGCCAGGAGCGAGCCGCCATTCGGCACGACGCTCGGCAGTCCGCGCTCCTGCTCCACGCGCGCGTCATGCCCCATCATCAACGCCTCGACGAACCCGATGCGCGCGCCGCGCCGGAGCAACTCGTCGCGCATCTCGATGCGATTGCGCTGCATCGTCAGCATGAGCGGCGACCAGTGGTCGTATTGATCGTTGCGGCCGTTGACGTCCGCGCCGCGCTCGAGCAACAGATCGAACAGGTCGCGGCGCCCGGTTTCGATGGCGACGTGCAGCGCCTGCGGACGCCCGCCCCAGAACGGATGCGGCCCGACCGCGTGCACGAATTGCGGCGCGGAAGTGAGCACCGTGCGGACGTCGTCGATCCGCCCACGGCCGACGAGCTCAAAGAACCCCTTCACGATCTGATCGGCCGTCGGCTGCGGCGCTTCGACGTGTGCCTTCAACTTGCGCCAGCTCGGGAATCCGTATTCGCGCGCGACCGCGCGCTGCGCATCCGCCAGCTTTGCGCCCGGATCCGTTTTGCGCAGCTCGGCCAGTCGTTGTTTCGCGGTTTTACGAAGCCACTCGAGATTGGGACGCGAGGGAAGCGACGAGGACATCAGAGACCTTCCTTTCTCACATGCCCGTTGTCCGCGCGATCGGACGAAAAGAAGGTGACGTGTTCTCGAGGCAACAGGTGGGTTCAACCCTTTTCGCGGACTGATGGCTGCCTGTGCGGCCGGGGGGATTTTAGCAAAGGAAGGCTCGGCATTTAAGATCGTCCTATGGCGAAGATGGGCAAGGAGATCGTTACCACCCGACGCGACCGTCCCGTCGTGCGCGTGAAGCGGTGCGTCGACCGTCTGCGCCAGTTGCAGCAGCGCATTCGCAAACGCAGCCGTGGCCGGTCCGCACTCTCGGCGGCCGAGGTTCGCGCCGCGGTCGGACACGGCCGGAAGTGAGACGTTCCTCGTCGCCGACGAAAACTCACGTCCGACGAAGCTCGGACCGCCATCGAGATCATTCGCGAATTGCCAGCTGTCATTGATCACGAAGCCGCCGGTATCGCCTTCACACGGCTGGTCGATCTGGCGTCAGAACACGAACTGACTATCTACGACGCGACGTACCTCGAACTGGCGACGCGCAGGCAATTGCCTCTTGCGTCGAACGACGCGCGGATGAAAGAGGCGGCAATCCGCTCCGGCGTAGATCTGTGGCAACGCGACTCGCCGGAGAAATGAGATCGCGCAGCTCGCGGACCGGCAGCCCGTCATCGTGAAACGATCGACGCCCGCTCGATCGCACAGCGGAAGCCGATGGTGTTTTGTGAATAGCCGGGCGGCGCGCTGTAGCGGATGGAGACACGCGCGCCCTCACCCGTATCCGCCCACGAGCCGCCGCGCACGACGTGCTTTTCGCCGGTCGCAGGACCGGAAGGATCGGTCACGGCGGCATCCGGATAGTCGTTTGTCCAATCCGCCGTCCACTGCGAGACGTTGCCCGTCATGTCCAAGAGAGCGAAGCCGTTCGGACTGAACGTTCCGACCGGAGCTCTTCCGAAGAAGGGATAGCAGACCATGGCGTTGGTCTGTTCGAGGCCGAGCGCTTCGACTCTGCGGCCCTCGCTATCCGCGAGATTCGCGTTTCCCCTGCCGGCAGAATTCCCCCACGGGAAGCGCCAGCCCTCGACGCCGCCGCGTGCCGCGTACTCCCACTCGGCCTCGGTCGGCAACCGCCCGCCCGACCACGTACAGAAGTCGCGCGCATCGTTCCACGTGACATTGACGACGGGATTGAACTTCTTCGTCAGGTCGGGATTGCCGTAGCAGGCGCCCGCGTCGATGCAGCGCTGATACTGCTCATTCGTGACCGGCGTCTGAGCCATGTAGAACGCATTGCTGATCGTCACCGCATGCGCCGGCGTCTCGTTCTCTCGACAGTCGAGATCTCCCTTCGTGCAGCCCATCGTGAACGTGCCGGCGGGGATCGGCAGATACAGACTTCCGGATCTGCTGACGACCATCGTCGCCATCTGTGCCGCCCGCTCATTGGCCGCGATGTTCTTTCGCGCCTCTTCCACCGCGGGGTCGGTGACCGCTGCTTCCGCATCCGCGCGGCGCAGTTCCAATTGCGCCAGCGCCTGCCGGTAGCGCTTCACCTGCGGCGCAAGAGCGATCGCTCGCGAGTAGTACGCGCGCGCCGCCTTCGAATCGTGCAGCGCCTCGCAGAGCGCGCCGAGGTTGTAGAGCAGCGGCGCCGAGTTGGGTGTGCTCGCCAGAGCGCTTTCCCAGAGCGAGAGCGCGCCGTCGTAATCGCGGCTCTCGAACTTCGCCATGCCTTCGTGGACCAGCGGCGCGTCCTGGTCGAGCGCGACGAACTCCAGGAAGGGCTGCGGCGCGAAGCCGCCGATGATCTGCTCCGCGGCGTCGTTCATGGCGTCAGCCAACGCCGTCGACTGATCGGGCGCGGAGCCATATCCGTCCGCCCTGACGCTGCCGATCCGGTCGCCCGTCCGAGGCTTGAACAGGTCGAGGACTTCGATGCACTCGGCCCCCCATCCCACGACGTCGTCCGTGTCCTCGCTGCCGTCGTCGCGCGTCCTCTCGTACACCCGGCAGTCCTCGTCCGGCACCCCCACCCTCACGATCACGTCGCCGGCCGTTTCATCCAGATACTTCTGCCAATCCTTGATGCCGCGGGCGAGCTCGCGCTCGTCTTTCACCTCGTACTGCTCGAGCCGGCGCAGTTTGCTGACGACGAGGTTGATGAAGTCGTCTTCATGCTGTTGTTCCGCGGCGTTGTCCGCATGGCCGATCACCGCCACGGTTTTCGCCGGGATGATGTTGAACTTCGGTGGGAAGGTATGGATCACGCCAACCATCGGCGCCGACGCGCATCCGGCCAGCGCGAGGAGTGTGAAGAGCCCGAACGTCCTGGCCATCACCAGGGATACGACGCACGCCCGGTATTGCTGAGCCGCTACAGGATCTCCCGCACCCTCTCCGGCGACCGCCCCACCACCGCCCGCCCGCCGCGGACCACGATCGGCCGCTCGATCAGGATCGGATGCTCCGCCATCGCTCGCAGCACCTCGTCGTCCGGCGTCGCGTCGCCGAGGCCGAGCGCGGCGTACTGCGGCTCGCCGCGCCGCACGATGTCGATCGGGCGTACGCCGAGTAGCCGCACGATTTTTCGAAGCTCGTCGACGGACAGCGGATCATGGAGATACTCGCGCACCCGCAGCTCGACGCCGGCGTCGCGCCGGCTGCAGCGGCGAGATTCAAAGCGAGGCTGACGAAGGCCACAGGTGCGGAGTTGACGGCACTACCCTGCTGATCCACTCCTCATGCTGCTCGACAACGCTACTGCCACTGTGTGGAAGGCACGATTGTCATGACAGAAGCTTCGGAAAGTGACTTCCAAATGCCGCCCGGACAGCAACAAAAAGAACGCGGTCGAGGGCCATTCGGCAGTCGACTCGGTTCGTGACGTTGTATCCCGCCGCGGCCATCGCCTCGGCGAGCGCTTTCTCCTGCGCCGCGACGACGTCGCGCCTGCGGCGGTGGTCGTCCTGCGAATCAGCCTCGTCGAGGATCGGACCATGGGCGACAAGCCGGAACTCGCACGCTTCCGGCACGATCCCGGACGACTCCAGACGCCGCCGTAACACATTGCTTTTGATGTTGAAGCCGAGGTGTTGTCCCATGCGGTTGAATGGCGATTGCGCGTTGACGGAGGAACTGTCGCCGGTGCGTCCGACGTAGTAGATCGCCGCCCCGTCGGGAAGCTGGATCTCCCAGACGTACAACCAGAAGCCACGACGGAGAAGCTGGCCTCTGAACGCGAACGCCTGTGTTGTTGGTGCCGTCACACAATTCTCCGCGGAAGGCGCGCTGACGGACGCGAGAAGACGCACACTCTGCCTTCGGCTCTCCTGTCCGTAGAATCGTCGAAGCCCTCTATGATAGCCATCCTTCCGGAAACAGCGGCGACGCAGGCGCGTGTTATCTTCGAACGGAGAGGGCACTGCCATCAGCTCGCTGAAAAGAAAGAAGGACATCTACGAGGGGCAGGACCCGCGGGCGATTCCCGCGTATCCGCTCGTCGAGGCGTCCCATTACCTCGGCCTGAATGCGTCGACGCTGGGAGGGTGGTTTCGGGAAGGCACACTCATCCTTGCAGATGCAGATACGGCGCAGCTGTCCTTCTGGAATCTCGTCGAGACGTTCGTCCTGAAAGGACTTCGTGAAGAACACCGGATGTCGCTGCAGCGCATCCGCACCGCTGTCGCGGAGCTGCGCAAGCAGTATCCGGGCGTGCCGCACCCTCTCACACAACTCGATCTGGCGGTTCTGAATCGCGATCTGTACGCCGATCGGGAAGGCGTGCTCATCGATGCATCCCGCGGAGGGCAGCTCGGGATTCGAGGTGTGCTCGAGCTCTACCTGTCCCGCATCGAGAAAGATGATCGGGGCGCCGCTCGTCTCTTCCCGTTCACCCGGCCGAGGCTCGACGATGCACCCCGGACGGTAGCCATCGATCCCACGGTCTCATTCGGCCGGCCGGTGATCGCCGGAACCTCGATCCCTACGGCCGTGCTCCACGAGCGCTGGAAGGCGGGCGACTCGATCGCCGGCCTGGCGGAGGACTACGATCGCCCCGTCGCGGAAATCGAAGAAGCGCTCCGCTACGAAGCGGCGTGAGCGGCCCCTCGTCTTCTTCATCGACGCGTCGATGGGACGCTGAAGCTGCTGGCGGCACATCCGCGCGCATTCGTGGCGCGCATCACGGCGACGTCCGATGTCGCCATCGTGCTGGAAGCGTAGCGGCCGTCCTCCCCGTGGCCCGACACGGATGCGGCGCAGCTTCCCTGCTGAGTCTCGTGGACACTCCTTTCAATGACTCGAGAGGAGGAACGACGTGACCACTCCCACTCTGCTCTGGGACTGACGAACACCTACCGCTTGATGTACAGCAGTGACGAAAACGAGTCCGTCTTCGCTATGGGCTTTCTCAACGCCATCTTCGCCAATCCCGGCTATGGCGACGTCTATTGGGTGGTCCCGATCCTTGTCCCGACGCTGAACTAGCTCGGCTATGGATGTGAGAACGGCCCGATGTCTACTAATTCTCACATCCATGGACGTGGCACTATCGCACGATTCTGCCTGCAACACGTCCACGGCCGTTGTCGAGACGCGTAAATCCGGCTAGACAACGCCTGAATCCGTGCGCCAGCGGCAAGACGGCCACACGACCACAGCCACGGACGAGACACCGTCGCGTGAATGCCATCAGAGCACGTCCATAGCCGAGGCTAGATGGCATTCACTGCCACCAAAGCACATCCCTGGACGAGGACGAATGGGATTATCATCATCGCGATGCCCAAACTCACGTCCACCAATCACGACGCCGTCCGCTTCGGAGCCATCCTCCGGCGCCTGCGCATCGCACGCGGCTGGACGATCCTCGTCGCCGCGCAGCGCTCCGGCATGAATCCCAACTACCTCGGCTCGCTCGAGAAGGGGGGCAACATGCCGAGCGTCGACACGCTGCTCGAAGTCGCGGACGTCTACGGCGTGAATGCCTCCGACATCGTGCGTGAGGTGGAGGAGGCGCGGCGCAACGCGCGCAAGGAACGGGCGGCGGCCGTCATGGCGAATACGCCGCCGGTCGAGTGACGGTCATGCTGATTCGAAAGGCTGCACGACGCGATCTCGATGCGCTCGGCCGTCTCGGCGCGATGCTGATGCGAGCTCATTACGCCTTCGACCGGCAGCGCTTTCTCGCTCCTGGCGAGGGAGTGGAGCAGGGCTACGGGTCATTCCTCGCCAGCGTCCTCGAATCGGCGGACGATTGCGTATTTGTCGCGGAGCAGGAAGGCGGCGCGATCGCCGGGTACGTCTACGTCGCGCTGGAGCCGCATTCGTGGAAAGAGCTGCGCGGTCCGGCCGGGTTCATCCACGACCTCGCGGTCGCTGACGAGGCGCGGCACTCCGGCATCGGGACGAAGCTGATGCAGGTCGCGATCGACTGGCTGCGCGAACGCGGTGCGCCGCGCGTGATCCTCTGGACCGCCGCGTCGAACGCGACGGCCCAGTCACTCTTCCGGCGATTGGGATTCCGGGAGACGATGATGGAGATGACGCTGGAGTTGCCGCCGACGTCCTGACGCGCCCCCTACTTCTTGTACGTCACCTTCACGCCCATATCATCCATCCCCTTCTTCGAGCTGCCGAGCTTCTGCAGTTTCGCGAAGTCGTACTCCCAGATCAGCGTGTTTCCTTCTTTGCGCATGGCGTTGCTGGAGACCACCTCGAACGGGGCGGTGATCTTCCAGGCCACCCGCATGTTCTTGAAGGCGTCGTTCATCATCTTCTCGGTCTCGGCATCCATTGGCGGCCCCTGCTCACCCGCCTCGGACTTCACTTTGTCGGCCGGATTCTGCGGCTTGGTGTGAATGGAGATCGTGCTCGCGGTCTCGGAGATCTCCAGCCCTTCGAACGGCGTATCGATGACCGACTTCTTCGTCGGATCGGCGGGGCCTTCCCCTTCCTTCTTCGTGCCGAGCTTCACGCCGACGAGACTGGAGAGCTTGTCGAAGGCGAACTTCATGTTCGTCGTGACGCCGAATTCCTTCTCCGCGACCGAAACATCGAGCAGCTTCACTCCGGGCGGGAGGCCGCCTTCCGCTTCCTTGCGCGGATCTTCCTTCACGGTCGAGCTCTTCTTCTCGCTCTTCTTGAAGTCCGCTTTCGCCGCCGCGATCTCCGCCGCGGTCAGCGGGCTCTTGTCACCGCCCATCTCCTTCTGGACCTTGGCCATGATGATGACCATCGGCTCCATGTCCACGCCGAGCTTGAAATTCGCCGTGCCCGACATGTCTCGCTTCAGCTCGATCGATTGCTCGACTTCGAAACAGCCGGTGGCGAAGAACGCCACCAGCGCCACCATGAGGATCGCGCGCATACGAACCATCGGATTCTCCTTGTTCGAAGTGTATAGGCCGCGGACGAATGGAGTGTGTTGCAGCTCACATTCACGCCGCGCGCCGCGACCAGAATCCCGTCCCCGACCAGCGCCGCTCTTCCGCGTAGAACGCGCGGCGCATCGAGGCGTAGCCGTCCCACATCGCCTCCATCGCGACGGCATATCGCCGCCCGTCGCCGCCGAGGATCGCCTCGGCCGCGAGCATTCCGCCGTGCAGCGCGGCGGCGATGCCGTGCGACGAGAGCGGATCGAGCGACATCGCCGCGTCGCCGATCGCCATCCAGCCGTCGCCGGCGAAGCGGTCGAGGCGCGCGCTGCCTGCGTCGACCACGCGAGGCGGCGCGGTCAGCACGTAGCCGTGATCCTCGATGCGCGCACGTGTGTGCCCCGGCGGCGCGAACGGACGCGCCGGCGGATCGGTGATGAACATCGCCGCCAGCCGGTTCGACGGCAACGGCGCCGTGTACCACCACCCGTCCTCCGCCGCCTCGACGAACGTAAACGAGTCGTGATCGGGCGAGGCCGATTCGAGAAAGGCGACGACCGCCACGAGCGGATCGTCGATGACGCGCCGCGCACCGAGCATGCGTGCAATGCGGCTGGCGCGGCCGGTCGCGTCGATGATGAAGCTCGCCTCGAGCTCGTCCGATCCGCAGCGCAGTTGCCATCCATTACCAGCGCGATGCACCGCGGTGACCGTCGTGCCGGTGACGCGCGTCGCGCCCGCGCTGCTTGCATGCTCGTTCAGCCGGCGCTCGAAGCGGCGCCGGTCGAGATGCCAGCCGTGCCCGTACGGCGAGAAGACGAACGGCAGCTCGTCGACGCGATCGCTCCCCCACACCGAGCGGTTGCCGTGGCACGGCATGTGGCCGTCGCGCGCGAGGTCGTCCCACACGCCGAGCCGCTGCAGCACCGGCTTCGCGGCGGGCGCGAGGCTCTCGCCGGGCTTGTCGCCGCGGTCGTCGCGGCGCTCGATCACGATCACGCTTGCGCCGGCCTGCGCGAGCACGAGGGCCGCCGCCGCTGCGGCAGGCCCTCCTCCGGCGATGGCAACGTCGTACCTCATCGATAGTCGCGCGGGTTCGGCAGCATCGGGGGCTCAGCTTCATCGACCGCCTTCAACAACTTCTTCTTCATCTTCTTTTGCAGGGGCTCGACGTTCACCCCCATCTCCACGAACATCGTCGGCGGGAACTTGCCGTCGGTCGGCCCGGCGGTGCGCGTCACGACGCCGACCTCGTTCCACTCCTTCACGAAGTTGTTGATCACCATCTTGTAGTTCGAGCGCGGCCCCATCGCGCGCAGCCAGTATTTGCGGTTGTCGAATTTGAAGGCCTCGTAGCGCTCGTGGTACGGCTTGTCCGTGTCGTTGACGATGTCGTACTGCTCATCGGTGAGGACGTTGTTCGGGACGCGCACCGGCCAGAAGGTCGGCAGGAAGACGCCGTCCTGCCAGCCGACGTACGCGTAGAGGCAGCTCGACGTGTCGGTCTGCCACGGCACGGCCATCCACTTGCTGACGTCGCCCGGCCCGCTGCCGTCGAGCGGACCGCCGGGATCGAGGCAGATGCGCGTGTTGAGGTACGGCCCGTAGTCCGGCTCCGGACCGCGGCGCAGCTTGAGGCGCAGCGCCGCTTCGTAGAGGATCGGCTGCCGCATCGGCCACGTCATCTCGCAGCCCGGGTGGAACGGGCCGCCGATGGTGTTCTCGAGCGCGGAGGAGTCAAGCGCCCACGGCTGCTCGGCCACCGGATACTCCTCGAGCGTCTTCGGCGCGGCGGCGCCGGTCCAGTCGGCGGTGAAGTTGCCGGCGGCCCACGCGCGGAGGATGTCGTATTGCCACCGCGTGACGGCGTACCACTGCCGCGGATCGGTGGCCGGTAGGTTCATGCTGTCGCCGTACACCGGCGGGATCGCGTCGGGCTCCATCGTCGCGTAGTCGGGATGGCGGAACTTCGCGAAGAGCTGCTGGCGGAGCGGCCGCGCGAAGTCGCTGTTGTCGCCTAGGGTCGGCAGCATCCGGTCGAGAGCGAGCGGCGCGCCGAAGCCGAACAGCTTGCCGAAGCCCCCGTTGACCCACTGGTTCTGCGCCAGGCGGATGAAGATCGGCGCGACGTGTCTGGTGAACGACGGCACGCGCGGCTTGATCGACGGATCGACGTGCGACGACGCCTCGGCGATGACGTCGTACATCGTGACGACGGCGATGACGCCCGGCGCATAGTCGGGCGGCGCGACGACCACCCACGCGTGCTCCACCGATACCGCGCTGCCGTCGATCGTCACGGTGGCTTCGACCGGCCCGTCGCTGATGTCGTCGTACCAGCCGTCGTTGTTGGCGAAGGTGCCGGCCGGCTCGCCGGTGGACGACGCGGAATGCCCGTGCGCGCCGAAGAAGAGGAGGCGCCCGGCGTCGTCGGTGCGCACCTCGCCGAGCGGAACCTCGATGCCGAAAACCTTCCCGCCGGTGAAGGCGTATTGCGGGCCCTGCGTGTTCTTCCCGGAGATCTCGCGCGGGCCGGGATCGTTGATGAGCGTCGAGCGCTCGTCGACGGTCGCGTTGCGCTGGCCGCTCTGCATCGGAGGCGTCCCCTGGCTGCCGTCGAAGGCGGGGATGTCCATCGCCTCGTCGAAGTCGAACCACTCCGCCTTGCGGTTGGCGACATGGACCCGCCAGGTGACGTCGACTGACTCGCCGGGATTCAGCTCGCCGAGGACGTTGCCGTTGTTGTCGTAGGCGTAGATGCGGAACCGCGCCACCTGGCGCAGGATCTGGCCGTCCTTGTCCTTCCATCCGCCGTACTCCGGCGGCGGCGCGCCGTCGTAGCTCGGCACCTCGGGGCCGATGAAGTAGCCCTTCTCGCTTCCGCCCACCCGCGCGATGCCGATGGCCGGATGAATCCTGCAGTACTTGACCTTGGTGAGATCCATGCGCTCTCCTCTCCGTGATGGGAGAGTCGCGAGAAGGAAAGATCCCTACCTGTTGCGGGCTGCTGGCACTCCTGCTCGCCGCCTGCACGACGACCGCGCCGCGGCCGTTCACGCTCGACTACGACACGCCGGTCGACGCGAAGCTGCAGCAGCGCCTCGAGGAGATCGACACGCGTCTGCGCGCGAAGTACGGCATGACGACGGAGCAGACGGCCGTCGGCCTGCTCGACCTGCGCCGGCCGCGCGTGGCGATGATCCATCCCGACCGGATCGAATACGCGGCGAGCGTGGCGAAGATCGGCATCCTCCTGGCGTACTTTCAACTGCACCCCGACGCGGCGACCTCGCTCGACGCGCAGACGGAGCACGAGCTCGGGCTGATGATCAAGGCATCGAGCAACGAGATGGCCGCGAAGTACTCGCACGAGATGGGCCTGCGCGAGATCCAGCAGGTGCTGAACGCCGGCGGCTTCTACGACGCGAGTCGCGGCGGCGGCCTCTGGGTCGGCAAACACTACGGCCCCAACAGCGAGCGGATCGGCGACCCGGTCTGCGATCACTCCCACGCCGCGACGATCCGCCAGCTCCTCCGCTTCTACTGGCTCATGGACAGACGGCAACTCGTCTCGCCCGCCGCGTCGAAGAAGATGCGCGAGATCTTCCTCTCCCCCGACATCCCGCACGACGACCACAAGTTCGTCCACGCCCTCGCGGGCCGCGACGTCACGCTGCTGCGCAAATGGGGAACGTGGCAGGACTACCTGCACGACTCCGCGCTGATCGAAGGGCCCAGCCGCCGCTACGTCCTGGCCGCGCTCACGCACCACCCGGCGGGCGATGCGTATCTCGAGGATCTCGCGCGGGAGGTGGATGACCTCATTCGCAGATCGCGTCGGGAGCCACCGCCGCCCGCCCGTTCCGCTCCCGCCGAATGAGATAGATCCCGCTGGCGACGATCACCGCCGCGCCGGCGAGGGCGCGGGCTCCGGGGAGGGTTTGCCAGAGCGTCCAGTCGATGGCCAGGCCCCAGACCAGCGCCGAATATTCGAACGGCGCGAGGAATGATGCTTCGCCGAGGCGAAACGCCTCGGTGATGGCCCACTGTCCGACGCAGCCGCTCACGCCGATGATGGCGATGGCGATCCAGTGCTGCGGCTGAATGGGCCGCCAGTGCGGCAGCGCGAGCAGCGTCGCTCCCGCGCCCATGAGAGTCAGCACCCAGAAGACCATGCTCTCGGTCGAGTCGGTGCGGCCGAGGATCCGCACCATGATCGCGGTGAGCGCGTAGCCGACGGCGCAGATCACCACCGCCAGGCCGGCCGGCGTGGCCACTCCCGCTCCTGTCGGCCGCAGGACGATGACCACGCCGCCGAGGCCGATGGCGACGGCAGCCCAGCGCTGCCACTCGATCCGCTCGCCGAGGATCAGCGCCGCGAAGACGGTGATGAGCAGCGGCGCGACGAAGAAGATGGCATACGCCTCGGAGAGCGGCAGCCGCCGGACGCCATAGACGAAGGCGGAGAGCGTGACGATTCCGATCGCGGCGCGCAACGCCTGCAGGCCGAAGCGGACGCGGAGGACCTTGCGGAATTCGCCGCGCACGCTAACCCAGACGACGATCAGCGGCAGCGAGGCGAGGCAGCGCAATGCCGCGATCTGCAGCGGCGGATAGCCTGACGAGAGCACCTTCATCCCGGCGTCCATGAACGCAAACGCTCCCACCCCCAGGAGCATGACCGCGCCTGCTTTGACGTTCCCGCGCATCCCGGTGGCCATCATCCGTCAGAAAGAACACGGCGACGTCGCGGCCGATCTCCTACCGGCGTCTACGGCGCGTTCGCCGCCGTTGGCGTCGCATCCGTTCCGGAAGCGGGATAGCCGGCGCGATCGGAGACGGCCCACATCGAGTCGACCATCAACAGCCCGTCGAAGACGCCGTTGTCCGTCGTGAAGAACTCCAGCGGATTCGGGTTCGCCGGGCTGTCCTGCAGGTACGCGGAGAAACGTTTCTTGTACGGCTTCGTCTTCGGAGTGTCGGGCGGCCAGGCCGCGCGATGGTGACAGTTCATGCAGTTGGTGGTGATGGGATGCGACGCCGCGAGCTCGATGTACGGGTTGTACGCGACGGGCCAGACCTTCGGCGGTTTCTGGGAGTCCAGCGGAGCGTAGTAGTTGGGATGGCGGGTCCTCTGCAGCATGCCGTACGTCGTGGACATCATGTAGTTCTTATACGTTTTGTCGAGGCCGGAAATGATCCCGGGCTGATTGCCGCAGAAGCGCGCATTGGCGCCGTTGCAGGCGAACGCGTCGGGATGCCACCACGCCGACTGGAACGTCCAGTCCGACTGTTCCTTGGTCATCACGTGCATGGCGATCAGCGCCAGCGAGTCGATCGACTGGAAGGCGCGGTTGTAAGCCCAGTACGCCGAGGCATCGAGAATCGCGCGATCGCAGGGCGACAACGCGGCGAACTCCGCATCGGAGAATTTCAGCGTGTAGAAACGATCGAGGCCGACGACCTGGGCGTTGTCGTAAGTGTTGGGACCGAGCGGGCTGCCGTCGGCATTGAGAACGCCGTACAGGAACTGCACCCGCTGCGGACCGGGAGCCTGCGGCCTCGGGCCGCTGGAGATGGCCACGGCCTTTGTCCAGAATTTCTGCACCTCATAGCCGGCGTACTTGCCGTCGGACGGTGAGCCGGGCGCGTTGGCGTTCCAGTCCCAGATCGGCAGCGCCGTCACGGCGTTCCATGTCGACCCGCCGCCATTGACCGGCCACAGCATCACCTTGAGAACGATCGAGTCGTCAGGAAACGGCGCGATGCTCCTGGATGGACTCTCGGCCTCGGCCGGAAGCTGCCGGTTCAGCGTCGGGGCGTCGTAGAGGCTCGACACGCGGAGGATGTTTTTCAGCGCCGGCTGGTTGTAGCTCACCGCGGCGATCATGATGTCGCCGTTGCTCTGGAAGACCTGTCCGTCCCTGAGCTTGTAGTTTTGGTTCGTTTTCGAGAACGGCGGCTGCAAGCAGGGCCGATATTGAAGATTGTCGACGATGGCCTGATTGACGTAGTAGATCGGCTGCGGGTTTCTGATCGCGCCGAGCTTCCCCTGGGCCTGGCTGCGCGACTCGTTGATCGTCACCGGTTTGGCCTCCAGTGTGCCGCTGCCCGTGTTGCTGCCCAGCCAGGTGTTGTACTGATTCGGAAACGCCTGCGTCGCGGTGCCCCACGTTCGCCAGGTCGGAATGTCGGAGCCCCGCACGGGCTGGTTCAATCCCCAGAACACGCAATACGCGTGAAGACGCGTTCTCCCCCCGTCGCCATTCGGGTTGTTGACCCAGCTCTGCACGGTCGTCGAGGTCTGCGGATAATCGAAGCCCTCCGGAAACTGCGTACCGAGCGGCGGCACGCGGTTGTCGCAGGACGTCTGCGTGGCGAGCTTGACGCGGGTGTCGGTCGCCGAAACCGGCGCCGGAGCGGGCGTCGGGGAAGGTTGCGATACGTGGCAGGCCAGAAGGATGAAGGCGAGTGCTGCGACGAGAGCGAGACCCAAGAGACATCGACGCATGTCGTTACCCTCCAAAGCTCGATTGCGGAATGACCCTGCTCAGGAGGGTTGGAGGGGAGGCATTTCCCTACCCCACCACGAGAAAATCAATGCCTCACGGCGTGACGCCTGGAGAGCGGGGCGGCGTTGAATCCGATGCCGGTTCCGATGATCGTTCCGTGGTGCGTACGCCACCAGTCCATGGCGTTGCCTTCGAATCGGTACCAGGCCTCGAGTGACTGGAACAGCCCCGCGGCATCGTTCGCCTCTGTGTCCGCGCCACTTTCCAGATGCGCAGGGGAACTCGCCGCCGGTCTTGATGCTTTGGCCGCCGTCGAAGTAACTGCGCATCAACGTGCCGCAGATGCCGAGCCACCAACCGCCGAGGTATCCCTTCCCCGCGATGGAAGAACACGCGCTCGGCGTGTGAGCGTCGCGGACCGAGACCCACGCCTCGACCGTCTTCGCCGGCGTATCGAGCAGCGTGTCGTGCGGGATTTCAATGTAGCCATGCACCGGATGGCCCTGCAGCCGCAGGTACTGACCGGAGGGCTGCGCGAACAGGGAGGAAGAAACAACGAGAATAAGAACGAGCGCGATCCGTTTCACGGCGGCCATGATATGCGCGCGAACGAGATACGCCTGCTCGTCGGCAAAAGCGGAGTTGATACCATTTCCGCCATGCGCATCGCGGTCATCACCTTCGACGGCTTCAATGAGATCGACTCGTTCGTCTCGTTCCACATCCTCAATCGCGTCGCTGCCGCGGGCTGGAAGGCGGAGATCACCTCGCCGGCCGAGATGGCCGTGTCGCGCAATGGCGTGCGCGTCTTCGCGCAGCAGCCGCTCGAATTCGCGAACGACGCCGACGTCGTCCTCTTCGGCAGCGGCAGCCGGACGCTGGAGATGGTGAACGATCCCGCCGTGATGTCACGACTGAAGCTCGATCCCGAACGGCAGCTCATCGGATCGCAATGCTCCGGCGCGCTCGCGCTCTGGAAGCTCGGCCTCCTGCAGACCCTCCCCGCCTGCACCGACTTCATGACCCGCCCCCTGCTCGAAGCGGTGGGCGTCCCGGTGCTCGACCAGACCTTCGTCGCCAGCGGCAACATCGCCAGCGCCGGTGGCTGCCTCTCCTCCCCTTGCCTCGCGACGTGGGTGATCTGTTCGCTGCTCGGCGAGGCCGCGGCTGAAGCGGCACTCGATTACGTTGCGCCGGTCGGCGAGCGCGAGGAGTTCATCGCAGCGGCTTTGGCTGCGGTGGCGCCGTACGTGACTCGCGGGACCATCGGCGCAAATCGCCGCTGACGCCGCATTGCTGCTCGCGGCAGTTGCAGTGATGGCTCTTCGAACGTAGGAGATTGAGGAAATTGGGTGCGCTGATCGGGATCGAACCGATGAGGGTGGAGGACGCGCCCGCAATCCGTCGGCAGTCCGACGGGCGTCACCGCGAATCCAGTCTCCGCAGAATCGAAGAGCCATCACTGCAAC
>Ga0193696_1000240_pt1 | contig 21172 bp, 30 predicted proteins | sample L3m1metaG_FD_145074 | JGI IMG/M metagenome (GOLD analysis project Ga0193696, IMG submission 145074) | Soil microbial communities from a riparian zone of the East river system, Colorado, United States - L3m1 | ecosystem: Environmental > Terrestrial > Soil > Riparian zone | place: USA: East River... | reverse complement strand
AACGCTCAAGCCGACACGTTCTCGGTTTGCGCGCATCAAATGCTCAGGCTTCTCGGTGACGAACAGGAGGAACGCGGCATCGAGGTATGCCTCGGGTGTGGCAAGCCGACGGCGACATCGGATTGTGGATGCCCGGCTGGCACTGGGGTGCGTCGGACTACCAATCCAGAGCCGGCGGCCCGCCTCCTCGGCGAGGAGAAACCATGAGCCGTCGAAAACTACGACCGGCGCTGGAACTCGTGTCAGACATCGGCAGTCTCGGCTTCGACCTGCAGCATCACAGCGACGAGCAGATCCGTGAAGCCGTGAAGTTGCTGCGAACCGTGAATCCTGAAATGTTTAATTGGCTGGCCCGCCTCCTCGGCGATCCCGCGCAGGAGCAACCATGAGCAGAGACGAGTGTATTAATTGCGGTTCGTTGCGCGGCGGGTATGTCACCAACAACGACGAGGGCACACTGGAAGAAGTCGGGCCGTTCTGTCGGCTGTGCTGGGATGGGCTGATCGATTTCTTTGAACTGTATTTGGCGGCACTGCTTCAAGAACGTCGTTCGGCGGCTCAGGGCCTCCTCGGCGATCCCGCGCAGGAGAAACCGTGAAGTGTCATTGCCTGAAACGGGCTGATTCTCGCGTCGGTGCCCACGAATGGAAATGCACGGGCTGTGGAAGGGTCGATGTCTGGCGGGCGTCGTGGAGTTATTACGGTTCACTCGTCTGCCGCGGATGCGGCTCTGAGCCGGGGATTCAATTCGTGGCGTGTTCACCCGCGTGTGCGGAGAAGTATGTGCCAGCGTCGAACGCTTCAAGGACAGATCGCCGTGGGCAAGCTGAACCGAAACGAAGCGCTGGCCTCCTCGGCGATCCCGCGCAGGAGCAACCATGACTGAGCGAGATCGAGGAGTGTTTGAGGAAGCGCGTCGAGTTGGCGAACTTCCCTAGCTTCGGGTCTGGCTGGCGTGGTGTCGAGAGCAACGGCGTACTGCGCGCCTCCTCGGCGATCCCGAAGGGCCACGACAGACAGACACAGAGAAAGATTCTTAGTCGCGTTGACTCGGTAGGGGGTTAGTCGGACGGGAGCAACACGCGTAGACCGCGAACGGAGATACGTGATCATGTGGAGAATCTGGACGAGAGGTTGGGGACCGCGCGCTTGGTGGTATTGGTTCAGCACGGAAGGCTTTCCGGTGTGGATCGCATGGCGGCTACCGCGTCGGATCGCGCTCTGGACGTTCATTCGTGTCTACGCGGCGGACGGGCAATCGCCCGGTCCTGAATACACGCGCGTCTACGATTTCTGGGAGCGTCGTGACCGAATTAACCGGTAGCGGTTTACGCGTGTTGCTGGCGTCGGCATCAGCTCAGGCCGAGTAAACGCGACTGACGACTTTGTTCTTTCTGAGGTGTTTGCATGGCTTCTCCTCCCTCGGCGGCGCCCCTGGACCTGGAGGCGATTCGGCAACGGCACGCGGCGGGGTATCCGCTCTCGGTGCATATTGAGCAAGCATTTCAAGATGCAACCGCGGATGTCGCGGCCTTACTCACCGCCTACAGCCATGAGCACGAACGTGCAGACATTTACCGCCTTGGCGCCGACGAAAAAGCGGCCGCGTGCGTCCGCCTGCAAGCCGAACGCGACCGCCTACGCTCCGACCGTGACGAGTGGCGAGCGGAATCGCTGCGGTATTTCAAGCTCTATGGCGCTGCCGTGCTGCAATGGGCTGAAGAGGCCAACGAGCTTCGTGAGGAGGTGGCCCGCCTCCGGGGTGGGCTGGAACAGTTGATAACGGAATGGCGAGAGAAATCGACGGCGCTCCGTGCAGTCGGATTGTCGCTGGCTGGTCATAAAAAGGCTGTCGAATTGGCAGGCACAACGGAAGCGATGGAGTTCTGTGCGGACGCGCTCGCCCTCCTCGCGCGAGACCCAGAGGCGCAACCATGAGTGAAGCGACGATTTGGACCTGTAAGACGACAGGGCTCACATGTGGATCGCTCGAATGGCTGGCGGCGAAGCGCTGCAACTGTGAGCCGTGCGAGGCGTATCGCGCGAGTCGGCAGGCCGGCATCGCAGCGGCCACGGCGCCGACAGACGTCCTGACTGCGACCGCGCGGCGCATCGAATTACTCGAAGAGCAGAACGCGCTGCTGCGCGAGCAGAACACGTTGCTGCGTCAAGTGGTCGCGGCGACGACGCCTAAGCCCGCCTGAACCGTGCTAGACTACCCGGCGTTTTCCCGACATGCCTGACGACGCCGCCATTGAACAATTACTCGCACGGGCGAGGGCCGAGCACCTGACATACCGGCATGCGCTGGCCGATGGGCCGCGCCGGGGCGGCGTGGCGGATCCGGCCGCCGCGAGAGCCGCGATTCAGCGCGCGTATGACTTGCGCCTGGAGGCCGAAGCGCTCGATCCGACCGTCACGGCCGCGCCCTTCCGCAGCGAACCCGAAAAATTCACGCATAGCGCCGTTATGGCCTTCTACCGCCAGCAACTCGGCCTGGGCGATTAGCCATCGTGGCCCGCCGCTACCGCAAAAAAGACGTTCCGACTCGCGATAAGAGCGTGGCCGAAGCGGTCAGTTGGTGGCAATGGGTCGGCGACGTCGAATCCGACCAGCGGCGCGAAGAGGCCGAGTGTTTGCGCTTCCAGCAAGCCGATGGCGCCTGGCCCGATGACGTGAAACAGAATCGCTCGGCGCTCGGGCCGGGCATGCCTGGTTACACCGGCATTCCGCTGCCGGCGCGGCCGATGATTTCGATCCCCTCACTCGATCAGCCGTTCACGCTGGCCTCGGCCCAGCAGCGCGGCGCGCACATCAACGGCTCGATTCACGCGCTGAGCGAAGACGCGAGCGACGACACGGCCGAAATCCTTCAAGGCCTGAATCGCGCGATCGATCGCGACTCGCACACCGAACGCGTGCGGACGTGGAGTTACGAGCGCGCGTGGTGGGCGGGGCGCGGCGCCTATCGCATCACGAAGGAATACGACCCGTCGGGCGGCCATCCCTTCGACCAGAAAATTGTCAAGAGACGTTTGCTCGACCAGAGCACGGTGCGCTTCGATCCGCTCGCGCAAGAGCCTGACCAGAGTGACGGCCGACGGACGATGGTCGGCGTCGCGCTGTCGTGGCAAACCTACAAAGAAAAATATCCCGACTCGCGAGTCGCGAGTTTCGATGACAAGATGTTCGGCGCGCTCATGGCGCAAGATGGCCTCAAGGACTGGGTGCAAGGGAGCGACGACGCAACCCGCACCGTCACGGTTGCTGAGGATTGGCGCGTGGAAATCACGCGCCGCAAGTGGGTGCTCTGCACTGACGAAACCGCCGAACCCGAAGACGACATTCCAGAAGGCAAGACCGCGAAAACGGGCGACGATGCTCGCTGGAAATACGAGGAAGAGCGCAAAGTATTTGTCCGCGTCATCAACTGCTGCGAAGTGCTCGAACCAGAACAGGAATGGGACGGGGCGTATATCCCGATCGTGCCCGTGATCTGGCGTGAACTCCAGCCGGTCGATGGTGAACGTAAGTGGATCGGCGTCGTCTCGAATGCCAAAGGCCCGGTGCGCATGATCAACGTTTCGGCCTCTGGCGTGGTCGAAATGGCCGGCCTCGAACCGAAAGCGCCGTGGATGGCGGAACCGGAAGCGATCGAGAACTTCGAGGGCGAATATCAGGCGTCGAATATCCGGAATATTCCGGTGCTGCACCGCAACGCCATTTCGAAAGACGGGTCACGTCGCCTCGACAAGCCTGAACGCGTGCAAGTGGACGTCTCGCGGCTCGGTCCGAACCTGCAACTGTTGCAGATGGGCAAAGAGTTCGTGAACACGTCTACACAGATGCACGATCCGGCGCTCGGCAAACAGACGCCGGCCTTCCGCTCGGGCGTGGCGATCCAGGCGTTGCAGGGCCAGTCACTCGAAAGCATGAGTGTGGGCCTCGACAACCTGGCGCAGATTTCCGTGATGTATGAAATGAAAGTCGTGCTCGATTTGATTCCGCGCGTCTATGACCGCCCGGAACGGATCGCGCGCGTGTTGGACGAAGAGGGCAAGTCCACGCTCGTGATGGTCAATGCGCCGTTCCAGCCGACGGAAGGCCGCGCGCGGCCGCAGGCGTTGCCCTACACCACGGACGAGCAGGGGAACGTCGCACTGACGCCCGATGTGCAACGCAACGTCGAAGATCCGAAGCATCCGGCGAAATACTACAATCTGAACAAGGGCCGCTACGCGATCGAAGTCTCGATCGGAAAATCGTATCTCGATCGCCGGCAAGAGGGCGCCGCCGAACTCGGCCAGTTTATCGCAGCGGATCCAGGGACGATGCAGATTCTGGGGCCGGAGTATCTGGAGTATCGCGGCGAGCCGTGGGCCATCAAGGCGTCGAAGATTCTGAAAAAGAATCGCGATCACGTGATGCCGTGGCTGCGCGAGGATCAAAAGGCGCCGAGCGCTGCGCAAGTCATACAGATGCAGCAGGAGAACGAGCAACTCAAAGCCCTGTTGCAGAAAGCGGAACTCGACAAAGCCGGCAAGGTCATCGAACTCCAGGGGCGTGCGCGGATCGAGGCGGCGAAAGAGGCGGCCGAATCCGATCGCGCCGACAAAGACCGCGAGGCGAAACTCGCCGTGGCGGCCTTACAGGGCAAATTCGAAACGTTGCAGAATGCGATGGCGCTACTGCACGAAGAGATCGCGCGCATCGGCGCGCAAGAGCACGAGGCGGAACAGGCGCGGCTCGAACGCGCGCACGCTGCGGCGACGTCGAGCGCGGACGCCGCGCACGAGCAGGACCAGGCGGAACGCGAGGCTACGCAGCAAGCGGCGCTCGCCGAGCAGGGCCACGCGCAGAACGTGGAACTCGCCTCGATGCCGCCGCCGGCTGAGGAACCAGTATGAGTGAAACACTCGGCGGCGACGACGAGTTGGCGCGTCTCGGCGCGCTTGAGCACGAGGCCGAACAGGCGCGGCGCCCGCAGGGCAATACGATGGCCGAGGGCGAGCGCCAGGCCGCCGAATCGCGGATCAACTCAAGACGGTGCCGTATCGGCTGGGTCATACCGCAGACATTTGAAGCGCTGCTGTCGGGCGAAGCGAAGTGTATCAACTGGCCGCCCGGCACGTGGGTCCGGCGCATCATGTTCGACGGCGCGCGTGATGCGTGGTTATTACAACTCGTCAATCCGGAATTCAGCGAGGTTGCCGAGAAGAGCGTGTATCCGGACTTCGATCTACTCTTCCAGAAGTTGTGACGTGAACGGGAGCGAGTGGGGGGGGTAGTCATGATCGTACTGACGGTGTTTCTCGAAGTGAATGGCCGCGCGAAAAAAATTCAGATCGATAGCCTGACGCCTGGCGATTTCACGACGGGCGCGGCGCACATCCAGCAGGAATACCTCGAACCGATCAGCGAAATTCTGATGCAGGCGTATCGGCAGTTGTCGGACGAAGGCAACGCCGATCCGATGCTGCGCAACGAACTCGAAGAGCGCGCGAGTATTTCGCGCCGACTCGCGCAGTTGGGCATGGTGTGACGCGCCGCGCGTTCATCGACCAATTGACACGCGTCGTCGTCGGCCTCGGCTTGGCGCCGTCGATGGTCAACACGCTGTTGCGGCGCGCGGACGCCGAGTCATTGACGCGGCCGTTCTCGTTTCCGATGATCGACGCGATCGACGGGACAACTATCGTCACACACATCGCGCCGCGTGTCTGGGTGTGTCGCGACGATGGACCGGCGGACGAGCGGCCAGCGGTCAGCCTGGGCGATGGGATTTACGCCGTGGACCTGACCGAAGCTGATACGGCCGCCCGTGTCGTGACGGTCATGGCGACTCATGAGCGCGCGTTGTCCTACGTGGCCAGCTACCTTCCCATCCCGAAGGGGTGCCTTGACAGCCTGCACGGCTGAGCGCAGAATGTCAGCCAATTCCCGTGCCACGATTCCTCGAAGAGAAGCTGAAACGTGAGTATCCGAACAATCCGCATGCGGTGTTCGGGACCATGAATAAGCTCGGCGCCATGCACGGCAATAAGGAAACGGCGAAGGGTCGCGCCATGCAAGTCAAGCACGATCGCGACATGTCGCACGCGCGCACGCATCCCGCCCGCAACCTGGGCGGCCATCTGCATCCGAAACGGTCACGCTGATGCCCGACCAGCGCCTGAAGAAAACGCGCGAGGCTTATGGGCCGCCCATCACGCCATCGCCTGGCCGCAGCGCGTGGGATTTCCGCACGCGGTGTGAGCGCGATCGGGAACCGCAACTCCGCCTGATCGCAACTCCTGACCGCCACGATGACATGACGACGAACGTGATCGAAGGGGAACAGCACTGATATGGCAACAATGGCCGCGCCGGGACATGCCCGCATCGAAAGTGATGGGTTCGTCATCGAATCGAACACCGGCACGGACGATGATCTGCGCGCCGATCTCGGGCTGAAGAAACTCGGCGACAAGCCGATCGATGACAAGCTGGCGCCGGCCGACAAAAAGAAAGTGGCCGCGCCGGCCGCCGCCGCCGTGGAGGATGAGGACGCCGAGCCGTCCTATCCGACCCGCGCGCCGCAGCCGAAGAAAGATCGGCGCAATCCCGACACGCGGCGGCAATCGCTGCAAGCCGAGATTGACGCCGAAGTGGAGCGCAAGTGGGTCGCCAAAGCCGAAGCCGACGCCGAAGAAGGCCGCCTGAAAGCTGCGCGCGAGGAACGCGCACGGCTGGCGCAACCGCCCGCCGCGCCGCGCACGCCGCCGGCCGACGCCGCGCGGCCGCCCGCGCCGAAGACGCCGAAGTATGACGGTCTGGATCCCAGCGATCCGGAACCCAAGATCGAGGAATTCGCGAACGATCCGTCAGGCGACCCGTATACGGCCTGGCTGCTCGCGCGGCAACGCCATGCCACGCGCGCCGAGTGGCGCATTCAGCAGCATAATGCGCAGGAAAGCACGCGGCGCGACACCGACGAACGCGTCTATACCGATCGCATGTCGGCGCTACGCCAGAAGCACGAGGCGCATGCGAAAACGGAACCCGACTGGTATGAAAAGCGCGTCGATCCTCGTGTCGCTGAGTATCTGACGTGGAGCACGCCGGATGCGCCAGGCGTGCCGCTCGGCGATCTGGTCATGGACGCGCCGAACACGACGGAACTTCTGATATATTTCTCCGACAACAAACAGGAGTTAGCCCGCATCTCGGCGCTGCATCCGTTTCAGCAGGCGTTAGAGTTCGGGAAGTTGCAAGGCACGCTCTTGGCGAAGGCGGCGCCGCCGCCGCGCACTCCACCGGCCAGTCGCGCTAAGCCGCTCGTGCCGCATGTCGATGGCCTCGGCTCGGCGCCGGCTGACAATCGGTCGGATGATGAGTTGAGCGAAGACGAGCACGAAGCGAAATACTCAAAAATGCGTCGTCAGCATCGGTAACAGTCGTCAGCGCGTCGATTCCGCTGCTCCCGTCTTCGGACGGACCTGATCGACACACGGTTCGGTGGCTGCCTCGATACTCGCCCAGTAGCCGAATCGCTTTCTGCAACGCTCGGTCGCGAACTCCGCTAAGCGAGTCGGAGAAGCGCCACTATCGAACGCCGTGTCGGCGTTCGTGAAATGGGCTTCTCATGGCAAACGTCGTTTTCAATCCCACATGGGCCGGCCGCGAGGTCATGGCAGTCGCCGAAAACGATTGCCGATTCGTGCGCGGCATCACTAAGAAACTCGCCGACGATTTCATGGTGTCGGGCGTCAAGCTTGGCGCCACGGTCGGCCTGCGCCTCCCGCAGCGCTGGGTGACGAACAAGGGCCAGGGTCTTCAGATCCAGGGCATCAACGACACGATCGTGTATGTGACGATCACCGACCAGGCGAACATTGGCTGGTCCTGGTCCTCGATCACCGGCACGCTCGAAGTGCAGGACGCGTATGAGCGCTTCGTCAACCCGGCGGGCTCGCAGATGTCGAACACCTGGGACAAGGACGGCCTCGGCCGCGTGTATCAGGACGTCTACCAGGCGCAGGGCACGCCTGGCGTCGTGCCGGTGTCGAACGCGACCTACTACAACCTCGGCGTCGATCTCGACAACTCGGCCGTGCCGCGCGATTCGCGCATCATGATCGTGAATTCGATCATGGGCGCCGCCATCGCTAACGCGAACGTCGCGCTCTTCGGGCCGCGCGCGCAGATCGATGAAGCGTTCGAAGAGTCGATGTTCTCCAAGGACGCGCTCGACTGGAAGGAATGGTGGAAGGATGTCAACGTCTTCCCGCACACCTACGGCACCTACGCCGGCACGCCGACCGTCAACGGCGCGAACCAGACGGGCTCGACGCTAGTCACGCAGTCATGGTCCTCGGGCGCTTCGACCCTGAATCGCGGCGACGTGTTCACGATCGGTTCCGGCACGACGGGCACCTACGCCGTCAACCCCCAGAACTATCAGAGCACGACGAACCTGCAACGCTTCGTCAACGGCATTACGACGTCGGACACGACGGGCGCGATGACGATCACGATCTCGCCGACGATCATCACGTCGGGCGCGTATCAAACCGTGGTCGCCTCGCCGTCGAACAGCGCGACGATCAACGTGCTGGGCGCGACGGGCGCGCTCTCCCCGCAGGGCCTGGGTTTCCATAAACAGGCGTTCGTGATGGCGTCGGCGCCGCCGATCATGCCGAACCAGGGCAAGGCGAAGATCGTCAAGCGCGGTCAACTCGCGATTCGTGTCTGGGAAGGCTCGGACATCATGAGCGACCAGCATCCGACGCGACTCGACTCCTTCTACGGTTTCCGCACACTCCGTCAGGATTGGGCGGGTCGTATCCAGAGCTAACCCACAAAAAGGATTCCAGGAGCGAAGGAGCAGATATGGCACTCACGACACCAACGACCGCCGCCAGCGCCGTGACGGCCGGCGATCAGTTCGTCAACGTCACATCGGCGACCGGCGTGACCGCCGGCATGGTCGGCCGCATCGACAAGGAATATTTTCTTGTCGGGCGCGACTATGTCAGCGGCACGCAGATCCCGATGAATCGCCGTGGGGATCAGGGGTCCGCGCAAGTGGCCCATCAGATCCTTGCGCCGATCGTCTTCGGGCTGCCGAGCGATTTCCCGAACCCGCCGCTCGCGCAAGCCGTGCTGGACCCGCCGACCGATCTCCCCGTCATCACGATCAGTGTCGATACGACGCTGTCCTCGGGCTCGGCGCCGCCGCTGCCCGTCGTGCCGACGAAGATCCTGATCGACAAAGCCACGGCGTGCGCGATTGTCCTGCCGGCGCCGAGCGCCGCCATGCAGGAAGGCGCCGAACTCTGGTTCCTGTCGATGACGGCGGCCGCGCACACCGTGACCTACACGCCGGGTTTCTACGGCGACACGACGTCCTCTGACGTCGCGACGTTCGCCGCCAAAGCCGGCGCCTCGTTCAAGGCGTTCAAATACAAGGGCGCGTGGGGCGTCACAGCCCTGACGAACGTCACGCTCGGGTAAAGGTCGAAAGGCCCATCAGCCGGCGAGGAACACTCACGGCTGATGGGCCTCTGTTCGTTTCAGAAAGGGGAGTGGTGAATCATGTCCGAAGTGGCGATGCTCTCGAAATATCAGATCGTGCCGGGCGAAGATCCGGAAGTCACGTCGCTGCGCCTGCACCTGAAGAAAAATCGGCCGGTCAATCAGGCCGAAGAGCTGGGCTACGAAGCCCCAGGCTACGTCTTCACGCCTTACCCGACCGCGATGTATCGCGACTGGGATCCGGACGAGCGCGAAGACGAAATCATCAAGGTCGCCGGCAAGCAAATGCTCGATCTCGACAAGCGGCGCGACCGCCAGACGGCCGAGCAACTGGTCGGCAAGTTCCAGACGCGCAACGTCGGGAAGATCGATTTCGTTCGCGTCGGCGATCAGATCGAAGTCATCTCAGAGATTCGCGAGCGGAACGACCGCGAGCACAAGGCGCTGCTCGATGAGGGCTGGGCGGATTCGCCGAAAGACGTGCCCGCCGCGAAGCGGCGCTTCGAGATGCGCACGTCGGCGCTGCCGGCGGCCCAAGTGCTCTACGAAGATCGGCACCTGGGCGAGCAGGCGAAGCGCGAGTTCGATGCGGTGAACGAAGCCGCTGACGACCACGTCACCAACGTCGAAGAGACACGCAAACAACTGACCGACGCCGGCAAGCTGCCGAAGCCGAAGCGGTAAATTCACGTTCGCCGGGAATCCGAGAATCCGTGTATTGAAAGGACGCGTGATGAAATCCTATCCCTCTGAACTCACCGTGACCGCGCAGTCAGCTGAACACGCGGCCGCACTCGCCGACCTGGCCAACGATCCGAAATACGTGTATGTGCCGGTCGAATTTCCGAAGGCGGTCGGCGGCATGCTGGTGGAAAGCGCCGAGCATGAAGCCAAGCTGAAGGCGGCAGGCGTGCTCCCTGTGGAGAAAGACGCTGAACCCGCCGAGTCATCGGCGTCGGCGCTCGATGGCACCGTGCCGGACGTCTATGACACGGTCAGCACGATGACCGACGTCGATGCGCTCAAGGGCCTGCGCAAACAGGAAGTGAAGGGCAAGAACCGACAAGGCGTGCTCGACGCGATCGATGATCGCCTCGCGGTGCTGAAAGAAAAAAAGTAAACCGTCGGTCATCACCGACAAGGAGTCACGGGAATGGCTACGGGACCATCAAGCGGCGGCGCCTTTCAAACCGACGCCGATTACAACCTGACCGGCGCCTGGCGCAATACCAGTCCGACGGCGGGCCTCGGCTACGGCGCGGGCGCGGGCGGCACCGTGACGCAGGCGACCAGTAAGGCGACCGGCGTCACCTTGAACAAGGTCTGCGGACAGATCGTGATGAACAATGCGGCGCTTGCGACCTTGACCGTCGTCAGCTTCACGCTGACGAATTCGGCCATCGCGGCCGGCGATCTGCTCGTGCTCAATCACGTCCTGACCGGCACCATCGGATCGTATCTGCTGAACGCCGTCGCGGCGAACGGCTCGGCGACGATCTACGTGACCAACATCACGGCCGGCTCGCTCTCTGAAGCCATCGTGCTCGGATTCGCGGTCATCAAGGGGGCGACCACGTAATGCCGCTGCTGCTCGACGGCCCATCGGCGGCACTCGCGGAGGGGCGGCTTTACAACGCGCGCGCGATCGTGACGGCGCCGGTCATCTTCTCGACCGCCGCCGGCACGGGCGGGCCGCTCTTGTGGAACGGCTCGCCAAAAACTGTCGCGCGGATTTTGAAATTCGGCTATGCGGTCACGGTCGCATCGACCGTGGCCGGCGCGCTGGGTTTCACGGGCGGCATCCAAGGCGGGACCGCTCCATCGTCCACCACGGCGATCGACAGCTTCAACAACCTATCGATCGGCAGCACGAATCCTTCGCAGATGAACTGGTATCGCGTCGGCACGCCTGCCGCTGCGGGCGCCTGGTTTCTGCCGATCGTGGAAGTCACGACGGTCGCGCTGACAGCGTTCGGTGATGTGACGACCTGGGTCGATCTCGATGGCACGCTCCTTGTGCCGCCCAAGGCCTGGCTGTCGATCGCAGGCTCGGCCACGCTCTCAACGCTGGTCGGTCAGTTCAGCATCGTTTACGAAGAGATGAATCAGCCATAAGAGGGGGCCGCGCGTGCCGCTTGATTTCATTCGCATCAATCCGAACGTCACGCCTGACGCGTTTTTCTACGGCAGTAAGCTCGTGAACCTGACGCAGCAACTGCGCGCGACGATCGATCTGCTCGACCAGTTGAAAGCGATCATGGATCATCAAAATACGGGCGTGAATTTCGCCACGATCGAGGCGACATTCGGCTTGCCGTCTGGCAGCGGGCAGACGGTGTATGACCTATTGAACGGCACGTCGCTGGCGTTGCGCGGCACCGCGCAGAACAACAACGCTATGTCATTGATCGATCGCGTCGGGTAAATGGCCTGGGATTCGTCGCCCGTGTCGGTCAGCTGGCGCGGCACCGCGAACGGCACGACATCGGGGTCGCTCGACACGTCGGGTAAAGATTTTCTCGTGGCGGTATTGGCCGGCGGCACGGCCGCGCAGACGATTTCCGATAGTAAATCAAATACGTGGCACAGCCTGACGGCGAACTCGTTGGGCAATAACCGCGTGCAGATTTTTTACGCCTACAACGCGAGTTGTGGGTCTGGTCACACGTTCACGAACGCGGGCACCGGAGCCTATGGATCGTGTCACGTGCAGGCATATAGCGGCGGCGGGACGAGCGATCCGTTCCACGCAGAGAACGGCGCGGTTGACACGACCGGCGTCACCTTTGTCGATGCCGGCAGCGTCACGCCGAACTCGGCCTCGGATCTCGTGGTGACAGGTGTGGGGACGTTCACGCTCGCAGAGACGTTCAGTATCTCCGGCAGCATGACCAAGAACGGCGAACTTCTGTTTGACGGCGTCAATAACTTCTCAGGCGCGATGGCCTGGAAACTCCAGACCGGGGCGCTGAATCCGCGCTGGTCCTGGTCCTCGTCGTTCAATAGCCCGTGTGCGGCGGACGCGACGTTCAAGGCGGGATCGGGCGGCGGCGGCGGCGGCAAGCCGTGGCTTTACTATGCGCAGCTGCGGCAGCAGTATCGCCGCGAACGCGAGCAGCGCGAGTGCCTGATCGAACAGGCTGCGCACGAAACGATTCTGCGGAAGGTCGCCTAGGTGCCAGGGTTTCTGAAACAGTCCACGGCCTCACAATCGCGGGCGCTGGGTCCGTTCGTGGATGACACCGATTTCAAAACACCAGAAACCGGGCTCACGATCGCGAACACCGACATCAAGCTCGTGGTCAATGGCGGCGCGAGCGCGAACAAGAACAGCGGCGGCGGCACGCATCGCGTCAACGGCGTCTACGGCGTGACATTCGACGCGACCGATACGGCGACGGTCGGCGAAATGGAAGTCAATGTTGTCGTGGCCGGCGCGTTGCCAGTCTTTGACAAGTTTTTCGTGGTTGAGGAAGCCGTCTATGATGCGCTCTTCGGGGCCTCGGCGGTAGGGCCACTACAGCCCACGGTCGGCGGGCGCACGCTCGACGTCACGGCGAACGGCGAGGCGGGCATCGACTGGGGCAACATCGGCAATCCGACGACGACGGTCAACCTGTCGGGCACGAGCACGAAGGCGGTTGAGCCGACGACGGCCGGCCGCACACTCGACATCACGGCGACGGGTGAGGCGGGTATCGACTGGAACAATATCGGCGCGCCGACGACGACGGTAAACCTGTCCGGCACGACGATCGCCGCTGTCTCAGGCGCGGTCGGATCCGTCACGGGTGCCGTCGGGAGCGTGACGGGCGCCGTTGGGTCGGTGACAGGTAACGTCGGCGGCAACGTCGTCGGATCGGTCGGCAGCGTCACGGGCAACGTCGGCGGCAACGTGGTCGGGTCGGTCGCCAGCGTGACCGGCGCGGTCGGCAGCGTCACGGGCAACGTCGGCGGCAACGTGGTCGGGTCGGTCGCGAGCGTGGTCGGCAACGTCGGCGGCAACGTGGTCGGGTCGGTCGCGAGTGTGGTCGCGGCGGTCGCCATTACGTCGAACATCAAGAAGAATCAGGCGCTCGCGGCATTCGAGTTCCTGATGACCGATTCAACGAATCACAATCCGTCCACGGGCCTGGCGGTGACGGTGCAGCGGTCGATTAACGGCGGCGCCTTCGCGAATGGCACGCTCAGCGCAGTGACGGAAGTGGGCAGCGGGATCTATGCAGTCGATTTCGGCGCGGGCGATTTGAATGGCAATGTGATCACGCTGAAGGCCGTCGCGGCGGCGTCCGATACGCGCCTGATCACGATCGTGACGCAACCATGAGCCTGATTCTGATTCACTCGACGCAAGGCGGGCGCATTAATCCGCAGAACACCTGCGGCGGTGGCGTGGCGTTCGGTCAAGCCTGGTGGACGCTCGGCACGGCTCCGGTCAGTGTCTTTAATCCGTGGTGGGCGATGCAGAACAATATGTTTATCGGCCCGACGGCACCGCAGCCAGAGACGCACTAGGATGATCCGCAATCAATCCGGCCAGGCGATCGGCGCGCAGATGACGAACGCCACAACGGGCGCCGATTTCGCCGGCACCGTCACGGTCTACGTCACGATCGATGCCGGCACGCAGACGATCGGCAGCGTCGGATCCGGCCTCTGCACGAGTGAGGGGAACGGCTACTACACCTATGCCCCAGCGGCCGCCGAAACCGATGGCAACCTGATCGCCTTCACGTTCAAAGGCACGGGTGCGATCACGGCGACGATTCAGGTCGCCACGGTCACGGCCACGCAGAACGCCGCCATCAGTAGTAGCACGGGCGCGAATGTCTTCACCGTGCGACAGTTGATCAAGCTGGCCCTGCTGCGTGTCAACGTGCTGCAAGTCGGCGCGAATCCGGAGGGCGCGCAGCTGGCCGACGCGTTCACGCTGCTGAACCTCTGGCTCGATGCGCTGTCGATCGAGCGGTTGATGATTCCGTTCGTGCTGCGCTCGCTCTTCACGATCACGAGCACGAAGGGCACGCCGACGAACCCCTACACCGTCGGCCCAGGCGGTGACATCAACATCCCGAAGCCGACGATCATCGACTACGTCAACTACGTGAATAACGCCGTGACGCCGGCCAACGAAATCCCGTTGATGCCGATGACGTCCGGCTCGTATAGCGGCATCTCGCAGAAATCGCTGACATCGAGTCTGCCCGGCTCGTGGTATTACCAGCCGACCTATGCGGCTGGCCTCGGCAGTCTCTATCTCTACACAATTCCGACGCAGAGCAGCTTGCAGGGTGTGCTGTATGCGCCGTCGGCCGTCGCGCAATTCAGTAGCGTCAATGATTCGGTCATCGTGCCGGCTGGCTACAAGAAATTCCTGGTCGATGGCCTGGCCGTCGAACTCGGCCTGATGTTCCGCGAAAATATCCCGGTCGATCCAGAGCTCAAAAACAGCGTGCGTTCGATGAAGCTGGCGATCAAAGCGGTCAACGTGCCGTCGCTCGACATGGGATTCGATCCCGCGTGGACGTCGGCGGGCTATCGCGACAACATCTACAACGGGTGGCCGTCGTGAGGTTCGAGGGGTTCTGCTCGGGCAGCTACACGGCGCAATCGTCTCTGGCTGATGCCGAGCGCACGGTCAACTGGTATCCGGTCAAGGTAGGCTCGCGCTACGCGAAGGCGCGCATCATCCTCTGCCCCTCGCCTGGTTTCTCGACGTTCTGCACGACGGGCGCCGTCGGCGGGCGCGCGCTCTTCACGATGAACAACCGCACGCTGGGCATCATCGGCGGCTCATTCGGCGAAGTGTTCTCGAATCGCACATTCACGCCATACGGCACCGTGGCGCAGGACGGGAACCCGGCGACCATCACGATGAACGGCACGGTGGGCAACCAGGCCTTTGCGACGTCCGGCAACAACGGTTACGCGCTCGACCTGGCCACGAACGCCGTGACACTCGTGCTGACCGGCCAATCGCTGATGGCCGGTATGCTCGATGGGTATTTCCTGAACTTCGACGGCCTGACGGGGCGGCTCTACGTGTCGGACATCAATAGCACGGTGTTCGACCCGACCCAGTTCGTGCAGCGGACCAGCGCGCCGGATACGTGGAAGGCGATGATCGTGAACCCGCCTGACATCTGGCTGATCGGGTCGCTCTCGGGTGACGTGTTCTATGATGCCGGCACGTTTCCGTTTCCGCTCGCGCAGCGCGTGGGGTTGAACTTCAAATACGGCATCGGGTCGCCGTTCTCGCTGGCGGCTCAGGGCACGTCGGTCATGTGGCTGTCGCAGACGACGGAGGGCGCGGGCATCGTGGTGCGGACACAGGGCTATCAGCCGGTGCGCGTCAGCACGGATGCCGTCGAGACGAAGATCGCGGAGTATGCGCGGGCGACGACGATCAACGATGCTGAAGCGTTCATGTATCAGGAGCAAGGGCACACGTTCTATGTGCTGCGCTTTCCGACCGCAAACGCGACCTGGGTCTATGACATCGAAATGGAGCAGTGGCACGAGCGCACGTATTGGAACGCCGCGCAGAATCGCGAAGACGCGTGGAAAGCGCGCGTGCATACGTTCGCGTTTGGTCAGCATCTGACCGCGGATCCCTCGACCGGCACGATCAGCACGATGAGCAGCACGAATCCGACCGAACTCGATGGGGCCGTGATTCGTCGGATTCGGCGCTCGCCAGGCGTGTTCACGGAGCATCGCAACATTCCGATCCGCGTGTGGGAAATCTATTTGGAGGCGGGCACGTCGTTGCAGAGTGGCCAGGGGAGCGATGCGGTCGTGATGGCGCGCACGTCGGACGACGGCGGCAAAACGTGGGCGGGCGAGCAGTGGAAGTCGATCGGCCTGGTCGGCCAATATGACACGCGCGTGCGCTTTTTTCAGATGGGCATTCCCGAAGATCGCGTGTATGAACTCGTGGTCACGGACCCACTGACGACGTGGTTCATCGTGGATAGCTACTTGAATAACGACACCGGGCGAGCGGCCTGATGGCGACGACGCAACTCGATCCGCCGCCCTACGATGGCTCGATCACGAATGAAAAGTTCTACACGACGGGTGTGGATTACATTCGCTGGTTCGGCCAGCTGTATGGGGCCGTCCAGGCGGCGGCGTTGCAGGTCGGGTCCACGGTCGAAGTTACGGACAGCAACGCCGCGATTGCGACGACGCCGTTTGAATTACCCACGCTCGGCAACGGGCCGTATCGGCTGACCGGCTACATCGAGTTGATCGCCGCTGACGGCGTGGCGAGTTCGGTCGGCCTGGTGTTCGGCTGGACGCATAACGGGGTGCCGCGCACCAAAACGTTTGCGCTGCTGACCGGCGACACGATCGCGACGGCCGACAGCTTTACGATCGAAGTGCCGACGGACCAGGGCTCGCCGCTGAATTACGCGACCAGCTACAGCAGTAACACGCCCGGCAAGATGCACTATGCGCTGACGATCACGGTCGAATCGGTTGGGGGGAACACGAATCAATGACGTCGCGCATCCTGCCGCGCGCGGAATGGGGCAAGTTGTTAGAGACAGAGATCGCCGCCGCCGTGAAGCATTTCAGCGATCCGGTCCGCGTCGTCGTCGTGGAGCATGACGGCCAGATTGTCGGCTGTCATGCGCTCGTGCCGGTGCTGCACGCTGAGTGTCTGTGGATTCATCCGGATCACCGGAAAAAAGCGAGCGTGGCGCGGCGACTCTGGTCGGCGGTGAAGGACGAGGCCCACACACACTTCGGCGCCGAGTGGCTGATGACCGCCGCCGCGAGCGATGACGTGCGCACGCTCCTGGCGAAAGTCGGAGCAATTAAAGACCAGATGGATCATTATATGGTTCCGTTGGGAGGGCGCTAAATGCCTGCCGTGCTCGCACTACCCGCGTTCTGGGGCGCCGTGGCCGCTGGCGCCACTGGCACGGGCCTGATCGTCTCGGGCAAGATGCAAGCGAACGCTGCGCGCGATGCGGCGAATGCGCAGGTGACAGGCGCCACGAAAGCGGCCGAACTCGCGTCGAAGTCGAACGCCGAAACCCTGGCGTTCGAGAAAGAGCAGGCGACGGCGGATCAGGATCGGTTCGAGGCCTCGCAGCAGGCGAACTATGGGCAGTGGGCGGCGCGCGAAAGTCGCATGAGTAACTTTGGCCAGGCGCTCGGCTTGCCGGCGCGGCAGATTCCCAACTACGTCAGTTCGAGGCCTGGCGTCGGCGGCGCGGCGAGCCAAGGCGTCGGCGGCGATCCGCTCGCGACGTCGAATCCGAAGCTCGCGGCCGCCATTACTGATTTCAAGTCGAAGAATCCGGCGACCGTCGGCATTCAGGCGCTCACGGACTATCTCAAGCAACAGGGGTTCCCGGTCGCTCGCTACGACTATGGCCAGGGCGGCGGCTTGAGTAACAACGAACTCAATCTGCCGGGCATCGGGAAATACAAAGTGGGTGTAGACGACGGTCGCGGCGGGCTGTCGTCGTGGTATGCGGCGGGCACCGACGACAGCGCGCCGGGTGCGCCGCCAGCTGGCGCGCGCTATCCGTCGTCGTTCGCCACGGCGCTGCCCACATTCGGCAACGCGCCAGGGCGCGCATATACACCGGCTCTCGCGGTTCCGCGTTACTACGGAGGCTAGGCACATGGCTCAAGGCGAAGAACCCGGACAGCCTGATAGTTACTGGACGCCAGAAGAACTCGCGGCCGCGCAACAGGCCGCGAATCAGTATTACTCGTCGCGCGGCATCCCTGAAGGCTGGGGCACGCCTGACGATCTGGTCAACACGTGGGCGCAAGCGCGCCGGCAGGGCCAACCGATTGACATCAACGCAGCGGCGGCGATGCTCGGCTGGGATCGGTATCAGGCGCCAGCTGCCGCGCCGCCGCCGCCAGATGGTGGTGGTGGTGGTGGCGGCGGCACTGGTCTGCCGTCGCCGTTCACGTCCACGTATACCCAGCCGCCGCCGGTCAATCTCGGCGGCCCGGCTGGGATCGAATACATTCCGCCGACGCCGACGTTTCAGCCGCCCGGCTATACGAAGCCGCCGCCCTTCACGTTCGATAAGTTCGTCGGCCCGACGGAAGGCGACGTGCTGGCGGATCCCAGCTATCAGTTTCGAGAAAAGCGCGGGCTCGGCGCCATCAGCAACAGCCAGGCGGCGCGCGGGCTCTGGGCCAGCGGCGCGACCGGCAAAGCGTTCAACGACTACGCGCAGGATTTCGCGAGTCAGGAGTTCAGCAACGTCTACAATCGCAACCTAAACACCTACATGGCGAACTTCAACAACGCGTTGAACACCTACGCGACCAACGCAGAAACGCAGTATCGCCAGCCATTCGAATACGCTTACACGTCCGCGAAAGATTCGTTCATGCCGGAGATCCTGGGCTACCAGACGAAGGCCCAGGCGGGCCAGCGGCAGAATGAATTGAACGTGTCGAACGCTTATCAGAAGTGGCTCGATGATTACAGCCAGCGCTACGGCACCGCGCGCTTTCTGTTCGACGTGAACGCCGCGTAAAACCTTTATGCCGCCGTTTCTCTATCAGCAATACGACCCCAGCCGCTACGTCAACTCGACGGCGCAACTAATGCTGCGCGGCGGCGACATCCAGGCGCGCGCCGCCGAGCAGATCGGCAACGCAGAGGCCGGCGCCGCGCTCGGGCGCGGTCAGGCCTGGGGCCGTGCAGCGGAGGGTATCGGCCAGGCGGTCGGCGGCGCGATCGAGCAGTTCACGGATCCGCGCCGCAAGCTGGCGGCGCAACAGTCGGAAATTAATCAGATCACGCTCGATCGTGCGAAGCGAGAAAGCCGGTCGCTCGCGGCGTTTGAGTCGGCGATGAAGAATCCCGACAACTACAAAGCGGACGGGATGATTGACGACGCCAAAGTGAGCGATGCGCTGCGCAAGCAGGACGTCGGCGCGTGGGAGCACTGGAACACGATCAGCGCGGCGAATGCGAAAAACGCGTTGGAGTTCAAGAAAACGCTTCAGGAAATCGACAAAGGCAAGTTCGATCTCGAAGACAAGAAACGACAAGCGGGTGTGGCGCAGGCGGAATACCTCGGCCGTCTCGCCTACACGGGCCTGAAAGTGCTCGACGTGAAGCCTGACGATCCGCTCCATGCGCGCGACACGACGCTCGCGATGGTCGCCTCGGCCGCTGGCCACGGCGCCATCAGTGAAGCGCAGGCGAAGGATTTCTACGGCCGCACGGCGCCGCTCGGCCCGACCGAACTGCGCGCCGTGCTGTCATCGTTCGTTCCGCCGGAGTTGCAAGGCAAACTCCAGAAGGAAGACGCCGACACGCAGAAAGCGCTCGCCGATGCCGAAAAGGCGAAGGCTGAAGCCGCCGCGATCAAGCAATACGGCAGCACGACGCCGCCGCAGTCACAGGCGCCTGTGATGCGGGTCAAGGGTGTCGGGGACGTGCCGATCGAGATCGTGCCCGGCAAAGGCAACCAGCCGTCCACCTACTGGCTGACGACGGCTCAGGGCCGTCGCCAGGTGACGCCTGGCGTGGATTTCACAGCCGTGCCCGCCGCTGCCGTGCAGATTTTCAATGCGAACGCGGCGGGCGGCGGCACGAGCCTGCCGCCGTGGGCGCTCGATGACTCGCGGCCGAGCGGCCCTGACGCGAACGTGTTCGACAAAGAAGCACACTTCACGCCGAACGGCTTGTTTCAGGCGGCGATGGGCTACATTTCAGCGGGCGCCTTCCCGCCGACGGGGCGCGGCAACACGCCGGACGCCAGGGCGCAACGCGCCGCCATCGAGTCGAAAGTCGGCGCCATTGTGGCGTCATCTGGCATGGATCTGCCGACGTTGCGATCTGCACTGAAGGCCAGCGGCGCATCACTCGCGCAGCAGCAGAAAAACTTCGATGCGGTGTCGGGCTTCATTGCGGCGGCGGATAAGAACTCCGAACTGCTCGAACAGGCGCTCGCGAAGATGCCCGATTCCGGCGTGCCGCTGCTCAATAAGCCGCTGCGCGAGTTCGAGAAATCGATCGCCGGCAATAAAGACATGTCGCCGATCCTGACCTATCTGAACTCTGTGCAGAACGAATATGGCCGCATCTTGAACGGTGGTCCGAACATGACGGGCCAACTGACGGAGGGCGCCCGTCACGAAGCGCAAGCGCTGCTCGACGGGCGCGGCACGGTCGGGCAGTTAGTGGAGTCGATCAAAGCCCTACGCTTGGAAGGCTCGAATCGTCTGATCTCTGTCGGCGATCAGATTCGCGCGATCATGAACCGCACGCAGAAATTGACGACGCCTGGCGGCGGCACGGACGCACTCGCGGCGCCGCCGCCGCCGCCGAAACCGGCCGGCGGCCGCTACAACCCGAAAACGGGGAAAGTCGAATGACCGCCGTGGCTGATCAAGAGCAGGAACAAACGTTCCGCCCGCCGATCGACATCGAAGGCGTCGGCCCTGTCGAGTTCCCGCTGTTTATGACCGATGCCCAGGTGAACGCGGCGGCGACTCGTCTCTACAAGAACGCGAACCCCGGCAAGAAACAGCCGCCCGTGACGTCGTGGGTGACCGACTACCCGAAGACGGCCGCCGCCGTGCGCGCAGGACTGAAGGCATTGCCTGCTGTCGGCGGCATCGTCGGTGCGGTCGGCGGCGGCGGGATCCCAGGCGT